>ERZ869909.1594-NODE-1594-length-17865-cov-6.351136_pt1 | contig 17865 bp, 11 predicted proteins | sample MGYA00520892_ERZ869909 | MGnify/ENA primary metagenome ERZ869909 (study PRJEB32215, sample SAMEA104723947) | bioreactor metagenome | biome: bioreactor; feature: anaerobic bioreactor; material: water | place: China | collected 2015-03-12 ...
CCACCACAACTCACGCCCTTTGTCGATCCAGTACCTCGACGATCCTGTGATCGCGACTTCTGGGCGCCTGCACTAGCCCGGGGACGCGACCGAGGGTGCACGTCGGGTTAGGGTCGGGATCGCCTCCCCCGCCCTCGCAGAAGGCCGCGTCGGTGAAAGATCCATTGGGGGCCCCCGGCGTTGGACTCGCGACCCCAAAGTCAGCAGCGTTGTTGCTGGTATCCTCCGCACCCGGGCAGCGTGCCAGTGTTCGGCCCCGAGGCGGCAGCGGCGCAGGGTCGCCGCGTTGTACACGGTTGACCCGGCCGTCGAATGCTCCGTACGCGACACCGTCCACCACGGTCTCCCCGTCACAGTCGAGGAGGAAGATGTTGTTGCCAGCGTTGTTGGTGATGCAGCCCCCTGACGATGTGCACCCATAGTGCTGATCGAGGCCAGGCACCGCGCTCCCTCCAACAACGTACTTGCCGGTGGGGCCCACGGCACCGTTGAGCACGAGGCTCAGGCTACGCGTCCCAGTCGTCGCGCCGCTCTGCACGACGAGACGATACCCCGTCAGGTCCGCACCTGCGGGACCGCGAAGCTCGATGAACTCGTTCTCAAGGTCCGAGTCCGGGGACTCGATCAGGACCTCATTGATCACGAGGCCAGGCACGCGCCCGAGCGTGCATCCCGGGCCGGGGCCGCCGCCGCCACAGAACGCCGCGTCGCGGAAGCCCTCGTTGTCGCTCCCTGGCGATGGAGCCGCGAAGCCAAAATCGCGGGCATTGTCATCGGTGGTCTCGGCCCCGGCGCATCGCGCCAGGCTGAACCCTTCCGGGGGCTGGGGCGCTGGCTCCCCGCGGCCAGCCCGGTTGACCCGATCGCCTGAGAAGCCTCCCCATGCCAAACCGTCGAGGAGCGTCTCTCCGTCGCACGCGTAGAGCAAAATGTTGCTGCCGTCGTTGAAGATGCAACCCGTGCCACGCGTGCAGCCGGGATCCTGATCACGACCCACCACGTTCTCGCCGCCGACGACGAAGTAGCCAGCGTCATTAAAGCTTCCTCGGAGACGAATGTCCCAGGGCTTCGTCCCAGACGCCGCTCCGCTCTGCGACACCAGACGATAGCCGGACACGGACGCTCCGGGAGGTCCCTGCAACTCTACGAACTCGTTGGCGCCGTTGGTCCCTGCCGGTCGAACAAACACCTCGTTGATTCGGATGGTCGCCGCGACAGAAGCGTCGCAGCTACCGGGGTCCGTCGGATCGACGGGGCCATCCCCACAGAACGCGGTGTCCCGAAACCCCTCGTTGGGCGCGCCAGGGGTTGGGCTCGCCACACCGAAGTCCCGCTTGTTGTCGCCGGTCGACGCCCGACCGGGACATCTGGCCAAGGTCGATCCTTCCGGAGGCAAAGGGGCCGGCTCCCCCTGATCCGCTCGGTTGACCCGCCCTGAGAAGTTGCCCCACGAGACACCGTCCACGAGGGTTTGCCCGTCGCAGCCGCGCAAGATCATGCTGTTGCCGTCGTTGAACACGCATCCGGTCCCCGTGGTGCAGTTGTGCGCTTGATCGAGATTGGAGACGGCTGTCCCTCCAACCACGTAGAGACCGTTCGCATTAACCGTCCCGTTAAGCACGACGCGGAAGCCGGTCCTCGCGGTCTGCGCTCCTGACACCGAGGTCAGCACGTACCCATTGAGCCGAGCGCCCGGGGGGCCACTGATCTCGACAAACTCGTTCTCTCCGTTGGGTCCCGATGGCCGAATGAACACCTCGTTGATGCGCAAGACCGTCGCGAGGCTCGGATCACAGGTCGCGTTAGGGTCACCGTTGCCCCCGCTTGTCGGCGGCACGCAGTTACCCGTCTCATTCCGCACAAGATTCCCAGGGCACGCCGAAGGCCCCTCGCTCTCCTCCCCGCCGCACCCCACCATCGCGATGAGGAAGACCAACACGTGGCCGGTCCAGAACCACCGTGCGCTCTGCTCGCTGCATCCCTGCCTCATCGCGCTCATGTCTCTCCCTCACGCATGGTTCATGCCTCGCAGGCGCCATGAGAATAGCGAACCCGACCTCCCCTCGCAACGGAAGTTCCCTTGACAGTCTCATGACGCACCGCGCCTGAGGACGCATGTACGCCCCCTGGACGGGCCCTCACCCCGGGTCAGCCAACCAGGCTTGCTGGGTCGTGTCCCACCGCTCCCAGGCACCTGTCTCGGTCTGCCGCCAGAGCCCACGCCGTCCTGCGCGCGCCGCAAAACGCTGGGTCCGGAATGCAGCCTCACCCTCCTCCATCTCGGCGCGAGAGGCGGCGCTGTCGGCGACCGCGTACCACGTCGTCGTCAGCGACGCTGCGTCGGCCTCCACGAACACGAAGCCGTGCTCGCGCACCAGCGTATCGGCGATGTGTGGGTTGGCGCCCTGAGCTCGGTCCAGAAGGAAGGTTCGAAGAGCGGACGCCAAGACAGGTGCACCTGCGTCGCGCAGCGCGGGATCGCTGTTGGCATAGCGCAACACGATGGCTCCGTAGGATGTCGACGAGATGGCCCCGGTGACCACCTCGACTACCGACGCGTCGGGGCGGCCCCGCGGTGCAGGATTGGCGGCCAGAAAGGCGTGACGATCTCCCGTGACGACGACGACGTTGTCCACGTCAGCCAGCGCGGTGAGCAGCTCGTCCCGCCGATGCGGGCTGCCGGCCCAATCCTCCGCGACCATCAAGAAGCGCTGCCCGAGCGAGGGCGGCAGCGAGGCGATGGGACGCAGGTCGACGACCATGTCGCTCAGCGGGAAGGCGTTGGCCCAGACCTTCCACGTGGCGGTCGAACCCTGCATCGTCTGCAAGAACCAGGCGCGCTGATCTGCTCCGAGGATGTCCTCGGAGGCTCCACCGCTCTCGACCCACCGCTTCTTGGCGTAGGCACGAAAGGGTTCCTCGAGAACGAGGTTACGTACCCCCAGCATCGTGTGGGGCGAACGCTTGCCCATATGATGGTACGCGACCCCCCGCGGCATCAGCGACCGCTCCGCCTCAGTCGGGGCCTGCACTGCGGCCTCTGGTTGCGCTGCCAGCACTTGATCCAGCCACTCGACGCTGACCCAGCCCCGGACTTGGTCTGGGTCACCACCTGCCTCCTGCTGTGCAGCGCGGAGCAGCGCGACGTAGCGCCCCTCTTCCCACGCGTCGACATCCAGGTAGGGGCCGCTCGCCGAGGGCGCGTCCAAGCCTAGGTCGTCCAACTCTTCGGCCAGCACGGCCACAGCACCAGGATAGGCTCCCTCCGGGATCACGTGATCGCTGCGATAGGTTCGGACGTCCGGGAGCACCAGGTGGACGAGTCTGCCCCAGCGCAAGTCACGATAGATCCTCAGATCCCCTGGGAAAGGGGCCTCGGGATCGTAGCGAAAACCCTCCTCCCAAGGGTAATCGACTGGCATGTACTCAAACCACGCTTGATTGGCCGCCTTGCGGCGGGGAACATCTTCCTCGTCCACCCGATCATCGAAGTAGGTACCGTGCGCGCCCCAAGCGTCGTCTGAGAACTCGTGGTCGTCCCAGGTGACGATGAAGGGAAAGCGAGCGTGAGCTTCCTGGAGGTCCACGTCGCTCCGGTACGTCCGGTACAGGGTACGATACTGCTCCAGGGTCTTCGCAGCGTAGTACTCTCGGTCCGTTCCGGCATGGAAGACAATCGCAGCCTCGGGCTCCGGGAAGACAATACGACGCGGGCTCTCTGGGTCTTGAAACTGCGGGTTCCCGCTTGTCTCGTAGACGTAGTCTCCAAGATGCAGGACGAACTCCGGATCCAACGCCGTCAGGCGACGCCACGCGTGGTAGTACTTGCCGTTGTAGTCCTGGCAAGACACGAAGGCGAAGCGAAGGGGGCGTTCACTGTCGAGGGGAGGTGCGGTGCGCGACCGGCCCACCCGCGAGCTCCTCAACTGGCCATCGACCTCAACGACGAAACGGTAGTAGAAGACCTCGTCAGGCCCGAGGCCCTCAACACGGACCTTGACGCAATGGTCAAAGAAGGCTTCCGCGTTCACTTCGACCCAGGCCCGCCCCCCAAGCGCTCGCCGACGCTCGAAGCCCGGGTCCTCGGCCACTTCAACGCGACACAAGACATCACCCAACATGTCGGGAATCTGCACGCGCGTCCAGAGCACCACGTGTCCAGGGCCAGGGTCTCCTGACGCCACCCCCTGCGGGAAGAACTCCAGGCCAGGGAGCACCTCCACCTCAGGCTGGGCACCAGGGCCAGCGTCATCCTCAGCGCAGGCACCAGTCCACAGGGCTCCTACGCTGACACCCATGATCTTCAGAAACTGTCGTCGTCGCATGCGCGCTCCTCCCAGGGTTTGACGGGGTCGTGACACCAACGACGTGGCGCACCCCCAAAGAACTCCACCATCCTGACATCATCCCGTCACAGACGACACCCTGCAAGCCCGACGCTCGCAAGTGCCACTCGACACGTCCGCTCGACAGCGTTACGCATCGCTGCGATGCGGACGCTCGCTGCCGGAGACCCACCATGCGCGTCACCTTGACCCTCTTCGCGACCCTGTGGTGGCTCGCAGCGCTAACGCTGAGCGCGTGCGTCGCGGACCGTGACGCTAGCTCGGGCCCTGCAGAGGACACGCAGACGCAGCAGGACGTCATCCCGCAGGAGGACACTCCCCACGATGGCCTCGACCCCGGCGAGGACGGCGCAGCGCACCCACCAGACGTCGACGTGCACGACGCGCACGAAGCATCGGACGACCCTGACCCAAGTCTGGATACCCAAGACGGCCACGACGACCCGAGGGACGCGGATGACGAGGTCAACGACGACCCCCGCGATCCCACCGATGCCGACGCAGACCTGACCGATGGCGAGGCGGAGGACACAGACATCGCGCCTCCCACGCCGGACCCTGCGTGTGGCTATATCGATCTGGTCATCGACATCATTCAATGCCGGGCCACGTACGGGTACCTGCACGGCTGGACACCCGCCTCACCTCGTGACGATTGCCCAGCGTACTACACCATCCGTGGCCAACGCGGCCACTTCGGGTCCGCCGCGGAAGCGGCTGCTGCCGCCAACTGCAGCTTGGACTGCCAGTGGTCACCGTCGATGAGCGTCTCCTGGCTCCGGTGCGGGCGTCGGAGCGGCTACATCATCTTCGAGACTCCCGAGCCAACGTGCGGTGCGCTCTACGAATTTCCGGAAGGAATCTTCCCCTCAGTGGAGGCCTACGAGCGCGCGCATCCCTGCCCCGGCCCCCCTGCGCGGCCACCAGGCCAGTGCGCGAGCGACGCAGACTGCCCGGGGATGTCCACATGCACCGCTGCGGCCCCTGGAGGCATCTGCATCGGTTGCGCCACGCTCGCCGATTGTCCGCAGTCCACGGACGAGTGCAGCGGCTTCGGGGCATGCCGCCGCGCGTGCGATCAGGACGAAGACTGTCCGCGTGGACAGGGATGCGCCAGGACGGGCTTCTGCCGAATCCTCGCTTGCGTTGAGGGCAGATGTCCCGATGAGCTCTTTGGCTGCAACAGCTCCGAGCTATGTGAGCGACGTCCCTGCTCCGACGACCTCTCCTGCGTAAGCGGCAGCACGTGCGTCCGTGGCCTCTGCATCGAAGGGGGTGGCAACTAACCTGCCAGGGCTGACTCAATGTCGGAGGCCAAGTCTGCCGGGGCGGTGTTGGGCGCGTAACGCGCCAACACCTGCCCCTCACGTCCCACGAGGAACTTGGTGAAGTTCCACTTAACCGCCTCTGTCCCGAGCATGCCCGGGGCAGCCGACTTGAGGTACTGCCACAGGGGGTGCGCGTTGGTCCCGTTGACCTCAACCTTTTCGAAGAGCGGAAAGGTTACACCGAAGCGCGCCGTACAAAACGAGGCGATTTCTTGGCTGCCGCCTGGCTCCTGGCCACCGAACTGGTTGCAAGGAAATCCGAGGACAGCGAATCCCCGAGACCCGTACTTGTCATGAAGGGCCTGAAGCCCCGTGTACTGGGGCGTGAACCCGCACTCACTCGCTGTGTTGACGATGAGAAGGACCTGCCCTCGATAGGCGGCGAGGTCTACGGGCTCGCCCTCCAACGACGTCGCTTGAAACTCGTACACGCTCGTCATCACTGCTCCTTATGGCTCGCTGATCTTGGGTCATGGGCTCTCCCTTGAGCCCGACGCTACTGCGATGCTATCACGTAGACAAGGATGCGCGCCCCAACCAAGCGTTTGAGTTGGATCCTCGGGGCGGCCTGCTCACCAAGCACCTGCCTGCCACCGCCTCGTCATCGCAGGCCGGTCGGCCCAGGCCGCAATCCTCGCTCCCACCCTGTGACCTAGACATGTCGGTCCAGTCCTCACACCTCGGTCGCAGCGCGGCGACGTACCAACGCGTCGGGCGCTTCTTCGTGGCTCACGGACGCTCCGCGCTTAGGGGCCCAGACCAGACGCTGCTGACACATGATCCCGCCACCGGCTGGGCGCAACCGATGGACCTTTACCACCCGCCCGGCCCAGCCCGCGGCACCATCATGTCCGTCCACGGCATGAGCCTGCTCGGCTGCCGGGATCCCCGGATCATCCGCCTCCACCGGGCCTTTGCTGAGGCGGGTTTCCTAGTCGTCGCGCCGGATTTCCCTAGCATCCGAGACCTTCGCATTCACGCCGAGCAACCCCTGGAGGTGGTGCGCGCGATGCGAGCCCTTCGCGCGGCGTCCTGGTGCACACATCCAGATGCTCTGCGCGTGTTCTCGGTGAGCTTCTCGAGCGCCCTCGCCCTCCGCGCAGCAGCACACCCGGACGTCGCCGCGGCGATCTCCAGCCTCTGCATCATGGGTGGCTTCGCGACGATGGAAGAGGTCGTTGCCTGGCTGCTCTGTGACCCTCAGGCGGATCCCTACGGCCGGCAGCTCGTCCTCGCGAACACCCTGGAGCTGCTGGGCCCATCGCACGAAGCAGCGGGCCCCTTGCTGCTCGCCCACGCCAAGGCAAACTTCCTCAAGCTGCCGGTCTGTCTCGAGGGCCCCGCCTGGTCCACGGCCACACCCGACACCCGCGAGATCGTGCGCGCCCTCCACGAGGACCCCGACTACCGCGTCCGATGCTGGCAGGAGCTACACCCGCGGCTCCGCCCGCTCTACGACGCCTTCGATCCGGTCCGGCATCTCCATGAGGTGCGTGCGGACCTGGTGCTGATCCATGGCGAGAACGATCCTGTCATTCCCCCGTCCCAGTCCCTCACCCTTGCCGACGCAGCAAGGCGCATCGGGATTCGCGTCCACGTGGTGGTGACGCCTTTGCTGTCGCACGGTGATCCGGCACCCCCGTCCCGGATGCTGCGTCACGTGCCGGCGCTCGCTGGTGCCTTTGGCCGCTTCTTCGCCTGAGCCGTAGAGAGCACCCTCGCGTCGTGAGACCTCCACGAGACGCCCCCCGCTTCCTTGCCACCGGAAGGGCACGAGCGTGGTCCACGCTTGGCCTCGAGAGACCCGGCCCCGCACCTCACCAGATGCGGACGCGCTCGTCGGGAGGGAGGTAGAGGGCGTGGTCCTCAGTCACCCCAAAGGCGTCATACCACGCGTCCAGATTTCGGACGACGCCGTTGACCCGAAACTGGCCAGGTGCGTGGGGACCATTCACCAACTGTGCTCTCAGGGCATCCTCGCGGTAGAGGGACCGCCACACCTGCGCCCACGCCAGGAAGAAGCGTTGATCGCCAGTAAAGCCACCGACCACGGGCGCCTCGCCCTCAGGATAGGTCGCAGCGACATGGGCGCGATACGCGGCATAGGCCATCTGCATCCCTCCGAGGTCTCCGATGTTCTCGCCCAGCGCCAGACGCCCATTCACGCAGAGGCCCTCCAAGGGACAGAACGCAGAATACTGCTCCGCCAAACGATCAGCCGCATCCATGAAGCGCTCGTTGGTCTCGGCGGTCCACCAGTCGCGGATCCTCCCTTGGGCGTCGTAGCGCCGCCCCTGGTCGTCGAAGCCATGACCGATCTCGTGTCCGATCACGGCTCCGATGGCCCCGTAGTTCATGGCCGCATCGGCATAGGGGTCGAAAAAGGGGGCTTGCAGAATTCCAGCCGGGAAGGTGATCTGATTCATCAGAGGGTTGTAGCTCGCATTCACGATCTGAGGAGGCCAGCCCCAACGCCGACGGTCCACGGGCAAGGGATAGCGCGCGACCATGTCATTCCAGCCGTGCTCCGCAAGGCGCATCATGTTGCCGAAGTGGTCATCTCGCTCCACCACGAGCCCCTCAAAGCTGTCCCATACCTCGGGATAGCCAATTCTCGCCTCAAAGGTGCCTAGCTTCGCCAGTGCTTCCGCACGGGTCGTGTCATCCATCCAAGGCAGCTGCTCCAGGCGCCCGCGAAACGCGACGATCAGGTTGGTCACCAGCTCGTCCATCAGCGCGCGGGAGCGCGCCGGGAAGTGGCGCTCTACGTACTCCTGGCCCAGCGCGTGGCCCAGCGACCCACCGACCAGCTGCGTCCCACGCCGATCCCGCGGTCGCTGCTCCTCAATGCCCGCGAGGACGCGACCGAAGAAGTCGAATCGGGCTTCATCGAAGGTGCTACCCAGGGCGGCCGCACGGCCACTCACAAAGTGGAAGACGAGGTAGTCCCGCACCACCTCTGGCGCCTGCGTGAGCAGCAGCCGCGACGCCGCCTCGAGGGCGTCCGGCTGCGACACGACCACCCTGGGCACCTCGGGCAAGCCTCGGGCCGCCAAAACCTCCGGGAAACGCAGGGCTGGGGCCAGCGTGTCCAGCTCCTCGAGGGTCATCACGTTGTAGGTCTCCGTGACCTGGCGCGAACGCTCGCGTGTCCAGTGCGTCTCGGCCAGAGCCACCTCGAGCGCCATCACACCCTCCGCCCGCTCGTGGGTCCGATCCAGCCCCAGCAACGAAAAGATGCGCGCGACATGCGCCACGTACGCTTGACGATACTCGTCGAAGCGCGGTGAAGGGTCGAGGTAGTAGTCTCGCGTAGGCATGCCGAGTCCGGACTGGAAGACACGCAAGACATGCACGCTCGGGTCGGCTGGATCTGGTGAGATCCAAAGACCATAGAAGGCCTGATGCCGTAGGGTGCCCATGAGCAGCGCAAGACCGGCGGCGTCTTCGGCCGCAGCGACCTCCTCCAAGTAGGGACGCAGCACGTCGGGGCCCCGCGCATCAATGGTCTCAGCGTCCATCCATGCGGCGTACATGTCGCCGATCATCTGGGTGTTGGAGCCTGCCACTCCCCCGGCGGCAGCCGCGTCGAGGATAATGCGCTGCACGTCTTCCTCGGCCTCAAGCGTCAAGAGATCGAACATGCCGTAGCGCGCCCGGTCGCTAGGAATGGTCGTCGTCTCCTCCCAACGACCGTTCGCGAAGCGGTAGAAGTCATCCCCCGGATGGACCGACCGATCCATGCCGTCCTCGTCCATGCCAAAGGCGCCGAAGCGAGGACGAGGATCCGCTCCCTGCTCCGACACCTGCTCTGCAGATCCAACGACCGGCACGGCACTCCCTGCCCCACCTGCGCACCCTGCCGCCGCGCACGCGCAGATTCCAAGCCCGCCCAGCCATGTCCATCGCTTCATCTCGCCCGCCCTGTCTGCACCCACGAAAGCCCCACTTGGCGCGAACCAATGGTGCCGCACTTCCGACCGTGCAAGCCTCTTGGTCCCGAGGCGCTGCTAGGGGCGCGTGCCACGGCTCTCCAGCAGGCCGCCGCGCCTACCGGCCCACCAGCCCCGAGCGCATCGTGGCGGGCAAGGGCGTCGTCAACACCCCTCCTGACATGACCCCGGCGCCGCTCGTAGTGACACCGGCCCACCGCGGCGTCGGCTTCGCGAACGGGGCACCTCAGGGAGGGCTGACGAGCGCGCAGAGAGCAGGATAGCAAGCAAGGGCATCGCGCTCCAGCACGCAAGCGAAGGGCGACGCGCAGCCCAAGAGGCAGCCGTCCCCCTCCTGGGGCAGCGGCGCGCAGGCGAGGCCACCTTCCGAAGGGAGGCACGCCCCGACCGGGCCGCATTCGTTGCCCACGCGACACGCCTGGCCAAGCGAGTAGTGTGGCCTGCAACGACCGCTACCGAAGTCGCAGTGCGTTCCTGCGACACAATTGGCATCCGACCCGCAGTGGGATCCCGGAGGCCTCGGTGCCCGGCAGAGATTGTCTTGGCCTTCGAAGGCACATGCCAGCCCCTCAGCGCAGCCACCACCCGCCGCGCAGGGCTCACCCGCTGTGGGAGGAGGTCCGCAAAGCGTCTCTCGTTGGCCGTCACCGTATACACACGCGAGCCCGGCCGCGCAGCCGATCGGGCCGGCCTCCACGAGCGCGCACGGTTCTCCCTCCCCTGGAAGAGGCTGGCAGACGGCGCCGTCGAGGGTGCACGCCAAACCCTCCGCACAGTAGACGCCCTCAGCACATGGGGATCCAACGATGGGGAGGGGCTCGCAGCGTCCCGACGCGGTGTCACAGTAGGCGCCCAGACCACACTGGTCCTGCTGGACGCACGGCGACCCGAGCGGCGCTGGCGCCACGCAGCGCAGCCTGGCAGGGGCGCCGCATGTCCCAGACCGTCCGCAGGCGGCCGAGGGTCCCACACCGGCGCAGCCCGCAGCATCACCGGCAACGCATTGACCACCGACGCAACGGTGTGCCGCCGGGCATGAAGCGCTCTCATCGCACGCACCTTGAGGGGCGGCGAGCGGGATGCATGTCTCCTGGACGCAGACCAAGCCGTCTGCACAAGCTCGGTCGTCGGAGCAACGCTCACCTCGACTCCCTGGCTCTCCGCAAACCCCCTCCACGCACAGGGTGCCTGCGACGCAGCCATCGTGGGCTCCAACGGGCGCCGCACAGGGCTCACCACGTCCTGCCGCCAGGACACAACGCTCGCCCTCACAACGCCCTTGGCCGCCATCACAGGGTGCCCCCGGTGTGCGACACCGCTCGCCAACCCGGGCCTCAAGCGAGAGGAAGCCAGCGCAGGACATCTGGGCCAGGTCGTTGCGAGGCGCGGCGCAGTCGAGCAAGGACAAGGACCACGCCTCGACGCACGGCCCAAACCAAGAGCGCTCGACCGTCCACCGCTCCGAGCGGTCGAAGCGCTGGGCGCGAAGGCGTTGGACGCACGACGCCGTCGCCCGTGACTCACAGCCCTCGTGTTGATCCGTTCCAGGACACCCGCAGGAGTGAAGAGCGTCACAGAGCCAGCGGGCCTGCGCAGCGCACACCCCTCGAATCATGTCGAGGTCGCCCGGGGGCGGGGGGGACGCTACGTCGCTGTCTGAGCTCTCGTCTGTCTCCCCGCTCTCGCCCGGAAGCTCGTCGTGCCCCTCAGGAGGACCCGCCTCCTCTTGGAGCGTGTCGCCCTCTCCCTCCTCGTCCGAGCCAGGAGTGCGTGATGCGGCGTCGGAACAGCCCGACGCCACCAACGCGCAGACCCAAAGCCAACCCCAAGCCAAGAACCAGCACTCAGCGGACGTTGCCTGCTTCACTTCGCCTTCCTCCGCGCGCTGGCTGGACCGGTAGCCCCCGGTCACGGACCCTGTCCCCGCCTCATGGCGGGCCGGTAGCCCCGTGTCTCGCGCTCCATCACGACCACGTCAAGGCGCACGGGAGGTCGGTCCCACCTGGTCTCCCTCGGTGTGCCGCTTCAGGCGATCGTCACACGACGCCTGAGGATCCTCGATGGATACGGAGGACCACGTGACGGGCTTCTGAGCAGAACCAAGGTGTGCTAGGGTGGCTCACGCGGGGCGGCGCTTGCTCCGACCGGCGCGCTGCGACCGGCCCGCTACAGCCGCCGCTGCTAGCGTCATGCCCTACGCGCTGTCAGGCCTCGGCTCCGAGAACCCATCATGTCCAGACCACCACGGCTGTGCACCTTGGCTAGCCAGGCCCGTTCCGAAGCACGTTACCCCGTCCGAGGGGGTGCGGGAGCGCATCTGTGGCTGCAGCTTGGAGTCGCGCTGCTCTTCGCCTCAGCGGCTATGGCGTGCGGTGACCGGAGTCGACCTAGCCCCTCGTTGGAGGGCGCCGACGTCACAGCGGATGTCGCCAGCGAGGACACCGCGCCCGGTGGCGAGGATCCCGACGTTCCTGAGGACAACGACGTCAGCGAGGGCAACGACACCCCGGATATCCAGGACGAGGAGGAGGGCGATGGTGTCGTTGATCCAACCCCCTACCCGGCCCCTGACGCTTGGCGGAGCAACCGCGGGCCGGGCGGACCCACCCGGACCTTCACGGCGGACGAGCTCTTCGAGCCTTGCGCGGAGTTGCCAAAAGACGAGAGGGACCGTGTCGAGCATCACAACCTCCACGTCATGTACGATGGCTACCTGCTCAAGCCCTGGGCGCCCGAGTGGGGTGGCGGCGGATTGGTCTTCTACCGCTTCGACGACCCCTGTAGCCCTTCGATCGTTGGGTCCGGTTATTCTCGCCGGATGCGAGAGAGTCACAGCATTGGCTTCTCATCCATCGGCGGAGAGTGGGCGGTGGTCGCCATGCTGCGTGGCTTCTTGGACGGGGGCATCCAGTTCTGGGACATCTCCGACCCGAGCGCGCCGGAGGCCGTGTTCGACCTCACCCTCGAGGGACACGTCTATCCCGACGCGTATGCGCGTGTCGTGCTCAGCGCCTTCTGGCAGGCGCCCTATGTCTACGTGGCGCACACGGACCTCGGGGTGGTGATCGTCGACGCCACCAACCCCCTCGCGCCAGAGGTGCTTGGGACCTGGCAGACCGATCCGATTCTCAGGGCAGGCCAGGTCCATGCGGTCGGTGACCTCTTGATCGTTACTGCAGCGGACGGTCCGCGCACCGTGCTACTGGACATCAGTGATCCGGCCAGACCCCAGCCGATTCCTGGGGGCGACTTCGTGATCACAGACGACGAGGGCGTCCCGCGGGACGCGTACTTCAGCAACTTCTCAGGCGGGATGACGATCTACGCGCGGAAGGACCGAGGCAGCGGCATTCTGCTTTACGACATCTCAGATCCCACACAGCCGAGGCGCCTCGGGGGCATACGCAATGAGGGCGCTGGCGGCTACGTGTTCATCAAGGACCGCTGGGCCTTCAGCGGCGAGTCCGACTTCGGCGCCGTTTACGACATCTCTGACCCGAGCGACATCCTTGAAGTGGGCCGCTTCTACCTCGCGGGAGACCTCGACACCGTGACGCCCATCGGCAACGTCGCCCTCGTGTCGGTCGACGACGGCGCGGAGCCCGGGAGAGGCACCGTCGTCACGCCTTGGCGCCAAGAGCCAGACGTCGAAGCACCCTACGTGAACTTCGTGTGGCCTCGCGATGGGGCTGCGGACCTCCGTACCACCTCTCGAATCGGCCTAAGCTTCAATGAGATGGTAGACGTCCGTAGCGCGTTCGCTGGGTCCGTACGGCTCTGGGAGACCGAGCTGGGTCCGCTCAACGGACAAGTCCGAGGCCACATCAGCGTCCAAGAGAACATTGTGAACTTCTGGCCTGTGGAGGGTCTGCAGCGCGGCACGAGCTACACCCTCGAGGTGCCTGCGGGTGGCATCGTGGACTACAACGGAAACGCCATCACAGAGCCCTTCTCTGCCACCTTCAGGACCCGCTGACAGGCAGGTCCTCACCCCTCTTGCCCCGCGCACTCGTGGATCCACGCCGCCCCAGCATCGCCTCACAGGCACCGCGCACGCGACGCCGCCACGGCGGACGGACTGCAGCACCGACCTTCCTCGTCGTGTCGGCACTGTTCCTCTGCTGGGGCGCCTGCGCCGTGCCCTCAGCCACCCAGTCGAACCTAGAGGACGTCGCCGACCCGGTCCCCGACGAAGTGCTGCCGGACATGGAGGACTTGGACGACAGTCCAACCCAAGCCGCGGATACCCCTGACATCGCAGCGGATGAGGGTCACGCGGGAGATCCCGCGGACGTTGACGACACCGGGCCCGCGACCCTCGTCCTTCGCTTCGGTGCCAGCACTTTCGGCTACGTGGACGAGGACATCACGCTTCGCGTGGAGGTCGAGGGGGACGCTCGGGCCTATTGGTGGAGCCCAGGTGACGGAAGGCCCGCATTGGGTCCGACGCTTGAGCCCGAGATTACGCTTCGCTGGGGCAGCCCCGATCGTTTCCGCGTCGTGGTGACCGCCGAGGACCCGGAGGGTGACCGGCGCAGCGCGCAGACCGCTGTGGTGGTCGTGCCGCGGCCCCGCTTCGCGCCTGCGTCTTCGTCGAGCGTAGCCGCTTCACCCGACAGCACGCTGGTGGTATCCATCAGCGAAGACGCTGACTTGATCACGCTGGTCCGTGTTCAGGACTCCGGACCCGGCGAGGTCACCCGCCTGCCCGCTTGCCGCGGGCCCAGACGTGTCGCACTCGGCAGCGCACACATCGCGGTCACCTGCCAGCACGACGACACCGTACTCCTGCTGGGGTCTGATGCCGCACCGAACGTGGCGTGGGGGGACCGACAGTGGGAGGTCGTCCAGCGGATTCAGCTCCCCTGGGGCGCTCGCCCCTTTGGTGTGCTCTTCGACGAGGAAGACGACCTCTGGATCGCGGAGCAGGGCCCGGGCCGCCTGGCTCGATTCCGGGCTCTGGTCGGGGGCAGCTTCACCGCCGTCGAAGTGCTGGATGGCTTTGACGATGCCAGGGCCCTCGCGCGCCTCCCTGGCGGAGCTCTCGTCGTTAGCGCGTGGCGCTCCCAGGCGAGTCACGCCACCTTGTGGCGCTACAGCCCCGCAACCGGAGAGCGGACGCCGTGGCACTTCGGTTATGAGCGCACCGCCGACACCAGCGTCTCGACGAGCGGCGTGCCCAGCTACATCGAATCCATCTCGCTTCCCCCTGATGGCGAGGTGGCAGCGTTCGGAGGGCTCCAAGCCAACGTCGAGCGGGGCCTGCACCTCGACGGCCGCCCGCTGACCTTCGAGACGACCCTCCGAGCGGTGATGGTCCGCTTTGACCCAAGCACCGGGCACGAGCTGCCACGAGGTCGCAGGCAGTTCGACAACCGTGGGTTCACTTCGGCTGTAGCCTACAGCCCATGGGGAGATTGGATCTGGGTGGCTCACAGGGGGGCTCGGTCTGTGGAACGGATCGACCGATTCACAGGAGCCCAAGGAGGCGCGGTCGTGGACCTCGGCTTCGCGCCTTCTGGGCTCGCGCTTACCCCGGACGGGCGCTTCTTGATCGTAGAGGTGACCTACTCTCGCGCTTTGCGCTTCTTTGACGTCAACCAAGCCGGATTACCGGTGGACGTCGGGACGGTCGCGCTCGTCGACAACGAACCACTGCCGCGGGAGGTCCTTCGCGGTGCGCAGCTTTTCAACGATACCTTTGATCCCAGGCTCGCACGCGACGGCTACATTGCCTGTTCCCACTGCCATCTGGACGGGGATGCGGACCGCTTCGTGTGGGACTTCACGGACCGCGGGGAAGGTCTCAGGCGAACCATCCCGCTCCTTGGGCGCGCTGGGATGGGGCAAGGTCCCTTGCACTGGTCTGCGAACTTCGATGAAGTCCAGGACTTTGAGCACGACATACGGGGCGCAGCTGGGGGGCACGGCCTCCTCCGGGAGGAGGCGTGGAGTCTTCCGAGCGTGCGTTCCCCTCTGGGCAGCCCCAAGGCGGGCTTGAGTGAGGATCTTGACGCGCTGGCTGCCTACGTCACCCACCTTGCTCAGCACCCTCGGAGCCCGTGGCGCACGCCGGAGGGCGAACTAAGCGCGGCGGCACGGCGGGGGGAAGCGATCTTCCGGGCGGCGGAAACCGCCTGCACCTCCTGCCACAGGGGCGAGCACCTAACGGACAGCCAATGGTTGGCCCCGGGAGAGCCGCTCCTCCACGACGTCGGCACGCTGGGACCTACCTCAGGGATGCGGCTCGGGGGAGCGCTGGCTGGCATCGACACGCCCACGCTGCACGGACTGTGGCACAGCGCACCCTACCTACACGACGGGTCGGCACCCACGCTGCGGGCCGTGCTCGTCGACCGGAACCTTGAAGACAGGCACGGACGAACCAGCCACTTGAGCGAAGCCGAAGTGGACGACCTGATCGCTTACCTGCTCAGCCTATGACCGTGCCCCATCCCTCGCCTGTGGGCCTGTCCCCACGCCGCCCCCAGGCGAGGTGCTGCCACCGCACCCCTCACCAGCGGCCAACATGGCTTCACGGCGACTGCGACGTCGGATGGTGTCGCTCGTCCAGCGCAGGCGCGAAACGAATGGGGCCGAACGCACCGGACACTCGGCCACATCGCAATGCGGACAGCTAAGCGGCGTACATGGCTCGACATGCACCATCGTTTCTACTTGCTGCCCAAAGCGCGCCTGAAAGGCTCGCTCAATGGACGTTGCCGCATCGTGGCCGGAGTCGATCGACCAGAAGCGGGGGACCACCAAGTGCAGGTCGATGTGAGCGGCCTGCCCGAGTCGGTGGACGCGGGTCAGGTGCGGGGCCAACCAGCCGGGCTGGCGCTCTTTCTCAAGCACATGGGCGATGTCTGCAAGGAGCGCCGAGTCGGCTTCATCCATCAATCCTCCCACGGCGCGCCTCAGGATACGCGAGGCTCCCCAGAGCATGACGCCCGAAAGCAGCAAGGCCACAAGTGGATCGAGGATACGCCACCCAGTGACATGAACCAGCACGAGCCCCACGAAGACCCCTGCGCTGGTGAACGCGTCGGCGGCGAGGTGTTGCCCGTCTGCTTCCAGGGCAGGTGACTGCAGCGCGCGGCCCGTGCGGGTGAGCCAGCGGGCCCCAGCCCACGTCAGGCCGGCGATCACGGCCATGCCGAGGGCTCCGACGTCGACGCCTTGGACGTCGGGAGGATCGATCAGGCGCGGAGCAGCGACGACGGCGACCATGACACCGGCCACGAGGAGGAGGAGGCCCTCGAGCGCCACGGAGAAGTACTCGACGCGTCCGTGCCCGTAGGGGTGGTCGGCGTCGCGGGGTCTGCTACCGAGCCAGGTGGCGAAGGCGGCGAACGCACTGGTGACGAGGTTGGCAAAGGTTTCGATGCCATCGGACAGGATGGCCGTAGACCCTGTCCACCAGGCGAGCGTGAGCTTCATCCCGAGCAGAAGCGCCGAGAAGGCGACCGCAGCGATGGCCACGCGGACGGCTAGGCCAACGCGAGACGAGCCCTCAGCGCTGCGAGCATCGTGGTCCGACAGCTGGTCCATCGAGGGCCTCACTCCTCCCAAACGCGTGCCTAGCGCACCCCGGTGAACGCTCCGGCGCATCGGCTCTCCCGAGGTGGCGAAAGCATCGAAGCACCGGCTGGCTGCCTCCCTAGCGACGCGGGCCCCCGGCGTCTACCCTGGGAGACATGCTCTGGCTGGCGGAGGCCCGCCCCCGGCACCGACACAGACCACCGCGTTGTGGCGTTGCGATAGCGCGGGCGACGACAGGCCGAAACGGCAGTGGCAAGCGCCAGATGCCATGGCGGCCCAAGGCGTCGGCTTGCGTTGTACCCACGCAGACAGGGTACAGACAGGAGAGGGACAGGGGGCGTATCGAGCATGCGCGGGACTGTGGGAGGGAGGGATGGCTCCATTGTCACCCGCGGTGGTCCTCGGGCCTGGTGAGGTGTACGGACCCCACTCGACAAAGTGGGCACCCGAACCTAGCGGAAGCGGCCCGTGGATGGGCGCGCATCTTGACCACATCTCCATGGCGCACACCGGCGTTACCTGCGCGGTGAGCTGCCGGACCGCTGCCAATGACGCTCCCGAATCCCCGGACACCCGCTGGCCGTGCGCTGCTCACCTACCTGACGTGGTGTGTGGGGCCTGAGCCATCCCCTCATTTTCCATCCAACAGATGTTCAATCACGAGAACTCCGAAGTCCTGGGCGCGGATGCGTC
>ERZ869909.1595-NODE-1595-length-17863-cov-4.603677_pt1 | contig 17863 bp, 17 predicted proteins | sample MGYA00520892_ERZ869909 | MGnify/ENA primary metagenome ERZ869909 (study PRJEB32215, sample SAMEA104723947) | bioreactor metagenome | biome: bioreactor; feature: anaerobic bioreactor; material: water | place: China | collected 2015-03-12 ...
AGAGGTTAACGCTGTGGGAGAGCCAAACAGCGCCAGCCCTGCGGGTTGTGGCTGAAAAAGCGCCACTCAGCGTTGCTCGTCGTTCATTTGGAATGACCAAACTACACTCCTCGCGCCTTGATTGGCGCTTTTTCAGTCACAACAGGGCCAATGACCACTCTGTAAACAGGCCCTAATCTGTTTTTTTCCACCAGGTCTCGATACCCAGTATGTAGGGCATGGGCGCATCCGGGCGACCGAACTTGTCCCACCATGCCAGCCGGTGGTGATCGATGTACCAGTGTGGTACCGAATAATGCTGCCAGAGTAACACACGGTCCAGTGCCTGCATGGCGGCGCGGTATTCGGCTTCGCTCTCGGCGGCCATGCTGGCGTCAATCAGGGCATCCACCACCGGATCACTGATGCGTGAATAGTTGCGGCTGCCTGCCAGCTCTGCGCTGGAGGAGTGCATGTAGTCACGCAATTCCGGCCCCGGATAGGCGCGCTGTGGCAGCACGAAGATGGTGATGTCGTAGTCGAACTGATCCAGCCGTTCCTTGTAGCTGGCCGGGTCCAGGGCGCGATACGTCGCCTGGATGCCGACACGCTCAAGGTTGCGCAGATACGGTTCCACCACGCGCGCCATCCCGGGTGTCTGATAATTGAGAATTTCCAGGCGCAAAGGTTCCCCGCTGTCGCGGTGCACCAGATGCCGACCCTGGATGCGATAACCGGCATCCTGCAACAGGGCCATGGCCTGCTGCATGCGATCGCGGATACTACCGGAGCCGTCACTCTGCGGGTGCTGGAATGGCTGCGTGAAGAGCGCGGGTGGCAGACGTTCCCTGAATGGTTCCAGGAGCGCCAGTTCGTGCCCCCGGGGAATGCCGCTGGCACTGTTGTGGCTGTTCGGGAACCAGCTCTGCGAGCGTACATAGGCGTCGTTGAAGATAGTGCGGTTGGTCCACTCGAAATCGAACAACAGGTTCAGGGCTTCTCGCACCCGGCGGTCATCCAGTGGTGGCCGTCGCTGGTTGAGGAAGAACGCCTGGGTGCCCTTGGGCACGCTGTGCGGAATCTCGGCCCGCTGGATGCGCCCGCGGCGCACGGCCGGAAAGTTGTAGGCGGTGGCCCAGTGCTTGGCGACGTAATCCAGATGCACGTCGTAACCGCCGGTCTTGAAGGATTCGAAGCCGACCTGGGCATCGCGGAAGAAATCGAAGATCACTTCATCGAAGTTGTAGCGCCCGCGATTGATGGGCAGATCGCGGGCCCAGTAGTCCTCGACCCGCTGAAACACGATCTGGCGCCCGGGCCGCACGCGGGCGACGCGGTAGGGGCTGCTGACCACCGGCGGTTCCAGCGTGGCGCCGAAGGTGCGCTCTTTCCAGTAGTGTTTCGGCAACACCGGCAGGTCGCCGATCACCAGGGGCAGGTCGCGGCGGCCCTCACCGGTCAGATGAAAGCGCACCCGGTGCCGGTCCAGCACCTCGGCGCCCGTGACATCGCCAAGCATCAGGGCATAACGGGGATGCCCCTGCTCACGCAGCAGCGACAGTGAGAAGACCACGTCTTCGGCGGTAATCGGCGTGCCATCGTTGAAACGCGCTTCCTCACGCAGGTGGAAGATGACCCAGTCGAGGCTGTCCGGGTACTCCACCGTGTGCGCGATCAGCCCGTAAGCGCTGCTGGGTTCGTCGCCCACTCGATTATGGGCGCCGCCGCCCATCAACAGGGTGTCGGTGGTCTCCAGAAAGCCGAATACCGAAGCGCCGGGGGTACCCGCCAGGCTACGACCGCTCATGACATAAGGATTGAGGCTGTCGAAGGTGCCAAAGCCGAAAAGCTTCAGGGTGCCGCCCCGGGGGGCATCAGGATTGACGTAGTCGAAGTGACTGAAATCCGGCCCGTAGCGCAACTCGCCGAACGGGCTGTAACCATGACTGCGATGGACCGTATCGTCGTTGTTCTTGCTGGTTGCTTGCGCGCTGAGCGCAAGCAACCAGACCAGAACCGGCCACAGGGGCAGGGTAGTGCGCTGGGCAGTCATCCTCGGCTATCTCCTTGAGCCTGGGTGGCACCTGATCAGGGGGCGTCGCGGATGTCTACGTAAAGGGTCAGTTGTTGCCCCGGTTGCAGGAAGCGGTTGCGATCAATGTTGTTCCAGCTGCTGATCTGGTTTACCGACACATTGAAGCGATTGGCGATGGCATGCAAGGAGTCGCCGCGACGCACCGCATAGTTGATGCGGCGCACCATATCGGGGCGGTTACCATTGGCAGCCACCGACGGTGCTGCCTCGGTGGTCCAGATGGACAACTCCTGACCGACTCGCAGCGTGTCACCGGGAGCCATCTGGTTCCAGGCGGCCAACTCGCGCACCCCCACCTTGTAGTGGCGCGACAGGCCCCAGAGGGTATCGCCGTTGGTCACGCGGTGAGTGATCTGCTGGCGGCCACTGACAGCACGGTTCTGGCGCGCGTCCAGACGCGCTTCGGCGCTCAGGGTATAGCTGTCCGGGTCACGGGCCGGGCGCGGAATCAGCAGGGTGTTGCCGGCAACGATGGTGTTGCCGCGCAGGCGATTGACTTCGCGCAGCATCTCCGGGGTGGTCTGGTGGCGGTTGGCAATGCCGATCAGGCTGTCACCCCGGGCGATGGTGTATCGCTCCCAGCGCATGCGCTGCTCCGGCGGCAGGCCCGCGACGCGCTCGCGGAAGGCCTCTGCACGATCCACCGGCACCAGCAGCCGGTGCGGGCCGTTGGGCGAGGTGGCCCAGCGGTTATAGGCCGGGTTCAGCATGTAGATTTCTTCCAGCGAAACGTCCGCCATCTCGGCCGCCTGGGCCAGGTCCATCTGCCCGCCGATGTCCACGACCTCAAAGTAGGCGGCGTCGGGAATCGGCTGCAATGTCACGCCATAGGCTTCCGGGTCACGCACGATCTGGGCCAGCGCCAGCAGTTTGGGGACATAGGCCATGGTTTCGTTGGGCAGGCGCAGGTTCCAGTAATCGGTGGGGCGGCCAGCATTGCGGTTACGGGTGATGGAACGGTTCACGTTGCCGCCCCCGGCGTTGTAGGAGGCCAGGGCCAGCAGCCAGTCGCCATCAAAGCGGTTGGCCAGCTGCTGCAGGTAGGTCAGGGCGGCATCGGTGGAATCGATGATGTCGCGGCGGCCATCCGCCCACCAGTCCTGCTCCATGCCGAAATGGCGGCCGGTGGAGGGGATGAACTGCCACGGCCCGGAAGCCCGGCCATGGGAGTAGGCAAACGGATCGAAGGCGCTCTCGACGATGGGCAGCAGGGCCATTTCCAGCGGGATATTGCGGGCCTCGGCTTCTTCGACAATATGATAGAGGTAACGCTCGGCGCGGGTGGCAACGCGATCAAGATAGCCCTGATGGCGCGCGTACCAGTTACGCTGTGCGGTGATCCGGTCGTTGTCCACGTCCAGGTCCAGCGCAAAACCGGCACGAACCCGATCCCACAGGTCGGCATCGCTCCTGGGGGTGGCTTCCGGGTCGGGGTCAGGATGGCCGCTCAGCTTGACCGGGTCCGGGTTCAGCTCGGTGGCGGCGGGCATGGGATCCAGATCGTCGATGGCCGGGCGCAAGCTGCAGCCCGTCGTGAACACCCCGAGGCCAACAAGGGCCAGGCACAACATTCTGTACTTCATGGTAAGGCAAGACTCCGCTGGCCCCGAGCGGCCGGGGCGCGTCTGTTGGTTGTTATGACCGATGCAACTCGGATGCCACATTCTATGTAGCGGTTGCGCGCCCGGGCAAGCCGCGTTTCAGAACCGGTCTTTCCACTGACGCAGTTGGGCAAATATTGCCGTATCACTGTCCAGTGGTTTCCCGGCCTCGCGCATGACGGCCTCGCGCAGGGCCTCGTCATGCACCCGCAGGAACGGGTTGCTGCGGCGCTCGTCGGCCAGGGTGACGGGCAGGGTGACTTCGCCCGCTTCGCGCTTGTGGACCATCTGAGTGAGCCGTTGGTTCACGGCCTCGTCATCGGGGGTTACCGCCCGGGCAAAACGGAGGTTCGAGACCGTGTATTCGTGGGCGCAGCACACCCGGGTGTCACCCGGCAGGGCGGCCAGCCGCTGCAGTGAGGCATGCATCTGCTCCGGGGTCCCCTCGAACAGGCGCCCGCATCCGGCGGCAAACAGGGTGTCGCCGCAGAACAGCACTGGCTGCCCGGTGTCCTCGGTATAGAAAGCGATATGGCCGAGGGTATGGCCGGGTACGTGAAACACCCGGAAGCCCAATGCCGGGGCGGCCAGTTGTACCGTGTCACCGTCTTCCAGTGCATGAGTACGACCGGGGATGGTTTCGCTCGCCGGGCCGTATACCGGCACCTCGCCGTGGCCCGCCTCGCGGGCGGCCTTCAGCAGGGGGAGAATGCCGCCCACGTGGTCCGGATGATGGTGGGTGATCAGCAGCGCGCGCAGCGTCAGTTGCCGGGCGCTGAGGTAGTCGATGACCGGGGCAGCATCGCCCGGATCGACGACCAGCGCCTGGCCTTGCGCGTTCGACAGGACCCAGATGTAGTTGTCTGCAAACGCGGGTACGGGATGAAGTGTCAGCATGGCGACATGGTAGGGCCTCGGCAGACGATTGTCATTGGCGCGGCGGGCGACGGCGCAGGTGAGCTGCGTTAGACTGTGTTCATGAACAGGCAGGAGGTGGCCATGGGCATACCCCGACTCATTCGCACACCCTTCCGGCGGCACCCGCCGGACACTGGCGCCGCGTTCGAGCGCTGGTTGCAGACCCCGTTGGGCGAGCGGTTGCTGGCCGCAGAAAAGGCGGTGCTCGCCGATGTGTTGCCCCGCTTGCCCGGGGTGCGCGCGCTGCAATGCGCGGTGGGCGCCCCGCAGCCGTTGCTGGACGAGAGTGTGGCGCCGCTGCACTGGTCCCTGGGGCGCCAGGGCGATGTTGATGTCCGGGCACGGCCAGCGCAGCTACCGTTGCAGCGCAACAGCCTGGATCTGGTGCTGTTGCATCACTGCCTGGATTTCGAGGATGACCCGCACCTGGTGCTGGGGGAGGCGGCGCGCGTGTTGCAGCCCGGCGGTGCTCTGGTCGTCGTCGGTTTTCAGCCGCTCAGCCTGTGGGGGCTGACACGGCTGCTGCGGCTCACCTCCGGGCGTGTGCCCTGGATGGCGCGTTTTATTCGCCCGCACCGGGTCAGTGACTGGCTGCACGTGCTGGCCTGTGAGGTGGAGGGGTTCGAGAGCAGCCTGCACGGCTGGCCACGGGTGCCGCGCCGCCCGGCCCGGGCCAGTTGGCTGGAACGCCTGGGCGGGCGCTTCTGGTCGCAGCACGGGGCCTTCTACGTGCTGGTGGCGCGCAAGCGCGCGGCCATGGTGCGGCCGCTGCGGCCACGGTTTGCCCTGCCGCAGACCGCCCCCAACGTGATTCCGGTGTCCATGGCACGCTGGCAGCAGCGCACCAGCACCGAGCAGGATTGAAACAGCGAGCAGATGGAGCCGTAGTATTGAAACAGGTCGAGATCTATACCGACGGCGCCTGCCGCGGTAATCCGGGCCCGGGTGGCTGGGGCGTGGTACTGCGCCGGGGCAAGGTGGAAAAGGAGCTGTATGGCGGCGCGCCGCAAACCACCAATAACCAGATGGAGCTGACGGCGGTGATCCGCGCGCTGGAGGCCTTGAAGGAGCCCTGCGATGTCACGCTGTACACGGATTCGAAGTACGTGATCGACGGTATCACCCAGTGGATTCATGGCTGGAAACGCAACGGCTGGCGCACCGCCAGCAAGCAGCCGGTGAAGAATGGTGAGATCTGGCAGCAACTGGACAAGGCCGCCGCCCGCCACACCATCCAGTGGAAATGGGTCAAGGGTCACAGTGGCCACCCGGAAAACGAGCGCGCCGACCAACTGGCCAACCGGGGTATCGATGAAATGCAGCAGGGAGCCATGACGTCATGACCAGACAGATCGTGCTGGACACCGAAACCACCGGTCTGGAGCCGTCCGAGGGCCACCGGATCATCGAGATCGGGTGTGTCGAGATGGTGGGACGCCGCCTGACCGGCAATGACTGCCACCTGTACATCAATCCCGAACGGGATATCGATGACGGCGCGCTGGAGGTGCACGGCATCTCCCGTGAATTCCTCGCCGACAAGCCCACCTTCCGCGAGGTGGCAGACGAATTCCTGGCCTATATCGACGGCGCCGAGCTGGTGATCCACAACGCGGCCTTCGACGTCGGCTTCCTGAACCATGAGTTGCGCCTGCTGGGCGCCAGCCATGGCCGTATCGAAGACCGCTGCACGGTGCTGGACACTCTGGCACTGGCCCGCAACAAGCATCCGGGCCAGAAGAACAATCTGGATGCCCTGTGCCGCCGTTACGGGATCGACAACTCGCACCGTGAGTTGCATGGTGCCTTGCTGGACGCCCAGATTCTCGCTGATGTCTACCTGATCATGACCGGTGGCCAGACCCGTCTGTCGCTGGGTGGCAGCGAGGCCGGTGCGGGCGGGGAGGCCCAGGCCGAGGTGATCCGCCGTCTGTCGGCGCAGAGGCCGCCGCTGACGGTGGTACGGGCCAGCGCGCAAGAGCTGGCAGCCCACGACGCCAAGCTGGCGGCGCTGGGGAAGGCCTGCGAAGAGGGCGCCCTGTGGACACGGTCACCAGCAGACGCGTGACGCCGCGTGTTCGGGTTAACAATTTATCGTCAATTCAGTTGCTTAGGGGCTAAAGTTGACGCATTGTTGGAACCATAACAATTTCAAGGGGTGACAGAGAGCCCATGGTTGCCATTACCAATACCACCTCTCTCACGTTTCTGAAGGATGAGCTGGACGCGACCCTTGGACAGGCCGAGGCGGCGCTCGAGGCGTTTTCCGAAGACGCGACGCGGACCCGCGAGTTGGGCGTGTGCGTGGAGGCCTTCCACCAGGTGCGCGGCATCTGCCAGATGCTCGAGTTGTCGGCGGCGGCGCTGATGGCGGAAGAGATGGAACTGGTCGCCGAGGATATCCCGCGCAACGCGGCGCGGCGCGAGGCGCAGACGGCCGCGCTTGGCAACGCCATCGTGCTCATCGGCCGTTACCTGGAATACGTTCAGCTCAAGAACCAGACCCTGCCGGAGCTGGTGATCGGCGGCATCAACGAGCTGCGCCGGGCGTCCGGCAAACCCCTGATCCATGAAAGCCATTTTTTCCGCGTAGACGTATCACGGGAGCGCATGCCCCCGGCTCTGCCCAACAAGAGTGCGCGGGCCGATGTCTCCCGCCTGTGCCGCCGTCTGCGGCATATGTATCAGGTCGGTCTGCTGGGCGTCTTGCGGGGTGACAACAAGGTCAGCCTGAAGCTGGCCGGGCGGGCGCTCGGGCGCATTGACCGGCTGTGCGGCAATGCCCCGATCAGCCGCTTGTGGTGGGTAGCCCGTGGGGCCGTTGAAGCCATGCTCAGCGACGGCATGACCATGACCCCGGCGCGCAAGGCCCTGTTGTCCCAGTACGACCGGCAGATCAAGCGGCTGGTCTACGAGGGCGAGCAGGCACTGGATGCCGAGGTGCCGCTGCTGCTGATCAAGGAAAGTGTCTATGTCGTCTCCTTGTGCAGTCATGCTGAGGGCGTGGTCGGTGAGATCAAGCGCGCGTTCGATGTGAAGCAGAGCATGACCGACGCCGTGTTGCAGGAAGAACTGGCCCTGATGAGTGGTGCCAGTGCCTCCGTGATCCGCACGGTGGCGGTGGCATTGAAGGAAGAGCTGCGGGATATTCAGACGACACTGGATATGGCCTCACAGGGCGCCGCCGATACCAATTACGATGAACTCAGCGACACCTTGCTGCGTTTGTCCGGCTCGCTGGTCATGGTGGGGCAGAACAGCGAAGCCGATCTGATACGCAAGCGGGCGTCCGAGGTGCGGCGCTGGCGGCCTGAGTCGATTGATCTGGAGGGCCTGGAATTCCAGGGCCTGGTGGATGACCTGCTGACGGTGGAAAACGCCGTGGCCACGCTGGAGCGCAAGTTCGTGCCGGCGGATGACATCAATCGCGAGGTGCGCAACAGCCGCATTTCACTGTATCAGCTGGATGAAGCGCGGATGACGGTGGTGGCGGAATGCCGTGCCGGCGTATCGCTGACCAAACGCTCGCTCAGCAGCTATATCGACAGCGGCGGTGACCGCATGCACCTGAGCAATGTGCCCGCCGTGCTGGGTGGGTTGTCGGGCGGCCTGACCTTCCTGGAACTGATTCGGGCGAAGGCCATTGTTGAAGGATGCCGGACTTACATCGAGAGCAAGCTGCTGGCGGAAGGCAGCAGTGTGCCGGGTCGTGAGCAGATGGAAACCCTGGCCGACGCCATCAGCAGCATCGATTACTACCTCGAAAGCATTGAAGAGTACAAACCCATCGGTGATGCCGTGCTGGACGTGGCTGATGAGAGTCTGGCCGAGCTGGGTGTGCCCGTGCGACGGCCGGTGGCGGAAACCGCCTGATGCAACCGCATCACCCGGATCTGGAATTTGCCAGTCAACCGCCTGCTGATCTGGCCGGGCCCTCGCTCTGGTTCGTGATCTGCGACGGGCGCCTGCTGGTATGTGAAGACCCCGCGTTGCCGTTACTGCCGGAAGCCCCCCACCTGGGGCTGTTTGGGCTTGATGACCTGCCGCCACAGTATCTTGGTCGTCTGCGCCAGCAGCACTGCTATGCCGTGGCCCTGGATGATGCCGAGCGGGTGCCCCCCGGCTTTTATCTGGAACAACTGCGTCGCTTGCTGGGCCAGCTGGACGAGTTGACGTTCGCCATGGCCGGGCGCGCCTCCCAGGTGGTTACCTGGCATCGCAATCACCGTTACTGTTCGCGTTGTGGCACGTCGGCCCATAATCATGATCACGACCGGGCCATGACCTGCCCGGCCTGCGGTTACACCCAGTACCCTCGTATTTCCCCCTGTGTCATCGCGCTGGTCACCCGGGGTGATGAAGCCCTGCTGGCCCGTGCCGCGCGTTTTCCTGCGCGCTTTTTCAGTTGTCTGGCCGGCTTTATCGAGGCAGGTGAAAGTGCGGAACAGGCGGTGCATCGCGAAGTCCGGGAAGAAACACGATTGTCGCTGGGGCCGCTGCGCTATTACGCCAGCCAGTCCTGGCCGTTCCCGCATGCGCTGATGCTCGGATTTCATGCGGAATATGCCGGTGGCGACATCGAGGTCGACGGTGAAGAAATCGTCGAGGCGCACTGGTGGCACTATGATGACTTGCCGCCCATTCCGCCCACCGGCAGTATTGCCCGGGCATTGATTGAGGACTGGGTTCGGCGACGGCGGGGCAGGGGCAGCGGAGAGTAACTATGAATTTTGCGGGCGTACCGATCGTACTGATCGTGGTCAGCCTGGTGCTGGTGGCACTGGGAGCCTGGGTGCTGTTGCGGCAGCAATGGCTGCTGCAATGGCTCAAGGGCACGGCGGGCCTGCTGATGCTGGGCGGGGCCGTGTACCTGTCGATTCTGGCCCTGAATCTCTACAGCTATAACGCGCTGCGGCCTGATGTGCCGCTGGCGACGGTCAGCTTCCGGGCGCTGGGGCCGCAAAACTATGTGGCCACGGTGGCGCTGCCCGGTGGCGACAGTCATGATTACGCCCTGCGTGGCGACCTGTGGCAACTGGATACACGGGTGCTGCACTGGAAGGGTTTGCTGGCGCTGGTGGGCGCCGGGCCGGGCTATCAGCTGGATCGTATCCAGGGGCGTTATCTGGCGCTGGAGGATCAGCGTTCACGGGAGGCCACCGCGCACGAGATTCACAGCCCGCCGGTGGTGTTCGACATCTGGCGCGGCGCCAGCGAGGGCAGTCTGCTGCTCAGCGGCACGACGTTGAGTGCTGCGTTCCTGCCCATGGCCGATGGCGCCATCTTTGAAGTGGTGTTTCAGCGCGGACGTCTCGAGGGGCGTCCTCTCAACAGCAGTGCCGAAGCCGCGATGCTGCAGTGACCGTTGTAGTGACCGTTTTAGTGACAAAGGAGTTTTGAGTGATCGAGTTTCTCACGGACTATGGATTGTTTCTGGCCAAGGTGGCCACCCTGGTGTTCGCGATCCTGTTCGTGATCGGTGGCATCGTCAACACAGCGGCCCGTCAGCGCGGCCAGCATCAGGACGAACAGGGCGACCTGCGCGTACGACATCTGAACGAAGAGATGGACAGCTTGCGTGACAGCCTGCGCCAGGCGGTGCTGCCGGAAGCCGAGCGCAAGGCGGCGCGCAAGCAACAGCGCAAGGAAGAGAAAGCGCGGCACAAGGCCGCGCGCAAAGCGGGCGCCATGGCTGCGGATCGCAAGCCGCGCGTGTTCGTGCTCGATTTTGACGGCGATGTGCAGGCCAGCGCTGTCGACAACCTGCGCCGCGAGATCACCGCCGTGCTGGAGGCTGCTGACAAGAAGGATGAGGTGGTGATCCGCCTGGAGAGCCCCGGCGGCCTCGTGCATGCCTATGGGCTGGCGTCATCGCAGCTGCGTCGTATCCGCAATCAGGGCGTGCGCCTGACGGTTTGCGTAGACAAGGTGGCGGCCAGTGGCGGCTACATGATGGCGTGCATCGCTGACCGTATCGTGGCGGCGCCGTTCGCCATTGTCGGTTCCATCGGGGTCGTGGCCCAGATTCCCAATTTCCATCGCCTGCTGCGCAAGCACGATGTGGACGTTGAACTGATGACGGCAGGCGAATACAAACGCACCCTGACCATGTTCGGTGAGAACACGGACAAGGACCGCGAAAAATTCCAGGAAGAGCTGGAAGACACCCATCTGCTGTTCAAGGAGTTCGTGCGCGAACACCGGCGTAACATGGATATCGCACAGATCGCCACCGGCGAACACTGGTTCGGCACTCGCGCCAAGGATCTGGGCCTGGTGGATGAGTTGCAGACCAGCGACGAGTACTTGCTGAGTCGCTGCAAGGATTCCGACGTCTATGAGGTCAGCTGGCATACCCGCCAGAAACTGGCCGAGCGGCTGGGGCTGGCGTTCGAAGGCAGCCTGGAGCGCATCATGGAGCGCTGGTTTCATCGTGGCGCGCGGCGTTGGTGGTAACACGGCAAGGGTAGCAAGCCATGAGTGAGATGTTTTCAGCATTACTGACCACAGAACAGGCCGGCCAGTACCAGACTGCCCTGGTGCAGCGTCGCCTTGACGAGCTGCCGCCGGGCGAGGTCCTGATCCGGGTCCAGTGGTCTTCCATGAACTACAAGGACGCCCTGTCGGCCAGTGGCAACAAGGGCGTCACACGCCAGTATCCACATACGCCGGGCATCGATGCCGCCGGTCAGGTGGTCAGCGATGACAGCGGGACCTTTGCGGAAGGCACGGCGGTTCTGGTGACCGGATATGATCTGGGCATGAACACCGCGGGCGGTTACGGCGAGTACATTCGTGTGCCGGCCAGTTGGGTCGTGCGACTGCCGGATAGCCTCGGCGCGCGGGAGGCGATGTTGCTGGGTACGGCGGGCCTGACCGCCGGGCTCTGCGTGCAGGCGCTGCTGGACAGCGGCGTGACGCCGGAGGATGGCGAAGTGCTGGTGACCGGCGCCACAGGTGGCGTAGGGTCGTTGTCGGTGGCGTTGCTCGCGCACCTGGGTTTCAGTGTGGTGGCGGCCACGGGCAAGGATGATGCCCACGACTGGCTCAAGGCATCAGGCGCTGCGTCCTGTGTGGGTCGCGAGGCGCTGGCCGATGCGGGCCGCCCCATGCTCAAGCCGCGCTGGGCTGGAGCGGTGGATACCCTGGGTGGCGAGCCACTGGCCAGTGTCATCAAATCCACAGCTTACGGTGGCAGCGTGGCCTGCTGTGGTCTGGCGGCCAGCACGGATTTACCCCTGAGCGTGTTCCCCTTCATCCTGCGTAATGTACGGTTGCTGGGCGTGGACAGCGTCGAACAGCCGTTAGCGGTCAAAGCGGCAATCTGGCAGCGTCTGGCCACCGACTGGCGCCTGCCGCAACTGGAACAGGTGCTGGCCGAGGAAGTATCGTTGCAGGCGCTGCCGGGCTGGTTCGAGCGCATTCTGGCCGGGGGTGTGCGCGGCCGGGTGCTGGTGCGTGTCAGCGGCTGACGCAACGGGACATGATCGAACAGCAGGAGGCCCGGGTATGGACACGAGCGCGCTGGTACATGCTGTGGTGCTGGACGGGGCAGGGGGCGGTCGTCGCCTGACCCCGGAAGAAGCCGCCGCCTGGCGGCCCGATCAAGGCCTGCTCTGGCTGCATCTGGATTACACCCACCCCGACACCGCCATCTGGCTGGAGCGCCTCGCTTTACCGGCGCTGGTGAGCGACGCACTGCTGGCCCAGGAAACCCGCCCCCGTGCCATGCCGTTGCGTGACGGCGCCCTGGTGTACCTGCGCGGCGTCAACCTGACGCCGGGCGCGCAACCCGAAGACATGATCGCCATTCGCCTGTGGGTCACCCCCGGCGGCATCGTCAGCACGCAACGCCGTCCGCTCGGCTCTGTGCGCGACCTCATCGATGATCTGGAGCAGGGCAATGGCCCGGCGGACAGTTGGGGTCTGCTGGTGGACCTGATCGACCGACTGACCTGGTACATGGAAGACGTGGTGGATCAGGTTGAAGACCAGATCGCCAGTTATGAGGAAGCCGCCATGACGCGGCAGAGTCGGCGGTTGCGTAATGACATTGCCCGGGTGCGTCGGCGTGTCAGCGTGCTGCGCCGGTATCTGGCACCGCAGCGGGATGCGCTGGCGCGCCTGCTCGACAGCAGCGGCCCTCTGGCGGATGCCGAGCGGGCCCGGCTGCGCGAGGTGATGGAGCGCCTGCAGCGCTTGCTGGAAGACCTGGATGCCGCCCGCGAGCATGCCAGTATTGCGCAGGAAGACCTGGCCAATCGACTGGCGGACGAACTTAACCGGCGCATGTATGTACTCGCGATTGCGTCGGTTATCTTCCTGCCACTGACCTTCCTGACCGGCCTGCTGGGCGTCAATCTGGAGGGAATCCCGGAAGCGGAATCGCGCCTGGCGTTCCCGGTTTTCGTGCTGATGCTGGTCGGGGTGGGGGCCGCCATTGTGATCGTGTTACGGCGGCGCGGCTGGTTGTAATCGGCAGGGCATTGGCCGGGCCACGCAGGGTGCATGGCCCGGCCACAACAGCGAGTTCAGTGGCGGCGATAGATCGGCCGCGGATCGTGCACGTCACCCTGGTAGGTCACCGAAAAATCCTTCAGCCCGTTCAGGGCGTCATGAATATCCCGGTCTGAACGGATAACGAAGGCATTGAAGCCCACGCGTTGCAGGTAGAACAGCTGATCACGCAGCACGTCGCCCAGCGCACGGATCTCGCCTTTGAAGCCATAACGGGTGCGCAATTCGCGGGCGTAGGAATAACCGCGGCCGTCCTTGAACGCCGGAAAGTGGATCGCCACCATCGGCAGGTCAGCCAGATCGTCCGCCAGCGCTACGGGCTCTTCACCCGGCTCAAGGCATACGGCCACATCGCCGCGGGCCTTCAAGCTGTCGCGGTGCGCCTGCCAGTAGGCCAGCGGCACAATGACCGGGCCCTCGGGCAAGGCCTGTTGCGCGGCCAGCGCTTCGGCGTCCAGCCATTGCCAGCGGTCCTCGACGATGGCGCCGTCCTTAATGATCTGTGGCATAGGCCCGCTCCTTGAAAGGTTCGATACCCAGGCGCTCGTAGGTGTCGATGAACAGCTCGCCGGGCTTGCGCTGCTCCACATACAGGTCCACCAGCCGGGCAATCACCGGCACCACCTGATCGGCATCGAACGACGGGCCGAGTTTCTCGCCGATCTTCGACACCTTGTCGCCACGACCGCCCAGGGTGATCTGGTAATACTCGCGACCTTTCTTGTCGACCCCGAGAATACCGATGTGGCCAATATGGTGATGACCACAGGCGTTCATGCAACCGGAAATGTTGACGTCGATCGGACCCAGATCATGCAGGTAGTCCATGTCGTCGAAATGACGCTGGATCGCCTCGGCAATGGGGATCGACTTGGCGTTGGCCAGCGAGCAGAAGTCACCGCCCGGGCAGGCAATCATGTCGGTCAGCAGCTTCAGGTTCGGGGTGGCGAAGCCGAGTGCGTCCAGCTTTTCCCATAGCGGGAACAGCTGATCCTGGCGCACGTCACCGAGCACAATGTTCTGCTGGTGGGTCGTGCGGGCTTCGGCAAAGCTGAACTGGTCGGCCAGGTCCGCTACCGCGTCGAATTCCTCGTCGGTGAGGTCGCCCGGTGCGCGGCCGGTTTTCTTCAGTGTCAGCGTGACCGCCGCATAACCGGGCTGACGGTGCGCCGTAACATTGGTGTGGAACCAGCGGTTGAACGCCTTGTTCGAGGCCAGTGCCTGCTCAAGTGCCGCAGGACGGTTGGTCAGCGACGGGTCATAGGCCGGTTCGGAGAAATGGCCGCGCATGACATCGACTTCCTCGGCCGTCAGCGTCATGGGGCCGTCTTTCAGTTCGGCGAACTCGGCTTCGGTGAGGGCCCGGAATTTTTCTGCGCCCAGCGCCTTCACCAGAATCTTGATGCGTGCCTTGTACTTGTTGTCGCGGTTGCCGTACTTGTTGTACACCCGCAGGATGGCCTCCAGGTACGACAACAGATGCGGCCACGGCACAAAGTCACCAATGACTTCGCCGACCATCGGTGTGCGGCCCAGGCCACCACCGGCCAGCACCTGAAAGCCGGTCTCGCCATCGCGATGAACAATCTGCACGCCGATATCATGCACGCCGATCAGTGCCGGGTCAGCGTCCGGCACGGCATTCACGGCGATCTTGAACTTGCGCGGCAGGTAGGCGAATTCCGGGTTGAACGTGGCCCACTGGCGGATGATTTCGCACCAGGGACGCGGGTCCTCGATCTCGGCAGCATTGATGCCGGCGAATTCGTCTGTGGTCACGTTCCGGATGCAGTTACCGCTGGTCTGGATAGCGTGCATCTCGACCTCGGCCAGCGCCGCCAGGATGTCCGGCACGTCTTCCAGATCCGGCCAGTTGTACTGGATATTCTGACGCGTGCTGACGTGGGCATAGCCCTTGTCCCATTCACGGGCGATGCGCCCCAGCATGCGCAACTGCGTGCTGCTGAGCATCCCGTAGGGCACGGATACGCGCAGCATCGGCGCATAACGCTGGATATAGAGCCCGTTCTGCAGGCGCAGGGGCAGGAATTCGTCATTGCTCAACTGGCCGTCCAGGAAGCGCCGGGTCTGGTCCCGGAATTGCGCTACCCGTTCGTTCAGGAGCTGCTTGTCATGGGGTCGGTATACGTACATGGCGTCGGGGGTTCACCCTGTCTCGTGGCTGCCGATAGCTCCGGCGGATGGCCTGTTACCAGTGTAACGCAGCCGCCGGAGGCGCCGCACTGTAGCAAAGCGGGCTTATTCAGAAAAGTAATATATGGCGATAAGCTTATGCGATATGGCGCCATCCAAGCGCCATTCAGGTGCCTGAAAGCACGATATTCACGGTCACGATCATGCCCACCACCAGCGCCACCACCAGAATCACATAGACAATGATGTAGTCGCTGGCCTTGCCCTTGCGGAAGTCGCGCTCCCGGTTGCGGCCACTCTGGACCCCGAACAGGGCTGCCAGCACACTCCAGATCACCTGGAACAGGTTCGGTTTGCCCGGTTCGTTCTGCCCCGGTTCCTGACGCTGATCGCTCATACCTGCCTCACTCATGTTGTGATGCCACCTTTATAACCGGATATCGATCCACTGGCGGCGCATCCAGAGACGCCCCAGCAGCAGCGATGTGGCGAGCCGCTGCCCGGCCTGCAGGATCCATACCCCGAGCAGGCCACCCCCCAGCACCGGGCCGATGATATAGGCCAGCGGCAGAAAGAAACACCACTGCACACACAGTGTCACCAGCATCACCGAGCGTGCGGCCCCGGCGCCCAGCAGCGCCTGGGTAAAGACGATGGCGATGCCGTCCAGGCAAATCGCCAGCCCGGTGATCATCAGCGGCAGGCGACCCAGTTCCACCAGCTCGGGTTCGCGCAGAAAGATGCCCAGAATCAGATCCGGGACCAGCCACATGGGCAGGGCCATCAGGAACAGCAGGATCATCGCCAGCCGTGTGACATCCCAGCCCCAGCGGTAGGCATCCTCCGGCTCACGGCGCCCCAGCGCCTGGCCCACCAGCGAGGTGGCCGACAGCCCCAGGCCAATCGCAGGCAGTATCAGGAACAGCACCAGCGTGATCAGCACATGGGCCACCGCCACTTCCTGGGTGCCGATGCGCCCGATGATCCAGAACAACACCACCAGCCCGGCGGAAAACAGCAGCTGCTGCACCGACTGCGGCGCCGCCACGCGCATGATGTTCACCAGTGTCGTGCGCGACGGCCGGCCGACCATGAACCCGTGGGCGCGTCCCTCTCTCCAGGTCTGGATGAAGTACAGCAGGCTGCCAAAGTAGAGCGCCAGCGTGGTACCGATCCCGGCGCCGGTACTGCCCAGCTCCGGCAACCCGAAGGCCCCGAAAATCAGCCCGTAGCTGATGATCACGTTGAGAATGTGCACGGACACCAGCGTGCGCAGGTAGACGCCGGAGCGATTGATCCCGTTCCAGTAGCCGCGATAGCTGAAATTCATGGCTACCGCAAAGACCCCGCAGACCCGCGCCAGCAGGTAGGGCTCGGCCAGCGCCTGCACGGCATCGTCGGCGGCCAGCACCGCCATCAGGTCCGCCGCAAACTGCCAGAAAAACAGCAATATAGGCACCGACAACGCCATGCCGATCAGCAGCCCGGCATTCAGCGGCACCGCATAGACACTCGGCTCGCCTTCACCCTTGCGCCGCGCCACCATGGCCTGCACACCGGCACCCAGGCCCAGCACCAGGCTGATCGCCATGAAATTTGCGTAACCGCCCAGCCCGACAGCGGCCAGTGCCTCGCCCCCCAGGCTGCCGACCATGGCGGCATCCACCAGATTGAGCAGGCTCTGGCTGGCCATGGCACCCATGATCGGCAAGGCGAGGGCAAGAATACGGCGGCTGCGGACAGCGTCGAGCATGCGGGCTCCGGGCGGGGCGACAGACAGGTTGAGCGGCGGGGCGCAAGCATAGCAGAGTGGCGCCGGGGGCTCACTTGCTTCTGTGCTATACTTGACTAAAATACTCGGGCATTAATGCACGCCGCCGCGTGCGGTGCGACCAGTGGAGAAGTCTGTGAGCGATACCCTGATCACCGTGACCCCGAACGCTCAGGAATACCTGCGCGACCTGCTCGACAAGCAGAGCTCGCCGGGCATGGGCGTGCGCATCTTCGTCGAGCGCCCGGGCACGCCCCACGCAGAATGCTGCATGGCCTACTGCCCGGAAGGGGAGCAGGAAGAGGGTGACGTACGCTACGACTACGAGGGCTTTCACGCCTGGCTGGACGGCAAGAGCCTGCGCTATCTGGAAGATGCGGTCATCGACTACAAGAAAGACTCCATGGGCGGGCAGCTGACCTTCCGGGCGCCGAAATCACGGGTGCCGGAGCTGAGCGCCGACGCCACGCTGGAGGAGCGCATCAACTATGTGCTCTATTCCGAGATCAATCCGGGGCTGGCGTCCCACGGTGGCAATGTGCAGCTGCTGGAACTGACGGACGAGAATGTCGCGGTGCTGGAATTCGGCGGTGGCTGCCAGGGCTGCTCAGCCGTGGACATGACCTTGCGTGATGGCGTGGAGCGCACGCTGAAAGAGCGCATTCCCGAGCTGGCCGCTGTTCGTGACAAGACCGATCATACGGTGACGGAGAACGCCTACTACAAGTAGGGCCTTGCCATTCTGGTTGTTTGGGTGGTTATGGCCCTCGGGGGGCGGGTAAAGGGTTTCTGGACACGCCGTGAACCCGTCCCTGGGGGCTCTCGTTC
>ERZ869909.1596-NODE-1596-length-17857-cov-3.934421_pt1 | contig 17857 bp, 16 predicted proteins | sample MGYA00520892_ERZ869909 | MGnify/ENA primary metagenome ERZ869909 (study PRJEB32215, sample SAMEA104723947) | bioreactor metagenome | biome: bioreactor; feature: anaerobic bioreactor; material: water | place: China | collected 2015-03-12 ...
CCGCCAACGGCAACGAGACGCTCCGCTCGCTGCTGGACGAGGCCAAGTCGCTCCAGACCGATCTCAAAGTCAACACCGCGGGGCACAAGAACCGGCTGGACCTCGGGGCCAAGCTCCTCCGCACGCTCGAATCACGCAGCACGGAGATCCAGAAGACCCTCGAAGCGCTCGACCGGAAGGCCGAGTCGCTCACCGAGATCGAGCGCCGGATTGACGAACTGGCGGAGCAGCGTCTCCGCGAGTTCGAGACCCGGCTGGAGGCGTCCTTCGCACGCGCTGCCGAGCGCATCCACGCGAGGGTCGAAGAGCGTCTGAGCATCGTGCAGAGCATGGTGGATCGTGTGGAGCCCGAAGCGTCCCCCCCAGATCCTGCCATTTCAGGGGACATCGCCGATCTGGCGGAGCGGCTCGACGCCTCGCGCACTGCGGCCCAGCAGGCCACACGCGAACTCGGCCAGACGCTGCACGGCGCGATGGAGTTCCTCCACGATCTCCGTGCTCAGCAGGACGAGATTTCGGGCCACTTCGAGGCGCTGATGCGACGGGCCCAGAGCACGCTGCTCGAACTGGAAGAACGCGCCAGCAACCCGCACGCCGCCCAAGGCGTCCGGGCGGAGGGCGTGCAGGGAACGGTCCCGGCGCAGATCACCCACATGGCCGAGCAATTCCGCTCAGAACTGCTCGCGGACCTCGCCAAGATGGCCGCGGCGATGAGCATGATCGCCAACCGCGCCGAGACGATGCTGCGTCCCCCCACAACCCCTGATGGGTCTCCCGAAATCGTCATCCGCATGAAAGAGCAAAGCCAAGACCGCTCCGAGTCGGCATCACGGATGTGAACGAATCGGATTCGGCTCAGGAGATGCGCGGCATCTCGTCGAACTCGCCATCCTCATCGTCGGGGTCGTCATCGCCGAGGATGTGATCGTCCTCCCAGTCCATCGGCTCCGCCTCTGCCTCTACCGGATCCAACTCCGGCTCGGGCTCATCGCGGAGCGCGATGAGGATGGCATCGGCAGGCGAGGTCGCCTCATCGGCTTCGGGGTTCTGACGCACGAGGACGCGGCGCTGGCGGATCAGTTCGAGCGTCGCGAGAAAGAGGCCCACGATCTGCGAGCGGTTGTGCCCCTCGAAGATGCGCACCAGCGGGATGCCCGCAGCTCCGACCTGCGCTCCCGGAACGCCCTGCAATCGATCGAGGATATCCGCGGCGTGCTCTTCGATCGGCGTGTCGTCGTAGGTGACATTGTGCTCGCCGATGCGATCGAACTGGACCGTCTCGGCGATCTTCTGGAACGCGGCCACCAGATCGACCAGCTCGATATCTTCCAGATCCAGATCTTCCTCAGACCGTGCCGCTTCGAGCAGGGCATCGCGATCCATCGCGGCACGCCCGCTGGGGTATCGGCGGGCCCACTGCTCGCGACGCGCATCGAGCCCGTCCGCGGCGTCGCGGTACGCCTTGTAGGCGAGCAACTGCTGGATGAGGTCGGCGGCGAGTTCCTCGGCGGTCATCGAGCCGTCGTCGTCGGTCGAGAGGTCGGCCCGCGACTGCCCCATCTCCGGGGTGACGAACCGGGACTTGATCTCGATGAGCGCGGCGGCGAGGACCAGAAACTCCCCGGCATCGTCGACATTGACGCGACGGAGATCGTCGAGGTAGGCGAGGTACTGGTCGGTGATCTGGGCGATCGAGATGGCGGTGATATCCACCTCGGCACGCGAGATGAGGTGGAGGAGGAGGTCGAGCGGCCCCTCAAACTGCTCGATTCGGACCCTGTACTCCTGCACCGCCATCGCTTTCTCCGGGCTGGGCGGGGTGCGCACGAATCCCGGTGGGGAGGCGCGGCCGCCGGTTGAGAAGTGTACCGTATCGCCATGAGCGTCCCGCAGACACTCGATGCTTCGAATCCGCCGACACGGGCTCACAATGAGGCCGAGGAGCGTGCTTTCATCGAGCATGTCCTCCAAGCCGAGGCCAACGCCATCGGTTCGCTCGTGGGTCGGCTGGGGGAGAGCATCCATCGGGCGATCGACCTGATCGAGGCCACCGCGGCGTCGGGCGGGTCGGTGCTGGTCTCCGGGCTCGGGAAGTCGGGCCTGATCGGGAAGAAGATCTCGGCGACCCTCGCCTCGCTGGGGGTGCCCAGCCACGATGTGCATCCGGCAGAGGCGGTCCACGGCGATCTGGGACGCATCCGCACCAATGACTGCCTGCTCGCCCTCTCCAATTCAGGGGAGACGGATGAGGTGGTCGCGCTGACGGCGATCCTCCGTCAGGACGGCGTCCCGATCATCTCGATCACGGGCGGGAACGGATCCTCGACGCTCGCGCGGCTGGCGACGGTTTCTCTCACGCTCGGAACCATCACGGAGGCGGGCGACTCGGTGCTCGCGCCGACCTGCTCGACGACGGCGACCTTGGCGCTCGGCGATGCGCTGGCGCTCGCGGTCTCCCGTCGGCTGGCCTTCACGCAGGAGGAGTTCGCGCGTCGGCATCCCGGCGGCATGCTGGGCGGTCTGCTGCGGCCGATCACGGAGGTGCTGCGGTTCACCGCGGGCAAGAATCTTCCCACGGTCCGTGGCGCCGAGACGGTCCGCGAGGCGCTGAGCCGGGTTGAATCGCTCGGGAGGCGTCCGGGGGCGCTGATTGTCGTTGATGCGTCCGGGGCGGTTTCGGGGTTGTTCACCGACTCGGATCTGCGTCGGCTGATCCTCGGCGATCCGAAGGCGCTGGATGCGCCGATCGAGCGCGTAATGACTCACTCGCCGCGGGTGCTGCGGTCTGATGCGCTGGTGCGCGATGCCGTGCGCCTGGTGCAGGAGTACCGTGCGGACGAAATCCCGGTGGTGGATCAGGATGGTCGCCCGGTGGGTCTGCTGGATGTGCAGGATCTCATCGCGTTGAAGGTTGTGCGGTCGGAGTCGTAAGTTCGAAGATTGGCGGAGCCATGAACGCGCGGATGTTGGGACGACTGTTTGCGGTGCTGCTGTTTGTGTGCGTCGGCATCATCGTCCTGATCTCGTGGGCCGCGAGCCGCACCCCCACGCCGACGGGTTCGAGCGTCGATCTCGGGCCGGCGCCGAACTTCGAGCAGGACTGGGCCGAATCGGGGCTGAGCGGGGGGAGCCCGGAACAGATCGTGCGCGCTGGGGAGCGCTGGGTCTGGCGGCGCGTGGGTGAGGATGGGCGGCTCGAATATCTGATCGAGGCCGATCGCCTCGATCCGCTGGATCGCGGGCGCTTCGCGCTGACCTCTCCGGTTGCGTGGATCTATCCGCGCGAGGGCGGGCGGATCCGGATCCGGGCCGCGAACGGGCAGTTCGTCTGGCCACGAGGCGGCGAACCCGAGTCGGGGGACCTGACGGGCGGCGTGACGATTGATCAGTTCGATCCAGATGCCGCGGAGCCGCACCTGACGATGCGGAGCGACTCGCTGACCTTCGAGCGCACGCTCGGGCAGCTTGAAACACCGGATGAAGTGAGCATCGAGGGACCGGGCCTGTCGTTTCTCGGGAGGGGCCTGACGGTCCGTGTCAGCGAGTACACGGAGCCGGGGACGAGCGTGCGGCGGCATCGTCTGAATCTGGTCCGCGTCGATGAGGGTCGCGAGATCCGCATCGATCCGACACAGCACGGGACGCGATCCGAGCGCTCGAACGGCAACGGATCTTCCGATCGGTCTTCGGGAGCGACGCTCGCCGAGCGGATGGCTGGGGGCGCGGCCATCGACTACTACCGTGCGCTTTTCGTTGGTGATGTTGCGCTGGCGCGGGCCGGTCAGCGTCTGACCGCGGAGCGGGCGGACATCTACGCGGCGGCGGTCGATGGCTCGATCCCATCGGATGCGATCCGCCCGATCCGGTTTCTGGAACGCGCGGGCACGGAGCGCTCGTCCACTTCACCGGATGACGGTGCAAACGGCCAAGGCGCTTCGGGGGGCGACCAAGACGAGGTGGTCCTGACCTGGTCCGGGCCGTTCGAGCTGCGCCCGGTGCAGAGCAAGCCGGATGAGTTGGGTTCCGATGCGCTGGCGGTGCGCTTCTCCTCGCCCGGGACGAGCATCGTGACGCTGGAGGATGCGGCCGCCGGTCTGCGAGCACGCGGGGCAGCGCTGCGTTACGCGATGAGCAGCGCACGATTTGATCTTTCGGGCGTCGCGGGCGAGGTCGGCGTGAACATCACGCTGGACGATCGTGCCGAACTGGTTGCCGGGCGGGTGCTGCTCGATCTCGAACACTCGCCGCACGGGCGCGTCTCGGTGATGAGCCCCGGTGTTCTCCGAGAACTCGGCGTCTCGCGCGAGGGTTCGGAACAGCCGAGCGATGTGCAGTGGGCGGGGCGGGCCGATGTGGTCTTCGATCTCGTGCGCGGTTCCGAGGATGGGACGGGCGTTCTGCTGCGTGAGATCTCGGTTGCGGATGGGGTGCGGGCGCGTGCGCTGGGTATGAGCGTCCGCGGCGAGTTTGTGCGTGCGGAGTTCAGCGACAGCGAAGGCGGCAGCGCGCTGAGCCGGATCCAGGCCAGCGGAGCGGTGGATGCCACGGTTTCGGAGCGCGGGCGTTTACGGGCCGAGGAGGTGGAGGGTTTCTTCGATGTGGGCGCCTCGCCGGATCGGCCGGTGATCCGCAGCGCGACAGCGCGCGGCGGCGTCCGTGCGGAGGATGATCGACGCTGGATCGAGGCCGAGCGCATCCGCACCCGCTTCGCTCCTCCCGAAACGCCCGAGTCCGATCCGGAGCTCGTCTGGGTCGAGGCGCTCACGGGTGTGCAGGCGTTCGACGGCGATGGACTGACCATCGGGGCGGAAACACTCCGTGCGGACCTCGCGCGGTCCGGTGCGGAGTTGATGGGCACACCCGTCCGCATCCGGCAGCAGCGCGACGACGGCCTGTACACACTCAGCGGCGATTCCATGACGATGGTCGACACGACGAGCAAGGTCGAGCGGGGCGTGATGGCGCAGAGCGATCTCGAGCGTCGTCTGGTCGTCTTCGGGGCGGGAGAAGCAACCTTCGAGGCGACGCCGGGGAGGGGATCGCAGGAACGCGCCAAGCTGACATGGAGCGATGCGCTCGAGTACGACGGCATCGAGGGCTGGGTCGAGATCGACGGGAACATCCGGGCGGAGCATTTCCCGAGCCCGCTCGAAGAACAGACCGGTACGGGAAGCTCGGCTCGCGTCGTGCTGGTGGCGTACGCGGAGCAACGGGAGCATCCGAATCCGGATACAGGCGCTCCGATGAGTGTGCTGCGCGTCACGCTGGACGGGAGCGAATCGGCGCCGGCGGAGACACTGGTGCGCCGATACTCGGCATCGTCGGAGGGCGGAGACAGAGAGTACGAAGGTCTGATTGCGCTGCGCTCGGCGCGGATCGATGCGGATGCGGTGCAGCAGACGCTCGCGACGCCCGGTCCTGGGCTGCTCGTGCTGGAGGATCGCCGACTGGCAGACAACAACCGGGGGGAGCGCGCGGGGATCGAGGCCGGGGACATCCGCGGCACGAGCGTCTTCGAGTGGGGCGAGCGGATGACCTTCGATCGTCGTTCGGGAGAGGCCGAGATGCGCCGGAATGTGAAGATCCGGCACCTCCACCCGGAAACGCGCACGCCGACGCTGCTGCTGTGCGAGTTCGTGCAGGCGTACTTCACGCCGTTGGGCAGCGGGCAGGAGAATGAACGCCCGGAGCTGCACCGGATCCTCGCTCGGCAGGCGGTCTATCTGTGGCACCAGAATCTGCAGATGATCGCCGATGCGATCGATTACCGGGCCGAGCGCGAGCAGATCACGGTCGAGGCGACCGACGGCAACCGCGTCACGGTCCACAACACCGAGACCGGGCAGCATTTCACCGCAGATCGCCTGATCGTCGATCGCGTCACGGGCGACTGGCGGGCCATCGGAGGAACCGGCGGCGGGGTGATCTCGGGGAATACGATCCGGGACCGGCGCGAATAAGTCCCCCGCTTCGATCGTTCACGGACTGGCTGGCTCCCCGCCCCCGGAAGTCCGGCCCCCGGAAGCCAGCCCCGGTCCGACATGGGCCTGCGAATCCGGGACTCGTCGGAAACCGAACCGGTGGGCTGGTACTGGAGGTTTCATGCGGACATTGGTCGCCATCCCCGTCTACAACGAAGAGAAATATGTGCAACGCGTGCTCGACCGGGTGATGGAGTACGCGCCGAATGTCCTCGTCATCGATGACGGCTCGACCGATGCGACGCCCGCGCTCGCCGCGAGCTACCCCGTGGACATCGTGCGCCGGTTCAAGAACGGCGGGTACGGGCGCTCGATGATGGAGGCGTTCCGCTGGGCGACCATCGAGGGCTACGACTGGATCATCACGATGGACTGCGATGAGCAGCACGAGCCGGAATCGATCCCGGCGTTTCTGGAGTGCGCGGAGCGGGATGATGCGGACATCATCTCGGGCTCGCGCTATCTGGTGCCGAAATCCAATGCGGTGGTGCCGCCGGAGAATCGGCGTCGGATCAACATGCTGATCACCGAGGAGATCAACGACCGGCTGGGGCTGTCGATCACGGATGCGTTCTGCGGGTTCAAGGCGTACCGGGTCGCCGCGCTGGCGGGTCTGCATCTGACCGAGTGCGGGTATGCGTTTCCGATGCAGTTCTGGCCGGAGGCGGTCGCGGCGGGGCTGCGCATCAGCGAGATCCCCGTATCGCTGATCTACCACGACCCGAACCGGACCTTCGGCGGGCCCCTGAACGATGACAACATCCGGCTCGCCCACTACCGCACCGTCCTGCACTGCGCGCTCGAGCGCAATGCCGATCGCCTTCCCGCGACCGCGCTGGCAGATCTGACCTGCGGCTGTCCGAAATGACCGTTGCGTCGCCGCCGTCGCCACGCATCACTCTTGAGCCGCACCCGAGTGCATGGCCGGGGTTGATACGCTCGGCGTGGGAGAAGCGAACGGACCAATCGCTGCGGATGCGCGCGCAGCTCGGCCTGCCGACGGATCGCCCGATCGTCATGTCGGGGCACCAGTCGGAGCCGTGGCACCCGGGGATTCTGGCGAAGTTCATCGCGGCGGAGTTCGCCGCGGCGGAAGTGGGCGGCGTGTCGGCGTGGATCCTCGTCGATCAGGACACGGGCGAACCCGGCGGGATTGATGCGCCCTATCGCGATGCGAACGGACAGCTCCGGCGTGCTCGCTACCAGCTCGCCGATGCACCGAACACGGAGGCGCCGTTCTCGCATCAGCCATCCTTCCGCCCGGCGCACCCCGATGTTTCCGGGGTGCAGCCCGCATCCGCCGAGCGGGGGCTGCATCGCTGGATCGAGGCGCTGGAGAAGCATTCCGGGCAGACGAACGCAGCGCACCAGACGGGCAGCGCCCTCGCGGATCTGGCCGGGTCGTGGGCGACGCCGGACCACATTGTGTACGCAAGCCAACTGCGATCGACGGATGCCTTCGCGGCGCTGATCGCGGCCATCAGGGAGTCGCCGCGTCGGTGCATCGAGATCTACAACCGCTGCGCGGCGGATGCGCCCGAAGCGCACATCGCCGCGTTGCATGCGCCGGATATTGATGCGCAGCTCGAACTCCCGCTGTGGGTGATGCCGGAGAAGATCGGTGGTGTCCGCAGGCGGGCCACGCTGGCGGACCTGGACGCCGTGGATGGTTCTCGTCTGATGGCGCGGGCGTTGAGCATGACCGCGCTGCTGCGTTCGGGGGCGTGCGATCTCTTCATCCACGGGCGTGGGGGCGTCCGCTACGACGCGATCACGGAACACTGGATGGCCGAGTGGCGCGGGCAATCGCTCGTGCCGACGACGATGGCGACGGCGGACCTCACCCTCGGGATCGGGTGCGAGCGCATCGACCTCGCGGATGTGAACAACGCCCATCAGCGTGCGCACAAGGCGCGGCACGATCCGGCGATCGTGGGCGATCATGACGCCGGCGCGAGGAAGCGCTCGTATGTGGGGGCGATCCGGGCTGCGAAGGCCGAGGGAGCATCCCCCGCGCCGATCTTCGCCGAGATGCAGGCGTTTCTCCGCGATTACAGGCGGAGGCATGAGCGGGCGATCGGATCACTCCGGGAGGAAGCGGCGGCCATGGTGCGTCGGTATGGCGAGCGGGAGATCGTCGCGGCCCGTGACTGGGCCTTTTTCCTGTACGACGACGAGGCGCTCCATCTCCTGCGCAATCGGATCAGAGCGGAATTCACCCGGCGCGACTGACCAGACTCACCACGGCGATGCTGACCGCGATGATGGCCAGCCCGACGGAGACCGCCAGACCCGCGACCATCCACGCGCGGCTGGTCGCGAGCATCCGCGTCAACTGATCCTCGCGCTCCGCCCGGCGCTCGTCGATGGAGTGCAGCACCTCGCTGGTGCGATCCGATGAGCGCCCGATGTCGCTGAGCGTCTCGCGGAACTCGGCCATCGTGTGAACCAGGCGGCCCTGCGCATCACCGGACTTGACGACCTCCGTCGCCACGACATCGAGTGATTCGTGGACACGATCGAGACGGGCCGACTGCCCGGAACTCGCCTCGCGGATCGCCTGCGTCGTCTCCGCACGCAAAGTATCGATGGATTCACGCAGCACGCGCGGCGTCTCGACCATGGCGGGCAGGGCCTCATCGATCCGGTGCGCGATGGCGAGCAGGGCATCGGACCGCTCGCGCTGCTCATCGAGATGGGTATCGACCTTGCGGATCAGCGAGACGACCTCGCGGTAATTTCGACTGAGCTCTTCGACCAACTCCTGACGGCTGCGCGGCACCGGCGATGCATCGTCCGTCGCCTGCTCCTTGGCGGGCAACGAGGCCACACGCACCGAGTTCACATGCACACTCGGCTCGTCGAGCATGTCCTCGTCCTGCGGAGTGGGCTGGGCTCCACGCTTGCGGTCCCATCGCTCCGTGATCGTCGCGGTGGGCGGATCCGATGGCCGCCCCGGCTTCCCGAACATCCGACCCAATCTGACGAGCAGTCCCATGCGACCTCCGTGTCTGCGGGGCTGAAAATTCCGGTTTCTCCGCCCGGTCTCCGACCCGGGCGGGCGGCACATGCGGGTAGCATCGAGCCATGTCCCGCACTCCCGCACTCACCCTTTTGGTCGGCCTGATCGTCGCTCTGGCTGCAGGATGTGCCCCAGAGCCCCCTTCCAACGCTCCGAAGGGCGACGAGCCGCGGCTCGCAGTGCTGAGCCCGGCGATGACCATCATCCTCCGGGATCTGGGCGGGCAGGACCGCATCGTCGGGCGGCACGGCTACGACCTGATCCTCGCCTCCGAGCCCGTCCCGGTGGTGGGGAATGAGTCCGGCATCGACTACGAGGCCCTGATCGGGGCCGATCCGACCGTTGTCCTGCTGGAGGGGAATCAGCGGGGCATCCCCGACCGGCTCCGATCGCTCGCGGAGCAGCGCGGGTGGGAACTCCGGGCCATCCCCCTGCTGACGCTCGACGATGTCGTCGATTGCATAGGTTTCCTCGACCGGCTGCTGCACCCCCCTGCCGGTTCGGAAACCGGGCGCGGGCTCATCTCCGACCTTGAAAGCGCCTGGGCACCCTCCGAGCACATCCGGAGCACACTCGGGCGCACCATCGCACTGGCCGCCACCGACCCCATCGGCGTCCTTGGGCCGGGATCCTTTCACCACCAACTGATCGATCGTCTGGGCGGGCACGCGCTGCCGGAACGGGGCATGCCGTACATCACATGGTCCACGGAGGATCTGAAGGCGGCGGATCCCGACTCGCTGGTGATCTTCGCGCCCGGCTCCTCGGAACCGATGGAGAAACTGCTCGGCCCGATCGCTCGCATCGGGCTGCGAGCCATTCGGGAGGATCGGGTTTTCGTTGTGCGGGATCCGCTCTGTCATACGCCGAGCACCGCGCTGATCCGCGTCGCTCAGGAGCTGCATGACGCCACCGGGGAAGTGCGTTGACCGCTCGGCGTCGAACCATCGCCACGCTCGTCGGGCTCGCGCTCGTGCTGATCGGTGCGGTGGTCTTCCGGCTGCACGCCGGTCCGGGTGGGCTGGGGCGAGCGACCGATCCGTTCATCATCGAACTCCGCTGGCTGATGGTGTGCAGCGCGGCCGCTGTCGGGGCAGCGCTGGCGGTCAGTGGCGCGCTTCTCCAGGCGATTCTGCGGAATCCGCTTGCATCGCCGTTCATCCTCGGGCTGACCTCGGGGGCGGGGCTGGGGATCGTGCTGGCGACTTACGCGGGATACCTCGCGACCGGCGCGATCGTTGCGATGCAGCCGCCCGTCTGGGCCGCGGTGGCGGGTGCTTTCGCGGCCCTCGGGCTCGTCTTCGTGCTCAGCCAGCGACGCGGCCTGATCGACCCGGTGCATCTCGTGCTGGTTGGGGTGATCGTCAGCGTGATCTGCGGCGCGGCGACGACCTTCATCCAGTTTCTGCTGCCGGACCGGGGGATGGCGGTCTACACCCGCTGGGTGATGGGCACGATCAGCGAGAACACGCCGTGGTCCCGCGTCGTGCTCGTCGGCTTCGTGACGATCGCGGGCACGGGGATCGCGGTGCTGCTCGGGCGGGCGCTGGACAGCGCCTCCCTGAACGATGACGAGGCGGCGAGTGTGGGAGTGCGGCTCGGGCTGCTGCGTCTGGTGTGCTTCGGTCTCGCGGGGGTGCTCACCGGACTAACCGTATCGATCGCCGGACCCATCGGCTTCGTCGGTCTGATCTGTCCGCACTTGGTCCGTATCCTCGCGGGCGCTCGCCATGCCACGCTGATGCTCGGCAGTGCACTGGCAGGTGCTGCGTTGCTCATCATCGCGGATGCGGGGGTCGCCCTGATCCGCCTGCCGGCGGGGCGGATGCCGGTGGGAGTCCTGACGGCCCTCGTCGGCGGTCCGCTCTTCATCTTCCTCCTGCGTCGACGCGGCTTCACGATGAACGCCGGTCGAGGAGGCAGCGCATGAGCATCCTCGCCTGCGATGCCCTCACTACCGGCTACGCGCGGAACAAGCCCGTGCTGCGTGACATTTCGCTCGCGTTCGATCCGGGGATTACCGTTGTCATCGGTCCGAACGGCGCGGGGAAATCGACGCTCCTCCGCGCCCTGCTCGGCACGCACCCCGTCTGGTCCGGAAGTGTTCTGCTGCAAGGGCAGCCGCTGCACTCCGTTCCGCCACGCCAGCGCGCCCTGCGCATGGCCTATCTCGCGCAGCGGTCCACGGTTTCGAGCAACTTTTCCGTGCGCGAGGTCATCGCACTGGGTCAGTACGCATCGCAGCCCTCATCGCGAGCCATCGACGATGCTCTCGAACGAATCGGCATGGCTGACCATGCCGAACGCCCCTATCACGCCCTGAGCGTCGGTCAGCAGCAGCGGATCGCGCTTGCGCGGGTGCTCGCGCAGCTCGCGGGCAGGGAGGATGGAGCTGTGCTGCTGGCGGATGAGCCGGTGGCCGCGATGGACCCCGCCCACGCATCGCGCTGCTTCGCCCTCCTGCGGACTTTGGCGGCTCAGGGCACGGCGGTGGTCATCGTTCTGCACGATCTCACACAGGCGATCCGCATCGCAGATCGTGCCGCCGCGCTCGCACCCGATGGAACCCTCGCGGGCACGGGGCCCGCGACCGAGCTTCTGGAGCCGGAGCAACTCCGGGCGATCTTCGGCGTGGCCTTCGACGCCGCCATCCTGCGGCACGGCCCCGCACTCATCCCCGGCGAAGCGGTAGAATGACCTGCGATGCAGAATCTCTTTCAATACCTCTTTCCGCTGCTGATCATCGGCCTGCCGGCGCTGAGCTGGGTCTTCCAGAAGCTCAACGAGAACTATCAGGCCAAGAAGGCGAAGGAGGCCGAACGGCGCAGGCAGGAAGATTCTCTGCGTCAGACGGTGCAGATCACCACTCGGCGTGAGATGCCGGAGGAAGAAGATCCGCGCGAGCAGAGACGGCGCGAGCTTGCGGCTCGGCGTGCTGAGCAGCTCCGCCAACTCCGCGAGCGGCAGGAGCAGCGTGCCGGCACACTCGTTTCACAACCGCAGGCACCGACCCCCCAGCGTCCGGCAGGGATGCCTCGTCCACCGGGCCAGACCTCGCCCGGCGGCATCACTCCCGTCCCGCCCCGACCGGGCATGCCCACGACGCGTCCCCCGGTGCGACGCCCGCAGCAGGCACGACCCGCCCAGCAGACGGGCCAGCAGCAGCGTTCGGCGCGTCCCGCTCGCCAGCCCGCGGCTCCCTCGGGTCGCCCCCAAATCACGGCGTTGCCGGACACGGACCTCACCACCTATCAGGCGGAACTCGCGGCACGGTCTCAGAGCGTGACCGCATCCGAAATCGGTAAAGCCAACGATGGACGGCGCGCCGCTTCGGTGGGGCGAGCCGCCGCCTTGCTGGGCACGCTCGACCTCCGCCAAGCGATCATCCTGACCGAACTTCTCGGCAAGCCGAGTTCCATGCGCAACCCCCAGGAAGATCCGTGGGCAGGGCGATAAGCCACTGATGCACCCGCGCACCGCTATACTCGCCGCCCGCATGGCACCCGCCACGACCAAAGCACCCGCCGCCTCGAAACAGCGCTCATCGAGTCCGCTGAGCGAGGTCCACCGCGCCCGCATCCACGCGCTGCGGAAGAAGCTCAAGGATGCCCAGTGCGATGCTCTGGTCATCACCAACGAGAAGGACATCCGCTACTTCATCCCGTTCGGCGGCGAGGCGAGCACGCTCATCATCCTGCCGAAATCGCTGACGCTCATCAGCGACACGCGCTTCGAGGAGGAGTTGGACCCGCTCCGACGCGCGATGACGATCGTCATGCGTTCGGGCGCGATGCTCGACGCCCTCGCCGGAGCACTGAGCGACCTCGGCCAGCAGACCTACGCCCTCCAGGCCGACTCGATGACCGCCTCAATGCGAGCGGGGCTTGCGAAGCGCCTCGGCGCGAAGCGGCTGAAGGACACGACGGGCATCGTTGCTTCCCTCCGGCGGGTCAAGGACGCGTCCGAGGTGCGGCTGATCCGCAAGGCCGCGGCGATCCAGCAGCAAGCGATGGAAGCGCTGATCCCGCAACTTGAACCGGGGCTGACCGAGTTCGAGGTCGCCGCGATGCTCGAGTTCGAGATGCGTCGGCGTGGCGCGGAGGGTCCCTCTTTCGAGACGATCGCCGCCGCACGGGCCAACGGCTCCAAGCCCCACGCACGCCCCGGCAAGACCAAGCTCTCGCCGAACCAACCCCTGCTGATCGACTGGGGGGCTCGCTTCGAGGGATACTGCTCCGACATGACCCGCGTCTTCTGCTTCGGCAAGTGGCCCCGGGCTCTCAAGGACGCGTACCAGATCACGCTGAATGCGTTCAACGCGGGCGTGGCTGCCGTCAAACCCGGAGCCCGCTGCGTCGAGGTCGATGCCGCCGCGCGAGCGGTCATCGAGAAATCACGCTTTCCCGATCGTTTCGTTCACAGTCTGGGGCACGGCATCGGGCTGGATGTCCACGAATTGCCGCGTCTGAGCAAGCAGTCCGATGAGACACTGATGCCCGGCGATGTGGTCACGGTCGAGCCGGGGATTTATCTTCCGGGGGTCGGTGGGATTCGTCTGGAAGATGACATACTGGTGACGCCGAGTGGTCGGCGCAACCTCTGCGGACTCCCGAAAGATTTGGAGTGGGCGACGCTTTGATTGACATCCGCAAACTCAAAGAACTCGTGAAGCTGATGGTCGAGAACGATCTGTCGGAACTCGACCTGCGCGACGAAGCCGAAACCGTCGTTGTCAAGCGCACGCTCGCTGGGCAATACCAGTACGCACCCGCGCCCGGCGGGCATCCGATGCAGATGCCGGGTGGACACGCGCCGGCATATTCTCCGGGCGCTGCCGCGGCGGGGGGCGGCGATTCCGAAGCGGACGATGATGCCTCGCTGCACGCGATCGTCTCGCCGATGGTCGGCACCTTCTACACCGCCCCCGATCCGGAGAGCCCGGCCTATGTCAAGGTCGGCTCCGAGGTGGATGCCGACTCGGTGGTGTGCATCGTCGAGGCCATGAAGGTCTTCAGTGAAATCAAGGCCGAATGCTCCGGAACCATCGAGAAGCTGCTCGTCAAGAACGGCGACGCCGTCGAATACGGGCAGAAACTGTTCCTCGTCCGCCTGCGCTGACCCACACATACGGATACCCATGTTCTCCAGAGTGCTGATCGCCAACCGAGGGGAAATCGCCCTCCGCATCATCCGGGCGTGCCGGGATCTCGGCATCGAGTCCATCGCCGTGTATTCGGAAGCGGACGCGGATGCTCCCTATCTGAAGCACGCCGACCGGAGTGTGTGCATCGGCCCTGCGCCCGCGAGCGAGTCGTACCTCAACATCCCGCGGATCATCTCCGCGGCGGAGGTCACCAACGCCGACGCCATCCATCCCGGCTACGGCTTCCTCGCCGAGAACGCGCACTTCGCCGAGGTCTGCCGCGACTGCCGCATCGAGTTCATCGGGCCGTCGCCGGAGGCGATGGGTGCGCTGGGCGACAAGATCTCCTGCAAGAAGCTCGCGCGGCAGGCGAAGGTGCCCACCTTCCCCGGCTCGGAGGACGCAATCGAGGAAGAGGCCAAGGCCATCGAGGTCGCGAAGAAGATCGGGTATCCCGTCATCGTCAAGGCATCGGCTGGCGGCGGCGGGCGAGGCATGCGCGTCGCGCACAACGAGGCGGCCCTCCGCGCCGGGCTCAAGCAGGCCCGGCAGGAAGCACAGGCCGCGTTCGGGAACGGCGCGGTCTACATCGAGAAGTTTCTCGAAAAGGCCCGCCATGTCGAGGTGCAGGTCATCGGGGACAAGCACGGCAACGCCATTCATCTTTACGAACGCGACTGCTCGACGCAGCGTCGCCATCAGAAACTCATCGAGGAAACACCCGCGCCGGGCGTCGATCCGAAGAAGCGCGATGAAGTCTGCAAGTCCGCCGCACGCCTCATCAAGAACGCCGAGTATTCCGGCGCTGCGACGGTCGAGTTTCTGATGGACGAGAAGCAGAACTTCTACCTGCTGGAAGTCAACACCCGCGTTCAGGTCGAGCATCCCGTCACCGAGATGATCACCGGGGTCGATATCGTCAAGACCGGCATCCGCGTCGCGGCGGGCGAGCCGCTGCCATACCGCCAGCGGGACATCAAGATCGACGGCCACGCCATCGAGTGCCGCATCAACGCGGAAAACTGGGAGAAGGGGTTCACGCCCAGCGCCGGGCGCATCGAACGCTTCGAGCCCCCCGGCGGTCCCGGCGTCCGCATGGATACCCATGTGATCACCGGATACCGCGTCCCCCCCACCTACGACTCGATGATCGCGAAGCTCATCGTCCACGCACCGGATCGCAAGCAGTGCATCGCCCGGACGAGGCGCGCGCTCAGCGAGTTCGTCGTGGAGCCGATCCACACCACCATCGGTCTGCACCGCGAGCTGATGCAGAACCCCGCCTTCATGGAGGGCGGCGTGGACATCCACTTCCTCGAACGGCTGCTCAAGAAGAACGGCTGATCAGCGATTCACAGCGCGATCCCGACCGACCTGCGCATCGCGCGAGATCCGGATCTCCTCCACAGGCACCAGCCGTCCCTGCCCGATCCCCTCGCACTGACGCGCTGCGCGACGCCACGCGCTTGCGGACCGGAGATTATCGGGCCACCACGGAAAAGTACGGCACTGCAACGGGCGATCCTCGTACAACGAGCACACCGCCTTGCCCGGCAGTGTCTCGCGATCGAGGAAGATGCAGTCGTTCCCGAACTCGGTCTCTCGCTCGTTCAGGGATCGCCGCCCGTCGGGCATTGCGTGCGTGTACCGGGCCAGAAACTCCGCCTCGGACACGCCGAGTCGCGCGGCGATGGCCCGACCCTCCTGCTTTGTGAAGGTGACGAAGCCCGGCGCGCCGGTGCAGCATTGGCCGCACATCGTGCACTCGAAGCGCAGGCCATCCTCGTACCACTCCCCGCCGCTCATGTCATGATTCCTCGACACGCATCGCCACGATCGTCTGATCGTCGTCGCGCGTGCGGGCCTTCGTGTGCTCGTAGAGCCGATCATGAATCGACTCGATCACGCACGACGGGAATCCGGTGCAGTCCCGCACCGCCTGGACCAGACGCTGTACGCCGAACATCTCGCGATCCGGCGGGGGGCTGAAGGCCTCCGTGATCCCGTCCGTGTACATCACCACCGTCTCTCCAGCGTCGAGGGTGACATCGCTCTGCTCGTACCGCACATCCGGCAGGACGCCGAGCGGCACATCATGCGCCCCCTGAATCTGTCCGACTTCGCCGCGAAAACTCCGACGCGTGGGGTGATGATGTCCGGCGTTCGCGAAGGTGAGCACGCGATCATCCGGCGCCCAGACGCCCATGAACGCGGTCACGAAGCTGCTCGAAATGTTCTTCGCCGCAAGCTGCTGATTGAGGTGCGTCAGCAGCGCACCGGGCCCGCGATGTCGCTCCGGATATGCGTGGATCATCGAGGAGAGCATGGCGACGACCGTCGCGGCGCCGGCACCGTGCCCGGAGACATCGGCGACGATCATGCCCCATCGCCCGTCGTCGAGCGGAAAGAAGTCGTAGTAATCACCACCCGCCTGCAACGAGGTGAGGTACGACGCCGCGATGGCCATCCCCGGCAACTCCGGCAGGCGTTCCGGGAGGAGCGATCGCTGGATCGCCGCGATCTCGTCCAACTGCTCGGTCAGCTTCGTGTTGAGTTCATTGATCTGCTGCTGGATCACCAGATTCCGCGTCATGCGACCGATCAGGTTGCCCTGCATCAGATAGTCTTCGGCATCGTGCTCGTTGAAGGCGTTCGGTGCCAGCCGCAGCACCAACGACCAGTTGAGAGCCGCGCCGGAATCGAAGAGCGGGATCACCAGTGCGCTGCCGTACTTCGCGAGCCGATCGCCGAAGACGGGATCGTCCCGCAGATAGAAGTCGTTGAACAGCCGCGGCGTCGGGTCCTTGATCATTCGCCCGATGAACCCGCCGGTGTGGACCGGCAGATCCGCCCACTGTTTCCACGGATTGACGGGATTGATCTCCATCGCCTCGTTCGAGAGCAGCGTCCGAGTGATCTTGTACTCGCCGGGATTCAGCCCGCGGACGGAGATCGAGATGTACGAATCCACCTTCTCGATGACCGACATCCGTCGACTGAACTCAAGCTGCACCTGCTGAGGGTCCTCCAGACCGCTCACCACCTGCAATAGATCGCGCACCTGATGCAGCCGCCCGTTCGTGGAGAGGTCCGTTTCCTTCATCACGCCAAGTGTACTCACGCGAGGCTCGCTCTCTCGTCGGGTTGCGGCAAACATGCTCCGCCCGGACAATCCCGGGATGCAATCACCCGAGCCAACCGATGCCGAGCGCGAAGTATTCGAGCGTGCTCTCCTCGATGCCGCCTACGAGCAGGCCGTCAAATCCCTCCACGAGAGGGGGATCCCGATCGGCTCCGCCCTCGGCTCCCCCGCGCTGGGCGTCGTCGCCGCCGGACACAACGAGCGGGTCCAGTCGGGCGATACCACCGCCCACGCGGAAGTCTGCTGCATCCGCAACGCCGGTCGGCGACGCGACTGGCACACCCTCACCCTCGCCTCCACCCTCAGCCCGTGCATCATGTGCACCGGAGCCCTGCTGCTCCATCGCATCCCCCGCGTCGTCATCGGGGAGCACAAGACCTTCATGGGGGCTGAGGATCTTCTCCGCTCGCACCGCATCCATTTCCGCGTCGTGAACGACCCCCGCTGCATCGCGCTGATGGAACAATTCATCCACGATCGTCCGGACCTCTGGGATGAGGACATCGGCATCCCGCCCGGCGACGATGCCGCGTGAGCATCTCCCCGCCCCCGCCCCCGGAAGCCCCCCC
>ERZ869909.1597-NODE-1597-length-17851-cov-6.194610_pt1 | contig 17851 bp, 21 predicted proteins | sample MGYA00520892_ERZ869909 | MGnify/ENA primary metagenome ERZ869909 (study PRJEB32215, sample SAMEA104723947) | bioreactor metagenome | biome: bioreactor; feature: anaerobic bioreactor; material: water | place: China | collected 2015-03-12 ...
CCACTACCGGATGGGGCAAAGTGGCTATTGTCGTTCGGAATGCTGCTAGGGCGCCTAGAACTGTTTACGATCCTCATTCTGTTCGTGCCGCGGTTCTGGCGTGGATGATCAGTGAAAGCCTGACTCGACTTTTGAGTGCGACTGTATGATCAGGACCTCTGCTCACCTCACACTCTATCAAGACATGTTCTGGGTACTCGATCGCCCTGCTCGAGCAGGCGCGTCTTGTAGGAAAGGGACCCGGCGGAAGGCGGAGATGGTGATCATGACGCGGCTCCTGCTTTCTGTGGTTCTGCCATCACCTGGAGAACGAACCGGGCGACGCGATCCCGACATCGGCAGGAACTTTTTTTCGCGATGGCTTCGGCATCGACGAGGACGAGCGGCCCGCAACGCCCACAGGCGAGAGATCGAACCGACGACGAAGATCAGGTCGGGAGAACGCTGCTGCTTCGCATGGAAACTAGCCTCAGCCAAGGCGTTGAATGGAAAACACTCATCAGCACGTACATGACGGCCATGCCGTTCAGCGGCGACGCATGCTGCGTGGTCGAGCACAGCATGTCCGGCGGGCCGGCCTCGAGGACAAACGTGAAGATGACCAGAACTGTGAATGTGGGAGCGGCGGCAAGGGCAATCCAATCGGCGACGCCGAGCATGGCCCTGTGACGGGTTGAACCGCATTTGAAGGCGTAAGCTTCACCCATGGTGTTCTCCTCTTGCGATCGCGGGCCGCTGCCAAGAGAAGGGAAGCGCCGGCGTGCGTCGGGATGGTTCAATGCCGGTCGTACTCGTCCCGTCGTCGCCACCAGACGCCCGTTTCGTTCCGCCCTTTCGGCGCGCGGTCGAGCCAGGCATAAGCACCCAGATGCCATCCAGGCCGCGGGCATAGGCAGAATAGGTGTGGTGGACGGTACCATCCTCAAGCGCGAAGGCACTGAGACCCGGCCTGTCGCGCGTATAGTGCGACGCGTCGGTTCCGCAGGTCGCCGCGAGCTGGGCAACGGGCTCCGAGGCAGACCCCATGTCCATCCCATGGCCGCCACGCCGATAATTGTATTGGCGATTTCACACGCGAAGGCGCTTCTGAAGCGTGCGGCTCGCGCCTTCAGTCCGAGAGAAGCGGTGGCGCGGGCGCGGTGCGTCGTTGCCGAGGCCGAGATCGCACTCGCGTCGCGCGACCTCTGCTGGGCGCCGAAAGTGCTTGGCGCGACGCAGTCGATCCTGGAAGAGCACGGCGACTGGGTTAACGCTGCGCACGTCCGGCATATCGAGGTGCGGTGCCTCCTTCTTATCGGATGCATGGATGAAGCGAAAACGCCCTCGCGGAGCTGGATCCAGCACTGCTGCCGCCGGCGTGGCGCGCCGCTCATGAGTTGGCGGTCGCGGGGATTGCGATGCGGCGCCTTCGGACCGAGATCGCACGCGACGCTCTCACGTGCACACCGTGCGGCAAAAAAGGCCCGTGTTCCCGCGCTCGTGGCCGAGGTCGAAAGTGCATGGCTTGCGCTGCGTACGCCAGCGGCCCGATTGATTGCGCGCGGCGACGAGCGGCCACTCTTGCTCGAGGAAATGCAGGACTTGTTGACATCGAACGCGTTGATCGTAGACGCGTGCCGCTATGCGGTCCGCCAGAGAAAAACAGTGAAGTCGCTTACAGGACGACCGGTCTTGTTCACGCTTACCCGGGTGCTCGCCGAAGCCTGGCCCAATGACGTATCGAGGTGCGACCTCCTGGCGAGAACATTCCAGACCAAGCATGTTGATGAGGCGCATCGCGCACGGTTGCACGTAGAAATCGGACGCCTTCGACGCGCGCTGCAACCGTTGGCTGAGGTAACCGCGACGGATCACGGCTTCGTGCTTTCATCGCGGTCCACCCGCAAGACCGTCGTGCTGGCGCGTCCCGTCGAGGAAAAGCATGCCACAGTTCTCGCTTTTCTCGCGGATGGCGAGCTATGGTCCAGCTCGGCCTTGGCACTGGCGCTTGGGGCCAGCCAGCGCACCGTGCAGCGCGCGGGCGCGGCGCTGCACCACGCTGACGCAGCCGGGTTTCACGACGACATTGTTAATCCCTGCACCGTTGCCCGGCGATTAGGTTTCAAGGATATCTGAGCAACCGAGGTGCCACATGAAACGAGCAGCAGCCGAAATCCTGCGAGAATATGGTCCCTTTCCCCGCGCCGAAAAAGTGCACGGGCTCACGTTCGACAGAACCAACGTGTGGTTTGCGTCCGACAACAGGCTAAACGCCCTCGACCCCGAAAGCGGCGAGATCGTTCGCTCGATCGACGTCCTTGCCAACACGGTGCCGTCCACACATGGGACAAACCCGCAAATGCAGCCATGTCGGCGATGGGCCAATAGCAGAAATCGGAGGTGTGTCTATGGCCCAGCGTTGTTGCCGCCGAACCGCCGGGCACCTCCGTTAATCTATCGTTAAGCATGCGTGTCTAGCCTTCCGTAGGGAATTCCGCAGGCTCGGCCTCCTGCGCAAGCGTGCGCCTTGGAAGGGTGAAACTCACATGCTTGCTGCGACAACGTCCGCAACAACCGCCAACCACAGCCAAGCTCTCAAGCTGCTGCAAATCTCTGTTCAGGGTGTATGGGGCGTTGCTGCTCACGACGCGGGTAGTGGCACCTTCGCCGGTGTTCACGCAGGCCCCAACGCCAATGCGTTCATCACCGCCATCATCAACATCCTGCTCGATGCCCAAGGCAACGCAAACGTCAGCATCGATGCCAAGGACGGGTTCGCCAGTGTGAGAACCGGCGACGGCGACGATACCATCACGATGGATGTCCACAGCGCGGCGCACATATCATCGGGCAAGGGCGACGATAGCATCACCATTCGCACATACGCGATGAGCGAGGCCGCGCGAGCCTACTATCCGGAGGGCACCGTTGAAGTTGCCGCAGTTTATAACGTCCACAGCGGGGACGGAAACGACACCATCACCATCGACACGCATGGAAATGTTCGCAACGTCTACGCGGGTGACGGGAGCGATGTGATTGCCATCAGAAGCACCATGGAGCATTCCACCGACGATGAAAACCGGACCTACCTGGTCCGGGGCGCCGTGTCCAACATCGATGCGGGTGCCGGGGATGACACGATCCTCATCGAAGCCGAGGGTATGGTCAGCGGGATCGATGGCGGCTCAGGCAACGACACTTTCCATGTTTCTGGCTCCATGGTCACGGGGATTTACGGAGGCGAAGGGGACGACACCTTCGATGTGTTTGGCTCTACGGTCAGTAATCTTCGTGGAGGCGAAGGCGACGATACCATCGTTATCACGGCTGACCGACAGGTCATGGGCGTTTGGGGCGGGGACGGAAACGACACCATTGAAATCACGGCGCCGACCATTTCAATAGTCAATGGCGGCAAGGGCGACGACACCATCATTCTCAACGCCACAGCCCCAAATGCGATTGCGCACATTAACCTCACGGCAGGCGACGGGCATGACGTCGTCCACGTCAACACTTCTCTCGCCATCGAACGCTTCGACGGGATGGGTAAGAGGTTCGACATGAGCAAGGCCGCCATCGAAAGGACCGATGAGGCTACCCTCAAGATTACCTTTGACGATGCAGATGACAGCGTCACCGTGCACCTGACGGGCGATATGGTGGGCAAGCCGATCGCCTTCGACATTTACGAGAGCGGGCGGTTAATCATCCGCAGTGAAGACAGAGTCGCCGTCCCCGATCTGGTAGAATTCACCAGACCGAACAATCCTGTGCCCGACCCGTCACGCGCCTAGGACCGCGTCTCGCTTCCCGCGACGTGCCGTGGCCTCAGGTGGCGTGTCCGCTCAGGGTCACTGGCGACTGTTCGCCGACGCAGTTCCGTGCCCGCTCTTCGCTTGAAAGCGGACGTGAGTCTACCGACCCCTCAACGCGCGACCAGGATGCCGGTGATGTCGCCTTCTGGGACAAACCCGACGTTGCCATATTCTTCGGATCTCACCGCGCCCGACCTGACTTAACGCGTCGTTTGTTCCGTGAAGCCTGAGCGCGAATGCCGGAGACCTCCGTTACCACCTCGGCGACCACGGAGCGTAACCACCTGTGTGCCGGGTCATGCCGATAGCGGACGTGCCAACCTATCTCAACGGGGAAAGTGCCCAGGTCCACGGGCGGCGGGAGAACCTTGAGCCGAGCATCGCGTGCAAGTTGCCGGCAGAGCAGATTGGGAAGAGTCGAACAGAAGTCGGTCACTGCAACCAACTCGGGGATGGCCAGAAAATGAGTCACCGAAACGGCGACGTCGCGGCGAAGTCCCTGCCGATGCAGTGTTTGAAACAGTCCCGCGCGCATCCTGCCCGGCAGAACCACGTTGACGTGCCGCAAGCGCTCGAACTGCCGCCGCGTCATGACGTAACCGACCTCCGGATGATCGGCGCGAACGACACAAGACAGGCCCTCGTCCATCAGATGCTGCACGACCAAATTGTCCGGCGGATCCACAATCCTTCCAAGGACCATCGCGGTCGTGCCCGACATGACTCCCGTCTCTGAAAGATCGTTGCCGAACGGCGTCAAACGAAGCTTGATCCCCGGCGCGAGCTTGCCGAGGCGCGCTACGATCGCCGGCACCAGCGCGAGTTCGACGTAGCTGTTCGGCGCTATGGTGAACTGCCTCGTCGCCGTCGCTGGCTCGAAATGCTGCTGGCCCAGAAAAACCTCATCGAGCCTCGCCACGGCTTCGGCGATTGCGGGCGCGATCTTTTCCGCGAGCTCCGTAGGCTTCATGCCGTAACGCTCTCGAATGAAGAGCGGGTCGCGCAGCGTCTCGCGTAGTCGATTAAGAGAATTGGACAACGCAGGCTGCGTGATTCCCATCCGCTCGGCGGCGCGGGTGACACTGCGCTCTTCCATCAGGATCACGAATACCGGCAGCAGGTTCATATCGTAACGCATCCAGTTATAATGCAATGCGAATATCTAAAATCAATGAAGTAAATTTGAGAAATACATAATCCGCGAGCATCTTCTGCATATCGAAACGCCGGGGTCGCCGAACGGGCGGAAAATCGGTTCGCCTTCTCAGGGCTTCGGTATCCCAGGTTTGTTTCAGGAGAAGCAGCGATGAAGATATTCATCATCGGCATTGCGGGCGAAACCGGATTTCGCCTGGCGCGCATCCTCAGGAACGCCGGCGACGACGTCGGCGGACTCTACAGGCGGCCGGAGCAGGCGAACACGTTGACCGGCATTGGCGCCACGGGGACGATGGGAGATCTAGTTCGCATGAGCATCTCGGAGCTCGCGGATGCCATGCGCGGAAGCGACGCCATAGTATTCAGTGCCGGCGCGGGTGAGGCCGACAACGACGCCTTGACCGAGGCCGTCGACGGTGACGGCGTCAGCAAGGCGATCGCTGCTGCGGAGCTCGCCGGCATCAAGCGCTTTCTTCTCGTCTCGGTGTTTCCCGAAGCATGGCGCGACCGGCAAATGGACAAGGGCTTCGAGCACTACATAGCAGTCAAGAAGCGAGCGGATATCGCGTTGTCCCGGAGCGATCTGGAGTGGGTGATCCTGCGCCCGTCAGCGCTTAGGAACGAGCGCGGAACTGGGACTGTCAGCCTTGGCCTCGCCAACGTTCACACCGAGGTCCGCCGCGACGATGTTGCAGCGACGCTGGCGGAGCTTATTCGCAGCCCAGCGGTCAGCCGCAAAATTCTCGAGCTGACAGAGGGTGACGTCCCGATCCCGAAAGCAGTGGCGGCCGTCGCCTCCGCCTGAACCGGAACTGCCCGCCTGCGCATAGCTCAGCGCTGCAATGCTCGCGCCGCTCTTAGACAGCGGCGGCGCGGCTTCGACACGACCCCCGACTCCTGCACTCCACATTTTTATCAATGAGGAAAGCCATGACACAGCATGTACTCTTTATCGTCACCAACGCGGCCGTGATCGGCCCTCACAATCGCAAGACGGGCTTCTTCTTCCCCGAAGTCGCTCACCCTTTTGAGGTGCTCGACAAGGCCGGCATCGCAATCGAGTTCGCGTCACCTGCCGGCGGATGGACGCCGTACGACGGCTACGACGAGAATGACCCGGCGCAGAAGGAGTTTCTCGAAAGCAAGGCCTTTCGCCGCTTGAACCGCAGCCGCAAGCTGTCCGAGGTGGACGCTGCCGACTACGACGCCATCCTGGTGCCCGGCGGGCTCGGCCCCGTGGTCGATATCGCGCGCAATGCGGAGGTCCAGAACGCCATCGTTCGTGCTTGGTCCACAGGTAAGCTCGTGGCGGCTGTGTGTCACGGTCCGGTCGCGCTGCTCGGTGTGGATCTCGGCGACGAAACTCCGTTCGTGCGCGGCAAGAAGCTCACGGCCTTCTCGGCGAAGGAAGAGTACGAGTATGCCCGCGAAGACGTACCCTACGGTCCCGAAGACGCGTTAAAAGCCGAAGGCGCCGACTACTCGTCAGCAGACAACTGGCAGCCGCATGTGGTCGTGGATGGCCGTCTCATTACCGGCCAGAACCCAGCTTCGGCCACACCGCTGGCGAACGAAATGCTCGCCGCGCTCAAGCAGCGTGCGTGAGTTGCTCTGAGCCCGCGGCGTGGGTTGCGGGCTCGAAGCTCTGTCGCCTACAGCAACGCCCAACACAAGTTTTCCATCATCGGAGCTTTCATATGCCGTCCAAAATCACCGCTATTCTCACGCCTCACCCGGGCAAGGCAGCCGAACTTCGCGCACTGCTTGTCGGCATGGCGCCTCACTGCCGGGCAGAACCCGGCAATCTGCGTTGGGACGTTTGGCGCGACTCGTCAAACGAGGTTCGATACGTGCTCGATGAACTCTATCAAGACGCTGCAGCTGTCGAGGCGCATCGAAACACGCCGCATTTTCAGGCTTACTTGGCCAAGATCCCGGAGTTGGCCGATCGAACGGCGGTGGTTTCGGAGCCCGTCGACGTCAAGTGAGGGGCCAGCAGACGACAACATCGTCTGCTAGCGTCCTGCATCGGTCCGCGTTGCCTTCAAAGTGTGACCGGACTTACACGGCTATCGGACATCTTACGCAATAGCCAACAACTCGCCTACGAGCCCATCGGTGATGACCGCTAATGGGACAGACCATAAATCGAACTGATCCAGATCCTTATGCGCTGCAACAGCTTTTCCCAATTGCTCATGTGCTCGAATATTTTTCACAAGGCTTGGCGCAACTGACTGGGCCGTGCTGCGGCCCAACCTTCAATGCGATGTGGGACTATTATCTCGCTTACTGTGAGGTCGGGTTTATGATCGAGGCGCTCGACAACGGTCTCCACCGCATTCGTCGCACGTGAGCTTCTCAAAAGTTTCATCCCCAGCATGGAGAGGGTCGGGCAGTTATCGCTATCGCTTCTGCTTGCCTTCCCATGGCTCACAAGGTGATCTTCATCTTGAAACGGATAGCTTCGCGGTGACCATCAGATCAAGTACGGCGCCGGCATGCGCAGAGTTTAGCCGCTAGGACCTCTCAGCGAACGCGCTCAGAGCGAGCGTTTCCAACCATGGGGTTTATACCAACGAGCCGCGATCAACGAATTTGGGGACAAATTATTGGTGCCGATGATCCGCCCAATACACTCTCTCGTTCAATCTAAGCTCAGATTTGAGCGATTGTCGTTCAACCGGAGCAGCCCAGCCGCGACAGTACCCATCCCGCTGATTACGGCTGGGCTCGTCATGCTCGCTTGCAGCCGTCAGGCGACACGGGCCGGTACGGCGCGACTCTCCTGACGCCACGAGTCAAATTTGGGCCCCGCTTGAGGATGCGAGACGATGAAATCGGACTGGCCTTTGCCACTCTTCGCATGTTGGTTGGTCGTCTCGTTGACGGGCTGCAGTGACGATCCGCCGGGGCGCTCCGTGAGCTCGAAAAGCGCGACGGGAACAACTTCGCCCCAAGACGCAGGAGATGTTACCAAGATCACGTGGCTCGAGATTGGCGATCGAACCAAACCGGAAGCTTGGCTTGCGGCGCTTCAAACCGACAATCTTGAGCAGCGCCGTGGCTTGGAGACGCGTTTTCGCGCGCTTATCGAGCTCACCTCACGCGTGTATCTTGAGAGCCCACGAATGGTGGCAAACCGCATCGTTCAACTCAAGACGATGCTCAATGAGGCGGGAGAAGCCGAAAGTCATACACAGCTCATCGAAGGATTCCTGAGCATACCCAAAAAGACGAGGACGGGGGGCGAACGCATCTTGTCGGATCTCGCCGCGCACTACGTAAACTTGCGTCGAAGCGGATTGAACCGTGAACAGGCGCTGGAAGACCTCAGAGGCGGACGTCCGGCGATCGATATCGCCACGCTCCTGGATGATTACAATGCTGCTGCAGGTGCCGATGTCCCTCAAGCTTCGGAGCCTATAGTTGAGAGCGACGCCCAGGCTCCGACCGGTCCGTTAGAACCCCTTGAGAGGCTCAAAGTCGACTCCCGTCGGATCATATCCATCATGGCCGCTGACGACGTGCTTGGCTACGTCAAGACTGCCGCTGATCTCAGTCCCTATGACGTTCCCCGCGAACTGCCCGGCATTGTCCGCATTTCGGCGGAAGAAATTGCAAGAGTGCTGTGCCATGGCCAAAAGTGCGGCGCAGTGGCCTTTTTCGATGACCGCACGAGGACCGTCTATGTCGACGACCGCCTCGATCTTTCGAAGAACCTCAGCGCGCGAAGCTTCGTTGTCCATGAAATCGTGCATTATTTTCACCTGCTCGAAGGTAAACTGACGGCGGATATCGATTGCGACGCTCGCCTCGTCCTCGAGCAGGAGGCATACGAGGTGCAAAATCTATTTCTAGCAAGAGAGGGGTCTCACCAACGTATCGGCACGCGTCTCCTCCAATCAATGTGCCGCCACGAGGCTCGATAGGTTCGAGTGTCGGTCTGGTGCGTCCGATCTGCTGCCAAGCAGAAGAAACGGATGTCGGATCAGCGTCGCGCATCTCCAGACAATTTGAGAACAAGCCGCTCGCAGAGACCCTCATGAAGATTCTTTGTCTGGTCTCCCTTAAACAATCATGTGCTGGCAGCCGTCCTAATGCTCGCCGGGTCGATTGGCGTGTCGAAGCTGATAAAGGCCGACGTCCACCCATCCCGCCTCGAATCCTGCCTCGCAATAGACCAAATAGTAGTCCCAGAGCCTGCGGAACCGCTCGTCGAAGCCAAGCGCCTTAATCGCCGGCCACGCTCGATCGAAGCGGACACGCCAGTCGGCAAGCGTGCGCGCGTAGCTTGTGCCGAAATACTCGGATCGTTCGACCACAAGTCCTGCCTGTTCCGCCTGCGCGGTGATGATCGACTTGGTCGGCAACATGCCGCCCGGAAAGATGCTCAGCTGAATGAAATCCGGCCGCCGCCGGTAATCGTGAAAGCGGGCCTCGTTTAAGGTGATGACCTGCAGCACCGCATTACCGCTTTGCGATAGGCAGGATGCGATCTTGGCAAAATAGGTAGGCCAATAGGCCTCGCCGACGGCCTCCATCATTTCTATGCTGACAATCCGATCAAATGTTCCTGTCGCATCGCGGTAGTCTTGAAGACGTAAGTCCGAGCAACCGTCGAATACGCTCAATCGTCGGCGGGCATAGTCCAGCTGCTCGGCTGAAAGAGTGAGGCCAGTGACATGGCATCGGTGGTCTGCAATGAGCAGATGCGCAAGGGCGCCCCATCCACATCCGATTTCGAGAATGCTTTCGCCGCACTGCAATTCAAGAAGGTCTGCGACACGCTCTAGTTTGGCCTTCTGCGCCTCCTCAAGCGTGGCGCCCGGAGCATCGTAAATTCCGGAGGAGTAGTTGAGATCCTTATCGAGCCAAGCTGCATAGAAAGCATTTCCAAGATCATAGTGCGCCGCGATGTTGCGGCGGCTGTTGCGCCGGGTGTTGGCCCGCATCCGATGACGGATGCGTGACATCAGTTGCGACGCCAGATGTGGATCTCCGACGGATCCGCTGGCGCCCGTATTGTCGATCCCCCACAACAGCAAGACTTTCAAGTCTTGACTGCTGCACTCGCCGGAGCCCAGGGCATCAGCGAAGCCGACGTCACCGCCCAACGCGATGCGGGGTAACGCACGCCAGCGGTGCAGGGCGATGTGCGCGTTGAGACCACAATTCTCGCCCGTAAGAACGACACGCTGTCCTGACGGCAAATCGATTGTCAGCGAACCTGTTGCGAAGGGTCCGACGATCGAGCTCAGAAGCTTTTTAACTCCTGCTCTTGATCCCATCTCGGACGCACCTTGCCGATGCGCCTTAACAGTCGTTGGTTCAGCCATTATCCCCCTGCACGTGAATTGTTGCGGCATGACCTTTCACCGGACGACGTGGCCGGATCTGAACACCTTTGCGAAAAATCCGCAGCGCTTCCCAGTGAATTGCACCTATAACTTTGAGCGTGAGCAGAGGATGAGAGACACAACGGCTCAGCAATGCCGCGCTTGTGAGAGGCATCCGTTTCCCATGAAGGGCCGTATGGATCACGGGAGTGCTGGTTGTCTCTGATCCCGTGATCGCGACCGCCACAGCCGCGCCCGGAGGCCGCAGACGAAAATCATAGGTCAGGTCCATGTCGAGGAACGGAGACACGTAGAACGATTTTTGGATGACCTGATGGAGCGTTCCCGATCCATCTCCGGTCGCCTCGATGACGTAGCTGTGGCGTTCTCCGAACGTATTGTGCACCTCGTAGATTACGGCCGCGACGCGTCCGGTGTGATCATGGCAAAAATAGATGCTCAGCGGATTGAATGCGTAGCCGCAGAGACGCGGCATCGTCAGAAGCTGGATGCGCGCTGCGGCATGCTGCAGGCCGGCGTCGCTCAGGCGTTCCTCCACGTAAGCGCGTAAAGATCCGCGGCCGTGCCCGTAATCGCTGTCATGCAGTGACAGCAGGTTGAAGCGATTGTGCGAGAACAGGGCCAGCGAGCGATGGACAAGGGAGAGTTCATCGAGATCGATCAGCATCCACCAGACACGATATCGGAATGCATGCGCGCGCGGGGCGCGACGGCTGTGCATGACCCATCCACTGTAGATGGAAGAGTTGAGCGTCATGACGCGACCTCAACCGCGGAAGAAGCGATGCATGGCCCGCGCGCGATCCGGCCCGACTCGTTATGAACCCGCCACGGGCGCCGAACGCAACCGAGGTCTTCGGCGACCGCGAGCCCGGCCTGAAGCCCGTCCTCATGGAAGCCGGCACCGAAGTAGGCGCCGCAGTACCAAGTGTTGCGCTCACCCTGCAGGGACCAGAGATGCTTCTGCGCCTCGACAGCCCGCGCATCGAAGACCGGATGGGCGTAGTACTCGCTCTTCAGGATCGTATCCTGCGCAGGCGATGCCGACGGATTGAGCGTTACGAACAACTGCGGCTCGGACGGAATCCGCTGCAGGCGGTTCATCCAGTACGTCACGTGCGCGCCTCCGTTTTCGATGTAGTTCCAGCTCGACCAGACGCGTTGCCTGCGGGGCATCAAGCGTGCGTCTGTGTGCAAAAGTGCTCTGTTGGGCGCGTAGCGGAATGAGCTGAGAAGACTGCGCTCTTTCTCCGAAGCATCTCCGAGCAGCGCGAGGGCGTCATCGGCATGGGTTGCCAGGACGACATGATCGAAGCGCTCTGTTTCACCATTTCGCATCCGCACGGCAACGCCGTGCGTGCCCCGGGTAACATTTACGATCTTTGTGCCGCTGCGAACGTTCCCGCCGAGCGTCTCGGCCAGCTTGCGGACGTACGCCTTGCTACCGCCGATGACCGTATGCCATGCTGGACGCGCGCGAAGCTTTAGCAAACCGTGGTTTTCATAGAACCGGATGAACGCCGCCGCCGGATAGTCGAGCATTGTGTTTGCGTCAGCAGACCAGATCGCTGCTGCCATGGGCAAGAGGTGGTCGTCACGAAACCACGCGCTGTATTTGTGTCTGGCAAGGTAGGCGCCGAGCGACAGAGGCCGCAAAGCCAGCTCTGGCAGATCAAGCGGCGCGGTTGCGTAGAACCGGCGCAGGTCACGTAACATGGACCAGAACCTAAGACGGACCATGTTGAGGGGTTGCGCAAAGAGCGCGGCAAGGTTGGTTCCAGCATACTCCAGGCCGCCGTTATGCCGGGAGACGGAGAACGACATTTCCGTCTCGTAGGTCTCGACACCGAGATAATCGAACATCGCCACGAGATTTGGATAGGTTTCATGATTGAAGACGATGAAGCCAATATCGACCTCGACCGATCCCCGCGCCCCTTCTATGGATACCGTATTCGCGTGACCTCCCAGGCGCTCGGCCTGCTCGAAGAGGGTCACGTCGTGCCGCGTACTGAGCAACCACGCTGCCGAGAGCCCAGACACGCCGGACCCGACAACGGCAATCCTGAGACCTGGCGCTGATGACACGTTCATTGAGGCTCGCAGACAGTTCAAGTCTAGCTACCCAACGACCGGCGCGACGGATTGGATCACGCCGGCTCAGTGATCCAAGGGCGGGCCTCGAACGTTGCTTGGCGCATGTGGTCCGAGACAAGACATATCCGACAGGAGGAGTCACTGATCCGGACGCTCGGGCGGCCGGCGGTCACACGGTCGGTTTTGAACTTCGGAAAGGCGACGGCGCCGGTGACGTCTAGCCAGGACAAGGAAAGGTTCGCGCGGACAGAGCACTCCGCCCTGATTGCGGCGATCGCCCAAAATCAGGATCGGGCGGCGTTCGCGCACCTCTTCAAGTTTTTCGCCCCGCGCTTGAAAGCCCTTCTGATGCGGCAAGGCGCCTCGGCCGGCCGCGCCGAAGAGATTGCCCAGGATACGATGCTCGCGGTGTGGAGTAAGGCCGGACTGTTCGATCCGGCGGGTGCCAGCGCCTCGGGTTGGATCTACCGGATTGCAAAGAACCTTTACGTCGACGACCTCCGCCGAGACCGCCGATCCACCACAGCAACAGTCGCAGCCCTCATTCTGGACGATGACGTGCCGCAGCCGGATGCAATCGTCTCGGGCCGCCAGATGGAAGTCCGAGTGCGGGCTGCAATCGCCGCACTCAACGTCGAACAGCTGCGGGTGATCACGCTCTCGTTCTTTGACGAAAAACCCCATGCAGAAATCGCAAAGGAACTAAGCATTCCGCTCGGAACGGTAAAATCGCGAGTGCGGCTCGCGATGCAAAGGCTGCGCGATTTACTGGACGACCAATGAGAAGCATTAACCACCACCCGACCGACGAGACGCTCGCGTCCTACATCCGGGGCAGTCTGGATGAAGGCAGGCGCGTGCTGGTTGCCGCGCATGTCGAGCTTTGCGCATCCTGCGCTGGCGTGGTGGCGGCCTCCGATCACATCGCGGGGTCCGTGCTGGAGGCAGCCGATCCACAACCGCTTCACAGCGATGCCCTGCAGAGGGCGCTTGCGCGCATCGAAACCATTTCGGTTCCCTCACCGCAGACGTCGCCGCCGAATGCGGCCGCGCATCCATTCGGGCTCGCTGCGATCGCAGGCTATGATCTAGGTCCTTGGCGCTGGATTGGCCCCGGCGTGCACTGGCGGTCGGTGTCGGTCCCTGCCGATCACGGGGCGCGGGTGTTCATGCTGAAGGCGGCTCCAGGCACGAGCCTTCCGCATCACACGCATACGGGAACCGAACTCACGCTCATTCTCAAGGGTGCTTACGCGCACGAGGGCGGCAATTTCGGCGCGGGCGACTTCGAAGAGGCGGACGGCTCGGTCGACCACCAGCCGGTCGTCGAGCCCGGAGAGGAATGCATCTGCCTGGTCGCGATGGAAGGACAGCTGAGGCTGCTCGGCTTGCTCGGACGCATCATGCAGCCGTTCGTCAGGATGTGACACGCCAATGAGCGGTTCGACATTTCTCGTAGCGGTCATGCTTCAGTCGATCGCCTTGTCGGCCATCATGGCCGGCGCTTGGATCGTCCAGCAGAGAACCGGAAACTCGGGATGGGTCGACACCGTCTGGACATTCGGTCTTGGATTGGTTGGCGTCATTGCGGCCCTCGTTCCATTTGGCTCGATCGAAGTGGGTTCGCGGCAAGCCCTTGTCGCTGGGTTGGTTGCGATTTGGTCGCTGCGGCTGGGAACTCACATCGCGAACCGGTCTTATGGGATTTCGGATGATCCGCGGTATGCCGCGCTGATCCGAGGCTGGGGCCCGGACGCCCGCACACAAATGTTTTGGCTGCTGCAGAAGCAGGCGCTTGCAACAATTCCGCTGGCGACGTCGGTACTCCTTGCCGCACACAATCCCGCCCCGGAACTGCGATTGCAGGACTGGCTCGGAGCGACGGTGCTGCTATGGGCGATCGCTGGAGGCGCCTTGGCGGATCATCAGTTGCGCTGCTTTCGCGCAGATCAAACCAATCGAGCCAACGTTTGTGACATTGGTTTTTGGCACTGGTCGCGCCATCCGAATTATTTCTTTGAGTGGTTGGGATGGGTTTCCTATCCGCTGATCGCAATCGATATCGCCGGCGATTACCTGTTGGGCTGGATCGCCCTCGCGGGGCCGATCTGCATGTACTGGCTGCTCAGGCATGTCTCCGGTGTGCCGCCGCTCGAAGAGCACATGGTCCGCTCGCGCGGCGACGCGTATCGCCTCTACCAGGCGCGCACGAGCGTATTTTTTCCCATGCCGCCTCGATAACCCGACGCAGGAGCGCATTCGTGACATTGTGGCAGAAGGCGTACGATCTGGCTGAGCGCGCACCGGTTCCGGACCGGATCGTACGGCTCGCGATCGGGGCCCTTGTCGGTCGAACGAGCAAGCAGCTCGCCTTGAACGAGTCGAGTTCCACCGACAGCTTCACCAGAGATCTGGAACGACTCCCGATCGCAATCCATACCGCTGCAGCCAACGACCAGCATTACGAGGTGCCGGCTCGGTTTTTCGAGCTCGTACTCGGTCGCCAACGGAAGTACTCGTGTTGCTTCTACGATGGGCCGCACACAACGCTCGACGACGCCGAGGAGCGCGCACTTGCCCTGACGGCCGAACACGCGAGGCTACGCGACGGCCAGACCATTCTGGAGCTCGGCTGCGGGTGGGGGTCTTTCAGCTTATGGATGGCACGGACCTACCCAAACGCCCGTATCCTGGCGGTCTCCAACTCACGCTCGCAGCGGGCTTTCATCGAAGGCAAAGCGCGCGATGAAGGGCTCGGCAACATCGTCGTGATGACGGCCGACATGAACGTCTTTACCACCGAGCAGAAGTTCGACCGCATCGTATCGGTGGAAATGTTCGAGCACATAGCAAACTGGCGCGCTCTTCTGAGCCGTTGCCGGGGCTGGCTTGCTTCCGATGGGCGTCTGTTCATGCATGTTTTCACCCATCGCAGCACGCCTTATCGCTTCGATCACGCCGACAAAAGCGATTGGATCGCCCAGCACTTCTTTACCGGTGGCTGTATGCCAAGCCGCGCGTTGATTCATGGCTTCCCCGATTTGTTCAGCGTCGAGAACGAGTGGTATTGGGAGGGGACACACTACGCCCGTACAGCAGAGGATTGGCTTATAAACCTCGACGACAACCGAGCTTCCATTTCACGCGTGCTCGGGCAAACTTACGGAGCGGATGCTGCGATCTGGCAGCGCCGATGGCGCTTCTTCTTCCTTGCGACATCGGGACTGTTCGGGTTCGACAGAGGCCGCGAATGGGGCGTCAGCCACTATTTGCTGCGACCCGCATCCACGTCGCCTTAGCCGCGCCACATTAGAAAAACGGCGGCAACAACCGCAGCGACTGCGCCCGAGGCGATGGCACCATAGGCGATATCAACCACGGTAATCTGCAGCGTCCAATTACGTAACGTGGCATAATTTGTCAGCTCATACGTCGCGTAGGCGAACATGCCAAACAATGCGCCGTTCAAGAGGGCGACAGACCAAGACCCCGACTTCAAAGCTGGGATGACTGCGAAGTAAACCAGCCCGGCAGGATAGATGATATAGAAGGCAACGGCCGCCCCGACGTTGACATTGGGAAGAAGAATATCTCCCAGCGTCTGCTTGTAGAGCCTGGCACCCATCGTCATTAGCCACGTGATATCGACGGTGGCGAATAGAACGAGAGTAGCGAGATACGCGAGAGCATAATTCAAGGCGGGCCTCGTCGGTCGTTTAGACGAGAACGCGCAACCAACGACCTTGGATCACCCGGCTCCAAATCCTCGTGACGACCGGCCTTGATCCCGCAAACTTTGGGACAAACTCGCTGCGGTGAGTCGAGGCGGTATGGCTCCACTTTCACAGCGGCAACCTCTGCGCTGTGAAGCTTTTCTTGTACATTTTAAATAGGAGCTCCGTCAGGTGTCTCGGTATCGGTCGATGGCGCCAACTGAATCGCTAGTAGACCAAATTCATGACCGCTTGGTAGCCATCAGCAGACTTGGTCGGCGAGCGCACAGGGGTGCCGACTTGAAAAGCGGCGATGGCAGCTATTGGGACAAACCTGCGAATCTAAGCGCGCAGTTTTCGTGGTCGTCCCGGGAAGCGGCCTCGTGCTCGCGCGGCAGCTAGGCCCGCCTTAGTTCTCTCGCTGATCAGAGCGCGTTCGAATTCGGCCAGTGCTCCCATGACGTGGAAGAGGAGCCGTCCTGCTGCGGTTCCCGTATCGATTGCTTCGGACAGAGACCGAAACACAACATGCTTCTTCTCGAGCGCGTTGATCACGTGGATGAGGTGGGAGAGGCTACGTCCCAATCGATCCAGCTTCCACGTCACCAGCACGTCGCCTGCCTTAAGCTGATTTAGGAGTTGATCCAAAGCAGGTCGGCTTTCCTGCGCGCCGGATATCCCTTCGTCTATGAGCACGTGAGCGCATCCGGCTTTGACTAGAGCATCAATTTGCAGATCAGGACGCTGCTCTTCGGTGGACACTCGGGCGTAGCCCAACATCATGAGGAGTGTCCTCCAATCTTTTTTTGTAGAGAGCTTCTCGCTCACGCCCTTGTGAAGGCAATCTAGCGAAAAGGGTCCTTTTAGCAGAGCGCGTTTTCTACAGCTTAAGCACCCGCAAACCTAAGGATTACACAGCGCTAACCATCGCGCAATTGAGTTGCCCAGAAAAGGACCCTTTTTGCGAAGCGGAAGAAGCGGCAGGTCGCGATATGGCAGAAGAGGATGACGAGCACATTACGATCGATCGAATAGAAGTTGCGTTGAAAACAGCCATAGCTATCGGGCCGAACGCGCCTGCATGGATCTTTGAGATTATCAATGAGCAACTTTGCTCTCGATTGGCGCGTGAATTGGCAAGCAAAGAACATAGGCTGGACCTAGATCCGGAATACAACGAATGCGCGGAATCAACTAAATCGGAGAGTAATCGGCAGGATGAGTTTCTTACGGCTGTGCAGGTCGGGCGAATTTTACGCGTATCGCCCGAAACTTTGCGCCTTCTAAGGCATGCAGGACGCGGTCCGCCTCATTCAAAGCGGATGGTTCGGCGCTGGGCATCCATCTATTCTCGGAAAGATTTGGAAGAATGGATACAAATTCGCACGGTCGCAACGGAGTCGCTAGCGCATAAGAGAGGAAGGAAACCAAGATAGCCAAGCGAGAAAAGCTGTTGTCAGGTGAAAGAGCGCAACGGAGCCGGGGATTTGCGTGCTCGCCTGCGGGATACGTCGCAGCTTCTGTTTCCTGTAGTAGACGCGGAAATGACGCTGGTTCGATCTTCCGCGCGACCGAATGGCATACGTCTAGTCACGTTGCGATTTCATACCTTTCCCCCGTCGGTGTGCAGCAGTGCCGAGATTATGCGTAGGGTTGCGACATCTGCTCGCAGGCTCCCTCTGCTGGCTCGAATGCCGGCTCGTCGATTGCAAGCCTTCCGCCA
>ERZ869909.1598-NODE-1598-length-17837-cov-34.034178_pt1 | contig 17837 bp, 16 predicted proteins | sample MGYA00520892_ERZ869909 | MGnify/ENA primary metagenome ERZ869909 (study PRJEB32215, sample SAMEA104723947) | bioreactor metagenome | biome: bioreactor; feature: anaerobic bioreactor; material: water | place: China | collected 2015-03-12 ...
GCGAAGATGCAGCAGGAGCTGATGGAGCTCTACAAGAAGGAGAAGATCAATCCTCTTGCGGGCTGTCTGCCGATCCTGATCCAGATCCCGGTCTTCTTCGCGCTCTACAAGGTGCTGTTCGTTTCGATCGACATGCGGCACGCGCCGTTCTTCGGCTGGATCCGCGATCTGTCGGCGCCCGATCCGACGTCGATCTTCAATCTGTTCGGCCTGCTGCCCTACGCGGTGCCGGCGTTCCTCATACTTGGCGTGTGGCCGGTCATCATGGGCATCAGCATGTGGCTGCAGATGCAGCTCAACCCGCCGCAGCCCGATCCCATCCAGCAGAAGATCTTCAACTGGATGCCGCTCGTCTTCACGTTCCTGCTTGCGGGCTTCCCGGCCGGCCTCGTGATCTACTGGGCGTGGAACAACGTGCTCTCGATCGCGCAGCAGTGGTACATCTCGAGCCGCCAGGGGGTGGAGATCCACCTGATCGACAATCTGAAGCGGCAGTTCGCGCCGCTCGGCCGGCTCGTCGGCCGCAAGCCCAAGACCGAGAGCAAGGGATGACGGCCGAGGCGCTCTTTTCGCCCGACGATCTTGCGGCGGGCGAGCGCCTCGTGGCCAAGCCCTGGCGCTTCATCAAGGGCGTCGTCGCACTCGACGGCCTGCCCGACGACGGCTGGACGGAGGTGGCGTTCGCCGGCCGCTCCAACGTCGGCAAGTCGAGCCTGATCAACGCCATGGTGCGCAACGGCGGGCTCGCGCGCACGTCCAACACGCCGGGCCGGACGCAGGAGCTCAACTTCTTCGCGCCGGCCGAAGCGCCGCTCTATCTCGTCGACATGCCGGGGTATGGGTTCGCGAAGGCGCCGAAGGACAAAGTCGAGGCGTGGACGGCGCTCGTCCGCGCCTACCTCGCCGGGCGGCCGACGCTCCGGCGCGTGTTTCTTCTGATCGACAGCCGGCACGGGCTGAAGCCGCCGGACCGCGAGATCATGAAGATGCTCGATACCACGGCGGTGCCCTACCAGATCGTGCTGACGAAGGGCGACAAGATCAGCGTGCCGGCGCTCGATGCCGTCAAGAGCGCGACCGAGACGGCGCTCAAGGGGCACGCGGCCGCGTTTCCGGTGGTGCTCGCGACATCGTCCGAAAAGGATGTGGGGCTCGACGAGCTCCGCGCCACCCTCGCCGCGCTGCTCAACGGGTAGCGCGCTTTCCTATCTCTCAACCGGAAGGGCGGCGCGCCAGAGCGCGAGCTTTTCGGCGAAGCTGCGCGCGGCATGCGCGGGGCTCGTCGACGGCAGCGTCGCGACGACGACATGGCCCGGACAGTGCGTTGCCGCATGCCTTTTGAAGCTCGCAGCCGCCTTGCCGCCGTTGAGGCCGATGTGCGTGAGCCGCGGATGGGCCATGAAGAATCGCGCGAAGTCGTTCGGCACCTCGTCGCGGATGCTGGAATCGAGACTGCCGGGCCGGACGCAGGATTTGAGCACGTCCCAGACGGCGATGCCGTGCGCGCGCAAGAGTTGCGTGCGTGCAGGATAGGGGATGTCAGGGCCGGCGCCGACGAGCTCGCCCATGATGCGCCAGAACGCGTTCATCGGATGGGCGTAGTACTGTTTCGCTTTGAGCGATGCCTCTCCCGGCATGCTGCCGAGAATGAGGATGCGCGCGTCGGGCGCCGCGATCGGCGGGAAGCTTCGGACGGTCGGCGTGGCGATGTTCGGACGAGACACGTTTCGCCCTCTGCTCAGCCGCCGAGGTGGCGGGCGAACATGATCTGCAGGACGACCCATCCTGTCTCGCCGAATTTCGCGAGCAGGCCGCCGACCACGGCGGCGCCGATCCAGCCGGCCCACTTGAGCGCCGTGCGGCCGTAGTTGATCGCGACTTTCACGTCGACGAGCTGGTCGGGGAGCGCGGTTTCCGCCGTCATGCCGTCGGCGCCGACGGTACGGGCCGAGACGATGAGCTGAAGCTGCCGGCGGCCGCGGGCCATCGGCGTCACGGTCCAGCGCCAGCTCGCATAATCGTCGTTGCCGAGCCCCAGCACGTTCTCGATCCATTGCGTCTCGGGCGAGCGGTTCTCGATCGTGAAGCCGCCGCCGGGCGACCGCAGCCGCACCGACATCGCTTTGGTCACGACGATCTCGTGGCGGAATGCGGCGCCGCCGCCTGCAAGGCCTTCGGCCAGCGCCTTGACATCGGCGCGCGCGATGCGGGCTTCCGCCACGACGGGGATGCCGACGCGCATCCGGCGCGGAATGTTCTCGATGAGCTGGCCGGCTTCGATCAGCGGCCAGGAGCCGACGAAGGGGCCCGAGGTCGCCGTGCGGCGGCGCTCACGCTGAGGCGCTGCCGAAGCAGGGGCCGAGGGCGGCGCGCTGCGGGCGGTGGCGTGGCCCTCTTCCCACGACGTGCCCGGGTGGTCGCTTTGCGGCGGAGGCATGCCGCCGTGGGTCTCGTTGCGCGCTTCAACGTGGTAATAGCCCGAATGCCGAGGCGCTTCGTCCGACGGCGCGGTGTGCCATCTCTCCTTATGTGCAGGTTCGGGGTGGAAGACCGTGTCTGCCGCCGCGGGTTCGGGCGCTGGTGGAGGTGCCGGGCGGGGCGGCGGCGGGCTTCCGCGATCGGGATAGTTGGCGCGCGGCAACGGCGCGGGCGCAGACGGCTCAGCCTCCGTTTGTCCGGCGGAACTCGGAGAAGGCTTGCGTGCTTCCAGGCGCTCGCGGGCGGCCGCGAGGATTTCCTCCGTGGTGGCGGGTCGGGCCGGATCCGGCGGCGGTTGCGTCGGCGGCCCGGTCCGCTCGCCGAACGGAGGCGGCGGCTGGGTCGGCGGGCTCGTGCGCTCGCCATAAGGCAGCGGATGCGTGGGGGGGCTCGTCCGCTCGTCCTGTGGCGGCGGCTGGAGCGGAGGCCCGGTTCTCTCGCCGTGGGGCGGAGGATACGCGACCGGAGCAGGCTGGGTGGGCTCGGGCAGCCGTTGCTGAGGCGGTGGCGGCTGCAGTTGCGGCTGGGGCGGCGGCGCGGCGGTCACGTGCTGAAGCGCGCGGATCGCTTCCTCGAAGGTGAGGCCCTGAACGCGCAGCATGTGCGCGGCCGGACTCTTGCCGTCGCCGACGATGGCGGCCAGCACGATGGCGCCGTTGATCTCGCGGCGGCGACCTTGCCGTGCGGCGGCGGCCGCGGCTTCCAGGATGCGCCGGAGGTCGGCCGAGATGGCGATGGGCTGCCCGCTCGACGGGTCGATCCGGTCGTCGTAGCGGCCGAGGTGATCGGAGACCTCCGCCGTCAGGCGATGAAGATCGACGTGGCTCGCCTTGAGCACGACGGTGGCTTCCGGATCTTCGGCGAGCGCCAGCAGAAGGTGCTCGAGCGTGACCTCGCGGTGGGCCTGGGCCGTCGCATAATCGGCGGCACGGGTGAGCGTCGCCGTCAGAAACGGCGACATCGGGATGCGGGCCAGCTCGTCGACGATCATGGCCGTCATTCAGGCTCCCTCCGGGGCGCTCGTGCGCGACGTCCCGGCGCAAGCCTTCCGAACCCCCCAGCCATCGAATCTTCCATGCAGGATATGACGTTATGATGCCAGCGGGGGCAAGGCTGGACCTCGCCCCGCGTCAAGGCAACGCGTTTGTGTGACACGCGATTGTGTGGGAATTCCGTTGAGCCGGCTGGTCCTCGGGTATATGTGCTCGCCGTGGCGGGTGCGGCTCCGGGTGGCCTCGCCAACTCGACGCCCGTCCTCGCGGCGCGTGTCCCTCGACGGGGCCTCGCCGGCGGGGAACGTGGCGTGCACGACGAGCAGTAGAGGGCGCAGCGACGATATGGCGAACGCGACGGATCGGCCGGCTCAGGCCCGGCAGGGCTTCAACACCGCCGACATCCCGGCCCACGTGCAGGCGCGTATCCTCGCCGAAGCGCTCCCCAACATGCTGCGCTACGACGAGCAGACGGTCGTCATCAAGTTCGGCGGACACGCGATGGGCGACCAGGCGCTGTCCGACGCGTTCGCGAAGGACATCGTCTATCTCAAGCAGTCGGGCGTGAACCCGATCGTGGTGCATGGCGGCGGGCCGCAGATCGCCAACATGCTTCGCAAGCTCGAGATCAAATCCGAGTTCAAGAACGGCCTGCGCGTCACAGACAAGGCGACGGTCGAGATCGTGGAGATGGTGCTCGCGGGTGCCATCAACAAGGACATCGTGTCCGCCATCAACCGGCAGGGCGGCAAGGCGGTGGGGATTTGCGGCAAGGACGCCAATCTCATGATCGCGCGCAAGATCACCGAGATGGCGGACCCCGAGAGCAGCGAGATGCTGCCGGTCGACATCGGCTTCGTGGGCGATCCGGTGCAGGTCAATCCGCACATCGTGGATGTGATCTCGAAGTCGGACCTCATTCCCGTCATTGCGCCCATCGGCATCTCGTTCGAGGGCGAAACGCTCAACATCAACGCCGATTCGTTCGCGTCCGCGCTCGCGGCCCGGATGAAGGCCAAACGCCTGCTCCTTCTCACCGATGTGGACGGCGTGCTCGACAAGAACGGGCAGCCCGTCGCCGAACTTTCCATCGAAGAGGCGCAGGAGCTGATCCGCAACGGCACCATCACGGGCGGCATGATCCCGAAGATCGAGGGCTGCATCGAGGTGGTGGAAGCGGGCGTGGAAGCGGTCGTCATCATCAACGGCAAGGTCGCGCACAGCGTGCTGCTCGAGCTTTTGACCGATCATGGTGCCGGCACGCTGCTCGGACGGCGCAGGCGCAAGGCGAGGTCGGCCTGATGGCGAAGGGCGATCCTCGCGGAGGCGCAGATCGCGTGCCGGTGGGTATCGCCACCGAGCCGCCGATGCTGCTCGTGCCGAGGTCCGATGTCACGCGGCGCGGCTTTGCGGCGACGAAGGTGTGGATCTTCGACCTCGACAACACGCTCTATCCGGCGGAGTGCAACCTGTTTGCGGAAGTGGACCGGCGGATGGGGGAGTTCATCTCCCATTATCTCGGCGTGCCGTTCGCGCATGCCCGGCATCTGCAGAAGACCTACTATCGGCAGTTCGGCACGACGCTTGCCGGGCTGATGCGGGTGCACAAGCTCGATCCGACCGAATTTCTCGCCTACGTGCACGACATCGACCTTTCGACGGTGCCGGAGCTGCCGGAGCTGCGCGCCGAGATCGCGGCGCTGCCCGGCCGGCGCCTCATCTACACGAACGGCTCCAAGCGGCATGCCGAGCGCGTCGCCGAAAAGCTCGGCGTGCTCGATCTCTTCGACGGCATTTGCGACATCGCGGCCTGCGATTACGTGCCGAAGCCGGCCGCGGAAGCCTTCGAGCGCATGATCAAGCGCCACGGGGTTGCGCCCCAGGAAGCGGCCATGTTCGAGGACATGCCGATGAATCTCGCGGTGCCGCACGATCTCGGCATGACGACGGTGCTCGTGCATTCGAGCTATCTCGACCATCCGGTGCAGACCGAGATGAAGCGGTGGAGCGAGCTTCCCGATCACATCCACCACATGACGCTCGATCTCCAGGCGTTTCTGGCGGAAACCGTACGCCGACCGGGCTGAGGCACCTCCGCCGCAGATTGTACGTTATGCTGGTGAGCTGGCATGGGCCGATCTTGAAGCGAGGCTGCCGAATGACACGCGACAACAGCGGCAAAACGGGCGCGTTGGCCCATCCCGCGCGCCGCCGCACCCTCTTTGCGCTGGGCGGCGCTGCGCTTGCAGGCATTGCTGGGCTGACGATGCCCGCGGGTTCGTCGGCCGCAGGGCGCGTCACGATTTCCGCGCTCCATATCCGCGATGGGCGGCGTGGGTCTCACGTCTTCGGCCGGCATGGGCCGGATTCGCAGCATCAGGCGCTGCTCGACGCGTCGCACCGCTGCGTCGTTGCCGGAGAGGCGTGCCTATCTCACGGGGCGGCGCCGGTCGATGCGGTGGCCGTCATGATCGCGTCATGCAGAGCCGTCGCCCACGCTTTGCGTTTCGATCTCGCCACGATCGAGGATGCTGTGGTGCGTTCGGCGGGCGCGTGCGCGGAGTGTGAGGTCGTCTGTCGCCGGTTCGGCGATCACCGGGCTGCGCTCCACGCCTGTGCCGATACGTGCGCGGCGTTCGTGCAAGAGAGCCGGAAACTCACGCGAGCCTGAGATCGGGCTGGCCGCCTCAGCCCTGCTTTTCCCAGCGGCCATTCTCCGTTTGCCGCCAATAGGTGACGGCGCAGCCGGCGTCCTTCGCGGCTTTCCATTGGCTTCGCGCCTTGGCGGTTGCGTCCGGGTCGCGGCCGTCGAACAGGCAGACGATGCGCACGAAGCCTTCGAACGCGCTCGCGTCCGCGCCGTCGACGAGGAAGCGCACGCCGGCGCCGTTCGGCGTTTCGTCGCCCGTCGTGAGGTAGATCGGCTGGCGCGCGGGATCGCCGTCGCGCGCGGTGCCGTGGGGCAGGAAGCTTTCGTCGCTGTAGGTCCAGAGCGTGAGGTCGAGCGCTTCAAGACGCTCGATGCTTCCCGATTGCACGACCGCTTTCCAGCCGCGTTCGAGCGTGCGCTCGAGAAGAGACGGCAAGACGCGTTCGAGCGGGTGGTGCTCGAGGTGGTAGAACAGAACCTCCGCCTTGTCCGCGCTGCTCACGATGGCCTTCGCTCAGAAATTCTCCGATGGGTCTTGAAGCAAAGTGAGAGGTCGCCTATCTGTGTTCGTCCGGTGCGGCGCCATCTTGGGTGACGCCCGTGCGGGCGGTGAGCATAGCGGCATCTTCGGGTTCGTCGCTGTTGCTCCCGCCCGCTGCGATTCCGGGGCGGCCTTTTCTTTTCGGCGCGCCCGTTCATCCGCAGCCAGCGGTCAGCGCTTCTTCCGATACTTCTTCGGCACCATGCCCGCGTCCGTCAGCGCGTCGATGCAGCGCGGGCTCAGGTTGCCGCGCCGGCCGGCGAGCTGCATGCAGCTCGTCATCTGCGGCGTCCGCGCCTTGTAGTGCGGGCAGTGGCGATTGTAGTCGCCCTTGCAGGCGTTCTCGACGCGCTTGCTGTAGCGCTGCGCCTCGGCGGGCGCCGGGAGAAGCGCCACGGCCGCAGCCGCGATGGGAGCGGCACAGAGGAGGCCCATCAGGGCGGTCTTCACGGGGTTGGTGTTGAGCACCTTGGACATACGCTTTCCTTTTTACTTTTGGCACGGCCGAGCCGGCTGGGATCCGCGCGGAACCTAGCTTTTCGCGCGTCTCAGCGCCAGTCCGAGCACAGGTGCCAATCGTCCTGCCCGCGGCCGATTATCCTCGGCGGCCTTTGGAGGCGAACGGATTGTCGCCCTTGCGCAGGTTGAAGCGGATCGGCACGCCGGGGAGGCCGAAGGCCGTCCGGAGACTATTCGTCAGGTATTTCAAATAGGTCTTCGGCACGGCCTCGGGGCGCGAGCAGAACGCGACGAAGGTCGGCGGACGTGTCGAGGGCTGCGTGACGTAGCGGATCTTGAGGCGGCGGCCGGACGGCGCCGGTGGGGCGTGGCGGGCGAGCGCCTCGCCGAGCCAGCGGTTCAGCTCGTGCGTCGGCACGCGCCGGTTCCAGATTTCGGCGGCGCGGACGATGGCCTTGAGCAGCTTGTCGAGCCCTTTTTCGCTCGCCGCCGAGATCGGCACCACGGCGACACCCGGCACTTGAGAGAGGCCATCGGCGACCTTGGAGGTGAGCCCCTTCAGGATCTGCTGCTTGTCCTCGACGAGGTCCCACTTGTTGACCGCGATGACGAACGCGCGGCCTTCCTCCGTTGCGAGATCGGCGATGGTGAGGTCCTGGTGCTCGATGCCGCGCTCGGCGTCGATGAGGAGCACGACGACCTCGGCGAAGCGAATGGCGCGCACCGTGTCGCTGGTCGAGAGCTTCTCAGCCAGATCCGTGACCTTGGCCTTGCGGCGCAGCCCCGCGGTGTCGAACAGGCGGATCGCGCGGCCGCTCCAGGTGATGTCGCTCGAAACCGTGTCGCGCGTCAGGCCGGGCTCCGGGCCGGTGATCATGCGGTCTTCGCCGACGAGCGCGTTGACGAGCGTGGATTTGCCCGCGTTCGGCCGACCGACGATGGCGACGCGAAGCGGGCGCTCCTTTTCGGCAGGCTCTTGCTCGCCGTCGCCGCGCTTGTGCGGTTTCGGCTCCAGGCCGAGGGCCGCGAGCGCGTCGCGTTCGAGGTCGATCAGGCCAAGGCCGTGCTCGGCGGAGATCGCGACCGGCTCGCCGAGGCCGAGCCGGAACGCTTCGTAGAAGCCTTCGTCAGCCCTGCGCCCCTCGCACTTGTTGGCGACGAGCACGACGGGGCGGCCGGAGGCGCGCACGGTGCGGGCGAAGGTTTCGTCGGTCGCGGTGACGCCGTCGCGGGCGTCGATGACGAACAGCACGAGATCGGCGGTGGCGATGGCGGCTTCGGTCTGCCGACGCATCCGGTCCGGGATCGAGCCTTCGGCAGCCTCTTCGAGGCCGGCGGTGTCGACGATGTCGAGCATGTGCCCGCCAAGGTCTGCCTCGCCCTCCTTGCGGTCGCGCGTCAGCCCCGGCAGGTCCGAGACGAGCGCGGCGCGCGTGCCGGTGAGGCGGTTGAAGAGGGTCGATTTTCCGACGTTGGGCCGGCCGACGATGGCGATTTTCGGGGTCATGTTTGTGCTCGCTTGGAGCCGCCGCTTATGGCCTGAAACGCTTGGAAATGCAAAAGCGGTTGTTTTTTGACTGACGCAAGCTGCGAGAAGCTTCGGACAACGAGGGTTGTGCTTTGTGGATGACCGGCGCAGTGGACGACCGGCGCAAGTCCATGCGGAGCATGGCTCCGCCGCTCTTTTGCTGGCACGGCTGCGCCGCTCTTTTGTTGCATGGCTCCGCCGCTCTTTTGCTTGCATGGCTCCGCCATGACCGCCGGGTCGCGTCCAAGCGGAGCTTGGCTTCGCCAAGACGCTCCCGGGCGCTATCGCGCCGCTGAGTTCGCCGTTGGCTCGACAGCCCCGTTAATCATGAGGCCTGGGGCTTAGTCGCTGGCGGGGGAAGGGAGAAGGCACTTTGCCCCCTCGCAGGTCATTTGTGTCAGTTGAGGGCTACGAGCTGAGCGGTGTCCGTCAGCACATACATGCGGCCCTGCGCAACGACAGGCGAAACGTAGACGGCGCTGCCGATGCTCATTTGTCCCGTGACGCGGCCGGTCGTGGCATCGACGCCGGCGAGCTGGCCTTCCTTGGAGGCGAGCCAAAGCGTGCCGTTCGCGAGCGTCGGGCCGGCCCATGTCTTCGAATCGGGCAGCTTGGTGGTCCACTTGACCTTGCCGTCCTTACGGTTCAGCGCCATCAACTGCCCGGAGGTGTCGACCACGAACACGCTCTCGCCGGCCACCCAGGGCGGCTGCGTGCTGGCGATGTTCGCCGACCACAAGCGCTCGCCGGACTCCGCCGAGGTGGCGACCATGCGGCCGCCGTGGCTCACGGCGAAGACGGTGCCGTTGTCGAGCACGGGGCGTGCCGCGTCGCTCATGGATTCGAGCTGAGAGGTGGTGCGCGAGCGCGAGAGGCTTTCCGACCAGAGGCCGCTGCCGTCGGACGCGCGCACGGCCACCACGTCGCCCGAGGCGTACGGCACGACGACGATGTCGCCGGCGACGGCAGGGCTTGCGTTGAGGCCGAGGCTCGCCTGCTGGGGGAGGCCGCGCATCACCCAGAGCTCGGTGCCGTCGGCGGCCGAGAGGCAGTAGAGGCGGCCTTCGATGGTGACCACGTAGATGCGATCCTGGGCGACGGTCGGTGCGGAGCGGATCGGCACGCCGAGCGGACGCTCCCACAGGCGCTTGCCGGTTGCGGGGTCGAACGCCATGACGGCGCCCCAGCCGCTGGCCGAGTAGATGCGCCCTCCATCGGCCGCGACGCCGCCGCCGTAGCCGCCGCCGTCTTCCGCGGTCAGGTACAGGATGTTCTGGGTGATCGCGGAGAAGCCGGGGCCGGTCTTGTCCGTCGTCGGCTTCAGATTGTCCTTCCAGATGGCCGAGCCGCCGGAGGTCGAGAAGGCGGCGAGGACGCCATCGGAATCGAGCGTGAAGATGCGGTTGTCGTAGACGATGGGCGGTGCCGAGATGCGCCCCACCTTGCTCGTGCCGCGGCCCACGCTTACGGTCCACGCCTGCTGCAGGGTGCTGCGCGAGAGGGCGAGGTGGCCCGGGGCGTTGTTGGGCTCGCCGCCGGGCTGGGCCCAGGACTCATTCACGCGTGGCGGCGGCAGCACGATGGGTGTGTTCGCCTCGGCCAGCTCGCCGAGCTTGCGCTCCTGCGACGGAAGCACGGGGATGCGCTTTCCGGGAAGCGGCGGCGTCGTCTCCTTGAAGGGGTTGAGATCGCCGACCTTAGGCAGGCTCGGCAGGCTGTCCGCACAGCCGCCAGCGGTCAGCGTGGCTGCCAGCACGGCGCCGACAAGCAGCGTTGCGAACGCTGCGTTGCCGCCAGGCGCGCGCTCCTTCGTGGGGGAACGGAGTTCGCCCTCGCCGGAAGCACGTTTGCGGTTTAGCGCCATAAGGAGCCTCCGGGATCGGCTGTTAGGTCGTGGGCCCATCAATGTCCCATCGAATAATGAGCCCACGACCTAAGGTGCCGATGCGGGTGTCTCAGCGTTCTTGTCATTCTCTGACGGCGTTTCCGAGGCGTTCGCCGCCGGTGCCGGGCTTGTCGTGGTCTGGCTTGTCGTCGCCTGGCCCCGCGTTCCGTTCAGTTCGGCCGCCGTGATGGCGGACATCAGCCGGTCGATCCGCTCGGCAGCGCCCCGCGAGAGGTTCGGATCAGCGATCAGCGGCGTCAGCAGCGTGCGCGCCTCGTCGAGCTTACCGGCCGTCAAAGCTGCGGTTGCGAGCAACTCGCTGGCGCGGAAGCGCCACGCGTTGCCGTCTCCAAGCAAGGGCTTGAGCCGATTCTCCATCTCGGTAAAGTCCGCCTCCCCCAGCCTGAGGGACGCCGCCTGCAGGCGCGCGAGATTCGAGAGCAACGGATCTGTGGACCGGTCTTCGGCAAGCCGGTCGAAGATGGCGAACGCCTCCGCGCGCCGGTTCTGCTTCAGGTAGGCGCCGGCTTCGGAAAGGCTGGCGAGCGTGGCGAAGCCTTTCGGGCCGTTGGTGGCAATGGCGCCGAACGCGGCGATGGCTTCCTCGGTCTTGCCCTGGCGGGCAAGGGCTGCGGCGGCCTCATACTCGGCGCCGACCGCTTCGGCGCGCGACTGCGACCAGGTCTCCCAAAGCTGCGAGCCGGCGACGCCGACGACGATCGCGGCTGCGAGCAAAATCACGTAGATGCCGTACTGGTGCCAGAGCGCGGCGAACCGCTCCCGGCGCATTTCGTCTTCGAGCTCGCGGAACGCTGCGTCGTTCTTGTCGACCATTGAGCTTGCTATCCCAGTTGGTGGCGTCCCGGAGTTGGGCCGCTTTAGTTCAGGCGCCGATCACAAGAGAGTCCGACGGCGATCATGGGTCTGATCGCGGGCTTTCCGACGCCCGACCCCATCTCGCGCCTGCTTGATAGCCCGGCAAGCCGGTCGAGGGCAAATGCCGACCGCGCCGTTTGCCCGCCTCCCACAACAAGATGAGTTAAGTGCTGAGCTTTTTCGGCTTTTTCGTGACTTGGGCCTGAGACTGGGCCGGGGCCGGCGTTGTCGCGGGAGGCGTGCCGTCGGGCTCCTTCATGCCGTAGGCGTGCTGCTCCGCCGGGAAGCGCCGCGCGCCGACATCCTCCGCGTAGGACTGGATGGCGTCCTCGATGGCGGCCGCGACGGCTCCGAACTTCTTCACGAATTTCGGGACCTTGGGCGAGAGGCCCAGCATGTCCTCCATGACGAGGATCTGTCCGTCGCAGGCGGAGGAGGCGCCGATGCCGATGGTCGGGATCGGGATGGCAGCGGTGATGCGGGCCGCGAGGGGGGCGGCCATGGCTTCGAGCACGACGGCAAAGGCGCCGGCTTCGGCCACGGCACGGGCGTCTTCCTCGATCGCGGCCCATTCGGCGCGGGTGCGGCCCTGGGTCTTGAAGCCGCCCAGCACGTTGATGGACTGGGGCGTCAGGCCGACGTGGGCCATCACCGGGATGCCGCGATCCACGAGATAGCGGATGGTTTCGGCCATGCGCCGGCCGCCTTCGAGCTTCACCGCGCCGCAGTCCGTCTGCTTCATGACGTGCGCGCAGTTGCGGAAGGCCACCGAAGGGCTCTCCTCATAGGTGCCGAACGGCATGTCCACGACGACGAGCGCGCGCTTGGCGCCGCGGGCGACGGCGCGGCCGTGCACGATCATCATGTCCATGGTGACCGGAACCGTCGTCTCGAAGCCGTGCATGACCATGCCGAGGCTGTCGCCGACGAGGAGAAAATCGCAGTATTTGTCGGCGATTGCGGCCGTGTGGGCGTGATACGACGTGAGCGCCACGATCGGCCTCTCGCCCTTCAGGGCGGAGATGTCGGGTGCCATCAGGCGGCGCGTGACGGGGTGCAGGGACATGGGCGCGCGTTCGGCTCCTTAGGGCCATGTTTATACGGCGACCCTAAACTCGCCTCCGGCCCGGCGCCACCCCGCCCTTCAGCCAGCGTCAACAGGACCACAGCGTTGGAATCCAGCCACAGGTGAGGAGGAGATTGCCCCTCCGGTGTCGCTCGAATTGCCTCGTGCAATCCGCCTCTGATACGCTTTGAGGGCGGATCAAGTCGGGGAAGTCGTTGTAATCATAGCATTGATATTGCTTGTTTTCTTCCTAGGACGGTCGATCGTGTCTCATTTCCTCAAGATATTGCCCGGCCTCGGCGGGCTGGTGGCGCTCGGTTTCGCGGCTGCCGTCTCCGGAGCGACGCTTGCCATCCCCGACGCGGCCGAGGCGCAGAGCGCCCGCAAAGGGGAGGCCTCCTCCAAGGTCAAGCGTAAGGCGGGGGCACGGCGCGGCGCAAAGGCTGCCGAAGCTGTGCAGAAGGCGCCGTCGGGCCCGCTCGTGGTGACCGTTTCGCTGAACAGGCAGCGGCTGACCGTTTACGATGCAACCCAGGCGATCGCGAGCGCGCCGATTTCGTCCGGGCGGCGCGGGCATGCCACGCCGACGGGCGTGTTCTCGGTGGTGCAGAAGCGGCGGCACCACATCTCGAACATCTACAACGTGGCGATGCCGAACATGCAGCGGCTGACGTGGTCGGGCATCGCGCTTCATGCCGGCGTGCTGCCCGGCTATCCGGCGTCGAGCGGATGCATTCGCTTGTCGCCTGCGTTTTCGCGGCAATTCTTCGGCATGACCAAGCTCGGCACGCGGGTGATCGTTACCCGCGACCCGGTGGCGCCGAGCATGATCGCGCACGAGCGTCTGTTCGGAGCGTATCCGGACGCGGAAGTGGTCGCGAAACGCGATGCCGGCGCAGAGCCGACGCAGGTGGCCGATGCCTCGCATGCCGCGGGCGGCGCGAGCGATGCGGTGTCCGAAATGCTCGGCGTCTCGTCGGCGCACGCCGCGGATGCGCGGGCCGATGAGGCTGCGCTTTTCACGCCTCGCCAGCGCTTTCTCGCGCAGAGAGCGGCGGAAGACGCCGGGCGGTCGCGCGCGATCCGGACCGCCGGCTATGCGTGGGCGAGCAAGCGGGGCGCGCTGGCCCAGGCGGAGCGCGAGGCCGAAGCCAAGCGCGCACCGTTCAGGGCGGCGCGGGCGGACGCCGAGCGGATCGAGGACGAGCTTGCCGAGATCGAAAAGGCCGTGGCGCGTGCCGAGCGTGAGATCGCGCGTCTCGAAAATCCGGAGCCTCCGGCCAAAGGCAAACGCAAGTCGAGGAGAGCGAAGCAGAAGGCGCTGAGCGCGGACGAGCGCGCCGAGCGGATCGACGCGCTTCGCCGCGAAATCGCCGATGCCGAGCCCGAGATCGCAACGCTTCGCACTGCGGCCGAAGAGGCCGACAAGGCGCGCGCTGCGGCTGAATCGGCGGCGCGTGACGCCGAGAGCAAGCTCAAAGCCGCAAAGACGGCAGCAGCCGATGCAAAGGCTCAGCTCGATAAGGTGATGGCCGCCGAAAAGGCCGCGAAGGCCCGGGAGGCGAAGCGCGATTTGCCGGTGTCGGTCTTCATCAGCCGTGCGCGGCAGCGGCTTTACGTGCGCCAGGGCTACGACGACATCTTCGACGTTGAGGTGAGCTTCCGCGATCCGGATGCGCCGATCGGCACGCACGTGTTCACCGCGCTCGACTATGCGCCCGAGATCGGGGGCATGAGCTGGAGCGTCGTGTCGGTGCCTTACGATCCGCAGCGCGCGGCGGCGGCGAAGACGCAAAGCAAAAAGGGTGCGCAGGCGAAGTCCAGGACCGACGATGGCGCGCGCGCCGGCCGGTCCTCGCAGACGGCGGCGGCAGCGCTCGAGCGGATCGACATTCCCGAATATACCCGCGAGGCCATCGCGGACGTGATGAAGCCCGGCTCGACGGTCGTGATTTCCGACCTCCGTATGAGCAACGAAACCGGCAAATACACCGACTTCATCGCGACGATCCGGTAGAGCGTTTTCCGATCCGATGGAATGGGATCGGACGCTCTACGTCTTTATGAGACCTATGGGTCACGCTTCGGACTGGTAGGGGTCCGAAGCGATCATGGTCTGGCCGCGTCGGCGGCATTAGAGCAAATTCCGACCGTACGGAATCGCGCCGTTCCCCTCCCCGTCATGGCGGAGCCATGCTCCGCATGGACGTGGGGAGGGGTTAGGGGTGGGGTAACCCGCGACGGCAGACAGTCTGCAATCCCCCCCCTCCTCACCTCCCCCACGTCATGTCGGAGACATGCCTCCGGCATGATGGGGGGAGGGACTGCGTTGAGTTCACTTGAAATGAACACGCCCTACGCGCTGACGAGGGGCACGCCGATCAGCGCGCCGTGGCCCCAGTAGAGCATCAGCCCATAGAGCGCGAGGCCGACCACCACGACGAGCACGTCGTTGAGCGGTCCGGCTGCGGTCCCGGGGAGCGGGCTCGCCGCCGCGCGGTGCTTGACCGAGATCCGGTCGTAGACGGCATAGGCGAGGAAGCTTCCGAACAGCACGAGGGCGCCGAGGTCGCCGTTGGTCAAGAGATGGGCGAGGGCCCAGAACTTGATGGCGCCGAGCATCGGATGCTTGGCCTTTGTGCGGATGCGAGATGGAATCAGGAACGCGGCGAGCAGGATGAAGGCCGGCACCATCAGCAGGAACGCGACGTGGCGCGTCCATGAGGGCGGATCCCATAGTATGGGGTTCTTCCCCGGGTTGATCTGCAGCTTGTGGTAGCCATAGACGATGAGCGCGGTGCCGAGCGCGGCGAACACCGCGAAGACGATTTTGTACGGTCCTTCGCCGAATCTCTCGATCAGGCCCTGCCGCAGGCTTGGCGAGGTGGGCACGAGATGGATGGCGAAGAAGACGAGTAAGCCCAGAATTAACAAAAGCATGCGATGATCTTCGTCGCAGGGAAGGTGCCGTGCGGGAGATCCATACCCCGACGCGCCCTCTTACGACGTCCCCTGTGATTGACCCGAGCCCTGTGTTCTTAGCATACTCGCCGCAGGGCGGAACGCGTGCATGAGTGAGGCCCCGGTGGCCGTGACGGACCGAAGCACAGATGGGAGACGGGAGGCCGGCAAGCGCCGCGGGCCCCGAGCGGCTCCCCGATCCCTCAAGGACGCCCTTTCCGAGGCCGGCCTTGCCCCGGATTCCGGTCTCGCTTCCCCTTCCGATTTGCGCGATGCGGTTTCCGGGCGACGGGACGCAAGCCGGCGCCGCCCGCCTGCGTCACTCTCCATCCAATCCGCGCTCCGGCTTATTGATGAGCCGGTGTCTCCGTCCGGCGACGAGCCGCCTTCTCAGCCCACCGTGCCGCGCATCGCTGTCGCGGACGAGGGGCGGCCGCTCGTTTCGTCGTGGTCCCGTGCGGAGGTGAGCCGGAATGGCGTGGTGTCGCCTCCGCCGTGGGTGCGGGCCGCACGGCGCGGGCGTTTGCACGCACGTTTCATGAATGCGTTCGGCTGGCTCGTCACGATCATGGTCGTCGGCTCGATCATCAGCGTGGCCGGGCGCTATCTTGCCGTGCCGCCGGGCGCCGAAAGCTTCTATACGGCGCGCCAGTAACGCCGCGCACCGCGGCAAAGTGGTCATATCCGACCATATCGTGATCGCGCTCTACATCTCATGAGTGAGACCGATGGTTCACGTTTCAGGCTGATAGGGCCTGAAACGATCATGGTCTAGGCTCCAAACCCAATCAGGATGGCGTCTCACGGCGGAGCCGCGCGGTTCCTTTGCCCGTCTGGTGCGTCCCAAGGTCTTGCAAACCATAGAGGTTTGCTGCGACCTTGGTCCTGCCAGCCGAACAAAAGCCCTCGCGTCGTGATACTATCCTGATTGGGTTTGGAGCCTAGCCGCCCGTCACGCTCATGTGCCGCGCCACGGTAGGGCGCTTCTGGCGCCGGTCGATGACGAAATCGTGCCCTTTGGGCTTGCGCGCGATCGCGGCGTCGATGGCTTCGAACAGCGCGCCGTTGTCCGGGCTTTCGCGGAGCGGTGCGCGGAGATCCGCCGCATCCTCCTGGCCGAGGCACATGTAGAGCGTGCCCGTGCAGGTGATGCGCACGCGGTTGCAGCTTTCGCAGAAGTTGTGCGTCATCGGCGTGATGAAGCCGAGGCGTCCGCCGGTCTCCTTCACGCGCACATACCGCGCCGGCCCGCCGGTGTTGAGCGGCAGGTCTTCCAGCGTCCATGTGTCGAGAAGGCGCGCGCGCACGATGGACAGCGGCAGATACTGATCGGTGCGGTCGCCCTCGATGTCGCCAAGCGGCATGGTCTCGATCAGCGTGAGGTCATGGCCTTCGCCGTGTGCGAAACGGATCAGGTCGTCGATCTCGTGCTCGTTGACGCCCTTGAGCGCGACCGCATTGATCTTGACGCTCATGCCGACGCGCTTGGCCGCTTCGAGCCCGGCGAGCACATTGGCGAGATCGCCCCAGCGGGTGATGGCCTTGAACTTCACCGGATCCAGCGTGTCGATGGAGACGTTGATGCGCCGAACGCCCGAGGCCTTCAGATCGTCGGCGTAGCGGGCAAGCTGGCTGCCGTTGGTGGTCAGCGTCAGCTCGTCGAGGCGGCCGGTCTCCAGATGGCGCGACAGGCCCTTGAACAGCGACATGATGTTCTTGCGGACCAGCGGTTCGCCGCCGGTGATGCGTAACTTCCTGACGCCCTTGGTGACGAAAGCGGAGCATAGCCGGTCCAGCTCCTCCAGCGTCAACAGCTCCTTCCGCGGAAGGAAGGACATGTTTTCGCTCATGCAATAGACGCAGCGGAAATCGCAGCGATCCGTCACCGAGACGCGCAGATAGCTGACATGCCGGCCGAACGGGTCGATCAGGGCCGGAGCTGCTGCTGCGGGGGCGCTTTGGGCCGGCAATGTGACAGGTGTGATGGTCATCTTCCGTTCCAGACGGAGCGAGTGTGCACGTGCAGCAATCGTCCGCTCCCAAATCTTGGCAGGGGCGGACAGCGCGTCCTCCCAGCCCCGTCTCCCCTGTCACATAGAGTAGCGAGCCTGCGGCCGACTTCAAGCCGCCTGCGGGCACTTGTCCGCGTGCAGCTCAGGCGATACTGCTGATACCGGAAAGCACCAATAAAATAACGGAAGCAAAATAACAGATAAAGCCTTCGGGGGAAGGGAACATACATGGCAAGCACGAGTGATGCCGCCAACGGGTCTCAGTCGGTGCCCGGGCTGCTCGACCGAGAGGCGATTGTCGCCAAGCCTGGTTTCAATCGCTGGATGGTGCCGCCCGCGGCGCTCTGCATCCATCTCTGCATCGGCATGGCCTACGGCTTCTCGGTTTT
>ERZ869909.1599-NODE-1599-length-17826-cov-4.749563_pt1 | contig 17826 bp, 18 predicted proteins | sample MGYA00520892_ERZ869909 | MGnify/ENA primary metagenome ERZ869909 (study PRJEB32215, sample SAMEA104723947) | bioreactor metagenome | biome: bioreactor; feature: anaerobic bioreactor; material: water | place: China | collected 2015-03-12 ...
CCGGCCAAAATCGCTAGAGTTAACATGCTCTTTTGCGGTGTTGCCGTTCGTCCGTAGACGAGGTGCGCATTTTAGGGTTTTTTCCGGCTAGGTCAACAGTATTTTTAAAAAAAACAACTGACTGATTAGATTTTATGCGCATCGCTGCATTAACCGCCAACGAGCGTTCTTTTCTTGCGCAAGTCGTGTTTTTGTCGACGAATATTTACTGTCCTGGGCAAAGTTTAACCAGCTGCTTTGTGCTATGCTTGTCGTCGTACTTATAAAAGTACGCATTTATTATTCTGTTTTTCTATTTTTATCTTTAAGGATTTCTTTATGTACCGAGCATCATCAGGCATGCAAGTGATTACCGCTGCCGTTATCGCCCTTATCTATGCTTTTATAGCCCAGCTGTTTTTAGATGATCCTAATTCTTTGACCGTGTCGCTCATTGCACTCGGTGTATTCTTGGGTGGGATTCTTACACCATATGTTGGTTTTGTTCTGCAGCACCGCAAAACCGAGGTCGCTGCCAAAGCTCCTCGCCCGCAGAAGTCGAAAACAACCGGTGGTGATACGCGCACTCTTTATGTTGGTAATTTACCATTTAAAACCAATGAAGAAGATGTAGAGACTTTATTTAGCCAATATGGCCAGGTTTCTGAAGTTAGATTAGTAAAAGACCGTCGAACTGGTCGCAAGAAAGGCTATGGTTTCGTTGAAATGGATGCCACAGGCGCTGACATAGCGCTGGCGAAATTGAATGACCACGAGTTTGAAGGGCGTACATTGAAAGTTCGTACTGCGCACGCTGACCAAGATACCGAATGACCATAAAAAAGGGCCGGTTTTTACACCGGCCCAGTATCACTGCTTACACAGGGTTGGGATTAGTAAATTACAGAGATCTCAGCAGAGCACGTTTGAGTACCCGCCTCACAAATCTTGTAAGTAAAGCTGCCACTACCGTTAAGGCCAGTATTGTCGGTGTAGCTGCCGCTGTTCGCGACGGTAGCGACCGATGAGCCATTACGGAAGATAGTCACGCTTGAAGAAGTTGCACCTGACCAGGTTAAGTCAACAGAAACTCGGCCACGCACTTTGTATGATGTCGCGCTGATTGACATATCGGTTGCACCGTCGTCACCGCCGCCAGTATCACCGTCGTCGCCGCCACCGTTATCACCGCCGTCATCACCACCGTTGCCACCACCAGCAGCACAGCCATTCGCCATTAAATAGTCATACGCGCCTTTGGCACGAACCAAACCGTGACCATAAAGGTTGTCGCGACCACTGGCTCCAAGATCTTCGGCAGTTGCATTAAGTGCGGCACGAATTTCATTGTTCGTACATTCAGGGAAATGTGACCAGACAAGTGCTGCAACACCAGCAACATGAGGTGACGCCATGGAGGTACCATTGAAGCTTGCCCAGTCACTTGCACCAACATTAACTTGCGCAGTAGAGCCTAAATGATTCTTCGCAGCCTGACCTGAAGCTTGTGAGATACCTACAGCTGGAATGTTAACTGAGACGCCGCCCAGTGTACCGTTCAAGTCGCCGGCTTCATTATTGTAAATAACTGCGCCACGCCCGCCGCCATTTTGGCAAGCTAAGACTTTGTCAGCGAAGCTCACTTGACCACGCTCAATCAAACAAATGTTATTTTGCACGCCTTGGCAGGTTGACGTACCTAAACCACAATCAACTAGCGCACCGCTAACGTTACCATCCGGTGAACCGTCCATTGCAATCGCGCCATAGCTGCTGCCGCCAACATTAAACAGAGACATTTGTCCCATGCCACGTGGCACAGTCGACATGACGTCAACACCTGGTGCCGCAATTTCTACCTGGCTGTTACGCTGAGAAAACGAAGCATGTTGCTTATTGCGGTCAATTGCTGCGACTGACACAACTGCATCATAAGAAGCAGGATATGAAGAACGCGTCGAACCGTCATTTCCGGCAGCGGCAATGCTAAGGACACCATCGTTATTCAAACGCGTAAACGCGTTGCGTTCAGTGGTACTTGAGAAGCTACCGCCTAAACTCATGTTAATGACATTCGCGCCGTAACTTGCACACTGATCTGCAGCTGCAATCAAGCTAGAAGAATAAGCCCAGCCATTCGCTCCAAATACTTTAACAATATGAAGGTTCATTTGACCGTTAGGAACCACACCGACAACGCCAATACCATTTGCAAGGGCAGCAATTGTACCGGTCACGTGAGTACCATGGCCGTTTTCGTCGGTATACCAGTTACCCGTGCCGCTATCCCAAACACCGGTCACTGCATTGGTTTGCAGGTCCGGATGCCCGAGGTCATAACCTGAGTCAATCACACATACGGTGCGATTTGAGGCGACAGCGGCCGAAACTTGGTCCGCTTGCACCATGCTAATGCCATAAGGAGCATTTGGTTCAAATTCGCTGCTAAACAGTTCACGTTTTACGTCTTCTTCGACGTACAGAACATTAGGGTTGTTCTGTAAGCCACGCAGCGCTTGTGCGGGAATAGTAATCGCCATGGCGTTGTCACGGCTAAGGTCGACCACTTTTTGGCCGCCGTTACGTTCCACCAGTGCTTGCACATTTGCTTTGGCACCTGGCTGGAAGCCTACAATAACTCGTTCTACATCATTCGCAGCCGCCACCGGGCCGACAAGTACTGCAGCAATGGCAGCACTGAGGGTCGTCAGTTTAATAATTTTTGTCATGAATCATGTACCTATGTTGTTGCTAGTTAGAGTTATGAAGACTACCCGAGCACTTATTTTTATTATTGACGCCGGCTTTGCATAACAAGAAATCGATGTGCTTCGTTATAATTTTGTGAACTGTAATGCACGTTTCTATTTGTAACTGAACAATTGGTATAAAAAAAACAGGGGTTTCCCCTCTTTATGGCAAATTCATGCAGAAATTTACGATTCGCGCTAGAATGTCGCACTTTGCAGAAGTAACAAAAAAGGTTTTTCATGGCAGTGGCACACACCCAAGCAGAGTACCGAGTCCAATTTAACGAAAAGAAGCGTCGACTTGAGGCTTTGCTTACTCCATTCGCAGCACCGGCACTCGATTGTTTCGAGTCAGCAGCAGAGCATTACCGCATGCGCGCCGAGTTTCGTGTTTGGCACGAAGGCGATGATTTGTATTACGTGATGTTTAATTCCGATACCAAAGAAAAGTATCGGGTCGAGCAATTGCCAGCTGCGAACCGCCTGATTAATCAGTTAATGCCTGCAATCCTTGACTATGTGCGGGACAAACCAAACCTACGCCAGCGGTTGTTCCAGGTTGATTTCCTCACCACCACAACCAATGAGGCTGTCATTTCTCTGTTATATCACCGCCAACTCGATGACCAATGGCAATCTGAAATAGCAGTCATGCGCAACGAGTTTCAGAAATTCGGTCACATCGATTTTATTGGTCGAGCTCGCAAGCAAAAAATTGTGTGTGAACGCGAAGCTGTCACCGAAACGCTACATATCGATGGTCGTCCGTACTATTTTGAGCATATTGAAAACAGTTTTACGCAACCGAATGCGACGGTGAACCAGCACATGATCAGCTGGGCAAAAGAGGTTGCCAAAAATAGTCAGCGTGACTTGCTCGAACTGTATTGTGGCAACGGTAATTTTAGTATTCCGTTAGCCGAGTCATTTCGGCGGGTGTTTGGCACCGAAATCAGCCGCACCTCGGTGCAGTCCGCGCAGCATAATATTGCCCTAAATCAGGTTGAAAACGTGCGAATTGAGCGCCTCGCAGCAGAAGACTGTAGCGCGATAATTCAGGGTGGTGAGCTGCCAGGGCGATTAAAAGATTTAGAGCTCAACACTTATGACTTCGGCACTGTATTAGTAGACCCACCGCGTGCTGGCCTCGACCAAGACACGGTAGCTATGGTCAGCCAATTCGACCATATTATTTATATTTCCTGCAACCCAGAAACATTGGCAGAAAACTTATCGACCTTGCAAAAAACACATCAGATCGAGCGAGCCGCATTTTTTGATCAATTTCCCTTCACGCCTCATATCGAGGCCGGCGTTTATTTGACTCGCAAGTAATGAGAGTAACAACGAAAAATACACACGAAAAAGGCGCCGATTCAGGCGCCTTTCTTATTGTAAACTGATAGTCATTACAGCTTACGTTGTTGGGTGCTCAGCTGCTGCGATTGAAGCTTCTTCCACTTGCTCGCATGGCTTACGATTTTTAGCCCGGCATAAATGCAAATTCAGTGTATGCGCAATGATTAGTAAAGACGCACCGGCGAGGATGACGAGTGGCTCCCAGCCATGACCAAAAAAATGTTTATTAAAGTATGTAACACCACCGAGGATCAAAAGAACGAGTGGTACTAGGCTTTGGTGATGGCGAATACCAAGCACAATTGCGATGCCACCGATTATCAGCGAAATCGAAAGAATAATTCGCTCGAACAGTTCAAAACCTAAAAATGACAAACCCATAAGCGCGAGTGTTGGCAACACAACAGGTACCAACAAGCAGTGCAACGCACAAAGAACAGCGACAATAATACCAGCTTTGTCGAGTGGCTTATGATGCATATAAAGCTCCATTAGAAAACAAAAGAAACCTCGTCATTCAGGTTCGGCTGTAATAGTATAACATTTCACCTCGCTCGCCAAGTCGAACTGGTGAATATTTGAGCAAATCAGTTCAAGCAGGACAATCTGCCGCAGTTTATTCACTCTCAGTAATGACTAACTGCGATCGATAGGAAAAGCGATGGTATCCTGAATTGAGTCAGTGCCAAGACGCAACATAACCAAACGATCAAATCCCACTGCAACACCCGCACAGTCAGGCATGCCTGCCATCAAAGCGGCTAATAACTTCTCATCAATTGGCTGAGGCTCCAGTCCATGCTGCAAGCGCAAGGCATTGTCTGCACAAAAACGCTCCGCTTGTTGCTGTGGATCAGTCAATTCCCAAAAGCCATTTGCCAGTTCCAATCCGCGATAAAATAGTTCGAAGCGCCGAGCGGCACGTGGGTCTTCCTGATCCAGTTTGGCTAGTGCTGCTTGTGACGCTGGAAAGTGAGTGACGAAACATGGGCGGTGCTGCCCAATTTCAGGCTCCACCAACATACTCATCGCCAACTGCAATAATGTATCGATTGAATCTTCACGGACAATAGCATCGGCAAAACCCTTTTCGGTTAGCAATGCGAATAATTTCTCATGCGCATCCTTTGCGAAAGGGTCGATACCCAAATGCTGTTGAAAAGCAGCTTGGTAGGTCAAAGACTCAGCAGGTTCGGTCGCCAATAGGGTCTGCAGCAATTCATCGAGCTCAGCCATGAGCTGAACATCAGTAAAACCCGGTTGATACCATTCCAACATGGTAAATTCTGGATTATGACGACGACTAATTTCATCATCTCGGAACACTTTGCAGATTTGGAAAATTGGCCCGCTATTGGCTGCAAGCAGCCGCTTCATGGCATATTCAGGAGACGTTTGCAGGTAAAACGTTGTTGGCACGGGCATGCCCGGACCTGACAAGCGCGTGGTCAAGTTGTGCAGATGTAAATCGGTTACGCCTGCGTGCGCCAAAATCGGCGTTTCCACCTCGAGCACATCCCGTTGATCGAAAAACGCGCGAACTGCTTTAAGCATATCCGCGCGTATTTTCAGCGCCTGCAGGCTTGCTGCAGGCTGCCAGACGATTTCAGTCACCAGCTTACTTCACGCGTGAAACGTATTCACCGCTGCGGGTGTCGACTTTAATGACTTCGCCGATCTGAACGAACAACGGTACGCGTACCACTGCGCCGGTCGACAAAGTTGCTGGCTTTCCGCCGGTGCCAGCGGTGTCACCTTTCAAGCCTGGGTCAGTTTCAACAATTTCCAACTCAACAAAGTTTGGTGGCTGCACGTTAATTGGCTTGCCATTCCACAAGGTCAAGGTACAGACGTCTTGCTCAACTAGCCATTTTACGTTTTCGCCAACCGCTGCTTCGTCAGCCGCAAGCTGCTCAAAACTTTCATTGTTCATGAAGTGCCAGAACTCACCGTCGCTATATAAGTACGCAAGTTCCATGTCCATGACGTCGGCGCCTTCAACGCTGTCACCTGACTTAAACGTTTTCTCGACGACCTTACCTGACAACAACTTGCGAATACGCACGCGGTTAAAAGCCTGACCTTTACCCGGCTTGACCATCTCGTTTTCTAAAATTACGCACGGCTCACCGTCCTGCATAATTTTTAATCCAGCTTTAAATTCGTTTGTACTGTAATTGGCCATAAGCCCCTCATAACCTAAAAGCACGAAAAATCCGGCGTAATAATAAACCAAAGCCAAATAGATTTCAGGTAAAATGATAGCAAATCCGTAACGAAAAGCAGAAGGTTGTTTGCGCAGTGACATTAGACGTACGTGAACGATGGCAACAAGAGCTCGCCCAATCCTATACAAATCCGCTGCAGTTGGCTGAGTTTCTCGGTCTTAGCCCAGCTTGGGCAGAGCAACATAATGCCGCTCGCAAGCTATTCCCAATGCGGGTGCCGCAGCCTTTCGTGCGTCTGATGGAAAAAGGTAATGAGCAAGACCCGTTGCTTTTGCAAGTCATGCCGTTAATCAGCGAATTCGAACAATTGCCGGGCTTTACCAATGACCCGCTCGCTGAAGCAGAGCATTCACCCGTCCCCGGCTTGCTGCACAAATACCAGTCGCGAGTGTTGATTATTTTGCGCGGCGGTTGCGCCGTGAACTGTCGTTATTGCTTCCGACGTCACTTTCCTTACGAAGACCATCAATTGAAGCGAGATGACTGGGACAGCATTGAACGCTATTTGACCAACCACCCGGAAATTAACGAGGTCATTTTAAGTGGTGGCGATCCGCTCATGGCTAAAGAGCAGCACCTGCTTGAGGCAATCCAGCGGATTGAGCGATTTGCTAATATCAAACGTCTGCGGATTCATACCCGCCTGCCCGTTGTCATTCCATCGCGCTTAACTCAGTCATTGTTGGACGTGTTAACGTCGAGTCGCTTACAAAGCGTTTTAGTGCTGCATGCGAATCATGCCCGTGAGGTATCTCCCGAATTAAAGCACCAGCTCGAGAAGTTCCGTCAGCAGGGCGTTTGGATATTGAATCAGAGCGTGTTACTAAAAGACATCAATGACTCAGTCGAAGCACTTACTGCTTTGAGTGAAGCGCTATTTCAAGCAGGCATTCAGCCGTATTACTTGCACCAATTGGATGCGGTCGCCGGCGCTGCACATTTCGCTGTGGCAGATACAGAGGCTGTGCGATTAAGCGCGGAATTGCGGAAACAACTCCCTGGCTTTTTAGTCCCCACTTTGGTTCGTGAAATCCCTGGCGAGCCAAATAAAACACCGCTATAAAAAAAGCCTGACCACTAGGGTCAGGCTCAAGGGGCTACTGTAAAACTACATTAGTCTTGCTTAAATTCATTCTTAAACCACTCAGTGACCATAGGTTTCTCGTACTCTAAGAGGTTACCGCCGCGACTGCTTGACGGGGTCGACAAGCGACTTTGTCCTGGCAATTCACGCCCGCGCATGCGCGATTCACCTTCCTGAATGACTTCACCATCACTATCGACAAGTTTATACGATAGCTGCATCATCGGGAAATCATGACCGCGAACGATCCGAAGCTCGCGCGGAACGCCGTTAATGTCGTGGTACTCAATCGCGCCTGCTAAGTCCACATTGGTGACTGTAATATGTAGCGTCTGATCGCTCGGCAACTCACTAGCGAGCTCCGCGAATATTTCTTCAAAGCGAGCAAAGACATTCTCTTGAAAACGTTTTTGGCTGCCATCAGCCGCTTGCACGTCTACATATTTACTTGGTTCTTCCCAAGTTACCTTTACGTCCGCAGCGTTTGCAGCGGATAAGCCAGTTATGGGCAGCATGAGACCTGCTGCCATGGCAAAAGCGATTACCTTCGACATAGGCCCTCCTTATATCAATGTTAAGTGCCTGTCTTAGTTATAGGGGATCGTTGACTAAACAACAAGGTCGAATTTGTCAATAAGTGTAAGCTTTGAGTAAAAAATAACCGCGCCGAAGCGCGGTTATTCTTAAATCTAAGTAATTGAAATTAATCAATTACATCATACCGCCCATGCCCATGTCGCCGCCAGGCATTGCTGGTGCGTCATCTTTTGGCAATTCTGCAACCATTGCTTCGGTTGTGATCATCAGGCCAGCAATTGAAGCTGCGAATTGCAGAGCTGAACGAGTCACTTTGGTTGGATCCAAAATACCCATTTCTAGCATGTCACCGTAGGTGTCGTTACCAGCGTTGTAACCGTAGTTACCTTCACCGTTTTTGACGTTGTTAGCAACAACTGAGCCTTCAGCGCCAGCGTTCATCGCGATTTGACGCAATGGCGATTCCATTGCACGCAACGCGAGTTTAATACCGACGTTCTGCTCTTCGTTGTCACCACGTAGGTCTTGCAACTTGCTCGCAGCGCGAACCAACGCAACACCACCACCAGGTACCACACCTTCTTCAACCGCAGCGCGAGTTGCGTGCAACGCATCTTCAACGCGGTCTTTCTTCTCTTTCATTTCAACTTCAGTTGCCGCGCCAACTTTAATCACCGCAACACCGCCAGCTAGTTTAGCCAAACGCTCTTGCAGCTTTTCACGGTCATAGTCTGAAGACGTTTCTTCGATTTGCTGACGAATTTGCGTAACACGGCCTTCAATCGCTTTCTGATCACCAGCACCGTCAACAATTGTTGTGTTGTCTTTGTTGATGACCACACGCTTGGCGCTACCAAGGTGCTCAAGGGTCGCTTTTTCCAGCTCCATACCGATTTCTTCAGAAATCACGGTACCACCGGTCAACACAGCGATGTCTTGCAACATGGCTTTACGACGGTCACCGAAACCAGGTGCTTTGACTGCAGCAACTTTAACAATGCCACGCATGTTGTTCACAACCAAAGTCGCCAACGCTTCGCCTTCAACATCTTCAGCAACTAATAACAGTGGCTTGCCAGCTTTCGCTGTGCCTTCTAAAACTGGTAATAGTTCACGAATGTTGCTGACTTTCTTATCAACTAACAAAATTAGCGGGTTGTCGAGTTCAACAGCACCAGACTCTTGGTTATTGATGAAGTAAGGAGACAAGTAACCACGGTCGAACTGCATACCTTCAACCACTTCTAGCTCGTCTTCAAGGCCTTGGCCTTCTTCAACAGTGATAACACCTTCTTTACCGACTTTGTCCATTGCTTTTGCAATGATTTCACCGATAGTGCTGTCTGAGTTTGCAGAAATTGTTCCAACTTGAGCAATCGCTTTGCTGTCTGAACACGGCTGAGAAATATTTTTCAGTTCAGCAACTGCAGCAATCACTGCTTTGTCGATACCGCGCTTCAGATCCATTGGGTTCATACCAGCTGCAACTGCTTTCAAGCCTTCAGTAACAATTGACTGAGCCAGCACAGTTGCCGTGGTTGTACCGTCACCTGCTTCGTCATTTGCTTTTGAAGCAACTTCTTTAACCATTTGCGCGCCCATGTTCTCGAACTTGTCTTCGAGTTCGATTTCTTTGGCGACGCTCACGCCGTCTTTAGTGATAACCGGTGAACCAAATGACTTATCAAGAACGACGTTACGGCCTTTTGGACCTAAAGTAACTTTCACTGCGTCAGCTAGGACGTTTACGCCTTTAAGCATTTTTTGACGCGCGGTATTACCAAACTTTACTTCTTTAGCTGCCATGATTCTTTTCCTTTTCTACAATGGATGATGTGCTAATTCGGGTGAAACTTAACCGTTACTCGACGATCGCCAGAATGTCTGACTCGCTCATGATTAAGTATTCTTCGCCGTCAATTTTCTCGGCTTTCACGCCGTAGCCATCATTGAATAAAACGACATCGCCAATTTTCACGTCCAATGGCTTCACATCGCCATTGTCGAGAATGCGACCGTTACCGACGGCTACAACTTCTCCGCGCGTTGACTTTTCAGCCGCAGAGCCAGTTAAAACGATACCGCCCGGTGATTTGCTTTCGGCTTCAGCACGCTTAACAATCACACGATCATGTAAAGGACGAAGTTTCATTCGAGATACTCCCATATCTAGGTTTACGATTAACGAAAGGCCAAATGGCCGGTGTTAAAGATGTTTGTGCACTAACAATGGGGGCTATGGATTGTTTTCCAAGTCCCCACCGAAAAAATTTTTAGTTTTTTTGATCGTCGCGATCGCTGCGCTGCTGTTTGTCGCGCTGCAAACGTTCTCGATCAGGGTCGCTATACTCGCCCTCAAAAACGTCGCCATCGTCCTGTTGCTGTTTGGTCTGGAACGGGTTCTGACGACTTTGAAAGCCATACATACTGCTGTGCATACCACCGTGCATGACTTGTACTTGCATACGTTTGAGCATGTGCGCCGCTAGGCTTTTGCGAATTGGCGGCAAAACAATTAATAAGGCAAACACGTCAGTAATAAAGCCTGGGGTCACAAACATTAAGCCTGCAACGAATAAAAGAATGCCACTTGCTAACTCGACACCGGGTAATTCACCCATGGCCATCTTTTGTTGAGCACGCTGCCACGATTGTAAGCCTTGGCTGCGTACCAAGGATGCACCAATCACAGCGGTGATAATTAACAGCAGGACGGTATTAATACCGCCAATGGCCTGCCCTACTTGAATCAAAACTAAGATTTCAAGAATGGGCATACCAATAAATAAAAGCAATAAAACTGGGAACATAATATATCCTGTCTTGGTTACCTTGCTGAAATGGGGCGTGTTACTCTCAATTTCAAGTCTCAATTTCAAGAGTCAATTTCAAGAGCCTTGCAACAAAACGATAAGAACGATGCTACGGGTTAAACGATTTAGTAGTATGCAGCGTAATAGTTTTTACAAACACAAGAGGGCGTCATGAATACCCAAGTCTTAGTTGTTTACTGTACCGTTCCCGACGAAAACACGGGAAAAAGTATTGCCGCCTCAATAGTGGCAGAGAAACTTGCCGCATGTGTGAACATTTTGCCAGCCGTTTTGTCTGTTTACACTTGGCAAGAAAAAATCGAACAGGAACAAGAAGCACTGCTCATGATCAAGACCACGACATCGTGTTATGCTGCGCTCGAAGCAAAATTATTAACACTGCATCCGTATGACACACCTGAGATCATAGCAGTCCCGGTCGAAAAAGGCGCTATTAGCTATTTGAATTGGGTGAGCGACTGCACGCTTTCCTCGCCAAGCGAATTAGCAACAGATAAATAGCAGCAAATAATTAGATAAGAAGTATGATTATGTCGTCTATTGGAAAATATTATCGTTACCTCTCGCAAGCTTTCGCGCCCGTGCGGCAATCACTGCATTGGTTGCTCTTAGCGAGCATGCTGCTAGTTGCGAGTAGCGCAGCGCAAGCACAACCTTCATTTCTCGGCAACAATGCGGGCGAATTCCTGCCAGTTCAACAAGCCTTTCCTTTTTCTTATGAGCAAGACGGCGATACCCTGCATTTATATTTCGAAATCGCTGACGGCTATTACTTATATGAACATCGTTTTGGTTTGACTCCTGAACATTTTGTCAGCGAGTTTACAGTTCCAAATGGCACGCCCTATCATGATGAATTCTTCGGTGATGTGAATATCTTTCGTCACTACGTCGCTTTAGAGGTGCAACTAGCCGAAGTACAAACCGGCGATGTACTAACCGTCCGCTACCAAGGCTGCGCCGACGCTGGTTTGTGTTACGCACCAACAACCGTCGATGTTTATTTGCAAGCCAGTTCAGGCGAGCTAGCTGCTGGCGGTTATCAGTTACAAGACTTTTCCAATGCCGGTGAGCCGACTGGACTTGCCGCCGTCTTGGCTTCTGACAATCTGTGGTGGATTGCTGGGATCTTTTTTGTATTGGGCATCGGCTTGGCATTCACGCCATGTGTATTCCCAATGTACCCAATTCTTTCTGGCATTATTATTGGCCAGCAACAAGGGAATCGCGGCAAGTTAACAGCAAGCCGAGGCTTCGCCCTGTCATTTGTATACGTGCAAGGGATGGCTATTACCTACACGTTACTCGGAATTGTCGTCGCTTTGGCAGGCATGCAATATCAATCGTACTTGCAGCACCCACTGTTACTGGGTTCGTTAGCAGCGCTCTTCGTTATCTTTGCTCTCGCCATGTTCGGTGTTTTCAATTTTGACCTCCCAACTAGTTGGAAGAACCGCCTCAATCAAATTTCACAAAACCAAAAAGGTGGTGCCTACCCTGGCGTTTTCGCTATGGGCGCGCTATCTGGGTTAATTGCATCGCCTTGTACGACGGCACCGCTGTCGGCAGCACTGCTTTTTATTGCGCAATCTGGCGATATCGCACTCGGTGGTATTGCTCTCTACCTGTTAAGTTTAGGTATGGGCGTGCCATTATTGTTAATTGGTATTTCCGGCGGCAAGCTATTGCCGAAGAGCGGTCAGTGGATGAATACAGTAAAAATGCTGTTTGGCGTCCTCATGATTGCGGTTGCACTATTCTTAGTTGAGCGTTTACTGCCGGTCACTGTCGCCGGGTGGTTATGGATTAGCTTCTTTGTGATCAGTGCCGTCTTAATCTATCGGGAACTGCATCAACAACTGCAGCTAACTGGTCGAGTGATTGCCGCTGCAGTGCTGATAACCTATGCAGCTGCCGGCGTGTTGTGGCAGAAGCCTTATGTAGACGGCAGCTTTCATGCGAACAAACTCGAATTTACTTATGTGACTAGCTTGAGTGAATTAGACACGAAAGTGCAAGAAGCAACGACTCGCGGTGACTGGGTTATGCTCGACCTCTACGCTGATTGGTGTACTGCGTGCCTAGAGCTTGAGCGCTACACCTTTGCCAACGCAGACGTTCAAACAACATTAGAGAACTTTACCGTTTTGCAAGCCGATGTCACGGCGGTAAATGCTGTCAATACGGAGCTTTTAAGCGCGTATCAAGTGCTTGGGCTACCGACAATTCTGTTTTTCGATCGCAATGGCAATGAACTCAGTGAATATCGTGTTACAGGTTTTATGAATGCTGAGCGTTTCCAAGCCCACTTAGAATCGATCATGGAACGTTAGAAGTTTGCGGCGAATTTCGCTGATAAGACCAGTATTTTGCTGCGAAATGAAATTTTAGTCGTATAATGACCCGAACTTTTTAAAAAGTATCGGGTCTTTTTATTATTGGCGCGATAATTCATACTTCGAAGCAAATAGCGACACAATGGCAGCGTAATGACGAAAAAGCACCAGATCTTAGTCATCAATGGTCCGAATCTTAATCTGCTCGGAACGCGAGAGCCGGAAATCTATGGTGCGCTCACGCTTGCCGATATCGAAGAAAACCTCCAATTCCAAGCCGAGCAGCTTGGTTGCACAGTTAGCACCGTGCAGAGTAACGCTGAACATGAGCTCATTGAGTATGTCCAGCAAGCACGTGGTCAAGTCGACTTTATCATTTTGAATCCAGCAGCCTACACACACACTAGCGTTGCCTTACGCGACGCACTTGCAGCGGTTGCGATTCCATTTATCGAAGTGCATTTGTCGAACGTTCATGCTCGCGAAGCTTTTCGTCGCCACTCCTATTTTTCAGACCTTGCTCAAGCCGTCATTTGTGGCTGCGGTGCGCAAGGTTACGAGTTTGCTTTACATGCAGCTCAAAGCTATCTGAACAAACAACGATAAAAATTGAATTTAACGCTCACAGCAAAAGGTTATAGAAACAATGGATATTCGCAAAATTAAGAAATTGATCGAGCTTCTCGAAGAGTCGGGAATTTCCGAACTGGAAATTACCGAAGGTGAAGAGTCGGTGCGTATTAGCCGTCATTCATCAGCTCCGGTTTATCCACAAATGGCTCATATGCAAATGCCGATGGCTGCTCCTGCTGCCGCGCCTGCAGCAGCCCCTGCAGCTGCTGCAGCAACTGATAGCGCGCCAGCAAAAGCTGAAGAGTTAAGCGGTCATGTGGTTCGCTCGCCAATGGTTGGTACCTTCTATGAGTCACCAGCCCCTGGTTCGAAAGCGTTTGTTACCGTTGGCCAGCGCGTCAATGTTGGCGATACCTTATGTATCGTTGAAGCTATGAAAATGATGAACCATATCGAAGCAGACGTTGCTGGTGTGGTGAAGCAAATTCTCGTTGAGAACGAAGCTCCAGTTGAGTTTGATCAACCGCTGTTCATCATCGAATAAAGAAAGGCAATCGCTATGCTTGATAAAGTAGTCATCGCCAACCGCGGTGAAATAGCCCTGCGAATCCTGCGTGCTTGTAAAGAGCTCGGGATCAAAACAGTGGCTGTGCACTCGACGGTTGACAAAAACTTGAAGCACGTGTTGCTGGCTGACGAGTCCATTTGTATTGGTCCAGCGTCAGCAACTGAGAGTTACTTAAACATTCCACGGATTATTAGTGCCGCCGAAGTCACCGACGCCGCTGCAATTCACCCGGGTTATGGTTTTTTAGCGGAAAACGCTGATTTTGCCGAGCAAGTCGAAAACTCTGGTTTTATCTTTGTTGGCCCAACACCAGACGTGATTCGTATGATGGGCGATAAAGTATCGGCAATCGAAGCCATGAAAAAAGCCGGTGTACCTTGTGTACCGGGTTCAGGCGGACCGCTCGATGACGACGAAGAGAAGAACAAGAAGATTGCCCGTCGCATCGGCTACCCGGTGATTATCAAAGCTGCTGGCGGCGGCGGTGGTCGCGGCATGCGTGTGGTGCGTGAAGAAAAAGACTTATTAAAGTCAATTTCAGCAACTCAAAGCGAAGCGCGTGCAGCGTTCGGTAATCCAGTTGTGTACATGGAAAAGTTCCTCGAGAACCCACGTCACATCGAAATTCAGGTCTTAGCTGATGGCCAAGGCAACGCCATTCACCTTGGTGAGCGTGACTGTTCAATGCAGCGTCGTCACCAGAAGGTCGTCGAAGAAGCGCCAGCGCCAGGTATTACCGTAGAAATGCGGAAAAGCATTGGTGAGCGCTGTGCTCGTGCCTGTGTCGAGATTGGCTATCGGGGTGCCGGTACCTTTGAATTCCTCTACGAAAATGGTGAGTTCTATTTCATCGAAATGAACACCCGTATTCAGGTGGAGCATCCGGTGACCGAACTCGTGACTGGCATCGACTTAGTCAAAGAGCAACTGCGCATTGCTGCTGGCCGTCCGCTTTCTATCAGTCAGGAAGACATCGTTATTCGTGGGCACGCCATTGAGTGCCGGATTAACGCAGAAGATCCGAAAACCTTTATGCCATCACCGGGGTTAATCTCGCGCTTCCATCCACCGGGTGGTATGGGTGTTCGTTGGGACTCACACATTTATACCGAGTACCGTGTGCCACCAAACTATGACTCGATGATCGGTAAGCTCATTACTTACGGTGAAAACCGTGATGTTGCTATCGCACGCATGCGTCATGCCCTGAACGAGCTTATCGTTGAAGGGATTAAGACGAACGTTCCGTTGCAGAAAGACATTATGGCCGACGAGAACTTCCAACATGGTGGAACGAACATCCACTACTTGGAGAAAAAGCTAGGCATGAGCTAATCCGCTTGTGGTAAACTTAGCATCATATTAATAAGAAGCTCAGGTCACCCTGGGCTTCTTTGTTTTTGTCTCGGTTTTAATCAGTGGCTTTCATGCGCAGCCACGTTAATTGAATTGGAAGAACCCATGGCTTGGTTGCAACTTACATTAACCACAAAACAAGACTATGGTCGTCAACTTGGCGACATTCTGATGGCCAATGGTGCACAAGCGGTCACTTACCGTGACGCCAAAGACGCACCGATTTTCGAGCCAGCGCCGGGCGAAGTGCCATTGTGGGAACAAACGTTGGTCACTGGCTTATTTCCTGCTGAAACCAACATGACGCCAGTGATTACCAATTTAAAGAAAGTGAGCTTTCTCCAAAAGCCATTGCAGTACAAAACCGACCAACTTGAAGACAAAGATTGGGAACGCGAATGGATGGACAACTTTAAGCCAATCGATTTCGGTAACGGCTTATGGGTTGTACCTTCTTGGCATCAACCACCCGTTGCCGATGCTGCCAATATTTTATTGGACCCAGGCATGGCATTCGGTACCGGAACTCACCCAACAACCGCCATGTGTTTACGTTGGTTAGCCGAGCAAGATCTGCAAGGAAAAACCGTGGTTGATTTTGGCTGTGGGTCTGGTGTGTTGGGCATCGCTGCATTGAAGCTTGGTGCTGCAAAGTGTATCGGTACCGACATTGATCAACAGGCGCTGTTGTCCACGCGCGAAAATGCCGAACTGAATGGCGTTGCCGACCGTTTTGACGTGTACTTGCCAGAGCAAACACCTGCCGTGCAAGCGGATATCGTCATTGCGAATATTCTTGCCGGCCCACTGCAAGAGCTTGCACCTGTCATGCTGCAATACCTTAAACCTGAAGGCTTCATTGGCATGTCAGGGATTCTGCGCCGCCAAGCCGAGGATGTGCAAGAGGCCTATCGCCCAGTCGTCGAGTTTGCACCAGTACGTTACGAAGACGAGTGGACATTCTTGCATGGACAGCGAGTCCGAGCTGAGGCCTAGTGTCAAGCCCTAAGCGGGGAGCGAACAGGTGTAGATACAACACCTGTTTAACAAATCACCAGCGTTAGGCGATGAGCGGCGATAAAGTCAAGAGCAAAAAATGCAATTTTATTCAATTTTGGTCACTTTATCGCCTTTTCTTTCGCCGCTAAATTCCCTAAAATTCTCTCCCCTTTCGCTGAACAGAAAATAACCGATGCGGATAGGTCCTTATCAATTAGAAAACAATGTAATTCTTGCGCCAATGGCCGGTGTAACCGACCTGCCATTTCGTCGCTTATGCGTTGAGTTAGGTGCCGGTCTAGCAGTTTCCGAGATGCTCTCGAGTAACCCGCTAGTTTGGCAAACTGACAAATCAAAAGCACGTATGGTTCATGGCGACGAACCAGGAATTCGTTCGGTACAAATTGCAGGGTCGGATCCAGAATTGATGGCCTTGGCGGCTCAGCACAATGTGGCTGAAGGCGCTCAAATCATCGATATCAACATGGGTTGTCCAGCAAAGAAGGTGAATAAAAAACTGGCGGGTTCGGCGCTGATGCAAGAGCCTGAACTCGTTAAGCGGATTCTGCACAGTGTGGTCGCTGCGGTCGATGTACCGGTCACATTGAAAATTCGCACCGGCTGGGCACCCGAACACCGAAATGGTGTTGAAATAGCCCGAATTGCAGAAGACGCGGGCATTCAAGCATTAGCGGTACATGGCCGAACTCGTGCTTGTATGTATAACGGTCACGCGGAGTACGACACCATCAAGGCAATCAAGCAGGCGATTCAAATCCCTGTTGTTGCCAACGGTGATGTCACGACCCCGCAACAAGCCGAGCAAGTGTTAGCCTATACCGGCGCCGACGCCATCATGATTGGTCGTGGCGCACAGGGAAATCCATGGATTTTTCGTGAGATAGTCCATTACTTGAAAACCGGTGAAGAATTAGCACCGCCAACGGGAAATGAGATTATTCAGGTGATGCGCGAACATTTGCACGAATTGCATAAGTTTTATGGTGCCCGTGGTCCTCGGATTGCACGCAAGCACATCGGTTGGTATTTGCAGGGTAACCTGCAGGACGTCGACGGCAGTGCGGAGTTTAAGCGTTATTTTAATACGCTTGAAACACCAAACGAGCAGTTGGCAGCCTTAGAAAACTATTTTGTTAACTTAGACGAGAGATAAGAGCGCTATTATGTTTGACCAAAACGGAAATCGTGATGCAGTATCCACG
>ERZ869909.1600-NODE-1600-length-17817-cov-4.525254_pt1 | contig 17817 bp, 14 predicted proteins | sample MGYA00520892_ERZ869909 | MGnify/ENA primary metagenome ERZ869909 (study PRJEB32215, sample SAMEA104723947) | bioreactor metagenome | biome: bioreactor; feature: anaerobic bioreactor; material: water | place: China | collected 2015-03-12 ...
TGCATTAATCATAGCCGATTTTTCGCATTACGGACCAGGGCTGGAATGCGATTCCGGCCCCGGTCCCTAGCGGGCGCGCCTAATCCCATTCCGGCCCCGGTCCCTAGCGGGCGCGCCTAATGGCATTCCGGCCCCGGTCCGCAATCAGCTATTTATGTAGGTAATGGATTAAGACTATGGGTATTTGGAGGGAAAAGGTCTATGGTAGATGGGCTGCGAATATTGTCGCAGTTAACTAGACATCGGAAGCTATAACGAATAGCACGGAGCTAAATATGGCACGCAAACATTGTATTAAACGCCCTTATCTCACCATGCATGTGGTTCAGCGTGGAACCAATAAATGTCAGATTTATTGGAGTGACAAGGACAGAAATTATTTCCTATTTTGGTTGCGAAAATACGCACTTAAGCATGGCGTTTTGGTTCATGCTTATGCGCTTATGGATAACCACTTTCATTTATTACTGACACAAGTCAAAGAACACGCAATTTCAAAAACCATGCGAGATCTTGGTTCAAATTATGTGACCCACGTTAATAGAACTTATGAGCGTGTGGGAACGCTCTATCAAGGGCGGTTTTTTGCGTCTGTTGTGGACACCGAGCAATACCTTTTAAATACCATGCGGTATATCGAAAATAACCCTTTACGAGCTGGAATGGTGCGTACTCTATTCGCGGCTAAGTTTACTAGCTATCGAGCTAACGGGCATGGGAGACCAGATAAATTAATCTCACCTCATCCTTATTTTGTAGAGCTTGGTGAGAATCAATATGAGCGAGAGGAGAATTACCGAGACTGGTGTCGGCAAACAATTCCACCGGAAGAACTGGACGGTATACGCCAGGCGACACGGCGGAGAATTGCAATTGCCAGCCGAGAATACTGTATTTCTTTAGAGAGGGAGATCGGTGTTAGTCAGCATTATTTTAAACCCGGTAATTCTAAGAAACCTAAGGAAAAGCAGTATATTTTCTGTGATGGCGTGCACCGTGACGCTTATGATTTCACTGCACCAAAGCAGCTGCGTCTTGAACAAAAATTGGATATTGTGAGCGAGGAGCAGTTTAGACGTTGGCGGGAACTAGAAGAATTCGAAAAAGAAAAAAGAGTTAAAAAAGCATCTTAATAGATCTCCGCCTGAATCAGATTTTAATTCAGGCGGAGGTAGGAGTGAGTTTTATCCACCTGATCGACGAATGAGAGAATCAATATAGCCGCTGTTAATTGCTGTTCTTAAAGCATTGTTGAACGCATCGATTTCACTCTCTGAAACTGAGCTGCGTGAGAACATAATGTAAACATCAGATGAGTCCAAATGGATTTCAGTGCGAGCTATGCGTTCACTCAGGCCGCGTCGACGGATAATAGAAGCTGCAACTAAGTTGTCTTCTAAAAAGCCGTCAATATCGGCATCTAAAAGTCGCGCCATATTCATTTCATTCAAAATAGTACCGACAAACTGGTCGGAATATTCAGATTCATGCATCAATCCTTGTAAATCATCACCGTAAAAGTATTCGTTGACGACACCCATTCGGTAGCCTTCACTCAAAAATTCTTCGATGGTATCCATTGTATAGCGTGGTAATTCTTCTGCGCGAACAAATAGGCTAAATTGTTCTTGACGGTAGGGTATTGAAAAGTGGGCATATTCTCTGCGACTTTCGGTCATTGATGCGCCCATGATGAAATCAATTTCGCCGTTTTGAAGCCATTCAAGCAATTCCATCCAGCTGCCTTGCTCGGCTTTTAATGTACAACCAATTTCATTTGCAACGCGTTGGGCTATTTCAACATCAACACCGCCGACTTCACCACCGACGCTAAGGTATTGATAAGGCTCCCAACTTTCAAAGCCGAAAGTTAATTGGCAAGGAGGGCGTGGCTCAGCCGCTTGCTCGACTGCTGCTTCAAGCTCTGGAACATCAACTTCCCCTTGATTTGCTGGTGTGCAGCCCACCAACCAAGCTACAGCCACTACTAAAAACGTACTGGTTCTGAAAAACATAGAACCTCCTATCGTTATCGTTCATGTGCCTATGTTTAGTGTAGGTGCAGAATGAAGCCTCCGCCACTTTCGAAAGAGGTATATAGAACAATGAGTTGGCATTGCTGCTCGCATTGCGGACCGGGGCTGGAACGGCGTTCGGGACCGGGGCTGGAACGCGATTAGGGACCGGGGCTGGAACGGCATTCCAGCCCCGGTTCCTAACGGGTGCGCCTAATTACAAATTGCCGAAAAATAAAAAGAAATATGTTAGACTCCTCGCGCTTTTTATCTAGGGTGCGAAATGAACGAATTCTTCACGACTTTAATTGCAGTAGCTGCAGCAGAATTAGGCGACAAAACACAGTTTATCGCGTTGTTATTAGCGGCTCGCTATTCTAACCAACGCACAGCAGTTGTTGCCGGTGTCGTGCTTTCCACTATTGTTATGCACGGAATCGCGAGCTCTCTAGGCTTCGTGTTAGGCGACTTTATGTCCGGTTCTGTGATTTCTTTCGTTGTGGGGATAGTCTTTATTATCATGGGCTTAGCTATGCTTCGCCCTGATAAAGGCGATGATGAAGATTCCAATTCGTCGAAGTATTTCAAATACGGTGCCTTTGTTGCTTCCTTCCTATTGTTAAGCTTGTCAGAAATTGCTGATAAATCTCAGATAGTTACGATGATGCTCGCCGCCCGCTATGAGACAATTGTACCGGTTGCATTAGGCGCGGTGGTTGGAATGAACTTACTATTGTTGCCGGTTGTATTCTTCGGTGCTTGGGTCACCAACCGAGTTCCAATGCATGTTATACGCTACGTTGGCTGTGTTGTATTTGTCGGGCTTGGCCTGTTTAGCATACTGAGTGAGCTGTAGCGCTGGCTCGTTCCAGCCCCGGTCCCTAATCGCGTTCCAGCCCCGGTCCCTAATCGCATTCCAGCCCCGGTCCGGAATGGGGCTTACCAGCGCGTAAGAAACAAGTTATTCTATGGCGAGGAACGGTGTAGAAGGGGAAGCGGATGGCGTGGACTACGGTGACAATGACGTTGGGCGGCCTCGGGCTATTGCTGCTCGGCATGGCCATGATGACCGACGGCCTGAAAGCTGCTGCCGGTAATTCCCTTGCGACTTTTCTCGAACGCTCCACTCAAACCCGCTTAAAAGCTGCATTCACGGGCTTTAGCATCACGGCACTGGTGCAAAGTAGTAGCGCGGTGATCGTCGCAACCCTCGGTTTCACCAACGCCGGCATGTTGAAATTGCGCCAGGCCGCTTGGGTCGTTTTCGGCAGTAACCTCGGCACCACCATGACCGCTTGGATAGTCGCTTTAGTCGGCCTAAAAATCCGCGTCGAAGTCATAGCCTTGCCACTCATCGGCATCGGCATGTTCATGAAACTCATCTTCAAAGACAGTCGAGCCGCACATTTGGGCATGACTTTCACTGGTTTTGGCGTGTTATTCCTTGGGCTCGGCTTGCTTCGCGACGCATTTATCGACGTCGCAGACTGGATTCCCATTGAACAACTCGGTGCCACGGGCGTGTTCGGCATCATCCTCGGCGTCTTTGTCGGCGCGCTGCTAACTGCATTGATTCAGTCGTCATCTGCAGCGATCGCCATCATACTGACAGCTTCGGTCACCGGTGTATTAACGCCTTTGCTTGGCGCTTCATTAGTTATCGGTGCAAATATCGGCACTACCGCGACCAGTTTGCTGGCCACTATCGGCGCAACGACGAACGCGCGGCGATTGGCGCTTGTGCACGTCACCGAAAAAGTATTCACTGCGACCATTGCGCTGATTTTGCTGGCACCAATGTGGTGGGTAGCGGAGTGGTTGTCCGGCGGCGACGGTCGCCAGAATATTTCAACCGGCCTCGCTTTGTACCACACCTTATTCAACCTGCTCGGCCTTGTGCTGATGTGGTTTTTGGCAGACAAAATCCTGCGTCGCGTTGAGCGTTGGATTAAACAACCTGAGCTCACGTCGATTAAACCGCGCTATCTTGACGACACCGTAGTTGGCATTCCGAGTATGGGCGTGGCAGCGATGCATTCCGAAATAAAGCGTGTTTTCAAGCAGTTACTGCTTCGTGGGCGCGCCGTTTTAGACCCGGACACACCAAAGCCTGAAGAGGAAATGGACACCAAAGCGCTGCTTGAGACTATTCAAGATTTTGGTAACCGACTCGCAACCAAGGCGCCACTTGATGATTCAGCCGAGCAGTTTTTGAACCTGAGTTGGGCGCGCGAAGAATGCCTCGAACTACGGGAAACGTTCCATATTTTGGCAAACTTGCCGAACAATGACATCGAAAATGCATTTTCTGGTGAGTTGCGTGATGCGTTATTGAAATTGCTCCGTGTGGGCGATTTGAAGGGCATGAGTGTAGAAGAGCGTGCCGAGCACTTAGAAGTGATTCGAAGTGCCCGTCGAGCAAGGCGTGCGGAGCTTTTGAATGCCGTTCGAGACAACCAAAAAGCGGCGCCGCTAGTGACGAGCTATTTGCATATAATTAGTATGTTTGAAGATTGCGCAAAACGCATTGTGCGGGTTGCTGCAACAATTTATCCAACCAACGGTGTAGATTAATTAACGAGGAATATCGATGCTTTTAGCAGCAATTGCAGTCATTCTTGGTTTAGTTTTGCTAATTTGGTCCGCAGATCGGTTCATTGATGGTGCGGCCGCGACTGCTCGACATTTAGGCATGTCGCCACTTTTGATCGGTATGCTCATCATCGGTTTTGGCACCTCGGCGCCGGAAATGGTCGTGTCGGCCTTTGCTGCCGTCGGCGGAAACCCGGGGCTGGCGCTTGGAAACGCGTTCGGCTCGAACACTGCAAACATCGGTATGGTGCTCGGCATTACCGCATTAATTGCGCCGATAACCGTGCAATCGAACGTGTTGCGGCGGGAAATGCCGGTTTTAATCGGCGTCACCGTGTTGGCCGGATGGCTGATTATTGACGGCAACATTAGCGCACGTGACGCGTGGGTGTTGTTGGTGGTGTTTTTTGCGGTCATGGGCTGGTCGATTAAACAGGGCTTGAATGGCGAGGACGCACTAGGATTGGAAACCGAAGCAGAAATTGACAGCCATCCGATGCCGTTAAATAAAGCAGTGATTTGGTTGGTAATTGGCTTGGTTTTACTCATTTTAAGCTCGCGCGTTTTAGTGTGGGGCGCGGTTGAAATTGCCGAAGCATTCGGAGTGAGCGACCTCGTTATCGGCCTGACAATTGTTGCCATCGGCACGTCGTTACCGGAATTGGCGAGCGCCATCGCAGCCATTCGCAAAAATGAACACGACTTGGCGTTGGGCAATGTCATCGGATCGAACTTATTTAACACCTTGGCCGTAGTGGGAATTGCCGGTGCAATTAAACCTTTCGAGCTCGAGCCGGCCGTTTTAACTCGCGACTACGCGGTGATGGCGTTAATGACTTTATGTATTTTGCTGTTTGCCTTCCGCGTCAAAAAGGCTCGCCGGCCAGGGCGGATTAATCGCCTCGAAGGTGGCTTTTTCGTCGTCGCCTATGTAGGTTACCTAGCGTGGATCATAGCTGGTTAATTGCGCGCATTGCGCGCGCCCGTTAGGGACCGGGGCTGGAATGGCGTTAGGGACCGGGGCTGGAATGGCATTAGGGACCGGGGCTGGAACGGCGTTAGGGACCGGGACTGGAATGGCATTAGAGCCCGTAGCTGGAATGAGGAAAGAGCAGAGATATGAATGAAGCAACGATAGTGACAGCGAACCGCTTAACATGGGCGGGCATTGTACCGTTTTTGGGCAGCGCCATTTTAGGGGCAATCGGTGTTTGGCAGGACCAACTCGCGCACGCCTTCCTTATATATAGTGCTGTGATTCTGTCGTTCCTTGGCGGCATCCATTGGGGTTTAGTCATGGCGGGCCGCCTCGAGAACCCGCAAGGCTCGCTAATCATCTGCATGTTCCCATGCCTTGCAGCGTGGGGAGCGGTCGCGTTTTTGCCAGTGCTGTGGGCAATCGCAGCACTCGGTTTCATCTATTTAATTTGGTTGCGCTACGACATTCGTCGGGTCAACGAAAAATGGTACGAACAAATCCGCCAACCGGTCACATTCGTCGTCGCCGGAAGCCATTTTTTATGGTTTATCACGCTCGCGACCGAGTTGAGAGTAGGGTAAATCATGGCAATTCGCGTTCTTGGTTGCTCGGGTGGGCTCGATTCCGCCGGCGGTAGCACTTGCATTCGAGTAGGAGAGAATATCCTTATTGATGCTGGCACCGGATTGAGCACGCTGAGCATCGACGAAATGCGCAAAGTTGAGCACATTTTTTTGACGCATTCGCACATGGACCACATTGCGGCTTTACCGATGTTTCTCAGCAATATGTTTGAGAAGGTCGACCACCAAGTAAAGGTGTACGCGCAGGCGCACACGATTGAGAAGCTCACCACGCATATTTTCAATAATGAAATTTGGCCCGACTTTCGCGAACTGCCTACAGCCCAGAACCCAATTGTGAAATTTATCGAAACGGTACCTGGTGATTCATTCCAGCTACGGTCCCTAATGCCATTCGGGACCGGGGCTGGAATGCTGACGTTGTTTCCGGTAGACCATACGGTGCCGACTGTTGGGGTTTCGGTGCGCGATGACAGCAGTCATTTTGTGTTCACGTCTGACACCACAGCCGGTGATTTACTTGACCGTGAGTTGAATAAGCTCGGTGAAATCGATGTGCTTATGATCGAGTGTTCGTTCACTGATGATAAGCATGAGCTTGCGGTGCAAACGAAACATATGACGCCGCAAATGGTAGATAATACGCTGAGTAATTTATCTCGAGCCCCGAAAGAGGTCTGGATTAGCCACCTTAAGCCTTCTTGTGCAGCCGAACTACGTCCGCAGTTATCTAAGAAATACAAGGTGTTGTAGTTCCAGCTACGGTCCGCAATGCGATTCCAGCCCCGATCCCTAATGCCATTCCAGCCCCGGTCCCTAATCAATTAGAGGTACTCCGTAAAGTAAATGATAACTATTGTCATTTGCGTTAAGTTTTCGTACACTAGGAACCCTCAAAAACGAGGAGGTACGAAGATGTCTCGAGGTCTAAAAATTCTAGTGACGGCGCTGACCGCGACGGTTGCAGCAACGGCGATTACGGCTTGTAGTGGTGGTAGTGATGATCAGGTCAACCTGTATTCTTCGCGCAACGAAGGTTTAATTAAACCGCTGCTCGACGAATTTACTGCGGAAACCGGTATTCGAGTGAACTTGCTGACGGGCTCGGGCGATGGGCTGTTATCGCGCTTGCAAAGCGAAGGCCAAAATACGCCGGCGGACCTTTTCCTTACTGTTGATGCGGGTGCATTGCATCGTGCGAAGCAAGCTGATTTATTCCAGCCGGTGACCACACAAGCACTTAGCGAAAAAATCCCCGAGCATTTAAAAGATCAAGAAAATCATTGGTATGGCCTGAGTATGCGGGCGCGTCCGATTTTCTACGCGATTGACCGCGTCGACCCAAGTGAAATTACCGATTACATGGACCTTGCCAACGAAAAATGGCGCGGTCGCATTTGCGTGCGCTCGTCGGACAACATCTATAACCAGTCCATGGTTGCGGCGCTGATTGATCATCACGGCGAAGCGGCAACGGAAGAGTGGGCGCGTGGTTTAGTGGCCAATTTTGCGCGTAGCCCAGTTGGTGGTGACCGCGACCAGATTCATGCAGTTGCTTCTGGCGTGTGTGATATCGCGATAGCAAACACTTACTATTTTGGCGGAATGGTGAATAGCGACAGCGCTACCAACCGCGACACGGTGAGCAAAGTTGCTATCGCTTGGCCGGCGCAAGACAGTTACGGCGTGCACGTGAATGTGTCGGGTATTGGCCTGATTAAGCACGCTCGCAACGAAGAAAATGCTAAGAAACTCATGGACTTCCTTGCTTCGCGCCAAGCACAGACTTGGTATGCAAATGCGAACTCGGAGTACCCGGTGAACCCGGAAGCAGAGTGGAGCGAAACGCTGCAGAGCTGGGGCGAGTTTAAGGCTGACGACATTTCGATGTCGGTGCTGGGTGAAAACAATGCAACGGCGGTACGCCTGATGGATCGTGCAGGATGGCGCTAATCCACCGCGCAGCACATACCGGATTAGGGACCGTAGCTGGAATCGCATTCCAGCCCCGGTTCGCAATGCCATTCCAGCCCCGGTCCGCAACGCCATTCCAGCCCCGGTCCGCAATGCGGAAAGAGGCCAATGGTTAACGCCATCCGCAATACCTTAACCAACGCTCGGAAAGGCTTCTGGGCGACGTGGCAGCAATTGTCATTGCCCATCGTTGCGCTCATCATTTGTTTACCGCTGATCGTCGTTGGCGTCAGCTTCTTCATTGGCCTCGCAGGCGAAGAGCAACGCGCCACACTTGCGCATTTATTCGATAACGTCATCGGCGAATACGTCCGCCACAGCGTCGCACTCATGGTCGGCGTCGGTCTGCTTGTGCTCGTCATGGGCGTCACCGCCGCGTGGCTGACCACCGCCTGCGAATTCCCCGGCGTCAAATGGCTGCGCTGGGCACTATTACTGCCACTCGCCATGCCCGCGTACATCACCGCCTATACCTACAGCGGCATGCTCAGCTTCGAAGGCCCCGTCCAAAGCGGCCTGCGCGCCATCACCGGCTGGCAACTCGGCGACTATTATTTCCCAGAAATCCGCTCGCTCACCGGCGCAATTCTCGTCATGGGCTTCGTGCTATTCCCATACGTTTACCTCATCACCCGCGCCGCATTTATCGAGCAAAGCCGCGCCGCCATTGAGGCCGGCCGCACATTAGGGCTCGGCCCGTGGGCCAGTTTTTACCGCGTCGCCTTACCCATGGCGCGCCCGGCCATCGCCACCGGCGTCACCCTCGCGCTCATGGAAACCCTCGCCGACTACGGCACCGTGCACTTTTACGGCGTCACCACCTTCACCACCGGCATATTCCGGACCTGGTACGGAATGGCGGACAAAGTCGGCGCGCTACAACTCGCCAGCCTATTATTAAGCGCCGTGGTCATCCTCATGGTGGTCGAGCGCATCTCGCGCAAACAGTCGCGCTACCACCACGCAGGCCGCGCCCAACAAGGCTCGCGCCCCATGCGCCTGAAAGGCTTCAAAGCCTTCATCGCCTTCACCGCGTGCTTTTTACCCGTCCTTTTCGGCTTCTTATTACCGGCGCTACAGCTCCTCGTTTGGTCCTACGATCGCCTCGACACTTGGCTCGATCCAAACTTCTGGACGCTCATCGGCAACAGCTTAACGCTTGCCGCACTCGCCGCCTTTATTACCGTCATTTTTGCGCTCTGGTTGTGTTACGGCAAACGCGTTGCCGGCAAGCGCACCATCGCTGGAAACGGCGCCACCATTGCCAAAATCACCCGCGGCAGCGTAGCCTTTGCGTCACTCGGCTACGCCATTCCGGGCGTGGTGATCGCGGTCGGCGTGTTAGTGCCGCTGACCTGGCTCGACCACCGTATTATCGGCTTCAGCGAGAGCGTTTTCGGCGTGAACCCAGGCCTGATCTTTTCCGGAACAATAATTGCCTTATTATTCGCATACTTAGTGCGCTTCCTGTCGATCTCGATTCAAACCGTCGACAGCGGTTTAAGCCAAATCAGCAATGCCATGGATGAATCGGGGCGTATCCTCGGCCTGAAGTCCAGAGAAGTCCTGACGCGCATCCATTTCCCATTATTGCGCACCAGTTTGCTCACGGCTGGAATATTAGTCTTTGTCGATGTATTAAAAGAATTACCCGCAACCTTGGTATTAAGACCGTTTAATTTCAATACCTTAGCCGTGCGAGCCTACGAAATGGCCGGCGACGAGCGGTTGGCAGATGCCGGCCCATCGGCGTTGATGATCGTGCTAGCCGGGTTGATTCCAGTTATTTTATTGAGCCGGGCGATGAATCGTCGGCAACAGCAAGAAGCACGGGCGCTCGATCCGCGTCCGGGGGAGATTTATGAGCCTGTTAAAGCTTAGTGGCGTTGAGGTCGGATACGGCCGCAACACGATTGTCGACAATGTGACGTTCGCCTTGAACGAGGGCGAAATCGGCTGTTTGCTCGGCCCGAGTGGCTGCGGTAAAACCACCTTGTTGCGCGCCATTGCTGGCTTTGAGCCGGTTTCGGCAGGGCGTATCGAGCTTGGCGATCAGCTAGTGAGTTCGCCTGCTCAGCAGTTACCGCCCGAGAAACGCGGTGTTGGCATGGTGTTCCAGGACTTTGCGCTGTTTCCGCACCTGACCGTATTTGAAAATGTCGCCTTCGGCATTCGCAACCAGCCGAGCGACGAGCAGCGCAAGCGAGTGAATCAGTTGTTGGCGCACGTGGGGTTGGCCGGTTACGGGCCGCGTTATCCGCACCAATTGTCCGGTGGTCAGCAGCAGCGGATTGCGCTGGCGCGAGCGTTGGCACCGAAGCCGCGCTTGTTGTTGCTCGACGAACCATTTAGCAGTTTAGATGCTGAGTTGCGCGAGTCGCTCGCAACAGAAGTGCGTAACTTATTGAAAGAAGAAGGGATTACTGCGTTGTTAGTAACGCATGATCAGCAAGAAGCATTTGCCCTAGCCGACCGCGCGGGGGTGATGTACCACGGCCGTTTGCTGCAATGGGACACGCCGTATGGGCTGTACCATGAGCCGAAGCACCACTTAGTAGCCGATTTCATTGGCGTGGGCGTGTTAATGCACGGGCAAATTACCGACGACCTGAAAGTGCAAACCGCGCTAGGTTTGCTAGTCGGTGACGACGTGCCCCGTGGCACCGAAGGCGAAGCGGTGGACGTGCTGATTCGCCCCGACGACATCGTCATTGACGACAGCGCCGAACGCCGCGCCCGCATTATTGCGCGCGGCTTCCGCGGCTCGCACTTTTTATACACAGCCGAACTCGGCGACGGCAGCCACGTGCTCTGCATGGCCTCGTCGCACCACGAATACGCCGTCGGCCAAGACGTTGGCCTGCGCCTCAACCTCGATCACCTCGTCCTGTTCCCCGCCGGCTATTGCGACACCTAAGCCGCATTGCGGACCGTAGCTGGAATGCGATTGCGGACCGGGGCTGGAATGCGATTGCGGACCGTAGCTGGAATGCGATTGCGGACCGTAGCTGGAATGGCATTGCGGACCGTAGCTGGAATGGCATTGCGGACCGGGGCTGAAATGGCATTGCGGACCGTAGCTGGAATGCCATTCCGAACCGGGGCTGAAATGCGAAACATTGCAAATTCTCTGGAGGGGAGAGGGTTTTTTCGCGTATATAAGGGTATGGGAATTCATTCGGTTGGAAATCTGTGCTTTACGTCATCAAGGATAAACCGCAAAAACAAAGTCGAGATAAGTTTCTCGAGCTATTAATTCAAGAACATGATTCTGCGCTGCGGCGTTTTATTCGTGTGCGAATTAGCGTACCTTCAGATTGCGACGATATTATCCAAGATTTATATTCGCGCTTAGCGCAGATTGAAGATTTAGAAACTCAGGTTGAAGAGCGGCTCGACACTGTAAGAAATTATTTATTCCAAATAGCAGTTAATCTTATTCGTGATCGATATCGAAAGTCGGTCGTAAGGAAAGAGGCGGATCATATTTCCGGCGAGGCCATGAATATAGTCACAACCCTCACATCGCCCGAACGCCAATTAGAGGGCAAGCGGCGATTGCAGCAAATTCAACAGGCTTTGAGTAAAATTAAGCCGGAATATCAGCAAGCATTCTTACTTAGTCGGATGGATAATATGAGTTACAGGGAAATTAGTGACACGATGGGAATTTCTGTGAGTACGGTTGAGAAATATATTTCAGCGGCTCTTTTAGCAGTGCGCGAGAAGGTGATGGGCTAATGAATAAAAAATTAACCACCCAAGAGCAAGCTGCTTATTATGTGACTCGAATTCATTCGGGTGAATTATCAGCGCAAGAAGAGCGTGAGATTCTTGCGTGGCGAAAACTAAACTCCCAAAACGAAACTGAATTTCAAACCATGCTTAATCTTTGGGACTTAAGCAATAGTTTATATCAGCCGGTAAAATCGAAATATGCCCGCAAGCGTCGCTATGCATTTTGGGGGCTCTCAACTGCCGTAACCATAGCGATTTCCGCACTGCTTATTTATACCTTGAATCCGTTGGTGAACCCAAGCGATGCGCCATCTGAACTGCCGGTTGTTTCCGTTCAAGAAAATAATGATACATATCAGGATGTTACAGAATCAACTCCAGAGGTGCCAAAAGTAGAACGTCGCTATGTTATGACCGAATCTGGAGAAGTTGATACGGTGGGACTCTCCGATGGCACCTCCGTAACGCTGAACACGAAAACGGTTTTACAAGTTGCGTTTAACGAGAATGAACGAAACGTCATTTTGCTTGAGGGTGAGGCGTTTTTTGATGTGACTTCTGACCCGTCACGGCCGTTTATTATCGACACTGGCTCTCAGAAAATTCGCGTGATTGGGACGAAATTTAATGTGCGTAAGTCAAACGGTGACGTTCGCGTCGCGGTTGTCGAAGGCACGGTTTCGGTTTCACGTAGCCAGCGACCTGACCAAGATGACGGCGTAGATGCTGAAACTGCTACAGATTATGTCCTGAATGCGGGAAGCGTCGGGTCTTTCTCGGAAACCGCAGAAGTTGTTGTTCCCTCAAGCTTTGAGCAAGTCACTGATGCGCAAAGTTGGCGCCAAGGTGTTTTCCGTTTTGACGAGGAACGTTTGGACGTTGTGGTTAAAGAGTTTAATCGTTACCGCACACGCAAGCTTCGGATTGTTGATTCGGAAGCGGCGGATTTGCGTATTAGTGGCGTATTCCACTTTGGCCGTGGTGAAGGCCTTGTCGAGGCTTTGCGCGCGACCCTACCTATTGAAATCGAAGAAACTAATACCGAGCTACTCGTTTATATCCGTGATTAGCAATTAAAAACCCGCGATATCTCATACGGTTAGCATTCCAGCTACGGTCCCTAATGCGATTCCAGCTACGGTTCGGAATGCGATTCCAGCTACGGTCCCTAATGCCATTCCAGCTACGGTCCCTAATGCCATTCCAGCTACGGTCCCCAATGCGATTCCAGCTACGGTCCCTAATGCCATTCCAGCTACGGTCCCTAATTAATGGAGGGATCTTGAAGGGGGTGCGTATACATTAGTGATAATTCAAAAAAATAAGGTAACAACAATGTCACATCACGGTTTTAAACTCGGGTATGTCGCCCGTTGTACGTTATTGGCGCTGGGGGCGTCGGCGGTGCTACCAGCTGCAGCCCAAGCCCCAGCAGCCCAAGCCCAAGCCCAACCTCAAGCCCAAGCTCAAGCCCAGGCCCAGGCCCAAGCTCAAGCCCAGGCCCAAGCCCAAGCCCAGGAAACGCCGCAGCAACTTAACATTCCAGCACAAAACGCGGCCAGTGCATTATTGCAGCTCGCCGAAGACGCAAATGTGCAAATCGTGTTCTCCCCGGAAGCGCTGCGGTCAGTGAATGCACCTGCAATTGCAGGGCAGCTGACCGTTAGCGAAGCGATACAACGCATCCTGAGCAACTCCGAACTCGAGTTCGTGAAACAAAACGATCGCCTCTACGTTATCCGCGAAAACGGCAACGGCAACTCAACCGCCGCTAACGCCGCCAACACCACCGAACAAGCCACCGACCGCGTCGAACGCATTCAAGTGGTTGGCTCCAACATCCGTGGCGCGCGCTCGGCTGGTTCCTTGCCGGTCACCTCGCTCAACGAAGAAGATATTATGAACACTAACGCCATGAGCGGTGACGAGTTGTTGCGCGCCATCCCGCAAATCGGCGACGTAGCATTTAACAACGAACGTGTGATTGGTGGCGTGAACGACGCGCGCGGTGACGTGAGCTCAATTAACCTGCGCGGTATCGGCACAGGGTACACACTTACCACCTTGAACGGTCGTCGGCTGGTGCTCCACCCGGGCACGCAAACTGAAAACTTCGTGCCAGTTGCAACGGTGAATTCCAACACCTTGCCAGTGCGTGGCTTGGCCCGCCTTGAAGTGTTGCGCGACGGCGCGGCCGCTATTTACGGCTCAGACGCGATTGCTGGTGTGGTCAACTACGTGCTGAAAGACGACGTCGACACCACTGAAATCTCAGTCAGCCACGGTGGTACCGACGGTACAAATTTTGCACAAACCACCATTAACGCCTTGACTGGCTTGCGCTTCAACGAAGGTCGCACCTATTTAAGTTTGTCGGGCGCGTATTACAACCGCGACGGCATGATGGCTAGCGAACGCAGCTACTCAGCGAGCCTCGATACCCGCTTTCACCCTGGTGTTCCAGAACGATTTCAAGGCGCTGGCGCACTCGACGGCCGCTTATTAGCAAGCCCGTGGGGCACGTTTTGGAGCCCAAGCAACGGCACGTTCCACTTACTGCCAAGCGACCAAAGCAACTGTTCCATAGCAATTAGCGACAACGTTTGTGGTGCTGGCGGCTCGCTCCCACAGGATTGGCGTTACGACGCCGCGGTAGAGCGGTCGATGACCTCAGACGTTGAGCGCTTCAACGTATTCGGCTATTTGACCCATGAAATCAGCGCCACCACCGAATTGTTCGCCGAAGCACTCTGGTACTCGGCGGAGTCGATCCGCTTGCGCGAACAAAACGCCAACTTAGCGGCTCAGCGCTTTACCATTTCTGCAGACGCCGCATTCAACCCGTTCGGTGAGGACGTGGAAATTCGCAACATTCGCCCAACTGACACCGGCCCACGCCGTATTGTTGTGGAAGATTACAGCTACCGTTTGCTGACCGGCTTGCGCGGCATGCATCAGAACTGGGACTGGGAATCGGCGGTGTTGTTTTCACTCGCTAACACGCTCGACACCGATAAAAACCGGATTCGGGCCGACGCGTTCCAAGCCGCGATTAACCAAACCGACCCAAACCTCGCTTATAACCCGTTTATCGGTGGCGACCCACTCAATCCGAACACTGGCATTGGGCCACGTAACTCGCAGTCGGTGATCGACACATTCTTAGTGGACGTGACGCGGGAAAGTGAAACCGAGCTTGCCTTGTGGGACTTTAAAGTGTCGAGCCCAGATGCATTTTATTGGTATGCAGGGGATATCGGCATGGCAGCTGGCGTCGAGTTTCGCTATGAAAGTTATTCCGACAAGCGCGACCCATTGCTAAGCGGCGAAGTTCCTCAGTTTGACTTAGTCACCGGCGATCTGTTGTCCGATAGTAACGCCTTAGGTTCAAGCGCGACCCCGTCTGCAAGTGGCAGCCGCGAAGTTTACTCGGCGTTTGTGGAATTGGACGTGCCGCTACATGACACGGTCAACATGCAATTAGCCGCGCGGTTTGAAAACTTTTCCGACGTCGGCTCGGTGACGAAACCGAAGGTTGCACTCAGCTGGGCGCCGCATGACATAGTGCAATTCCGTGCTGCGTACGCCGAAGGTTTCCGGGCGCCAAACCTGCCGCAAGTAGTTGAAGACGGCGTGGTGCGTTCGAATACTCGGTACGATCCATTGCTCGACCAGCGTTACGGCGTGGCCGAAATTCGTGGCGGAAATAGTGACCTCGAGCCGGAAGAGAGTACCCATTGGTCGTATGGTGTCGCAGTGGCACCAGTGCAAAATATGCTGATTACCGTCGACTTTTGGGACATCGAACAAACCGGTATTGTTGGCATTTTGAACAGCCAAACCCACCTTTTGTATGACGCCTATTTGCGTGCGAATGGCGAAGTGAACCCAGCGATTGTGCGCGATGAAGACGGGTTTGTTAGCCACGTAGTGAACACTTACTCGAACCTGAACCCGCGCTCCATTGCGGGGATGGACGTGATGTTCAACTATCGCTTCGACACAGATTTTGGTCGCCTCGATTTCCGTGTCAACGTGGCGCAGCTGCGCAAATTCGAGCAAACACCAGACCCGATCAGTGCCCTGATTCTGCGTGAGCAAGCGGCAGGTAACCCAGCGGTGCCAGATAATATCGCGGTGCTGGGCGCGGGCGACTTGTTGGCGACGAATGGTAACCCAGAGTGGCGCGCGAATGCGTCGTTGAACTGGCGTTACAACCAGTGGAGCGTGAACACGCGGATGAACTACGTCGGCCGTTTCGAAAGCACCTGGGTGCGGACGTCGGAAGGCGAGAACCTGCCGATTCCGGTATGGCGCACGTACGACATTAACGCGTCGTATCAATTCCGCGACGACAGCATGTTTGGCAACACGCGCCTGCGTTTCGGTGTGCGTAACCTAACTGATAAAGCGCCACCAGTGACTAGCGGCAGCTTCGGTTATGTGTCGGACGTGCACTCGAACCGTGGCCGTTATATCTTCGGCGATATCACGTATCGCTTCTAAGTTGAAAACGGGTGGCCTGAGCGGCTGCCCGTTTTTTATTTTCTGGAATGAAATCAATGATGAATAAAGAAATGAAGACGGTAGGACTGGTTGCTTCCGTGCTGCTTTTGAGCGCGTGCGGTTGGAATGGCCCGGTTGAGCGTCCGACCTTAGCGTACGATTTTGACGAGCAAGCTGCCGCCGTGGCGCGAGCCCAAGCTGCCGGCCACGATTGCGTATTTAATGGCGTGGAAGTGCGCTACGATTTTCCGCAGGCGCGAGTAGACGGCTGTGAACAGCGGGACGACGGCACCATTGTTGTCATGACCGCACCGGAGAATCAGCCGATAAACCCAAGCCCGTGGTATGCATTTCAAGTGGTTGCCGACAGTGAGCAAACTGTGGCGCTGGAAGTGTTGGCGCTTGAGCGAGGGCGTGCGCGCTACAATCCGAAAGTGAGCAACGACGGTGCGGTTTGGGAATCTGTTGAGCACAGCAAAAGTGACCATTCGATTTACTTCTCGCTCGATGTTGGGCCGCAGCCGGTTTGGGTTGCTGGGCAAGAAATGTTTGGCAACGAAGACTATTGGCAGTGGCTGAATGGGCTGGCTGAAGTTGGCTCTGGTTCAGGGTCTGGGTCTGGTTCTGCGGGCGAGTTGCGGCGGTTTACGATCGGCTACAGTGCGCAAGGTCGGCCGATGCCGGCGTTGGTGAGTTATGGGTCGGGTGACGAGTGGCTGATTCTGATTGGCCGTCAACATCCGCCGGAGCTAACCGGGGCGATGGCGATGCGCTCGTTTGTGGAAGAAATGCTGGCGGAAGGCGGTGAGTTTTTAGCGCGTTACAATGTGCTCATTGCACCGAATTTGAACCCTGACGGTGTCGCGCTAGGGAACTGGCGTCACAGCACCGGCGGTTTAGACCTGAACCGTGATTGGTTTGACCATTCCCAGCCGGAGATTGCGGCAGTGCATACCTTCTTGCAAGAGATCGTCGCGGAAGGGGGGGACTTGGTGTATGGCGTGGATTTCCATTCGACGTGGCGCAATGTGTACTACACCATGCCAGTGGATTATGTTGAGCGCGAATCAACCTTTAGCCAAGACTGGCTGCTGCAGCTTGGCGCTGCGGTACCGTACGAAGTTGAAGAGCAGGCCAGCGCTGCGCCGGGCCGCGGAATCTTCAAACAATACATGGCAGACGAATATGGCGTGCATTCAGTAACTTACGAAGTTGGTGACGACACTGATCGCGACGAAATCGACCACACCGCCCGCGCCGCCGCCACAACCCTTATGCAATACATGCTCCAGCGCCCTCATTAGGGACCGTAGCCGGAATGCCATTGGGGACCGTAGCTGGAATGCCATTAGGGACCGTAGCCGGAATGCGATTAGGGACCGTAGCTGGAATGGCATTCCAGCTACGGTCCCTAACGCGCACAATCACT
>ERZ869909.1601-NODE-1601-length-17812-cov-4.184381_pt1 | contig 17812 bp, 14 predicted proteins | sample MGYA00520892_ERZ869909 | MGnify/ENA primary metagenome ERZ869909 (study PRJEB32215, sample SAMEA104723947) | bioreactor metagenome | biome: bioreactor; feature: anaerobic bioreactor; material: water | place: China | collected 2015-03-12 ...
AGCCCATTTGCTGTAAACAGCATTCACCGGCCTTACAGTTTTGTCATCCCGGCATGGTGGACGCCGCGCGCTATGGCCCGCGCCAGACAGTCCGCTGCCAGATTGCCAAGCCGGGCAAGGGACAGGGGCGCAGGATCCGGCAGGCAGGCCCGCCCGGTCGACGCCACGAACACCACATCACCATCAAAGGGCGTATGGACCGGGCGAATCGCGCGCGCCAGCCCGTCCTGCGCCATGATGGCGACCCGTCTTGCCTGATCGGGTGTCAGCGCCGCATCCGTGGCAATGATGGCAAGCGTGGTGTTGGTACGCAGGCCAGGATTGAACTTCGCCCCGCCCCAGTCTTCCAGATCATCCAGCGGAGCAGGCGCGCAGCCCAGCCCGCCAAACTCGCTCTCCCGCTCAAACGGCGCGGCCCAGTATTGCTGCGTTCCGGGCACTGTCACCGAACCGAAACTGTTCACGCACACAAGCGCGCTGACCGTGTAGCCATCGCGCGATTTAGCGCTGGCAGAGCCGGTTCCGCCGGGCAAGGCCCCGGCCCTTGCGCCAAAACCCGCCCCGGCACGGCCAAGGCGTACGGGCGCGCGGCGGCCGGCATCGTCAAGCGCGGCGCGGCCCAGCCGCGCATAGGGCGGTTCGCCGCCCCAGTCCTTGTCTCCGCCATTGGCCAGATCATAGAGAATCGCCGCCGGCACGATGGGAGAGGCCGGCACGCCCGGCTGGGGCATCAGCGCATAGCCACGCCCTTGCGCGCCCAGCGCCGCGCATACCGCGTCCGCTGCGCCCAGCCCGTACACCGAACCGCCTGACAGCACGATGGCGTCCACGCCTTCCACCAGTCCGCCGGGGCGCAACACATCACTCTCGCGCGTGCCGGGGCCGCCGCCGCGCACATCGATGGCGGCAATCGCCGGTTCGTCGAACAGCACCAGCGTAACCCCGGTACGGACGGTCTCGTCCTCGGCCTGTCCGACGCTGAGCCCGGCTATGTCAGTAAGGTCGTTGTGCATTGTTCGCGCTCCTGCTCGGCGGCGGCAGCCTAGCCGCATCTCAAAAGCAGACAAAAGAAAACCCCCGCAAGGCGGACCTTGCGGGGGCAGAACCGTCCAGTGACGGGAGGAGAGCTTACCAGTTCACGCGGACCCGGCCATAGACGTAGCGGCCGTTAAAGCCGGCCGGCGAGAACGGGCTGAACACGAAGGGAGCAGGCGTCTGCGCTGCCGTCGGGTTCACGTTGAAGTTCGGGTTTTGCATGGGGTATTCATCGAACACATTATTGGCACCCAGCGCGAAGGTCACATTCTCCAGCAGCTGGACGCTGCCTTCAATGTCAACGACCCATTGCGGATCAAGCGTGTAGTCCAGCGCGGGGTTATTGTCCCCGATCAGCACTTCGCCAAACCGGGTGGCGCGCACGAAGCCGCCCAGCCGGTCACGGTTCCAGTCGACGCCCAGAATGTATTTGTTCTTCGGCGCACCGCGTTCCTGCCGCAGGATATTCACGCGCGAGAACAGGACCGGGGCCGGGTCCAGCGAGGAGAGCACATTGGTCGACTGGATGTTCGACAGGCTCGTCTCGTTGAAATTGGCCGACGCGGTAAAGGTAAAGTCCCCCAGATCGCCCGCATCGAGGCTGTAGCTGGAGACAATGTCCACGCCATTGGTCACGCTGTCCGCAGCATTGAGGAAGAAGCGCGCGGCACGCCCTGCCCCGATCAGCGCCTGCACATTGGCCTGATTGAGGTTCTCCGACAGCAGGATGCGGTCATCAATCTCGATCCGGTAGGCATCAACCGTCAGGACGAAGCCACCTTGCGCAAACACGAAACCGGCCGAGTAGTTGACGGAGGTTTCCGGCTCAAGGTCACGCGAGCCGAGCGTACGGGCGATGGGATCATCGACTGCAAATGTACCGGTCTCGGTCGGCACATTGTTGATGAACACGGTCGAGGTCGCCGTGAAATAGCTCTGGTGGAGCGAAGGTGCCCGGAAGCCGGTGCTGGCGGACGCCCGCAGCGCCAGTGCGTCGCTGACCTCGAACCGGCCGGCGAGCTTGGCATTCAGCGTATCACCGAAGTCGGAATAATTCTCGTAGCGCAGCGCGCCGGAGAGCGTGAAGCGCGAGGTCAAATCCGCTTCGAGATCAATATAGACGCCGACGGAGTCCCGGCTCTCATCGCGCGCATTGGAAGGCTGGAAGCCCGGGAAGACCTGACTGCCCGCCGCAGCGCCCGCAACGCCCTGGAAGTAGTTGGTGTAGGAGCCCTCCTCACCAGCGCCGATCTGATAGTTCTCGCGGCGGTATTCAGCGCCAATGGCCAGGTTCAGCGGCCCGGCAAAAGCATCCACGGGAATCTGGCGCACGCCTTCGGCATTCACCGTCGTCTGGCTGAACTGCAGGCTGCCTGCATAAAACTCCGTCGGGCTGGCCGCACCCAGCGAGGCGTTCAGCGTGTTGCGGATCGTATACTCGACCTCGTTGGAGCCATGCACGACCGAAAGGTCATACGCCCAGCCTCCGGCATCGCCGCGGAAACCGCCGCCAACGGAATAGTCAGTCACGTTGGGGTTGATCTGGGGCAGGAAGCCGAACGGGTAGATCGAGTCCACGTTCTGCGTGGTCTGGCGGGGACGGCGATAAAAGCCGAACGAGGTGGCATCGCGGTCCTGATAGGATGCAAAGCCATAGATTTCAGAACCGTTCTGCAGCGGGATGCCGGCATTGACCAGGAAAGTCCAGTCGGTGGACTCCGGGTTGCCATGACGCCATTGCAGGCGGTCGGCCTGCGCCTCACGCGGATCGGGGTTGCCAGCGATCAGCGGAAACTGGAGCACCGTGTCCAGATCAGCGCGGTTGGTGGCGCTGCGGTCGCGATACTCTGCTGACACGGTCAGAAAACCCTCTGCGGCGAGCGGAAAGCCGGCCCAGCCCGCAACGGTGAGCGTCTGGCCGTCACGCACATCGCGGCTGGACCGCGGCAGGCTGAGACGGGTGATGTTCTCGCCATAGGTCAGCGTCACGCCGCCGCCTTCACGCGCTTCACGCAAGCGTACGTTGACCACACCGGCAATGGCATCAGACCCGTACTGCGCCGAAGCGCCGTCACGCAGCACTTCCACCGCGCCGATGGCGCTGGTCGGGATGGTATTGAGGTCCACAGCCGCGGCGCCCCGGCCTACCGTGTTCAGGTTGATAAGGGCGCTCACATGGCGGCGCTTCCCGTTGACGAGGACCAGCGTTTGGTCAGGCGAGAGGCCGCGTATCTGCGCCGGACGGATGGAGTCGGTACCGTCCGAAATGGCCGGCTGCGGGAAGTTGAACGATGGCAGCGCATAGTTCAGCGCCACGTTCAGCTCGGTCGAGCCATTGGCTTCCAGCTGCGCGTTGGAAATGACATCCACTGGCGCAAGCGTCTGCAGCGCGGTGCGTCCTTCAGAGCGTGTGCCAGTGACGACGATTACCTCTTCAGGTGTGCTGGCCGGTTGCTGAGCGAGGCCCGCACTGGCCGCAACCAGTGCAATCGCGGTGCTGGTGAGTAGTGTTTTCATGGGTCCAATCCCCTTTTTTGATCAGTCGGTGAAAAGTGCCGCCGGCTAGCGCTGCAGCGCAGCAATCCGGTGGTTATACCGCCCAGAATGTCCGTACATTGTGTTGAGCGTGGACGGTTTCCAGTCAGTCGGAGCCGGTCGGAAGCCAAGCCCCTGTCGATGTGACAATTTTGCGACACATGCCGTCATGGACGGAAAAGGAGCGCGTTGAGCGAAGAATATCTAACTGCATGCTGGCGCCCCTCAAAAAAATCCCCGCCCCCGCACTGCACAATCGACAGGCTGAGTGAGAACTTGTAGACAAAAGGCCCGTTACACAGCGCGAGCGCAATCGAGCGGACCTAGGGATGGCATTAGAAAATCTGAATGATGGAGATCTGACCTCTTCTGCGCCGCAGCCGCTCCTGCCGCTGAACGCCTTACGCGCCTTCGAGGCAGCCGCCCGGCGCGGCAGCCTTGCTGCAGCTGCGAGAGAGTTGGGCGTCACACCAGGCGCCGTATCCCAGCAGATCCGGCTTCTGGAAGATGTGCTCAAGACCCGCCTGCTGGAGCGCACCGGGCAGGGCGTATTGCTCACCGTGGAGGCCGCCGATGCAGCGCCCTATCTCCACGAGGCCTTTGCCAGTCTTGCCGAAGCCAGCGCGCGGTTGCGTTTTGCAGGCGCCGCACCTGCGCGGGTGCGTCTGGGGGTTCCCGGTGCCTTTGCCGCCGCCTGGCTCGCCCCGCGCCTTGCCCGGACGGGACGCAGTGATGTCAACCTGATCAGCGATCCCGGCACGGACGATCTGGACCGTTTCCGGCTGGATATCGAAATACGCTTTGGCGACGGGCAATGGCCTGGCTATGCGGTACGCCCGCTATTGTCCGACAGCCTGATGCCGGCCGTCGCGCCCGACCTGCTGGAGCAGTGCGATGGCGACTGGCGCAAGGTGGTACTCGCCCTGCCGCTCATTCATGACACGACCCCGGCACGCGATCCGTCCCAGCCCGACTGGCAGGTCTGGCTGGCGCGCCGCGGGTTGAACCGGCCCGATCTCGCTCAAGGCGATCATGTCAGCGCGCCCGATCACGCCGTGCGGGCGGCGGTATCGGGGCGCGGCGTGGCGCTGGTGCGCGCCTCGCTGGCCGAAAACGCCGTCGCGGAAGGGCGCCTCATCACCCTCATCGCCGACGGGGTGACCCCGCTCTCCTGGCGCTATCATCTATTGTCACCCGAAGGACGCCCGCTGAGCCGTGCGGCACGCTCGCTCGCCAGCTTCCTCACCGAAGAGGCAAGGCCCTTTGAAACAGCCGGGGTCTAGCCAAACCCGCTGCCACGCCACACTTTCCACCAGGCTGACTGAAAAAGAGAGACCGTCCATGCATCTGAACCGCTTCCTGCTTACCGCCGCCCTGCCCTTTGCCCTGATCGCCTGCAGCGGCGATGACAGCGCGCAGCAACGCACTTCAGGTCCGGTTACAGGCGGTGAGGAAGCGATGGTCTCTGCCGCCCACCCGCTGGCGGTGGAAGCCGGTCTGGATGTCTTGCGCCAGGGCGGCGATGCGGTCGATGCCGCCATTGCGGTGCAGATGGTGCTGGGTCTGGTCGAGCCGCAAAGTTCCGGCATTGCGGGCGGGGCCTTCATGGTGCGCTATGACGCACAGTCCGGCACCGTCACGGTCTATGACGGTCGCGAGACAGCCCCGGCGGCGGTAACAGAAGACTACTGGCTGGACGAAAACGGCGAGCCTCTGGCCTATCTTGATGCCTGGCAGAGCGGCCAGTCCACCGGCGCGCCCGGGGCGGTGGCCATGCTGGCCATGGCCCATGAGGAGCATGGCCGTCTGGACTGGTCGGCCGGTTTCGAGGCGGGCATTGAACTGGCCGAGGAAGGCTTTCCTCTGTCAGGGCGCACCTCTTCCATGGCCGCGCGCGTGGCGCAGATTTCCCAATTGTCGCGTCAGGAACCGGCCCGCTCTTATTTCTACGATGAAGAGGGCAATGCCCACCCTGAGGGCTTCATCCGCACCAATCCGGGCTATGCCGAAACCCTGCGGGCCGTCGCAGCTGACTGGCGCAATTTCTACACCGGCGAGATAGCGCAAGACATTATTGCCACCGCATCGCGCGATCCGCGGGGCGGGCTCCTGACGCTGGAAGACCTGGCCGGGTACGAGCCGGTCCGGCGCGAGGCCATCTGTGTGCCCTACCGCGTATATCGTGTGTGTTCGGCCCCGCCGCCCTCATCGGGCGCGGTAGCTGTAGGTGCCATCCTGACCCTGCTGGAAGGCTATGAGATGAGCGCGTTCGGCCCGGACACGGTAGAGGGCTGGCACCTTTTCATCGAGGCCAGCCGCCTGGCTTATGCCGACCGGGACCAGTATGTCGGCGATCCGGCCTTTGCCGATGTGCCGGTTCAGGGCCTGCTCGATCACGCCTACCTTACCGAGCGCCGCCGCCTGATCTCGGTAGACAGGGCCATCCCCGCAGTTCGCCACGGCACGCCGCCCGGCGCTCCGGAAGTGATCGCCGACACCACGCCGGATAGCCCCGGCACCACGCACTATTCCATCCGTGACACGTTCGGCAATGTCGTCTCGATGACGACCACGGTGGAGTCCATCTTCGGCAATAACCGGATGACGCAAGGCGGTTTCCTGCTCAACAACCAGCTCACCGATTTTGCCTTCGTACCAAGGGATGCAGACGGGCGCACCCATCCCAATGCGCCGGCAAGCGGAAAGCGTCCGCGCTCGTCCATGTCGCCTACAATCGTGCTGGATGCGGAAGGCGATTTCCTGATCGCCACGGGCTCTCCGGGCGGCAATTCCATCATCGCCTACACCGCCAAGACACTGGTCGCCATGCTGGATTGGGGGATGACGCCGCAGGAAGCCGCAGCCCTTCCCAATGTTGTGGCGCGCGGCGATGTGGTCAGCATTGAAAGCGGCTTTGATGCAGAGCTGCTGGAGGGTTTGCGCGCGCTCGGCCACCAGATACGCGGCGAGCAGGGCGAAAACTCCGGCATCCACATCATCCGCCTGAATGCGGACGGCATGCTGGAAGGCGGGGCGGACCCCCGCCGGGACGGCGTGGCCGGACGGCCTTAGGGGAACTGATCAATCTCCACCCATCTTGAACTCCCGGCCAGCGCAGCTGAGCCGGGACCGGGCGCAAGAGAGGCGGAACAAGGCCCCGGATAGCCCTTCGGGCTTCCGGGGTTTCACGTCCAGAGTGTGAAAACCCTACCCCGCCACTACACTCACAAAAGCCGGGTCCAGGGTGAGCGACACCGCATCACCGGCATGTGCCGGGTGGCTGACAGGCGCGCGGGCCGTCACGCGTTCACCCGATGCCAGCGCGATCAGCAGCACGACCACGGGGCCAGCAGGGCGCCGTGAGACGATGCGGGCAGACGCCCCGGCTTCGCCCTCCGCACCGACCAGAATGCCTTCCGGGCGCACCAGCACGGTGACGGCGCTGCCATCGGGTTGAGGGGCGGCGGCCACACCCAGAGGCGTTGATGCCTTGCCGCCATCCACCCTGCTGGCAAAGGCCTCGACATCGCCCAGCATGCGCGCCGCGCTTTCGCTGGCAGGCGCGAGATAGAGCGCGTCAGGCGTGCCCGACTGGATGATGCTGCCACGCTCCATCAGCGCGATCTCGTCGGCACTGGCCAGCGCATCTTCGGCGTCGTGCGTGATGATGAGCGAGGCCGTGCCGGAGCGGCGCAGCACGTCCAGCGTCATCGCGGAAAGGTCGGCGCGCAGCCGCCGGTCGAGCCCGCTGAACGGTTCGTCCAGCAGCATGACGGCAGGTTCGGGCGCCAGCGCGCGGGCCAGCGCCACGCGCTGCTGCTCACCCCCCGAAAGCTCGTGGGGATAGGCGCGCGCGCGGTGGGTCAACTCCACCGCCTCAAGGCTTTCCATTACGCGCTGGCGGCGTTCACCGCTGCTCAAGTGGCGCAGGCCAAAGGCCACATTCTGGATCGCGGTCAGGTGCGGAAACAGGGCGTAATCCTGAAACACCACCCCGCAGCGCCGCCGCTCCGGTGCCAGATGCACGCCCGGCCCGCTCCACACATTGCCATCTGACACGATCTCGCCCGCATGCAGGCGCTCCAGCCCGGCAATCGCCCTGAGAAGCGTGGACTTGCCTGCCCCGGATGGCCCCAGCAGAGCCGTTACCTGACCAGCTCGCAATGCCAGATCAGCCCCGCGCACAGCAACACCGTCGGCACCGCCAAGGCGCACCTCGGCGCGGGTGATGGTCACGCGCGGTGTGTCGCTGGTCATCATGTTCATTCAGCCAGCCCCGGTATCGCTTCGGAGGGAGGCACACTGGCGCGCGCACGCTCCGTGGCGGTGATGCGCCGGGCAATCCAGATCATCGCCGGCAAAGCCGCCACGACCAGCAGCACCGCTGGCAGGGCCGCCTCGCCCAGCCTTTCATCGGCTGCATAGTTGTGCGCGGTCACGGCCAGCGTGTTCATGTTGAAGGGCCTTAGGATCATCGTCGCGGGAAGCTCTTTGAGAACCTCCACAAATACAAGCAGGCCTGCCAGCGCGACACCCGACGAGACCAGCGGCCAATGGACGCGCCGGGCGAGCTCCAGCGGCCTTGCCCCCAGCGAGCGCGCTGCTGCATCAAGTGAGGGCGTGACGCGCGACAGCGCGCTTTCGCTGGGGCCGATAGCGGCGGCGATGAAACGCGCCTGATAGGCAAAGATCAGCGCCAGCGCGCTACCCGTCAGCACCAGCGGGAAGGGCGAGCCGGTGAGAGTACGCCAGCCGGTATCCAGCCAGCCCTGCAACGTGCCGAAGATGATCAGCACGCCCAGCGCCGCCACCGCGCCCGGCACGCCGTATCCCATCGCGGCAATACGGGCAGAGGCGCGTCCGGCAAGCTTTCGGGTGCGGATGGCATAGGCAAGGCCCAGCCCGATGACCGCTGCCAGCAGCCCCGATATGCCCGCCAGCACCAGCGAGTTCACCGCCGCATCCATCAGCCCGGTTGCAGCCGGCGTATAGGCCGCCCGCCAGCCCAGCCTTGCCGCCGGAATGACGAGCCCCATCAGCACCGGCAACAGACAAGCAAAGGCCGCCAGCATCCCGGCGAGCGGGGAAAGGCTCTGGCGGCGGAAGGCGCGCACATGGCCAGACGCCGCTGTCTGGCGCGCGCGCCGGCGCAGCGCCCGCTCGGCCATGAAAATCAGGAAGGTGATGGACACCAGCAGCATAGCAAGGCGCGCCGCATCAGGGATCGACCCCTCGCCCGCCCAGGCGCGCATCAGCGCCACGGTCAGGGTCGGCGCGCCCAGATGGCTGACCGTGCCATAGTCTGCCAGCGCCTCCATCACGACCAGCGCAAGGCCCGCCGCGATGGCCGGGCGCACCATGGGCAGGGCGGTGCGGGCAAAAGCCTGGAAGGGCGAACACCCCAGCGTACGCGCCGCGTCATAGGCGTCGGCGGACTGGGCCGAAAAGCTCTCGCGCGCCAGCAGATAGACATAAGGATAGAAGACAAGGCCAAAGATCGCGCCTGCGCCAAGAGGCCCATGCACGGTGGGCAGCAGCCCGCCCAGCGGGCCCGCGCCTTGCGTCAGATCATACCAGCCATAGGCCGCCGCATAGGCGGGCATGGCCAGCGGCAGGGCCAGCATCCACTGGAACACATTGCGGCCCGGAAACACGTGGCGCGTGACCAGCCAGGCCGTGCCTGTGCCGATAACGCCGGCCAGGAGCGCCGCCGTCAGGCCCACAATCGCGGTATTGATGAGGAATTCGGCCAGACGCGTATTGGCAATGTGGATCAGATAATCGCTCCACGGGCCGGACACGCCCAGCCACACCACGGCCAGCAAAGGCGCAGCGCACAAAAGGCCTGCAAAAGCAGCGAGCCAGACAGGATGTAATCCTGTCCGGCCCGTCATTTTGCGGCGGAGTGTGGCAGTATCGGTTATGGCCATCCCACCCGGTCAAAAATGCGCTGGGCTTCAGCGCCGTTCTCGCCCAGCGCGTTGACGTTCAGATCACGCGCCTCGAAACCGGCAAACCCTTCAAGAACGGTGTTGTCATAGCTGACAGACGGGTCGGCGGGAAACTCATTGGTAAGTTCGGCAAAGGCCCGCTGCGCCCGCTCCGACAGAAGGAAGGCCAGTAGGGCACGCGCGGCTTCAGGATTGGGTGCATTGGCCGCAAGGCCCGCGCCCGAGATGTTCACATAAGTGCCGCCCTGCCCCTGATCGGGAAACACGATCCCAACGGCCTCGCCGACGGCGCGATCGGCATTGTCAGAGGCATTCAGCAGCCGGCCAAGATAGTAATGATTGACGATGGCGACATCGCATTCACCAGCGGCGACAGCGCGGATCTGGTCGGTGTCGCCGCCCTGCGGGGTGCGGGCCAGATTCTGGGCGATGCCGCGCGCAAAGCTTTCTGCCGCCTCAACGCCGTCTTCGGCAATCATGCCGGCGACGAGCGACTGGTTATAGACATTGGAGGACGAGCGCACACACACCCGGCCTTCAAACTCCGGACGGGCGAGATCGGCATAAGTCTGCACCTCGGACGGGTCCACACGGTCACGCGCATAAACAATGACGCGGGCGCGGGTCGCGAAGCCGAACCAGAGATTATCGGGATGCACCAGGGCGTCGGGCACCCGGTCCAGCATGCCGCCCAGATCGCCTGCGGGCTGGAACAGGCCCGCCTGCTCGGCACGGTGCAGACGGCCCGCATCGACAGTGATGATGACATCAGCCTGCGAACGCTCGCCATCGGCGCGAACCCGCTCGATCAGCAGATCGCCATCAGCCTCGACCAGATTGATCGCGATGCCTGTCTCTTCGGTGAAGGCCCGGAACACTTCCTGATCGGACGCGTAATGGCGCGCCGAGAACACGTTGACGACGCTGTCCTGCTCAGGTTGGCCACAGGCGGTCAGCCCCAGCGAGGCACAAAGAGCGCCGATTATGGAAAGGCGGAGACGGTCAGACATGGCGTTCCTCTCACGGTTTGCGGCAGCACAGAGAGCCTCCGTCAAAAGGGTCCGGCGCCGTTACCGGCCGTCATGCCAGTTCTGCGAACGCTTCGCAAGAGCAAGTGTGAGTTAATTGAGGGGCCATGCAGCCCCGCCGACCGTGCCCAGCGTTTCCCAAAAGGAAAGACAACATTTCCGAAGTGGCGCGACACGCGGCCACCACTCCAATGGTCACTTTAAAGTGATCCGCCTCCCTCAGGGGTGATGCTGTCCGTGTCGCGCGCAAAACCGGCATCGACTGCCCTTGCAGGCATTGGCCTGAGGGCAGTCGAAAATCCGGCATTACACAGATTTAATGAGGAAATCTGGTGGGCGATACTAGGATCGAACTAGTGACCCCTTCGGTGTGAACGAAGTGCTCTACCGCTGAGCTAATCGCCCGGAGGGAGCGGCGTATAGAGGCAAAACACGCACGCGGTCAAGCGCTGGATCGCCGAGCCGACTCGATTTCGCTGCATGCATTCACTGGCTGGATAACAAAATCGCGAGGAGGGCTTTCGTCACACTTCCGTCAAGAAGACAAAGCATCTATATCGCTCATACCGCCGGGCGCATGAAGCGGCCCCGGTATGACACCCTACAGTCACCAGAGCCGGTGCGCTTCAAGGCCCTAAGCGCGTCGAAGGAGAATAGAGACATGGCCAGTAATGACCTCTGCACGCCTGAAGGCGCGCGCCGCCTGAAAGAACGTATTGAAGCCTACTGGAAAGAGCGCGGTTACGACGTGACCGTCGATCTCGTGGACGCTGGCTTCATGCCCGCCATGCGGTCTGCCCGCACCGATGTGCGCTCCAACCTCGTCAACGGCATGCCGCGCCCGGCCAATGACCGTGGCGAGAATCGCCGCAGCGCGTAATTTCAGACCGATCGCCTGCCCGCAGCCAGTTCGGCGAGCATGGCAGGCAGATCGTCGAAGTGATCGAAAAGCCGGTCAGCGCCCAGCGTGCTGACCGGCTTTTCGCTGTAACCTCTCGAAAACAGCAGACAGGCCACGCCTGCACCCTGTGCTGCCAGTGCATCAGGCTCGGAATCGCCCACCAGCGCGATAAAACGCCCTGTATCGCCTTCACCGGCAGCGGCCAGCAGATGGGACGGGTCGGGCTTCCTGGCCGGTGCATCCTCCGGCCCGGTGATCCGCTCGAACCGGCCCGTCAGGTCCAACGCCTCCATCAGCTGGCGGGCTAGAGCCGACGGCTTGTTGGTACATACGCTGAGCCGCGCGCCGGATGCCGCCAGGACATCCAGCGCGGCCTCCACCCCGTCGAACGGCCGGCTGTGTGCGGCGATATCCGCGCCATAGGTCATCAGGAAATGCGCCAGGGCCGATTCGGCCATGTCCGGCTCCAGAACGGCACCGGCCCGGTCGAAAGCCCGCACGATCAGCGCCCGCGCGCCACGTCCGACCATGGCGCGAACATCATCAACCGGCACCGGATCAAGGCCGAAGCGGGCAATCGATTCATTCAGCGCCCGCACCAGATCAGGGGCCGTATCCACCAGCGTGCCATCAAGGTCAAACGCGATGGACGCCCCCCGCAGAGCCTCAAAATGCGTCATGGCCAGTCTTCCCCTTCGCAAGTATGCGCCCGATGGGCTATAGCGCGGGCACGCTTTCACGAACAGCGCCCGGCGGCAGGCATGAGGAAGGACAGCTCCATGGCAAAGGCACGCGCCGTCATCATTCTCGCGGCCGGGCACGGCACCCGGATGAAGTCGGCCCTGCCAAAGCCGCTCCATGCCGTCGGCGGACGCCCCATGCTGGACTGGAGCCTCGCGCTGGCCGGTGAATGCGGCGCGGACCGCCAGGTGGTGATCTGGGGTGCGCACGGGCCGGAGGTGAAGACCCGCGCAGAGGCCGCAGGCGCTGCAACCGCCCTGCAGGATCCGCCCATGGGCACCGGGCATGCCGTGCTGTGCGGCAAGGACTCGCTGGCCGGTTTTGACGGTGATGTGGCCGTGCTGTTCGCCGACACCCCCCTCATCCGCACCGAAACACTGCAGGCGGTCTTTGCGGCGCTCGATTCGGGCGCGGACATCGCCGTTCTGGGCTTCGAGCCGGAAGACCCTACCGGCTATGGCCGCCTGATCGAAAACGCGTCCGGCGCGCTCACCGCCATTGTCGAGGAAAAGGAAGCCAGCGCCGAACAAAGGGGTGTGCGCCTGTGCAATTCCGGCGTAATGGCAGCGCCCGCCCCGCTCCTGTTTGACCTGCTCTCGAAGGTCACGAACGACAACGCGAAGGGTGAGTATTACCTGACCGACATCGTGGCGCTTGGTGTCGCCGCCGGACACACCGCCCGCGCGGTGCGCGCGGACGCAGATGAGGTGCTGGGCGTCAACTCCCGCGCCAATCTGGCTGAGGCCGAAGCCGCCTTTCAGGCGCGCGCCCGCGCCGCTGCCATGGAGGCGGGCGTCACGCTGATCGCGCCCGAAACCGTGTTCTTCAGCCATGACACGCAAATCGCGAATGACGTGATCGTGGAGCCGAACGTGGTCTTTGGCCCCGGCGTGCGCATCGAGACCGGCGCATTGATCCATGCCTTCAGCCATCTGGAAGGCGCGAGCATTGGCGAGAACGCGTCCGTTGGCCCCTATGCCCGCCTGCGCCCCGGCGCGGTGCTGGAGACGGGGGCGAAAATCGGCAATTTCGTCGAGGTGAAAAACGCGGTCCTGCACGCCGGCGCGAAGGCCAATCATTTGTCCTATATCGGGGATGCGGACATTGGCGCGAAGGCCAATATCGGCGCTGGCACCATCACCTGCAATTATGATGGCTTCTTCAAACATCGAACGATTGTCGGCGATGGCGCGTTTATCGGGTCCAATACCAGCCTGGTCGCGCCTGTGAACATTGGACGCGGGGCCTTTACAGGCTCGGGCAGCGTCATCACATCAGACGTGCCGGATGACACGCTGGCTTTGTCGCGCGCCAAGCAGGAGAACAAGCCCGGCTGGGCGGCACGCTTCCGCCAGACGATGCAGGCGCGCAAGGACAAGACGAAAGCATAATAGACCGGGAAACCGGCCCCACACGCGAAAGGACCTCCCCATGAGTGATTACAAGTCCCGCCTGAAAGATTCCGGCCTGTGGCGCACTGATTCCTGGATCAATGGCGAGTGGGTGAAGGGTGAGAGCCGGTTTGACGTCAACAATCCGGCCAACCGGAAGAAAGTCGCCGATGTCGCCGATGTCGGGGCAGAGGGCGCCAAGCGCGCGGTGAAGGCCGCTGCGGCGGCGAACCTTGCCTGGCGACGCACCTCGGCGTTCGAGCGCTCGCGCATCGTCAATCGCTGGTATGAACTCATCATGGAGCATCAGGATGATCTGGGGATCATTCTGGCCGCCGAGATGGGCAAGCCGCTCAAAGAAGCCAAGGGCGAGGTCGCCTATGGCGCAGGCTTCGTCCAGTGGGCCGCAGAGGAAGCGCGCCGCGTGCATGGCGAGACCCTGCCCGTGCCGACGCCGGGCGCGCGGGGCTGGACGATCCGCCAGCCCGTGGGCGTTGTCTCGTGCATCACGCCGTGGAACTTCCCCTCTGCCATGATTACCCGCAAGTGCGGCCCCGCGCTGGCGGTGGGCTGTCCCATCGTCATCAAGCCGGCGGCGGAAACGCCGCTCTCTGCGCTGGCGCTGGCCGAGCTGGCAGACCGTGCCGGCTTCCCCAAGGGCGTGTTCAACGTCGTCACCGGCGAAGCGGGCGAGATCGGCCCGGTCCTCACCGGATCTGACGAAGTCGCCATGATCGCCTTTACCGGCTCAACGCCGGTGGGCGCGCTGCTGATGGAGCAGGCGGCGAAAACCATCAAGCGCGTTGCGCTGGAGCTGGGCGGCAATGCGCCCTTCATCATCATGGACGATGCCGATCTGGAAAAAGCCGCTGACGGGCTGGTGCAGGGCAAGTTCCGCGCGGCCGGCCAGACCTGTGTGTCGCCCAACCGCGTCTTCGTACAGGAAGGCGTAATGGATAAGCTGACCGAGCTTCTGAAGACGCGCGTATCCAAGCTGAAGCTCGGCGATCCCTTCGCTGATGGCACCGATGTCGGCCCGCTGATCCACGAAGAAGCCGTCAGCCGCGTGGCCGAGCTGGTGGAGAACGCCGTTTCCAAGGGCGCCAAAGTGCTCACAGGCGGCAAGTCGCGCGTGGACGATATGGGCGGTGCGTATTTCGAGCCGACCCTCATCACCGGCGCGGACCATTCCATGAGCCTTGCCTGCAACGAGATCTTCGGGCCCGTCGCCGCGCTCTACCCGTTCAAGGACGAGGCAGACGTGATCCGGCTCGCCAATGACACGCCTTATGGCCTCGCCGCCTATCTCTACACGCGCGATGCCGGGCGCATCCACCGCATCTCCGAAGGCATTGATTTTGGCATGGTCGGCGTCAACGCGCCCATGGTCGGCTCGCCCGCCACACCCTTTGGCGGCATGAAGCAGTCTGGCATTGGCCGCGAGGGCGGCAAATGGGCGGCCGAAGAGTTCACCGAGCTGAAATTCGTCCTCCTTGGCGGGGTCGATCAGTGAGCGCGCAGAGCCAGAAGGCCAGAGCCGCTGAAGCCGCGCTGGAGTATATTGAGGACGGCATGATTGTGGGGCTCGGTTCGGGCTCCACCGCCGCCCTTTTCGTCAAGGCGCTGGGGCGGCGCTGTCTGGCGGGTGATCTCTCTATCAAGGGCATCCCCACCTCGCGCGAGACCGAACAGATCGCGCGTGAGGCGGGTGTCCCCCTCATCCCCATCGAGCAGGCTGACCGCATCGATGTGGCCGTCGATGGCGCCGACGAGGTTGATGGCGGCTTCCGCCTCATCAAGGGCGGTGGCGGCTGTCTCCTGCGCGAGAAGATCATCGCCGATGCGGCCGACTATATGATCGTGCTGATCGACGAGACCAAGCTGGTGGAGACGCTGGGGGCTTTCCCGCTGCCGGTCGAGATCGATCCATTCGGCTGGACCATCACCGCCAAGAAAGTGTTCGACGCGCTGCGCCGCGCGGGCGTGGAGCGCCCTCTGGTCGATATCCGCCGCCAGGGCGACCGCAGCGAACCCTTCATCACCGATGGCGGCCACTACATTCTCGATTGCGCCTGCGTGGCCATTATAGACCCCTACAGCGTCGATGCCGAACTGCTGGCACTGCCGGGCGTGGTCGATCACGGCCTCTTCCTGGATCAGGCCCGCGTGGTGATCGTGGGCGAGGATGACGATGTGAAGGTGATGGAGCTTTAGCGTCTTCTCTGACCGGCATTGTCAGCCTGTGGCGGGTATCGCCCCGGCAGGCCCGGCGCTAGGCTCCTTTCCGGTTCAATGATTGCCGGAAAGGCCTTGCCCATGCGTGCGTTTCTCACCGCCCTCGTAATGATTGTGGCCCTGCCGTTTGCGGGCCTTGCCGATGATCGCGCCGAACGGCTCGAAGCCGCACGCGATTTCGCCCATGCCAGCGGCATGTGGCAGGCGATCCTTACCAATATCCCCGATCTGGGCGCGGTCGTGGTGGAGGGCATACGCGAGACGCGGCCAGAGCTTCGCGGCGAGCAGGCCCGCGATATCGCCGCGCTGCTCAATGCCCGCTTCGAGGCAGAGCAACCGGCTTTCCTTGATACAGTGTCCGGCGTGCTCGCCAGCCACCTCTCAACGGCCGATCTGCGCGAACTGACCACCTATTTCCGGTCGGAAGCCGGGCAGGTGCAGGCCCGCGCGATTGCCCGCGGCTCCGAGACCAGCGCCGAGGAATTGACCGCGCTGATCCTTGCGCTGCCGGCCGAGCAGCAAGCCGCCATCGAAGATTTCGGCAATAGCGAAGCGGCCCGCAACTGGCTCTCGGCCCAGCCGCGCTTCATCGGCGAGATTGAACGCGCGTCGGAAAGCTTCGGCGAAAACCTCGTTTACAGCTCGGTGCCGGAAATACAGGCGATTCTGGCGCGCTGACCCCCACACAGTGAAACCCCGGAACCGCAAAGCGGTATCCGGGGCCTCTCTCAGGATTATCCTGCATAAGGTCCCGGATGGCCCTCAAGGACCTCCGGGAGTTCAGGAGGCCAGGTCAGGCCGGGTCACGATAATCGCGCCGCGATCCGTCGCCACGACCGTATGCTCGAACTGCACGGTCGGCGCGTGGGGCTCGCTATAGAGCGTCCAGCCATCATCGCCATCAGCGGCCCATATCCCGCCTCGCGACAGGAAGGGCTCTACCGTCATCACCATGCCCCTCTCGATCCGGCGCCGGTCGCTGCGAGTGGGCCAGGTGGCGATCTCTTCGGGATATTCATGCAAGGCCCGGCCCGTGCCATGGCTGGCGAGATTGCGGATCAGCGTATAGCCGCGCCGTTCAGCAAACTGGCCGATGGCATTGCCGATCCCGGCCAGCGGCTTGCCTGTGCCCACCTGTGCGATCCCGATATTCATGGCGCGCTTGCCGTCACGGCGCAGGGTTTCGAGTGAGGCAGGCAACGGACCAACCGTAAACGTCGCGCCGGTATCGGCAAAAAAGCCGTTCTTGGAGGCCGACACGTCGATATTCACCATGTCGCCGAGCGCGATCACCCGGTCGCCGGGAATGCCGTGGGCGATCTCCTCGTTGACGCTGATGCAGGTTGCGCCGGGAAAGCCATAGGTGGATTGCGGCGCAGAAACCGCGCCGTCGCGCTCGAGCAGCGCAGCGCCTATCGCGTCCAGCTCGCGCGTGGTCAAGCCCGGCTCCATCGCCCTTGCCATGGCGTGCATGGTGTTGGCCACGATGCGGCCGATCTCCTTTAGCCCGTCCAGCTCGTCTTCGTTGGAAACCGTCATCAGCTGGCCCTCGCTGCCGCGCTAGTCCCGCAAAAGCGCGTTGATGCCCGTCTTGGAGCGAGTCTGCGCGTCCACACGCTTGACGATCACGGCGCAGGCGAGCGACGGCCCGCCCTTCGGGTCCGGCAGCGTACCCGGCACCACCACGGCATAGGACGGGATTTCACCGCGCGTGACGTCCCCGGTCGCCCGGTCGACGATCTTGGTCGAGGCGCCCAGGAACACGCCCATGGAGATGACCGCGCCTTCGCGCACGATCACGCCTTCAGCGACTTCAGAGCGCGCGCCGATAAACACATTGTCCTCGATGATGACGGGCGCAGCCTGCAGCGGCTCCAGAACGCCGCCAATGCCCACCCCGCCGGAGATATGCACATTCGCGCCAATCTGCGCGCAGGAGCCCACCGTGGCCCAGGTGTCCACCATCGTGCCTTCACCGACATAAGCCCCGATATT
>ERZ869909.1602-NODE-1602-length-17801-cov-24.284135_pt1 | contig 17801 bp, 29 predicted proteins | sample MGYA00520892_ERZ869909 | MGnify/ENA primary metagenome ERZ869909 (study PRJEB32215, sample SAMEA104723947) | bioreactor metagenome | biome: bioreactor; feature: anaerobic bioreactor; material: water | place: China | collected 2015-03-12 ...
GTCCCTTCGTCTATCGGTTAGGACGTCAGATTTTCAATCTGAAAAGACGGGTTCGACTCCCGTAGGGACCGCCATTTCTTTTCAATGACTTAGCTTGTTTCCTCGCCGCCGTTCTGACTCTTCGTCTGGCGGTTCATTCTGACTCTTGCACCCTATTCGTTCGCATCTACCCACCGTCGGCGCTTGCGCGCGGCCGTCGCGCGCTGACGTTCTGTGCGTTTCACGTAGAGCCGCGCGGCTTGGGGTGTCTTGTGCATGGAGAGGGACATCACGCCTTGCTCGGTGAGTTCTGCGTCGCCGAGTTCGGTCATGCCGCCATGTCGGCAAGCATCGAGTGTCACGTGTGCCCCGAGTTTCGCCTCTGCTCGAGCTTCCCGGACCCGGCGCTGAGCATAGGCCATTGAATAAGGACGTGCTGGGCCGCGCTCGCCGGAAGTCAGGACGATGGGCAATCCGAGATGAGGAAGGTCCGCCAAATAAGATTCGAGCTCGGGGTAGAGCTGACCGTCGGCGTCATCAAGCGGCGACCAGCCCTTCACGCCTGTTTTGTGATGGCGGATTTGTACAGCGTCGGCTCGGCCGTCAGGCCGATAGTCGGCCCATGTGATGTCGCCTGCAAGAACGCGCTCCGGTCTCTGCAGCCATTCGAAGCAGATCAGCGCCGCAGCGCCGAGGTGGGGCTCGCCGAGTTTCTTGAGTGCGTGGGCAAGGGCGTAAGCTTCGGAGCGTGAAGCGGCGGGTTTTGTCGCCCTTGTTGTAATGCGGTCCACGCCTCGCCAAGGGTTCTCGGGCGGCACGACTGTTGGATGCAGTCTACGCACGACGGCCCAAGCTCTGCGCGCAATATCGATCGAGAGATTGGCCTGTCGGATACGAGCGCCACGCGGCCCGATCTGGAGCTTTGCGTAAATCTTGTCGACCGCACGCGGTGTGATGGAGGACACTGGAAGATCGGCGACAGTGCCGCCCGTCTTAGTCTGCGTGTCTTCAATCCTCTTTAGAGCTCGACGGTACTCATAGCGCGACCGCTCGGCCACCCGCTCGAAGCTCGTACTTCTGAGATAGCGGTCGACCAGCCATGCCACCGTGCCATACCCTCGACGTGTTTGTTCGAGGGGAATGGCGCCTCGTCCTGCGCGCCAGGCGTCCAGGTGTTGGTTCAGTAAATCGGCGCGCTCCATGGCTTGGCCGTAGTCGCTTCCGAGTGCTTCGCGCTTTTGTGTAAATCCACGGGCGATGTCCCGAGAAGGCGGATTCCAATAGTAAGCATAGCTATTGTCCCCGAGACGCTTCTCGATCATGTAGCGGGGCCAACTCGAGGGCTTCACAGCAAATCCGCGGCGTCGACGATGCCGGCCACGTCTCCCTTGAGCTTTGCAATGGCTTGGTCGAGATGGTCCTTCAGCCATGCCTGTCCTCGCCCAGACACGTTGATTGGGAGAGGATAGACTGACCCGACCTTGCGGCGGAAGGACTGGACCGAAACTTCATCGACATACGCCGCAGCTGTCTCCGCCCGCATCACAGGTGGCCAAGCTCCTATCGCGCTCTGCGGCGACCGGCTTGGTCCTGAATTATCGGACCAGGCGCTTGTCCGCCGCTCTACATCGATATTTTCAGTCGCGGGCAGCTCTTTCCACCATCCGGGAAAGATAATCCCATCAACGGGAATCAATTCCCATTCGACGTCGATTGGAATGCATATCGGCTCAATAATTGACTGCGCCAGCTCGCCGTTCATTATCGCTCCACGCAAGTCCGCACCGCGATTGTATAATCGTAGTGTGGGGCTGGCGACCGCCGAGGGTCTGCGATCGAATCATGTGAGGGCGAGAACTAGGCTAGCCTTGCTTGCTTTTAGAGGCCATTGCCCCCGGCGCGTTTTCCCCAGGACGCTGGGTCGTATGCGCTAGGTCACATCTCCAGCCGCCCTGAGAGAGAAGGCTCCTTCGCCATTCTGCGAGGGGGCTCGATACGAAGGGGGCGCGGTAGAAGCGCTCACGCTCGCGTGAGCCTCCAGAGCAATAGGGGTGGGTAGGTCTCGGGGATGATCACTCATTCCGCATTCTCAGAAGGATCATCCTCGCTACAACCAGCAGATACTGTTGGAGGCAACATCCTCGCGGTCTTCCATGGAGGGACTATCCTGAGCCAGCGCAGGTGTCACCGCATCCGTCTGTGCAGCAGTCGCGGCAGGAGGGATTATCCTGAGCCAGCGCAGGTGTCACCGCATCCGTCTGTGCAGCAGTCGCGGCAGGAGGGACTTCAGGAGGTCCAGCGGCACACCTTCGGTGTGTGTGGTGCAACAATCTTGGGCTTCGAGGTGCGCGCGAGTTCCGCCTGATGCTCGTCGAGTTCACGCTCGTGCTTCTGCAACCAATGCTCCCTACGACGGCGAGGGCGGAGCACGTCGCGTGGGGCTGCGGACTTTCGTCGATACAACTTCGGCATCACGCTTTCCTGCTTCTGTATTTTTTGAGCGCCTCGGTGATCGCCTGCTGGAGGATCGCATCGATGGTTGTGTCATGCGTGGCTGCTGCAATCTTGAGACCCTGACGAACCTCGGGCTCGACAAAGATCGTGACGGCTACTTTCCCCTCGCGCGACGGCGCAACGTAGGCTGATTTCTTCGGCGGCATAGATCAACTCACTAGCATGCAGAAGCAACTTGATATATGATTTCATGTATTCATGCAAGCATAGGCATCAATGAAATGGCCCGGCGGCGCTGGAACGCCGGTCAGGCCGTGCCTCAACCCAACTCTCGAAGAAGGATCTTTGACATGACGACACATACCACAAGGTGGCGTGTCCCACCATGGGCTTGGCTGCCCGTGGGGGCCGCGATCACGGCCGAGGCCGTCTCAAACGCGCTCCGAGCCTACGGGCTTGGCCAGCACCTCGACCAGTTCACGATGACGGCCCAGGGCGCCAACGTCTCGCTCGCCGGCTCAGTGCTCGTGCTCGCGGCCGTGGCTATCTCGCTCAGCCAGGCGCGCGCTGCTTGGGTGGCGCTGACGCCAAACCCACTCCGCCAGCGCATCGTCGCCGGGCTGGCGGCAGCTCTCCTCCTCGCTGTCTCCGCAACCGCCATGGTCTCGCACATCCTCGAGGCCCAGCGTGCCAAAGTGGCGGACGAAGGCGGTGCACGCAGCGCGTACGATCGCGTCGAGGCCGCATACCAGCGCGCCGCGACCGAACTCGAGGCGCTCGGCAACCCTCGGCCGGTCTCGGTCATCCAGGCTGACGTCCGGAACTTCAAGATCGACGCCGCGCTGTGGCGACGGTCGAGTCAGTGTGAGGACGCCACTCGTCCGGACACGCAGGCCTACTGCGAGCCAATCCTCTCTCTCTACAAAGAGCGCGGAGCTGCGGCCCGCAAGACCGAGCTTGAGCCCGAGGTCGCCCGTCTCCGCGAGGAACTGGCCCGCCTGCCCCGTCCCGAGGCCGTCACGGTCGAGGAGGCGACCATCGGCGGGTTGTGGGCCTGGATCATGGGTGCCGCTGTCGTCTTCGTGGCGACGTTCGGTCCCGTGATTTTCGCCAACCAAGTGACGTTCGGAGCAAACCGTCCGAACCGTCCGGATGGGCTGTGCGGAAAATCCGACTTCGTGCCGGAGCGTCAAATCGACGGCATGAAAGCCATCGTACTAGCCCACATCCTGAACGAGCTGGCAGAGGGCCGGAGTGTTCCGAGCAACGCCGTGCTGGTCTCGCTATTCGGCGGGAAACGGTCCACTGTGAGCGACTGGCTCAATGACTTCGAGCGCTCCGGGTTAATCCCCGCGCGCCGGACGGTCGGGCGGTGCAAGGTGATCGCGGCCAGCTGATCGAATTATCCGGAAAACCCGGATAGTTGCCCCCGGGGCACCACCGCTCCGGGGTTTGTTTTGTTCGATTGATTACGGATGCTTGCATCGGGCGCCCGTTTCCTGATTTTTAGTTGGACGAACGTCCGTCGGCAAAGCAATGTAGAGTCTTCGGCACACGTCAATTGGATAATGTATTTTTCTAGCGGGGACTCGAGAATGGCCCTACTCAAACAGCCTCCATCGAACATTGATGACATTGCTCAATCAAATATGAAGCGGGCAGCCGCCGCGCTGACGAGAATGTTGATGCACGCCGAGCTCGATGCTCTGGATCTCGGGGACCCGGAAATTGCCCGGCGCATCCGCGAAGCAGCAGACCTCACCCGCTCAACGTATAGCCTTACCGAGCGGGACCTTTACCGGTCCTGAGGATCACCCAAGGATCACTGGAAGAATACGGAGACGTTGACACCGAGCGCTGCGCAGAGCTTGAAGAGGACGGCGGCGCCCGCACGTTCCCGCCCCTCTTCAAGCGCCTGCACACGTTTGCCTGGCATGTCGATACGTGTGCCGAGCTCGTCTTCGGAGAGGCCCAAAGAGACCCGTTGCTCGCGGATGCGCTTTCCGACCATCTTATCGACTGCATTCGGCTGTGACTTCGGCATGGGCGTGGTGCTCGCTTCAAAGCAGCCCTACATGATAACCCCACTGATTATCTAGCGTAACAGGGCAATCGGCCGACTGATTTCGATCAATGACATAAGGTAAAAATCTTGGGCCATTGGGAGCAGATCGGGCGAGACAACGTCGCGTGGCGCCGGCGGCTCCGCGGCACACGGCGATCGTGGATCGCAAACGCTCTCGGCTTCGCGATCCTCAGCCTGATTGCAGCGGCGCTTTGGGCCCTGGTCGGGTTTGCGGTCCTCGCTCAGCTATAGCGGTGTCGCGGCGTTAGTGGTCACCCGCCTGCCCGGAAAGGCGGGGGAATGCTCCGCGCTCTCCGCGCTAGTTGACAGCTTCCAGCAGTGCCTCTCCGTCCATGGGGTCTCCAATCGTGACGTCGGCCGGGTCATCCTGCCATTCAAAGAAGACGCGGACTGGCACGTGGAGCGCGTCGCAGTATTTGAACATCAGCTCGGCGCTGAGGCGGAGCCGTCCGGCTTCGATGGCTTCAATGTTTTCGGGCGTCTCCCCCACCTTCTGAGCGAAGGTCTCGGGGCTCAGCTGCCGGGCTTTTCGCAGCGTGCGCGCAACTTTTCCGACTTCCTCATCGATCCACATTGCAGTCCCCCTCATTTTTCCCTTTTCCCTCCATGCATTCTGCGGAACGCGGTGAATGGCCTAGGCAGTCCCTCCCCCGGAACTGACGGACATCCGACGTCCGACATCAACCGGAGGTTACATGACTTACAGTGATTTTTAAACCAGAGATTGACATAGCCCGGACGATCGCAGCGCGCACCTACGCCGAAGGCCGTTTCCCGGCGATAAGTTGCCGCACAAGCCGAGGACTTATCCCCGCCCTCAGATCGTCTCGCAGGATGAGCCGGGTTGGAGGTCACGCGATGACAACGAAATTCGAGATTAGAAATTCCGAGGAGGCCGAGATCGCACTGCGGGCTCTGCTGGCGTGGGCGGCGAGCGCGCATCCCGCCGTCGCCATCCTGCTGCGTCGCTGTCTGATCCGCCTGTTGGGAACGCGATCATGCGTACATTGATCGCCGTTTTTGCTGCCGTGGTATGTCCTGGGGCTTCCTGCTTTGCGGAGACCCCGACTTTACGAGCCATCGGCCACGGCAGTGCTTCTTGGCCAGGGAGGCGCGGCTAGGACGTCCGGAACTAAAAAGGACCATGCCGTTTCACGTGGGACCTCCAACCGTGGCCGGATGATCATTGCTGTTTTAGCAATGAAAAATGCGCGCATTGCTAAAACATCAATTTTATCAGCTTTGTCAATGTGTTACATTGATTTTGCCTGAAGGGTTCAGGCGGCCCACCGAGGCGCTGTGAACGGCTCGGTGAGCCTGACTTCCGATTGGAGAACCCCATGTCAGAAGCTACGATGTACAATAGCACACCCGATTGCCCGATTGCGCTTCTTGCTGACGAAGCGTTGAGCATCATTGTGCAGCTCGGAACCTGCGATCTCGCCGCGATTGATCGGCTATTCAAAGTCGAAACGTTGGCGTCCGAGGCCCTCGCGCAGAGTCGCGAAGGCGCGTTGTTTCAGCTCGGCATCGTGAATGCGCATGTGGATACGATCCTCAGCCACGTTCCCGAGCACTCAGCGGAATTGCCTCGGCTCGAGGCGATCTACGAGGAAGTGCAGAAGCTGCTCTATTCGGTCTCGAAGCTTCTCCAAGACGAGCCGACCGAGGATGGCTTGATCGAAAACTACTACTTCTCGATCGATCCGTTTGAAACTCACTGAAGCAACCGAACTACCGGCTCGCCGCGATCTCTCCGCGGCGGGTCTTTTTGTTTTGAGGAATCCTATGGCTTCTCCCAAAATCGTCACCTCGTCGTGGTTCACGACACTGCCTGGCACACACGCCCGCATCGGCATCTCCCGTGGCGTGCCGCGCGGGACGCCCGCAGGTTATCGCCGCTACGCGGCTTTGAATCCTGGCCCTTGGTTCTCGAGCGTCCCCGTCGAAGAGTACATCGCTCGCTACAACGACGAAGTGCTCAGCAGGCTAGATCCTCAGGGCGTCTTAGACGATCTCACAACGCTTTCCGCCGGCCGCATACCAACCCTCTTGTGCTTTGAAAAACCCGTTCCTGGTCCCGACTGGTGCCACCGGGGACTGGTCTCGTTATGGTTTCATCAAACGCTCGGACTGGACGTGTTCGAGTTCGGCCAAGAACGTCACGGCTTCGGAATCTCCCATCCCAAGATGCCGCCAGAGTTTCGCATCGTGCTCGACTGAAGCTGACTTCTGGGATCACTGGCAGTACCGGTGCTTCTTGCGCCCGCCGTCACATCGCTGTTCGTGAGGAGGGTGAAAAGGAAAAGTCTTGTCCGGCTCCATCACGCATAAGCGTGCCGCCCCCACAACCAAAGTTTCGAGTTGGCCCTCGTGAACTTGCGATAACAATGCGATGGGGCCACATTTGCCGTTGGCATACCAGAGCGTAGCCAGCTCTTGGGGCCCTGGAACCTCGGGGCCAAGCAATTGAAAATCTCCGTTGGGGTCTTTGTCTCCCTGCAGCGTCACAGCTGTTGGTCGTCCCAACAGTCGCCTCGCCTCGTCGATTGGCGTTAATAGTTCAATCGAACTGTGAGCCGTCCTCCCAAGTTCTGTCGATGGCTCAGACAGGAACTCAGTTCGACACTCAAACAATGACGGGCACGCCAGCACATCGCTGCTAACGCCGAGCGCCAATAAGATGGCAGCTAGGCTTTGTGCACGGTGTCTCACCCCAGACCTTCCTTTTTTGTGCGTGAAGTGTGCGTCCTCACTTCGATAACGGCAAGGACCCTTGCGAATAATCGTGCACTCGCATCAATAAAGACATTGACGGCGATCGATCGAATAATTATAGATTCCATAGTTGTTGAAATGCGCCCGGAGCTCCACGAGCCGCCGGGCGTTTTCTTTTGGGGAGATGATCATGCGCGATGGGCAAACCGTATTTAGACTCCTCAAGAAGTCGGAGATAATTCGAGCTCTGAACATATCAGGAAAGGAGTTCGAACGCCGTCTCGATGAGGGACATTTTCCGCCACCAATTGTTTGGATAACAGCCACTCCACGTGGGCGGCGATGGCATCCGACAGACGTTGCGGAGTGTTTTGGCATCGACATTCCGCAATGAAAGAGCGATCAGATTATTGCTATTTTAGCAATAAAATCAGCCGTGGATAGGCGCGCGTTAGTGCGTGACGCTCCGGCTCGAAGCATCAAGAATGAGAAACGGCCGCCCCCTGCGAAAGGGCGGCCGTTCGAATTTCAGCATTTCGATGTGAGGAATATATGACACGCAAAAGCGACGAGCAAGACTCGAAGTGTATTTCAGTTCCCCGTTTCTGTTGAAAAGGGGGTATCATGAGCATCAAAGCATTGACCTGGGCCTTCGATCAAACGACCGGAAGTCCAAGCGCTAAAGTCATTTTGCTGTGCCTTGCAGATTTTGCGGACGAAAATGGCGTCTCATATCCACGGCAGGCGACAATTGCTGCTCGTACCGAGCAATCGGTGGACACAATACAGCGACGCCTCAAGGATCTCGAAGCCCGCGGGCTGGTGGAACGCGAACAGCAAATAAATGCGGACCGTTGGCGAGTGGCCGATCGCTATTATTTGATGATGCCAGGAAGTCGTCGTCGTTCAAAAATTGCGGGCTCAGCAGACGCCGCAGATTGCGGTAGCCGATACCGCAACGATGCGGTGGCCGATGCCGCACACGTGCGGCCACAAGAAGAACCGTCAATAGAACCGTCAACAAAGCCATTCCCCCCTACCCCCCATTCGGGGGGACCGCCTGCTGAGCCTGAGGCTTCGCCGAAGGCAAGTCGACGAGCTGAAGGCGATCGCATCGTCTCGGCTGCGTTCGATCTATGGAACGCGTTCGCCACGCAGCACGGGCTTGGTCGCGTCGAGATCCAGTCCGAGACCCGACGGCGCCGGATGGCCAAGCGTCTCGCCGAGATTGGAGGCATCGACAGGTTCGAGGTCGCGCTGAAGCAGGTGCTCGCGGATGATTTCCTGATGGGCCGCGTCCAGCCGCGTGATGGCAACCAGCCGTATCGCCTCTCGATCGAGGGGCTGCTGTCGACAGGATCGGGGATGGGCGATGTGCTGGCTCGCTTGATCGAGAAGGCCCGGGAGCCCGTGCGCGAGGCGAAGACGAAAGCCGGGAAGCCCGGAAGCGCGCCGCCGCCGGTGGACTGGTGGAAGAATCCGGAGTCCGCAGATGCGGCGCGTCGCGGTAGCGAGGAGGGCTGGGAGGAGTTCGTGCGCCGCTGGGCGAACGGCACCTGGCCGGTCGAATATCTGGGGCCATTGCCGGGAACGCCGGAGTGTCTGGTTCCCGAACCCATCGTCAAAAAACTGAACCTAATCGAGCGCTACGGCGGCGCAAAGTGATTGCGTGTGCGTTAAAATCCCGGCCGCCCGCTTATCCTGGAGAGGCGGTGCGGCCGGGTGTTGGCTCGCTGGATTATTCAATTGCGGCGAGAGGAGAGATCAATGGAAGTCTTGAACGGCACGATCTTTGTCGCCTGGACGAACACCCGCATGGCCTACGGTCCTGACGAGAAGACCGCGGTTCAGGAGTTGTTCGGCGATGATCAAGACATAGAAGCGTTTCGCGTTGCCCGCTTTGCACTCGAGTTGCCAGCAATTGAAACTACCGACGGCGGCACCTTAGTCGCGGCTCCCGACCGCCCGATCCTGAAAATCGTGGGCGGCAGCGACGCCTCATAGCGGCACCCGACAGAATTCAATTTCGCAACAGGCGCCCCCTTTGGGCGCCATTTTTTTGGGAGAGCAACATGACGACATCACGAACGGCAAAGCTCGCGCTTGAGTTTCCCGTGGAATTCAAAGGTGCCGCGATTACGGAGCTTACAGTGCGGCGTCCAAAAGGATCCGATATGAGATTTTTGCCGAAAGGGGATGAGGCGAGTGTCGAGGGGATGTTCCCATTCTTCAGCCTGCTTTGCGGCACGGACGAGCAGCTCCTCGACGAGCTTGATGCCGCCGACATCAACGCACTCGGTGAGATCGTGAACGGGTTCCTTGCGAAACCGAAGCGGAAACGAGCAGCCTGAGCCGATCCGCAAAACGATCTTAGCGGCGCCGATAGAGGCGCCGTTTCCGTATCCAGTACCACCTCCGGAGCGCGCCTATGTCTGGATTCAACGTCCAAATCCTTCTCCGCCTTGTCGACCAGTTGACAGGTCCCTCGAAGCGAATTTCGCAGTCCTACCGGGATATGCAGCGCAATGTGACGTCCGCGTCCAACGGTCTCAATGCCGCCACGGCGAGCTCTACGGCTGGCTTCAACCGTATGAGCGGAGCGGCGAATACCGCGAATGCGAGTGTCAGCCGCCTCGCTACGAACATGCGAAATTTGCGGACTCTTTCGGCGGGCTTTACGGGGTTGGGGCTTGGCGGTGGGGGCGGCGCCATGATGGCGGGCTTCCCCCTCATCCACATGCTCAAGAACGCCGCCGACTATGAGAGCAAACTCATCGACATTCAGAAGGTTTGGCAGGGCACCGAGAGCGAGTACCAAAAGCTCGTGGAGGGGCTAAAGCCGCTTCACGCCGAGCTTCCGCTGAGCCGGATCGAGATCGGAAAGGTGCTTGAAGAGGGTATCCGTTCAGCAGTTTCCTACGACCCTGGCGAACTGCTCGACTTCACGCGTCAGGCCGCTGCGTTCAGCGTCGCTTTCACTCTTCCAATTGAAGAGGCGGCGGTGAAGCTCGCCAAGATCAAGAGCTCGCTGGGTCTCAGCATGAAGGAGTTCACAGGCGTCGGCGACACCATGAACACGCTCGCGAACAGCATGGCGACGAGCGAAGGCGAGCTTCTGGAATTCATTCGGCGTGTCGGCGGTCTCGCAAAGTCGATTGGCGGGATGAAAGGACTCGATGACGTTCTCGCTATTGGCGCCGCCCAGATGGCCGCAGGAACACCGAAGGAGGTCGCCGCGACTGGCCTCCGCACGCTCCTCGCACGCCTATCGACTCAGCCAGCCGATACGAAGAAAGCCCTGAAGGCGCTCGGCCTCGATCCAAAAGCGATCAAGAAGCAGTTGCCTGACGACATCTTCGGAACCGTATTTGAGTTGATCGATCGGATCTCGAAGGCTCCGAAAGAGCAGCAGTCGGGCCTCCTCGCACAGCTTGCCGGCATGAGGTCGTTCGATGCTTTCGCGCGCCTGCTGACCAGCACGGACTTGATGCTGCAAGCCCTCAAGACGGTGCGCGGTGAATTCCGGCTGACGATGCAATCCGAGCTGATCAAGCGTGTCAACTCACTCAACTCGGCCTTCCAGATCACGCGAAACCTGCTCGGGGATTTGAGCGACAGCATCGTGATGGCGTGGAGACCTCAGATTATGAGCTTTTTGCGGGGCCTGCAGGGTCTGTCGCAAAGCATGAAGAACTCGCCAATCTTGCAGTGGACCGCCGCTGCGTTCGCGGGGCTCGCGGCTCTTAGCCTGATCGCGCTCCCGTTTGGGATTTTGGGGGCGAGCATTTTCAGCGTCGCGCTCAGTTTTCGTCTCCTCGCGAGCGCGGCCAGAAAGGTCCTTGTCCCCCTGCGGTTCCTTTGGAGGTTCAGTGTCGGCGGCCTCGCAACCGCGCTGACCGGTGTTGGGGTCGGCGTCGCAACGGCGGTGAAAGCGTTCGTCCGGGCCACATCGCTCGGTTGGCGATTTGCTGGCGCGCTGGGCGCGGTCACGATGGCGTGGCGGGGCCTGCGCCGCGCTTTGGGAATCGGGCTTATTATTGAGGGGCTTCTGCTTGTCTACGAGCATTGGGACAAGCTCAAGCAGCTTGCCAAGGATCCGCTCAAGCTCGAGGTTCTCTTTCCTCAGGCGCCCGATTGGCTGAGGTGGCTCGTAAGAAACGCCGAGCAGCAAAAGGTCCAAATGGATCAAAGCATGGACGCCACACGACAGCGCGTGTCCGGTTGGCTCGATGGGGCGACGAATCGGGTGATGCGCGGCGATGCGAACGATTACGGCGTGGGCCATTGGGCGCCGTCGTTCGCGGGCATCGGGCAATATGGCGTGCCCGATGCCATACGACGTAGACCGGACGAGGCCGGGAAGTCTGGCTCAGGACAGGTCGGCATCGGAACGCAGAACGTCACGACGGGCTCGAACAACACAAGCACTGTCAACGTTGGCGGCGTCGTCGTGAACGTGACATCGAATGCCGACCCGCACGCGATCGGAGCTGCGACGGCGAATGCAGTTGGTAGCAAGATTCGCGGCGCGCTGTCGGACGCTCCGCATTCAGCGCCGTGAGCTCCCATGCTGCGCAAATTGGAGCTCCAATTTCCGATCGAGCATGACGGCTCGATCGTTCGCACTGTCATGGTTCGGAAGCCCACCGCTGCCGACGTTGCCGCTGTCGCACCCAGTTGGCGGCCCGGTGACCCACCTCCGGAAAACGTCACAGAGGCGATCCTCAAGATGGCAGGCCGATTGACCGATCTGCCGCCAGAACTCGTTGACGAGCTCGACGTTGCGGACATCGGTCGGCTCAGCGAACTCGTCGGCGGCTTTTCAAATTTCGAGGAGATTTAGGATGAACACCGACGAGATTGACCTCGCTCTATACACACGACGTCCAAGAGAGCGGTTCACACAAGCTCGCGTTATTGTCGCGCTCAAAAAAGCGGCCCAGCAACGGTACGGCACTTCTCTGGGTCTCACAAAGAGGGCCGCGCGCCACCTCCGCTGCGCGGAGAGCACCGTGCGATCCTACATTCAACGGTATCCAAAAGTTCGAGCCGTGAAAGAGCAGATCGAGAAGGAATGGCGCGCACTGGTTGATGACATCATCGCAGAAATCAAAGGAGGTCGGTGATCGAGACGATTTCATTCGTCAGTTCGGCTTCAACATCCAGTCGATCGACGGCACGTAGATCGGCGCACTCCTTTAATCCCACTCTCACACCGGAGACACACCATGCAAAACATGCCCGTCACTCTCGATCAGATTCACGACCTCCCTATCGCTCTTCGCGGCGTTTATGAGTATGACCCACGCGGCTACTACCGCCTTACCGCCGGCGGCATGATCCTCAGCCAGGTCCGCAATGCGCTTCTCGAAGGCTATGGCACCCAGGTGAAGGCCTGGGCGAACGTTGGATTGCAAGACTGGACGAACACTGTTTCCGCCGCCACGGCGCCCGAGCGTAAGATTTTGCTACGTCTCAAGGCAGCGAGCGCTATTCGCGTGAAATAGGCGAAGGCCGCTCAGCGCCTAAAACTTTGGAGTCACAAAATGATGGATACAACCGAGCTGCCAGAAGAAGTTGAAAGCGTCGACGCCGTGCCGAGGGAACTTAGGTGCATCTACGAATCGGCGCCGCATGGTGATTACACTCGCCGCCTAACCCCGGGCGGCATGCAACTCAAGCGAGTCAAAGAATCGCTGAAAGATGGCACCAACGTTGAGCATTCAAACCAATATTGCTTTCAAAAGAATCCGACCGAGATCATGCACCGTGATTGGCTCGCGACCATCGCCGCTGCGACGCCCCGCGAGCGACAAGCACTTCTGAAACTCGCCGGCGCGAAGAAGATTATCATCAAGCGCTGACCGTCAGTCCTCGACGTCATCGTCCCAGACGTACCGGCCGTCCTCGATCTCGAACAGCCGACCGAAGCTTTCGAGAACTACGGTGCGTCCGGTGATGGTGATGTCATGATCTGCGTCCGGCTCGAGACGCTCACATCTATCCTCAAGCCTGCTCCATTCTAGGTTCAGAGCCTTGCTCAGCACGGGATCGCCTTCATCGCGAGCCGCTGCAAAATTTTCCGTGATCAAGCGCCAAGTGGGCAGCGAGCACTTCGTGGCTCCGATTTTCAGTTGGATGGTCGACCGCTCGCTGTCCTCAGCGGTCGCATTCTCAACAAAGCTGAAGAGAACGAAGACAAGTAGAATTTGCCAAGTGCGCATCAACATCATTTTGTTTCCATGGGAGTGAGAGTCCATCAAACATTCGCTGTGAGTCCGTGCAAATATCAATGTTCAAATGTACTGATTACCCTTATAATCAGCACATAAATTCAGATCATTTTGGAGGTCAAAAATGGAGCTGATTTCAGCGCCAGAGAGCGAAGTCGTGACCATCGGTGAACTCGCCGCTGGCACACGCGCGACGACCGACCGTGAGCTCGTCGCCTCGTGGGTCGACGGGCTCGCCTCGTCGCATTCGCGCCGCAACTTCGAGGCGACCGCGTTGCGCTTCATCGAGGCGTTGCCGATCGGCATTCGGCAGGCAAAAGTCGAGGATGTACGAGAGGCGTTGTCGTCTCTGATCGATGACCGAGCCGCAGGAACGGCTCGCCAGTACGTCCTGCGGATCAAATCGCTCCTCGGCTATGCGCATCGTCTCGGATACACCCGGTTCAATGCCGCCGCCGTTCTCAAAGTTAAGGGGCCGCCTCGTGGCGCAGAGATCGCGAAACGCATTCTTCCCGAGGTCGACGTCATGCTCTTGCTGCGCGCCGCCACGCGCCCGCGGGATCGCCTCATGCTTGCCGTCGCGTACGGCGGCGGTCTTCGTGTCTCCGAGCTGGTTGCGCTCACCTGGGCCGACGTGCTGACTGGCAAGGGCGGGAGAGCTCAGTTGTCGATCACCGGCAAGGGAGGCATTGTGCGCCAGGTGTTGCTTCCGAAGAAGCTCTCCGACGATATGTTCGCGTGGCGCGGCGACGCCGGTAACAACGACGCCGTGTTTCCGGCTCGACACGGCGGCCACCTGACAGAGCGCGCCGTCCTAGGTCTCCTGAAACGCATCGCCAAACGCGCCGGCGTCAACGAAGCGGTCTCGCCGCACTGGCTGCGGCACGCGCACGCCTCGCATGCTCTTGATCGCGGCGCGACGCTCGTCGAAACGCAGGCAACGCTCGGGCATTCGAACGTTGCAACAACGAGTGGCTACCTCCACGCCCGGCCGGATAATTCGAGCGGCTTGCGGTTGGACCCTGCCATCTTCCGCTAGGGGCTAGTGTAGCGGTCGTTTGAGCGAAAAACTGTTCGGTTAGAACGGTTCGTCATCATCCACGGCCCACACCACACGCCGAGTTTCAGGGTTGTAACGATAGAACCACGCCGATCGCTCTTCCGGGCTATCGTGAACTACTAGTGTGTCGCCCGTGCTGAAGATCAACGCGAGCCGACGTTCGTCCAAAGCCTTCACGGCTGTGATTGGGCATCGAAGGATCGAATCAACGTTCAGTGACTTTCGGTCACCTGGGGCCTGGACATCATAAACGTACTCGATTGAGCTGTCGGTGGAACGGAAGCTGAATCGAAACGCAACGTTTAATAAGCAGCGCTCGTCTTCGAACCAAAACATAACGTGATATTTGTCTATCTGAACTTGGTAGAGTTCCCATCCTAGCAATTCTTGCTCGATCGCCCGAAGCCTTTCGGGTGTAAAGCCTAAAGTCATGATCAATCCCCGACCGATGTCGCGGCCGCCAATTTGGCTTACTATCAACCTTGGTGCAATGATCGCTCCGGGTCAGCAGACGGAAGTCTGGGTTCGTTGAAACCATCTCGCTTACCGCCGTTGCGGAGACGCACTGCAAATCTAGGGAGGTCTCTATGCCGGGACGGACTGGACTCCGCTGTGGCGCTCGTACGCGGCGCGGTACGGCGTGCCTTCGCAAGGCGCTCGACAATGGGCGTTGCCCAAACCATGGGGGTCTTAGTACGGGCGCTCGGACGGCTGTTGGGCTTCGACGGATTGTGGCCGCCCAGAAGCGGCGTTGGGCGAAGTGGCGTGCCGAACGAAAATTTCAAACCGCTATCAGTCCATGACGCGCACGTGATGAACTGACTCAAGTGGAGCGGGCTGAGACGCCCACCGGAGCCCCGGAAGGGGACTACCTTTGAGACGAAGCGAAGCCGGTTGCAGCTTGTGCCAGTGATCGCGACAATATAGGTGGGAACGATGACATTCTATTGCGCTTCGACATTGGCCTTCATGCGCACGCGGGTGACGCCCGCGCCGATGGAGGCACGACCATGCGAACAAGATCATTTCGTCGTCATCAAGCCCGACGCCATATGTGGCGTCGGCTGAAAGAAGACCGCAACCAGCACTATCGCGACCTCGATTGCCCGTGTTGGCGCGATCCGAAGGCGATGGCGCGGTTCAAGGAGCAGCCGCAACGATGCTCGGGCATGTGTTGCGGCAACCAACGCAAGTACCAGGGTCCGCCGATAAGCGAGCGGCGTCACGTGCATCGCGACTGAACAAATCCTCCGGCGGGAGCCTGTCGGCATTCATTCGCGCGCTCACGACTCGGCCTCGTCGATGCTTTCGACAGCTTCCATGATTCCGTCCCTTTGCTCGGCGATCTCATCCTCGTCGAAACCTGCCCACGTCATCTCGTAGAGAATGTTTGCCAGAATGTCGGCGTCGGTAAGCTCGAGTCCCCGTTCCAAATGCACCGCCATTCCAAGCCAGCGGGACCAGGGCACGTATTCGATAGCCCAATGGGTCGGATCGCCCATCTCCACGCCGTAGACGTGGACTGCCTCGTCCTCTCTCGCCAGAACGCAATCCATCGTCGTGGGTTCGGACTTCATAGCGCGAAGCTTCGCTAAGACCTCCAGGTAGCCTTGTGCTTGCTCGGCTTGTCCCTTGTAGTACAGCCGATGCAACGCTGCGACCAACTCTGCATCCGTGACTGAGGCGACTAGGGTCGCGATGGTGTGGCGAGCTTCGCTCGAAGAGCCGGACATTCTTCTGGCTTCACTTCGGTAGGGCGTTGAACGGCAACGCCAGGTTTTTAGGCAGCGCCTCTTCGCAGCAATAGTTTTGCCTGCTTGCGCATGCGCCTGGAGAACCGGCGCTTGATCATCTTCAGCTCTCCCGCTCTCCAGCGAAGGAGACGACGGCTACGACGCGAGAAGGCGTCCCACTCGTCGCCATTCGCTGTTCCTCGATTACCCATCATCGCGGACCTCTTCGCGATTGCTTGTTCCACATTGTGCGTAGGCGTACAGTGAACCCTTGCTGTTGTCGAGTGCATGAACGTGCGCTTGTCCCCAACAGCATGATTTACATCGGAGCTTGGGACCTCGTCGCGCTTGCCTAATCATTACCAAGGGGGCGGTCGACACTGTGCGAGATCGATCGCTACGAGCGAACAGAGGCAGAAGGCGAGAGGTTGCAGGTAAAGATGCCATTGCCGTTCCGAGCATCCCATCTCAAGTGCGAGCGTGCCGTCAGGCACTTCGAAGAATTAAAGGCACTCGCGGATTCCTATACGGGCCGAGGCCCAGTCACACTGGTGTTTGAGAGGATCGAACCGGAGGAGCGGTTCTCGAAATATCATCCCGCTGGGACGCAGTTTGTTGGTCTCGTTGCGCGGGTACGCGAAGATGTGCCTGAGACATTGGCAGCCATTGCGGGTGATGTAGTTCACAACTTGCGTTCGGCGCTCGACATACTGATTTGCGATCTGGTGAGAAACGCTGATCCGTCCTTTGACCTACATGATGTGTGCTTCCCATTTTCCAGAAATGCTGACGATCTGGAGTGCGCCCTAATACGTGCGAACGTCGCCCGCGCGGGGGAGTCAGCAGTGGACCTCATCAGGGCTTGGGAACCGTATGTTGGCGGCTCTGCCGGTCTCTATGAGCTGCATCGCTTAGACATCATCGATAAGCATCGGTCGATCATTCCCACGATGACAGGCGTGGAGTTCAGCCTCCCGCGCACCCTGTGCGATGTACCGGAAGATGAGCAATTTTTCGATCCATTTCCTGACCGAAAGCAAGTCTGGGACGGAAAGATTATCGTGTCCGGGACAGCAGATGACTCGCCGCCGATAGGTACGCAGGGCCGGTGCTCAACTCGCTTGGCGCTTGATGACGAATACCTTCGCGGACACGACCTCGTGGATACACTACAACACCAGATCGAAGTCGTCAGAGGCGTCCTATACAGCTTTGCGACGGGTACTAAACCGACGTTCGTCGATGCGCCTTCACTTGAGCCGGTTGCTGTGCCAGCGGGCGCGTGGATCGCCGTACGCGACAGCGGAATATAACACTGCGCCACTGGGCATTCTGACTCATGAGCCAACTGTTTGTAATTGCATGCCGTGAACATGCGGGGAAAAGTCAGAATGGCCGTTGAAATCGTTGGCACTGATACAGATTTTCAATCTGAAAAGACGGGTTCGACTCCCGTAGGGACCGCCATTTATTTCAATGGGTTAGTTGCCAGCTTCGTGCCGTTCCCACTTTTTGTCTGGCACCGCATTCCGATCTTC
>ERZ869909.1603-NODE-1603-length-17790-cov-33.041608_pt1 | contig 17790 bp, 18 predicted proteins | sample MGYA00520892_ERZ869909 | MGnify/ENA primary metagenome ERZ869909 (study PRJEB32215, sample SAMEA104723947) | bioreactor metagenome | biome: bioreactor; feature: anaerobic bioreactor; material: water | place: China | collected 2015-03-12 ...
CACCGCTCCTTGACCTTGCCCGAAAACTGCTTCCAGTTGCCTTCGATACGGTCCCAGTTCATGGCGAACTCCTGTGTTTGTTAACGTCGTTGTCTGTTGTCAGTTCTTCTACGTGGTTTGCGTGACTTCGAGGCATGACGGGGCTTCTCCGCGCCAGCTGTCGCCGAGCGAAAGACTCATCAGCACGAAGCTGTCGTGTCGGTGCTTAAAGGCGTCGTCAGCCTGCTCCGCGCCGGATAAGTCCGAGGACCAGCGAGACGACGAGGAAGACGATCGCGACCCAGAAGAGGAGACGCGCACCTTCCATTGCCGTACCGGCGACACCGCCGAAGCCCAAAAAGGCCGCGACAAGTGCAACCACGAGAAAAACCACGGCCCAGTGCAGCAGATTGCCCATAAGAACCAACTCCCACGTTCCAAGGTTTTTCTTAGACGGGGAATGAACGCGCACTACGGAGTTTTGGTTCCTGGGCGTATTCGGGACCGTTCAGAAAAAAGGCGAGGGCCTGCGCACGCCGCGGGCGCAGGGTAAACACGGCGAAAAAGTTATCGCGATGGGTCAGCCGGCAGGTCCGATCGGAAAGCGCCGCGTCCATGCGGCACCGTCGGTATCCTCGGCGACGACCACCATTTCCGCCGCGCCATCGGTTACGTAATCGAACTCGACCACGGGGTTCTGCGCGAGCGTGATCGAGCCCGTCATTTCGAACACCAGCGCGTCGCCCTGACGGGCCTCGATGCGCGAGACCATCCGCAACGGAATGTAATGCAGCGTGATCTGGTCCAGCACCATGCCGGTGTGGTTGGGATGGTTGAGCTCGAAGCGGGCGCGGGCGGCTTGCCGCGACCCGCTCGGCCGCGCGCCGACGGGCGTGAGGTCCATCTTCCCCATGCTGGCGAGGATCTCCTCGGGGTCTCCCAACGGAGGCGCCGAACAGGACGACTGGCCGCCCGCGAACTTGACGAGCTGCTCGACCATGTAGAGCGCGCCATCGCTCGCCTCGACCACGACACGCACGTCCGACTGCTGGTCGAGACGGATGTGGGTCGCGAGGCGAACCTGACTGCGCGCCTCGCCGAGGCGGAAGACGGCAGCAACGGGCGCCGGGTTTTCGTCGACGATGAACGAGACGGCGCGAACGGTGCGTCCGTCCTTCAGCGATACGTCGGCCGCGAGCGGCACGCTGCGGACATCGTCCGGGCGATAGGGCGCGCTGAGCGTGACGATGCCCCGGCCGTCTTGGATCGTGCGCGCGCCGAACGCTTCCGCGTGAATATCGGCCCACCTGTCGCCCGCAAAGGCGCCGGTGCCGGCTGCGGCGGCGACCGTCAAGACGAGCAAAGCGAACGAAAATGCCGAACGGCGGACCATGGGATGCTTCCCTTTTCGAGACCCGAACCGAAACGAACACCGGCAACGCACTCAGGATAATTTCCCGGCCGCGCCGACTGTCTCTCCGGGTCCTGAGGAAGTCAATCCGTCCGTTCTCTTGCGCACCGGACGATTTAGGCCGCGCTTGCGGCTCAGCCCTGGTGGCCGAAGCGCGCGTTGCGGCGGCGCTCGCGGAAGGCCCACGCCGGCTCGGCCTCGCCCTGCCAGATCCCCGCCTCGGCGCGACGGGCTTCCCGCTCGGCGGCGACGTAGCGCCTCGAATACCGGACGAAGGCCCAAGCGAAGCCGCTGCGGACCATTTCGGCGTTGATGTCTGTCCCATCGACCGCACACCAGCCGAGCATGCGGCCGTAACGATCCTCGCCGGCGTCATCGCATACGACGCGGCGGCCGCTCGTGAGACGCTTCAGATGCTCGGTCGCTTCCTTGCCGCACGGCCAGAGGCCCGTTCCCTTCCGGCTGCACATCTGCGCACTTTCAGGCGCATCGATACCTTCGAGGCGGATCCGTGTGCCCGCGATCTCGATGGTGTCGCCATCGAGAACCTTGGCGCGGCCGCTGACGACGGCGGTATCGTCGTCGGACGTGCGGGAGGAGACCGTCGAAGGAAGCGCGAAAAGACCCGCCGCAACCAGGGCCAGCACGGCGGACCAGAGAGGACGAAGGCGTCGAATATTTTCACTCATAGGTTGCATCTATGCCTGAGTCGCGTGTCGAAAAGCAGACGCGACCATGGCGGAAACGGGGAACATCAACGGGAAATCTGTTGGCGGTCCGTTGCCCTAACCCATAAACTCCAACCGGCCGCTGAGCTCCTCCAGCGCCCGCATAGGTTGCAGATAACAACACAACCGAGACCGAGATCTCATCTCGACCGAACCCCGCAACACGTGGATAAACGTGGCGCGGCGGGCGCAAAACTGGCCGCGCCCTGACACAATTGTTTCGTAGGGGCTTAAGGTTGCGGCCGTGCGTGGCCACAAAAGCTGGCCAACCGCCTGAAAGTCAGGAGCCGATGACGAGCAGAAATCCGCCGCCGGGCCGGCCACCGCGATTGGACACGTATCGTCCCTCAGAGGGTCGGCCAGGGCCGCCGCGTCCGGCGCATCCGGCGCATGGGCATCCCGGTCATCCGCAGGGCCATCCCGGCCCGCTTCCGCCGCCCGGCTATGCGCAACAGGGCGGATACCCGCCCCAGGGCCAGCTCAGACCGCCCCCCCAGGCGCGGCGCGCTCCGCCACCGCCGCGTCGCACCGGCGTGATGACGATGATGTTCTATGCGCTGCTCGGCCTGATGGCGATGGCCGCCGGCGCCATCGCGATCGCGATGTTCACGCTGCCCGCCGGCTTCGTGCGCGACCGCATCGTCGTCGCGGTCAAAGAAAAAACGGGCCGCGATCTGGTGATCGCAGGGCCCGCCTCGTTCACCCTCTTTCCGCACGTCGGAATCTCGCTCGGCGACGTGTCGCTCTCAGGCGGACCCGGCTTCGAAGATGCGGCTCCGCTCGTCAAAATGAGCGCGCTCGACGTCAGCGTCGCGCTGTGGCCGCTGTTCCAGCGCGAAGTGCGCGTTCAAAAACTCGCGCTGCGCGATCCCGTGTTCACTCTCGCCGTCGATGCCGACGGGCGGCGCTCGTGGGAGTTCGCCCAAAACGACGGCGCACCGGCGCGGGTCCGTCTCGCGCAAGCGGATACGGGGGCTCCGGTGTCCGACGCCGACGCGGGGTTCGCCGCGCCCGAGCCGGACGCCGCGCCGCGATCCTCCACCTTCCGCGTCGGGGACCTCGCGCTCGACGACGTGCGCATCGACAACGGCTCGCTCCTCTATCACAACGCCCTGACGGGCGGCGTCACGGAGCTTTCGGCGATCAACGTCTCCCTCGCGCTGGCGGCTCTCACGCAACCGCTCAACGCGGACGGCAGCCTCGCCTGGAAAGGGCGCACGGTGCGCTTCGACGGCACGCTGGCCTCGCTCGCCGAATTCGTGACGAACCGCCCGGCCAAACTCAAGGTCGCGCTCGCCTCGGATGCGCTCGAAGCCACGTTCGAAGGCTCCGCAACGCTTCAAGACGCCCTGCTCACGGAGGGCATCCTTTCGGCGAACTCGTCGTCCGCGCGCGATCTGCTGTCGTGGTTCGGCGCCAACCTCAAGCCCTCCGACGGGTTCGGGCAGCTTGCCGCCAAGGGTCTGCTGCGCGGCACGCGCGAGCAGTTCACCTTCTCCAACGCGGAGATCGTGCTCGATCGAACCACCGCGCATGGCGAATTGAGCCTCGATACGCGCGGCATGCGGCCGTTCGTGAAAGCCAATCTCAAGCTCAGCGAGCTGGATCTCAACCTCTACCGCGCCAAAGGCGGATCCGCGGCGGCGGCGCCGCCGCCGACGCGCGCGCCGGACGCGACCTCCATCGACGACATCCTGGAACGGACGGAGCCCGCGCCGCCCGGGCCCCGCGTGCAGGGCTACACCGCGCGTGCCGGGTGGAGCAACGACCCCATCGATCTCGATGGGCTCGGCCAGTTCGATGCGGACGCGAAACTCTCTGTCGGGCATCTCACGGTCGACACCATACGGCTCGACCAATCCGATCTCACGGTGCTGCTCAAGAACCGCGTCATGACCACGACGCTCGACGAGGTTCGCCTCTACGGCGGCATGGGGCGCGGTACCGTCATCCTCGACGGATCGGGCGGAGCGACCGCCCGCCTCGGCGTCGATCTCAAAACGGAAGGGATCGAGGCGCTGCCGCTGCTCAAGGATGCGGCCGACATCGACCGGCTCACCGGCAAGGGCCGCCTCATCATCGTGCTGACGGGCGACGGCAAAAGCGAGCGCGAGATCGTCGAGACGCTGGCGGGGCGCATCGAATTTTCGTTCGAGGACGGGGCCGTGCTTGGCGTGAACGTGGCGGAAATGCTCCGCAACCTCAGCCGCGGCAACCTCAACGGGCTCGCGACGGCACCGAGCGACAAGACCGACTTCAGCGCATTGACGTCGAGCTGGACCGTCACGGCCGGCGTGGCCGAGAACCAGGATCTCCGGCTCACGAGCCCGCTTCTGCGTCTCACGGGCTCGGGCCGCGTGCAGCTCCCGCAACGCGAGGTGGACTACACGCTGAAGCCGCGGCTGGTCGCCAGCCTCTCGGGCCAAGGCGGCTCGGCGGATCTTTCGGGCCTCGAAATCCCGGTCCGCGTGACGGGCTCCTGGGAGGACCCCAAGTTCGCGCCGGATCTCTCCGGGCTCGCGAAGGACCCCGATCAAGCCATCGGTGCGATCCGCGAGCTCGGCAAGCAGTTCAAGGGCAAGAATGCGAACGAGATCGTCGACGGCCTGCTCGGCGGAGACGAGGAGTCGCGCGGGAACGCGCGAGAGACCGGCAAAAAGCTGCTGGAGCAGTTCCTCGGGCCGCGATAACGCGCAATTTCGAAGTTCGAACGCATTGTCCGAACTCTATCTCCCGCAGCTCAAACGGCGCGACAACACGGACATCATTTTTTGAAGTCGCGGGGTCACTTTCTACTTGCGGGAGGGGGGCTGTTGCCTCATATCAGCTGTCTCCGTTCGACCACCTGCCCTTAAGGTCAAGGACAAGATCCCCAAACCCCCAGGTAAGGAGCGGACGGGTCACATCTGTCTGCTGGTTGGGGAGGGTCATATGGCCTTTAATGACACCCTCTTCCAATTGGGGATGGACTTGACTCGTTCAAGCCCCGCCCAAAAGGAAGAATTTCGTGTGCCCGTGCGCATGTCGCGCACCACTTCGAAGGGCATTGGTGAGGATCAAGGGACTGCCCCGGCGGGCGGCAAGCATTTGCTTGTCGATCTCTACGGCGGCAAGCGGCTCGACGATGTCGCGCATGTCGAACGGACGCTGAAGCGCTGCGTGGAAGCCGCTGGCGCGACGCTGCTCCATCTTCATCTTCAACCGCTCGAGCCGACCGGGGGCATCACAGGTGTCGCGGTTCTGGCCGAGAGCCACATCTCGATCCATAGCTGGCCCGCTGAGGGCTATGCCGCACTCGACGTGTTCATGAGCGGAGCTGCGGATCCCGCGCGCACCGTCTCGGTGCTCAAGGACGCCTTCGAGGCGGGAGAGGTCGTCGTGAGAACGCACCGGCGCGGCAAGGCGCCGAAGGCGCGCTCAGCCGCCCCGGCCCGCAGCGTCCGCAAGGCACGCGCCGCCTGACGCCTCGGATCGGCAGACAGACAAACGAAGGCGCGTGTCCGGACCCCGGCCACGCGCCTTTTGCCTTTTGATTTCAGGTCAGGAGGCCTTGGCCGCGCAGACCGCACAGCGTCCGCGCAGCTCCAAGGTCATGGCGCGAACGGAATACTTGGCGCGCTTGGCCCAGGCCGCCAGAGCCTCGACCGCGCGCGGCTCCGCGAATTCGGAGACCGTGCCGCAATCGTCGCAAATGGCGAACACCGCCGCGCCCTCGTGCTCGGTCGTGTGGCAGCAGGCCACGAAGGCATTGAGGGACTCGAGCCGGTGCGCCGAGCCCGACGCGATCAGGCGGTCGAGCGAGCGATAGACCGTCTGCGGCGCGAGGGAGGCCCGGTCGCGGAGGTGGTCGATGATCTCATAGGCCGAGACCGGACGGGCGGACTCGCGGAGCGCCGTGAAGATCAGCTCGTCATGCTCCTGCGCCGGACGGCGCTTGCCAGGTTTACGGGTCATCGCATTCTCGGGAATCGTGCAGGTCTTACCTACATTAGCCTATGTGGCTTCGAATACGGATTGAAGCGGCGATTGGTCCACCGGCGCGCTCCGGGAGGACCCAAGAAGCCCGCACGTCGCACGCCGGTTCCGGAGTTTTATGTGCCATTTGGCCCTTCTGACGACAGGAGGGCACGGCGGAACGCCGATTGCCAAGGCCGGCCACCGCAGCTATAACCCGCCGATCTCAAGCAAACGCGTGAGACCTGCCCGGCACCCTTGGAGGCCGACGGCAGCGAGATGGGCCTCTCAAGGCCCTTTTTTCATTGGAGAAAAGCCATGGCAGAGATCGTTGAGTTCAAGGCCACGGCGCGCCCACGTGCAGGCAAGGGGGCCGCACGCCAAGCTCGCCGGGAGGGGAATGTCCCCGCAGTTATCTATGGTGAAGGGGAGCCCCCCGAGATCATTGCCATCGACGGCAATGAGCTGTGGAAGCAGTACATCAAGGGCCACTTCACCTCGACCGTGATCAAAGTCTCCGTTGGAGACAAAGAGCACCTCGTCATTCCGCGCGACGTCCAGGTGGACCCTGTGAAGGACCATCCGCTCCACGTCGATTTTCTGCGCATCGCCAAGGATGGCATCATCCGCGTCGCGGTGCCCGTGCACTTCACGAACCACGCGCTTTCGCCGGGCCTGAAGCGCGGCGGCGTTCTCAACATCGTGCGTCACGAGGTCGAGGTGTTCTGCCCCTACGACAGCATTCCGGCTCAGTTCGAGATCAATCTCGACGGACTGGAGATCGGCCGCTCGATCCACATCTCTGCCGTTGCGATGCCGGAGGGCGTCAAGCCCGTCATCCAGGATCGCGACTTCACCATTGCGACCGTGGCCGGCGCCAAGAAGGACGATGACAGCGCGACGGCCGAAGGCGGTGCTGCTGCCGCAGCCCCTGGCGACGCCAAGGCTGCAGCCGGTGCCAAGGCCCCAGCCGGCGGCAAAGCGGCTCCGGCCGCTGCCGGCGCCAAGGCCCCGGCCGCCAAGAAGTAAGCCTCACATCGAGAGCGCCGGCCTCCTCATCTTGTTTCAGCTCATTCAAGCTGAGGATGGCTTCGCTCAACGAATGTCGCGGTATGTAGAGGGCCGGCGCACTTGCTCCCGTTCGCGCAGGCGCCGGCCCTTTTTGTTTGAGGCCCTTCCATGAAGCTTTTCGTCGGCCTGGGAAATCCCGGCAGCGAATACGCCCGCAACCGGCACAATGTCGGGTTCATGGCGGTGGACGCCATCGCGGACGCGCACGGTTTCGGCCCATGGAAACGCAAGTTTCAGGGCATCGCCGCCGACGGCGAGATCGGCGGAGAGAAGGTGCTGCTGCTCAAGCCTCAGACCTACATGAACGAAAGCGGCCGTGCCGTGGGCGAGGCCGCGCGCTTCCTCAAGATCGCCGAAGAGGACATCGTCGTCTTTTACGACGAGATCGACCTCGCGCCCGGGAAGCTCAAAATCAAGACGGGCGGCGGCAACGCAGGCCACAACGGGCTCCGGTCGATGTCCGCTCACATCGGCAACGACTATATCCGTGTCCGGATCGGCGTCGGGCATCCGGGCGTCCGCGAGCTCGTCGCCCGCTGGGTGCTGTCCGATTTCGCGAAGGCCGATCAGGACTGGCTGGAGCCGCTGCTCGGCGCGATCGCCAAAGCCGCACCCCGCCTCGTGCGCGACGACCAATCCCGCTTTCTTACGGACGTTGCGCGCGACACCGGCGAACCGGCCGATCCCCGGAAAGACGGAAAGACGCAAAAAGACGTCGAAAAGGGCGTGGGCGACGCTGCGCTCGCGCAACCGAAGTCGCGGGCGCACCCGCGCGGCGAACGCGCCGGCAAGAGCGCCAACGCGCTTGCGGAGAACCTGAAGAAGTGGCTCGCGGGCCGTAAGCCCCCGGAATAGCGCTGTCTCGTTTCCGATCAAAAATTGGGCTATACCCCCTCAAGGGTTCATGAGGGGGGCGCCGCATGACTGCCGATATCGAAGACGCCAAGGACAAGCGGCGCAGACGCGCGGGCGGGGCGTGGAGGACCTATAAATGGTTCGACCGCATCCGGAGCTGGCAGGACTGGTACACGTGGCTCGCCTCGTTCTTCCAGACCAACGCGGGCGTCGCGACCGCCCTTACCGCCACCGCTGCCGTGACGACGGCTGCCGTGCTGGTGCACAACGTCGTCCTCGATCCCTATGCGGAGCCTTATGCGCCGGTCGAAGTGGCGCCGCTCGTCGAGCCCGTGCGCCAGACGCGCGGCACCATGATCTTCGAGATCGAAGGCCATGACACGTACGGCCGTCGCGCCACGTTCGACGTCGTGGTCGCCAAGAACCAGTATCTGTGGGTGCGCGGAAGCTCCGATCAACTGGAGCGCGATGGGCGCGTGATCTCTGGCACCGAAGTCACGCGGGACGTGCTCGACCAGGAGGTGCGCGACGGGCTCGCCGGTGCGCGCGAGATCATCGCGGTCGGCACGGCCTCGCAGGAAGGCAGCGCGACAGCGGAAAAAGCCCGGGCGGGACGGCGTGCGCAACGCACCGCGGCCTTCGTCTCCGAGGTGGTCCCGGACACAGCCATCCCGATCTCGGCTTTGAACCTCGGGCAATATCGCGAGATCGGAGCGCAGCGGGGCCGGGACGCGACCGACTGGCAGCGCCCGTTCATGGTGATCGCGGTGAAGGACGTGGAGGAGGGCACCATCCTGGCGGAAGCGCTCGCAGACGCCATGAGCGGCCAGGACAGGCTGCCGAAACCGGCAAACTATTCGGCGTTCGAGCTCGAAAAGATCCGGTGACCAGACCAAACCGCGGACGGATGCGCGGATTTCCGAACCCGACGGCGGCGTCCGCGGCGCCGTTCGTCATTGATCGGCACGGCGCTCCGGTGTAATCGCCCGGCAACGGTATTTCGAACTGAAGAGGCTCCAGCAAGTCTCTCGCGGACCACGGCTCACGGCCGTGATCTCGCGCCCACCACGAAGGCTTTCTCCCATGGGTTTCAAATGCGGCATCGTGGGCCTGCCGAACGTCGGCAAGTCCACCCTCTTCAACGCGTTGACGGCGACGGCCGCAGCGGAAGCGGCGAACTATCCTTTCTGCACCATCGAGCCCAACGTGGGCGAGGTGGGCGTGCCCGACGAACGGCTGCGCAAGCTCGCCGAGATCGCCAAATCGGGCGAGATCATTCCGACGCGGCTCACCTTCGTGGACATCGCGGGCCTCGTGCGCGGCGCCTCCAAGGGCGAAGGGCTCGGCAACAAGTTCCTGGCGCACATCCGCGAGATGGATGCCATTGCCTATGTGCTGCGCTGCTTCGAGGACGACGACATCACGCATGTCGAGAACCGCATCGATCCTTTGGCGGACGCCGAGGTGGTCGAGACCGAGCTGATGCTTTCCGACATGGAGAGCCTCGAACGGCGCATCGCGACGGTCGAGAAAAAGGCGAAGGGCGGCGACAAGGACGCGAAGGCCCAGCTCGCCGTGATGGAGAAGGCGCTCGCCCCGCTGCGGGAGGGCCGTCCTGCGCGCTTCGCCGACATCACGCCCGAAGAGCGTGCGATCTTTGCGGGACTGCAGCTCATCACGTCGAAGCCCGTGCTCTACGTCTGCAACGTGGACGAAGCGTCCGCCGCCACGGGCAATGCGCATTCGGCAAAGGTTGCGGAGCGGGCGCAGGCCGAGGGCGCGGCCTCCGTCGTGATCTCGGCGAAGATCGAATCCGAGTTCTCGGGCCTTCCGGCGGAGGATCGTGCGGAATTTCTCGAGTCGATGGGCCTTTCGGAGCCTGGCCTCGACCGCCTGATCCGCGCCGGGTACAAGCTCCTGGACCTCGTGACCTATTTCACCGTCGGCCCCAAAGAAGCGCGCGCCTGGACCATCGTGCGCGGCACCAAGGCACCGCAGGCCGCCGGCGTCATTCATACGGACTTCGAGAAGGGCTTCATCCGCGCCGAGACCATCGGCTACGACGACTACGTGACGCTCGGCGGCGAGACGGGCGCGAAGGAAGCGGGAAAAATGCGCCTCGAAGGCAAGGAGTATGTCGTCCACGATGGGGACGTGCTCCACTTCCGCTTCGCGAATTAGGCTCGTAAGCTTGCTGCTTCACGGCAAAGGAGTGTCGCGTGTCGTTCCGATTCTCTATCGCAGCCGCCGCTCTCCTCTGCGCATGCGCCGCGAACGCCGCCGCCAATACTCCGCCACCGCCTGAGGTGCTTTACTTCCCGACGCCGCAGGCGGCCGTCGACGTGATGCTGGAGATGGCCGATCTCAAGGACGGCGACGTGCTCATCGATCTCGGATCGGGGGACGGGCGCATTCCCATCACGGCGGCCAAGCGGTACGGCATCCGCGCGGAAGGGGTCGACATCAATCCGGAGCTGGTTGCGAAAGCCAACGACAACGCGGCACGAGCGGGAGTTTCCGACAAGGTCACGTTCAAGGAGCAGGATCTGTTCGAGACGGAGCTCGGCGACGCGACGGTCATCACGCTCTTCCTGCTCACATCGATCAATTTGAAGCTGCGACCCGACCTGCTCAAGCTCGCGCCGGGCACGCGCATCCTTTCCTATAACTTCGGAATGGGAGAGTGGAAGCCGGACCGGACCGAGATCGTCGAGGGCCGCAACGTGCATCTCTGGGTGGTTCCGAAGAAGACGCCCGACTTCAAACCCATCGGGCCCTGAGGCACCTCATTTTGCGGCAAGAGCGCGAGGGCTAGAGCGTTTCCGATCCATCGATCTGAAACGCTCTAGGTCTTTGATAAGACCGATGATTCACGCTTCAGGCTGGTAGGGCCTGAAGCGATCATGGTCTCTTTGGTCAGACCGATGATTCACGCTTCAGGCTGGTAGGGCCTGAAGCGATCATGGTCTGGGCCCCTCACGCATTCTTCTCAGTCGCTCGGCTCAGGACTTCGTGAGCGCGCCGGCGAGCTTCTGAGAGACGAGGCCGAACACGGCGCCCACCACCATCGACAGCGCGATGACGATCGCGGGGTTCGACAGGTCCGGACGCATGAGCGCAAAGGCGGTGTTCGTGAGCAACGTGAACGCAACCGTTGCGGCGAAGCCGTAGACTTGCGCCGGAATGGCCGAGAACGGCGAGATTTTCGCGCCGAGGATCATCAGCGCGACGCCTACGGCCACGCAGATGCCCGCCCAGAGCGGAAGCCCGAGCGTGCTTCCATAGCCGGTCTGCGTGATCGCGATCAGCGTGATCGCGCCCCAGAGCACGCCCCACAGATTTGCGAGAACGCTCGACGTGAAGCCGCTCGTGCCGCCGCCTGCGTGGTAAAAACTGGCCCAGGCGATGAAGGCCGCCCAGATCTGCAGGCCGTAACCGAATGGCGAAAGGAAGAGGTAGGTCGCAACACCGCCAAGCAGGCCGATGCTGACCGCAAGTGCCGTGATAAGGTCCATGGAAGTCTCCCCTGTTGCGGCCGATCGGTTCTCCGACGCTTTCCGGCCGTATACGGAGGCTACTGCACAAGTATGCGGCATATTCGCCACACGGGGACTCTTTATGCCGCTTACCCACCCTCGCATGCAGGAGCGAGGCTCACGGCGCTTCGAATTGAAGCGTGTTTTGTTTCGGAGGTGATCGATGACGACGCGGATTGCGGTTCTGCCGTTTGCTCTCGTTCTTGCCGGCGCGATAGGGATCGGCGCGGCGCACGTTTCAGGGCTTCCGGCTCACGCCGGCGAGCCCGGCGCGGCAGCCAGCGAAGCTCTCAGCCTCGACGACTGCCGGGCCGTCTGGAACCTTGCGGCGGGCCGGAGCGATCTCGGGCGGGATCAGGCGACACCCTACGTGCCGGACTTCGCCGCCGTCGACACGAACGGCGACGGCAAGATCACGAACGCGGAGTTCCGGGCGGGATGCGAGAAGGGTCTCGTGCAGAAGGCGCGGCGCGCCGATTGAGCGCGTGCATGAGTGCCGCGGCGCTCAGATCCTCTGGATGAGCCAATCGGCCAGCGGCGGGGGCAGCGCACGCTTGGCGGCGGCGGCCAGGTACGTCGGCACCGTCACCTTGTAGCGGCGCTTCGGCCGCGCGCTTTCGACCGCGTGCACAAGCTTCCAGGCCACCGCCTCGGGCTCGAGCTTGAAGGTGGATTTGCCGCCCTGCTCCATCGCCGCAAGACGCCGCAGATACGTCTCGCGGTGGGCCGAGCCCTCGATATCGACGCTGGCGCGGAAATTTTCGAGCGCGGTCGCGACGAAGCGGGTGCGGATCGGACCCGGCTGAATGATCGAGACGTGGATGCCGGTCCCTGCAAGCTCGTAGCGGAGTGCATCGCCCAAGGCTTCGAGCGCGTACTTCGACGCGCAGTAGGCGCCACGATAGGGAACCGACACGAAGCCCAGAACCGACGAGCATTGCACGATGCGGCCCTCGCCTTGCGCCCGCATGGCGGGGATGAGGCGGCGCGTGAGATCGTGCGTGCCAATGACATTGACCTCGATCTGGCGGCGCAACGTATCGGGCGTGATGTCCTCGATGGCCCCGACCTGACCATAGGCCCCGTTATTGAACAGGGCCGTCAGGCGGCCGTCCGTGATGCGCAACGCCTCGTTCGCGGCCTCGGCGATGGATGCAGGATCTGCGAGATCGAGCGTCAGCGGCGTGACGCCCACCTCGCGCGCGAGCATTGCGATGTCGTCCGCATTGCGGGCGGTCGCGAGGACGCGCCAGCCACGCTCTTTCATGAGGCGCGCGGATGCGAGGCCAATGCCGGACGAGCAGCCGGTGATGAGGATGGAACGCTGAGCCATGCGCCAGCACCAATATCAAAACCGGCGCAGGTGCAAGCGTTCGTTAGCGCGGCGGGCCATCGTTGAGGAAATAGAGCGTATCGAGAAATGCGATGACACCCGGCTTGAACACGAGCTTCCCGTCGTCGTCCCCGCACGTGATCGCTTTGGCGCCTTCCATGTCGAGCGACAGAAAGATGCCGTTGACGCGGAAGGTGTTGGCGGGTGCCGCGAACGTGCAGCCCTTCTCCTCGAAGATCCGGCGGATGTGCTCCTGCAGCGCCGCACCCGGCGTCGTGTCGGGCTTCAGGATCGTGTCCAGGATCGGCTGCGCCGCGTTCTTGCAAACGACGTAGCGCTCGTTCTGGTACTCGCAGTGGGAGAACCACGTACGGCCCGGCTCGTTCTCGAAGAACGCCGCGTCGGGAGCTTCGCTCTCCAATTCCATCGTCGTGAACTGCGCGGAGGCGGGCAGTGCGAAGAGCATCGCCGCAACGAGCGCCGCGTGCGAGAGCGTCAACAGTCTGTGCATTGGAAATTTTCCTGCATCGTCCGGGCAGATCTGGAAACCGTTTGTTATCCTAACCCTTTGCAGGCACTTTGAAAATCAACAGTTCCGGAGCGCTCCAGCGAGCCGCTCTCCCGCATACGAAAAAGGGCCAGCTCGCTGGAGCTGGCCCTTTCATGCGAAACCGCGACGAAGCGTGGCTCAGCCCTTGTCTTCGAGCAGACGGCGCGCGATGACCTGCGCCTGGATCTCGGCCGCACCCTCGAAGATGTTGAGGATGCGCGCGTCGCAGAGCACGCGGCTCACCGGATATTCGAGCGCGAAGCCGTTGCCGCCGTGGATCTGGAGCGCGTTGTCGGCGTTGGCCCACGCGACGCGGGCGCCGAGCAACTTCGCCATGCCGGCTTCGAGATCGCAACGGTGCCCCTCGTCCTTCTCGCGCGCGGCGAAGTAGGAGAGCTGGCGCGCGATCATGGTTTCGACCGCCATCATCACGACCTTGTTCGCGACGCGCGGGAACTTGTAGATCGGCTTGCCGAACTGGTTGCGCTCGAGCGCGTACTTGAGCGCGAGGTCCATCGCGCACTGAGCGACGCCGACGGCGCGGGCGGCCGTCTGGATGCGTGCGCCTTCGAACGTGTTCATGAGCTGCTTGAAGCCCTGGCCCTCGACGCCGCCGAGCAGGTTCTCGGCCGGGACCTCGAAGCCGTCGAAGGAGATGTCATACTCCTTCATGCCGCGATAGCCGAGCACCTCGATCTCGCCGCCCGTCATGCCGGCTGCGGGGAACGGATCCTCGTCCGAGCCGCGCGGCTTCTCGGCAATGAACATCGAAAGGCCCTTGTAGCCCTTCTCGTCCGGGTTGGTGCGCGTGAGCACGGTCATGATGTCCGCGCGCACGGGGTGCGTGATCCAGGTCTTCTGGCCGGTGATCTTGTAGACGTCGCCGTCGCGCACGGCGCGGGTCTTGAGCGATGCGAGGTCGGAGCCCGTGTTCGGCTCGGTGAAGACGGCCGTCGGCAGCCATTCGCCGGTGGCGATCTTCGGGAGATACTTCTCCTTCTGCTCCGGCGTGCCGTTGTTGTGAATGAGCTCGCCCGCGATCTCGGCGCGCGTGCCGAGCGAGCCGACGCCGATGTAGCCGCGCGACAGCTCCTCCGAGACGACGCACATCGCGAGCTTGCCGAGGCCGAGACCGCCGTACTCCTCCGGCAGCGTGAGGCCGAAGACGCCGAGCTCGGCCACCTTGTTCACGATCTCGATCGGGATGTAGGCGTTCTCGAGATGCCACTCGTGCGCGTGCGGCACCACCTCGGCTTCGGAGAAGTCGCGCATCTGCTCGTGGATGGCGGCCATCGTCTCGTCGAGGCCGGAGTTGCCGAACGTCGTCGCGCCCTGCGCGTGCTCGATCAGCTCTGCGAGGCGCGCCTTGAGCGTTTCCGAGCTGCCCTCGGCCACGATGTCGGCGATCTCGTCCTCATACTTGCGGATCGCGTCGCGCGGGATGCCCAGCGCGTCGGGGCGGATGATTTCGAGCTGGCTCATGGGAATGCCGCCCGCGACCTGCGCGCCATACTCAGCGAAAGCGGCCAGCAGGAGAAGCTGCTCGATCTCGCCGAACGCGCCTTCTTCGTTGAGGCGCGCGGCCCAGAGGTTCATCTGGCGCAAGGCTTCGACGGTGGTGGCGAACCACGCAAGGCCGTGGGCTGCGTGCTGAGCGGCATCGACGCCGCCCGCTTCGGCGACTCTGGCCCGGACGCCCTCTTTCGCGAGGGCGAGCACCCGGTCGGCCGCGGCTGCGGCGTCCGCCGTCCGCGCAATCAACTGCGCAGGGCCTGCCGCAACGAGGCCACTTTCGGGTTTGAGCTCAGCAGTCGACATGGGTTCAATTCCTCCGCTCGATGCGCTCCGCGACAATCCGTCCGCGCGCCGGCCTCTCGGTTCGGCCGTTTCCGGACGCCATCTGCAAATTTCCGGGCGTCTCCGTCAAGCCATAGTCGTGGACGCGCGCCACAGGATCGCACCGCACGGGATATCCCTAACGCTCATGCCGTTTTCGATTCCGCATGCACAATCGAGCCGCCGTAATGGACCTCGCGGCTCTCGATGGCTAGGGTGCTCGCTGAAACCTTGCATCCGCGACCCTCGATCCGCCTGCCTATGAAGCGTTTTCGCACCGTATTCTCCGCTATTTACCGGCTCTACGAGCACTCCGGCTTCGCCATGGCGGGCGCGGTGGCGTTCGCGTTCGTGGTCTCTCTCTTTCCGTTCTGCATCTTTCTCGGCGGGCTCGCGGGCTTGTTCGGAGGGCGCGAGCTCGCGGCGGAGGCCATCCATCAACTGTTCCAGAACCTGCCGGCCGACGTGGCCGAAGCGCTGGTGCCGCAGGTGGAAGCCATCATGGGCCGCACGCGTATCGATCTCCTGACGTTCGGCGGGTTTCTCGCGCTGTTCTTCGCGACCAGCGCCGTGGAGACGCTGAGGGCGGCGCTCAACGGCGCCTATCGCGTGGTGGAAACGCGCTCGTATCCGGCCTGCCTGGGGCTCAGCATGCTGCTCGTGCTCGTCAGTGCGGGCTCGATGCTCGTCCTGACCTGGGCGGTGGTCGTGGGGCCCGCGTTCGCGGCGCAAATGATCGAACCGTCCTGGGTCAAGACCCTGCTCGATTCGACGTGGCTCGGGCCGACGGCGCGCTACACGCTCGGCGGCGTGGTGATCGGCGCGCAGCTTCTCGCGTTTCACCTGTGGCTCGCAGCCGGAAAACGCAGCTTGTCCGACGTGCTTCCGGGCGTCGTGTTCTCGGTGGTGGTGTGGCTCACGATCGCCGGCCTCTATTCCTATTATCTCTCCATCAGCAATTACGCGCGCTTCTATGCGGGCCTCTCGCAGCTCATGATCGCCATGATCTTCTTCCAGGTGACGGCGGTCATCATCATCCTGGGCGCGGAGCTCAACCGCGGCATCATGGAGTTCAAGAAGCTCGCGAACGGCACGCATCCCGGCTTCATGCTTCCGACCCACGACGGAAACGAGCCGTAGAGCCGCGGAGGAGCAGGCACGAAGCGCCGGACGCGGATGTTTCTCGCGTGCCGCAATGAAAAAAGCGCGGCACAGGTGCCGCGCTTTTCGTGTCGTATGAGATCGTGACGCGCTCAGTCGGCGCCGAAGCGCGCCTGGCTCGCTTCCAGAACGTCCTCGAACGTACGCAGGCCCGTCGTAGGCGCGGAAACGAGAACCGCCATGTTGCCCGGCTTGTGCTCGTTTCTCATCATGCGCATGTGCGCCTTGGGGATCTGCGCCCAGGAGAAGACCTCCGACATGCACGGATCGATGCGCCGCTCGACGACGAGCTTGTTGGCCTGGCTCGCCTGAGCGAGGTTGGCGAAGTGAGAGCCCTGCACGCGCTTCTGGTGCATCCAGAGGTAACGCGCGTCCATCGTGAGATTGTAGCCCGTGGTGCCGGCGCAGATGACGACCATGCCGCCGCGCTTCACCACCTGCACCGAGACGGGGATCGTCGCCTCGCCCGGGTGCTCGAACACCATGTCGACGTTCACGCCCTTGCCGGTGATGTCCCAGATCGCCTTGCCGAAGCTGCGCATCTCCTTGAGCCAGTCGTTGTACTCGGGGCTTCCGACCTTGGGGAGCTGGCCCCAGCACTTGAAGTCCTTGCGGTTGATCACGCCCTTGGCGCCGAGCTGCATGACGAAGTCACGCTTGTCGTCCTCGGAGACGATGCCGATGGCATTGGCGCCCGAGGTTGCGCAAAGTTGCACCGCGAACGATCCGAGGCCGCCCGAGGCGCCCCAGACGAGCACGTTGTGACCGGGGCGCAGCACGTGCGGACGGTGGCCGAACAGCATGCGGTAGGCGGTTGCGAGCGTCAGCGTATAGCAAGCCGCCTCTTCCCAGGTGAGGTGCTTGGGACGCTCGAGAAGCTGGCGGTCCTGCACGCGGCAGAACTGCGCGAAGCTGCCGTCCGGCGTCTCGTAGCCCCAGATGCGCTGGCTCGTGGAGAACATCGGGTCGCCGCCGTTGCACTCCTCGTCGTCGCCGTCGTCCTGGTTACAGTGAATGACGACCTCGTCGCCCACTTTCCAGCGCTTCACCTTGGAGCCGACGGCCCAGACGATGCCCGATGCGTCGGAGCCCGCCACGTGGAAGGGGTTCTTGTGGACGTCGTTGATGGGCGAGATGGGCACGCCCATCGAGGCCCAGACGCCGTTGTAGTTCACGCCGGCGGCCATCACGAGGACGAGCACGTCGTGGCTGTCGAGTTCCCATGTGGGGAGAACCTCGACCTGCATGGCCTTGTCGGGCTCGCCGTGCCGCTCCGCACGGATGGCCCAGGCATACATATTCTTCGGCACATGGCCGAGCGGCGGGATCTCGCCGATCTCGTAGAGGTCTTTCTTGGCTTCGACTACCGCGGGCGC
>ERZ869909.1604-NODE-1604-length-17785-cov-3.848148_pt1 | contig 17785 bp, 21 predicted proteins | sample MGYA00520892_ERZ869909 | MGnify/ENA primary metagenome ERZ869909 (study PRJEB32215, sample SAMEA104723947) | bioreactor metagenome | biome: bioreactor; feature: anaerobic bioreactor; material: water | place: China | collected 2015-03-12 ...
TTAAAACCGAGTTAATAGAAGCGAAAACAGCTGGTATTGACTTATCTTTTCTAGGGATTAACAACGATGTAAAACAACCTTTACAATAAACGGGGTCGTTGTGCCAAGCTCAATCGTAAAAACCTTGTTTGAAATCTCGATATGCTCTCGCATGGGCTAAAACAATTTCAGCGGACTCCAGAGAATCCAAGTGTTCACTCGGAAGCCCCTCGATAATGGGCAAGCCGTCGACTTCGGGCTTTGGTGTATTCAACCATTTCCAACAGTTCGCTCGCTTGTTGTTGCAAACTGGCATGAGTGTTTCAATGATTTGCTCTAACACATCAGACGCGCCAAACCACCCGTCTGGTTTCACGATAGGCTTTCTAAGCTTTTGACGCTTCGATTCCAAAACAACTCGTGGGAGTTGGGCTCGCTTCAACCATGATTTCCTGATTTCCGGCAGGCACCAATCGGCATGTTTAGTTAATTTTTCCGTGGCGTGTCTTGTCTTACTGTCAGACACAGGCACAATCAATCCAATTTGAATGTCAGGCCGCAGTCGTTTGATGGTCCGCAGTGCTGGAGATATATCAGAATCGTTGGTAACGAAAACTACCTGCTCTAAATCTGGAATTTGGAGGGCATCAACAACCGATTCAATAGCTATGTTTACGTCACTTTGCTTTTCTTCAAGCTTCCAGACTGGCGCCTTCACGCATTCTCGAGGTGGCTTTTTAGGCTCATTCCGGTCAATTAAGTAGGCCTCAGAGTCTTTAACATCAAAATAACCGAGTATAATTTGTAGCTCGGAAGGCAAGTAAGATGCTTCAAGTGCACGGTGGTAAGTTTTTTGATCTTGTTTTGAATGCGGGTCTTGCGCTGCACTCTCTTTAATCTCTGCGGTGAAATATTTCACCAGAGGCTGCTCGTAAGCAACGTCTGTGGGTAAGGTTTCAGCCGTCAACAAACGAACGACATCCAGCCATTTATGTGAAGTCCTTTTTAAACAGCCATAATAAAGATTATAGCCGTCCACATAGATGTGAGTTTTCAAGCCAAGCTCCTAAAACGAAAAAACCGACTTGCGTCGGTTTTCTCTCCTAAATCTCAGGGGTCATAGCGCCACGCGTGAGAAATAGGTCAGTTGTTATTGACAATACTAGCATGTAATTACAATCTAGTGATCCGACCAGTTCTTGTTTTAATGTTCATTTTTAGACGAATATGATATTACAAACAGGTTTAACGAGCCAGCGCAACCTCAGCCCAAACCTCCTGCGTAATATACAACACATAAAGCCCAACCCGAAATCCGGCGTCAGCAACCCGGCGCCTACTTGATTCCATAGTGGGGTTTTAAGCCTCAACGGCTATCAGATCCAAATGCACCTGCCCATGCTTGTATTTGCTGCCCAAGCTACGCTCTCGGAATACTATCTGATAGCGCCTGAAACCAATTCTCTTATTCCAGTAATCAGCCAGAGCTCTTTTTTTACCAGGTATGGTATTTAACTCCGGTGCACTAATGGTGATTCTTAAGCGCTCAACATGCTCTCCATCGTGTCCCGAAACAGTGAGTTGTAGCAAACGGATAGCCGTAACAAACGCATCTAACGAACGCCTTGTTATAAAACTAATACCGCTATCGCGCCGGTTTGAATGGTTGACGAAGTAATCAAGTGCCTTTATCAGCATGCCCTTTTGTGTTTTATTTAAACTCTGCGCCGCAACTAACATTCGCTCGACAGTAATTCGCTCACGTATTTGTCTCGGTAGACTTGGCAACCGCTTGTAGTAATCTGACTGGTGATAGATTTCGCCCGTCGAGTAGTCAAACCGCGCGACCGAAATACGCTCCCAATGGCGTGAGCGTGGGATAGTAGCAAAAAAAATTGACAGTTTACCGTTCGACTCTCTATGCTACGTCTGGTGTAGGGTTTGCGCGCCGGCCGCAATGGCAAAAAACCGATCCAAAACTAATCGCTAAATTCTTTGAGAAAAACCATACGTTGAGCGGCTCAACGAGCATATGTGGTTTAATTGAGGAATTGCCAACCATGAAAAAAGACAATCATCCTATCGTTATCCAGCGGTTGCTAGCTTTGAAGTTGCGCATACGGGAACTGTCGTTAGAAATTCAAAAACGCCAAAATTTCAAATACATGCAGGCTCGTGAAGTTACTTTGAATATGTTAGGCTTTAATAACTCATTCGCCTTCGACCGATGGTTTGAAAAAGAACTTGAGAGCCTTAGATTAATGTTCGCTCACAAAAGACGAGCCATCCTTCAGTGCCATCAGGAACCGTCTAATTCTGAATCTGTGTACATTTTCGAATGTGATAAAGATTATTTTGTCTACGATGCAAAAATGGAGTCTTATGAAGAATTGGATAAATTTCGCGAGCAAATAGAGCAAGAAGGCCTAACCGTCTTTCAATACAATTTTAATCTTCGCAAAACTTTCAGAAAACTCACACCCATTTGCAACGTTTGGGTCGGCGGCACCAGCGATTTAAGTGAGCTTGTCGAAGAACGAGTTGCGCACTGCAGCTGTCGACCAGCCTATGCGTTTGGGTATGCTCTGCGAAGTGGAGACAAAACGCTTTACAGGTTAGAAACCGCAGAAGATATCGTTATGTGGGCAAATTGTTGGGGAGGCGTCGGATTCTTTAACGACGACGCAATGAAAGATTTGGCACGAAAAAACCCTCAATTGCAAAAAGAGCTTACAGCAAGATTTTTAGTGGCAAAGACATAATTACTGTGGTGACGGACGTGCATTGCTAAACACCATGTATGCAATTAAGTGCGAACGTTTTCGATGTATGGAGCGCACAACCTAGGCCGTACTAGCTCAGACTTGAGTCAGCATGTGCATTGTTTTAAGGTGCCATGTCAAGTGTGAGCTAGATTCATTTACGCACAAAATTGCTACACATATTCAATACATCTGTCGGTCATCGTTCACAAAACGTTAACCCACTTCAACCCTTCACTACTGAAGCCCTAACGTCATTCACTCAGGTCTTTTTTGTAACTCTTCCAGTAGGTCATAAAGTGTCATGCGAGCGTTGATCTGATAAATATCAATTTAAATTGTTTTTAGAAACCATTCGAATCGATGTACAAAACTCTGCTAGAAATTTCCTAAACTTAAGCCAGCAGTTCTACTCGTCCACAATCTCAAGAAAGTCACCAACTTCACATTCGAAATATCGACACAGCGCTTCGAGCGTATCGTAGTCAATTCGTGCGTTCGTCTCGTGGTACAAACGCGTTAAAGTACTGCGGTTAATTCCAGTATCTCGCGCAACGTCTGCAATCTTAATCTTCCGCGCACCAATTAGTTCTGAAAGGTTACATTTTATCACTCTAGGCTCCCATTTTAATTCTCTACAGCATCAAAATATGTTGACAGGGGTTATTTTGGCGTCTATTGTATCTCTAGAGCATCATTTTAGCTCTGTAACGAACAGGAGATTAACATGAAACAGACATACCTTACCACTGAAGAGCTCTCCGAACGCATTAAATATGATGCACGCACCATTCGCGAGCGCTTGAAAGATTCAGTACTACTTGAAGGGGTTCATTATATCCGTCCATTTGGTGGCCGGAAGATTTTATTCATGTGGGAAGCCATCGAAAATGATATTGGCAAGGCATCAGCCAATTCGTTCGGTGTCCCAATGGCTCGGGGAGGAGTTGCTCATGGGTAGCATCAGTGTACGACCTGAAACAGGTAAGCTCTTTCTTGATTTCCGATACAAAGGTAAGCGCTGTCGGGAACAAACAGCACTTACCGATACTCGAGCGAATCGAAAGAAAGTAGAGAAGCTTTTAGCAGTCATTGAGGCTGAGATTACCCTGGGAACATTTGACTATGCTCGACACTTCCCAAGTAGCTCTCGAGTCAAAGCGTTCGAAACGATGGCATTGCATACAGGCCACTGTGGCACACCGTACTTTGCCGCATTTGCCGAGCTCTGGTTCAGTGAAATGGTCATTCAGTGGCGTCAGTCTCATGCCGATACTGTACGCTATACACTGGACAACTATCTCATCAAAGAGTTTGGTGAGAAAGAAGTTGGCCGCATCACCAAAGCGGAAATCTTGGAATTTCGAGCATCCCTCGCCAAAGTGACGACTCGACAAAACAAGACACTCTCTCCGTCGCGGATAAACCACATCATGACGCCATTGCGTATGATTTTGCATGAGGCAGCCAACCGACACAATTTTAGCTCACCTTATGAAGGAATCAAATCGCTTCGTGTTCCTCGGACCGATGTTGAGCCATTTTCAATCGACGAAGTTCAGCTGATTCTTAGTCATGTCCGAACTGATTTTAAAAATTACTATACGGTCCGCTTCTTTACTGGAATGCGGACCGGTGAAATCGATGGACTGCCTTGGAGTGCCGTTGACTTCAATCGTCGACAAATTATGGTTAAGCAATCGGTCGTACTTGGTAAAATTGAGTACACCAAAAACGATGGCTCCTTTCGTGCCATCGACATGAGCGACATTGTGTTCCAGGCACTGAGCGAGCAGAAAAAAGTCACTGGAAACGGCGAGTTCGTTTTCTGCACTCAAAACGGTACACCTCTGAGTCACAACAATGTAACCAAACGAGTTTGGTACCCCCTACTTCGTTATCTTGGATTACCCAAGCGCCGTCCTTATCAAACTCGCCATACTGCTGCAACGCTGTGGCTTGCGGCAGGCGAAAGTCCCGAGTGGATAGCACGGCAGATGGGGCACTCGACGACCGAAATGTTGTTTCGTGTTTATTCTCGCTATGTGCCCAATTTGACTCGTCAAGACGGCTCAGCATTCGAGCGCTTATTAAAGCAAAACTTTAATGACGCTCACGCCTCTGCTTTAGAGGAGGTGTCAAATGACTAACGTAGTGAGCAATATCCCATCAAGTGCTATCAATAATGCGCGACAGACGCATGCCGACTATGCGGGGTACTTGGCACGCCAGCTTCACGATCAACTTAGCGTACCCAGCGGCGGAGACTTAGTTCCTTATATCGGCTTAGGTTACGAGTCCACAAATCTCGAGGCGATCGAGAGCTGGGTATTTATGGTTTGTACCGCACTAAAACTGCCTTTTTCAAGCGACCAGCTGCCTATTCTTGAATCGATTCTTATGCCGATCTTGAATGCACTGAAAAATGACAAGTTGTGTAACAACGGGGGGTACTTTAATGATTGAAAAACATAAGAAGCATACCCCTCAAGAGCTGAACAAGTCCCGACAGCGTCAGGACAACTGTCCCGATCTGATCACGATCAAGGAGGCAGCGGCGACACTCAACGTCACGGAGCGGACTATTAGTCGCTTGATTCAACAGCAAGAGCTTCAGTCACTTAAGGTTGATTCGCGACGTCTTATTTGGCGCGACTCGGTCCTGAAAATGTCCAGCTTCGATCCGGAGCAAGTCAGAACCAAATCAGAGCACTTTCGAAAAGAGGTTCTCGAATCCCTCAATAGTATTTATGACGCGATACAGCGGCTTGCTGATTCACAGACAGCAGCAACAAATAAATAATTTAGGAGAGTTGAAATGACAGATATGAACGAAAAGCTATACTTTGTCGGGTTCCCGTATGGGCCTTTCAGTTACACAGAAACGCGACTTATCGCCGAGGTTAGAAAAGCCTATAGCGAACTTTCTTCGCGATTCTTCGCCTATCCGGTGAACGATGTGTTTAAGCTCATCGAAGCTGATTCAGGACTGTCTTCGTCGGTCAAAGATCAACCTAACCCGGAAACGCTGAACGAAATGATGAGAGAGTATTTTATTCAGTGGATGATGAAGACGATGATCGAAAAATTTCATCCAGTTGAGGACGTTGCTATTTACTTCCTCCTTGACGAATTTGAACGCGCAATGACAGGTATTCAAAAGACTGACACAAGCGACTAGACGTACTTCTAATCAACCATTTATGACATGCCGCTCATCATCGAGCGGCATTCTTCTTTCAAGCACTGAGTTTAAAGTTATATGAGACGCGTTTGTCGAGAGCAAAAAGACTTTCACGTGGTTCACCTGTCTTAGCCTAAACTACCGACTTTGCCACGGCAACCAAATATTTTTTACTGCCTTGATTCTAATAACAAAAATAGAACAACGTCCAATCATTCAAACTTTCTCCACTTTATTTTGCGTATCGTCGCTCAAACCCTTGTTCTTGTACCAAAAACATTTTAGTGATGAAAAAGCTGCCACTAAACTTGGAATTGAATGACATGACTAAAAAACAATGGACAACTAAGGACGATCAATATTTAGCCTCGTTTTATCATTTGAAGCCGGCGACTGAGCTAGCTAAACACTTAAAAGTTTCTAAGCAGTCGGTAATGCGGCGTGCGAAAAAGCTCCAGCTAGGGAGTAAAAATGATCTCGGAACTGCGCAGCGCAAACGGTACGCACTTGAAGAAGATCGTTATATTAGTGAGCACATTAAAAAACACGGAGCTGCACACGTTGCGACAGCACTGCAACGCACTGAAGAGGGAATACGCAGCCGAGCTAAACGACTCGGGATAAAACTCGCAGATCCAACGAAGAGCCTAACGCCAGAGCAGGAACAAGTCATTCTGGATAATTTACCAGACAAAACATATCACGAAATTGGTGTGCTCATCGGTAAGAGCGGCGAAGCGGTGGGATGGCATTGCCGGCAACGTCGATGAAAAAAAGGTGAGTCTTCGAAGGAAAGTTGCATGGCTAACCGTAGAGAATAATCGACCAAAAAAGTCAGAAACTTTCAGCCAGGCTAAAAAAACAACCAACTTTTCTGGTTTTTTTATGATTAAATTCAATGTGATACAACTTTCTTTCAGAACCGATGAAAAAAGAGCCGCCTTTAACATTTTGATTTTAGCGCCACTGATATCGTTTATCGAAGACCTCTGCCCTACGACGGAAAGCCGATTTTCAATATCATTGGAGCGAACGATGCAAAATTATCAAGCCCTCGAAAAAAGGACGCTGAAGTTCAATCAACTAACATTCATCAATCTTCCGAATTGCCCAAAACACGAGAGAATGCTCAGAAGCTACTATCGGTTGTATAGGCAGAATCATTCATACGAAGAGTTGAAAAAGAGTCTAACCTGGACCAAGGTGATTAAAGTTGATAAGCGATACTTAGTTTATGAGGACTTCTATTGGCTGCGGGTTTTAGCTTCCGAGATCCCTCATCTAGAGTTAAAAGCAGTCATTATTCCAGAGCACTCCTACCAGCGGGCAACTCAAACGATTGTGATGCGTCAGCTTACATCGGGTCTCTACAGCCTGAATACGCGGTTACTCCCCGAATTTGTGAGACGTCATCGCGATCTCGGCTTCATTCGCTCACGCCACAAAGTGCAGGATTGGGCCGAACTGCTCGAAGTGTCTAGATCTTCGCTCTATTACCCAGAGCCGCAATTCATTCTGCATGAAACAAATGATTAATGCGGGAGATCATCAATGAGCATTTCCGTCAAGTTGTCCGAGTTATGTTTTATCGAATTACCGTCGACAGAAGAAATTCACCTCTACTCCAATAATTTAGCGACTAAGCTATTGCAAAAGCATGGTGCGAGTGAAGTAAAAGATATAGTCCGGTTTAGTTCTGTGATCAGAGTTCAGAAAAAACTGTTAGCTTATGAAAATTTCTTTTTGCTACAAGCGCTCCAACGGCTAAAGCCTGACTTTGAGGTCGAGTTAACCGCACAAAAAGAAAAAACCTTCGAGCGCGCCACTCATCGAATTGTTCGATATGTGGCGATCACATCAATTACATCGTTTGACGCAATGCAAGTCAGTTCGTTTGAAAAAAAATCGAAAGAGTTACTGCCCTATATCAGCCTCTTTCGGCGCGCAGAGTGGCGTCAGATTATCAGATGCGATCGAACAAGCTTCAACCACCACGATAAGAAATTTACAGCAGCACCACGTTCTGCAGAAGAGTGGGAAATTTCATTAGACGAGGCGCTTGCTCATATTCCTCCAACTGGAGATAGTGATAATGAGTAGCAATATCGAACAGATCATAGAAAAACTTTTCAAGCCGATACCAGGATTTGATTATGCAATGTACGCATCGAGGCTTGATGCGTTTATTTCCCTTTTATGCGAAATCGATTTTTGCAGTGCCGAAACTCAGCATCAGCTGAAACTTGCTCGGGATTTCCTATTACCATATCGCGATGCCCCTGCACCTCATCTAGTAAGACGAGAGCTATACTCGACTTTAAAAAGTCACCCTTTTTTTTCTACTTTAATGCTAGTCCCAGTGGTGAGTGAGGGTGCAGGCATCGAATCAAATACGATGCGTTGCATTGCTCTCTTGGTTCGCCTATACACGCTTCGAAATGTCGACGACTACAATGCCTATCTGCAGTTCTATAAGGCGTTATTGTCCGAAGATGGCTGCAGAATCCCAATAACAACACGTTTTATTTTGGCGTCCACTGACGACGAGTTGCTAATTGAAATCAAGTACACCAGTTCGCTTGAATCGTATCGCGCTCTTGGCCAGCTTGTGCCGTTCATCCAGCCCCGAGCGACATCAATTCGCCGAGTTTCTAACAAAAGCATTATCAACCAAGTTAACGTTCATAAAAAACGTATCGAGTCGACCAGCGAATATGAGTTAGACCACCTCCAAGTTGCGGATGACAATGCTCATACATTGAACGAGATTCTTGAGGTGACTCCTAAAATTGCGCTCAGCACTCAGCAGCAGCGTAGAAAGTTTTCACGCCGACAGGAGGGGATTCGAAACGCGACCTATCGGTATCACGCACGCCTACCCTGGAGTTTATATGCTGCAACTCCTCAAGAGCTCGGCAAAGTTCTCGATGCCATTAATCCCGCCCTTATCGACGGCCATTATTCTGACATCCCAAGTATCGACGCAAAGTTCCTGAGTATTCTATTTTTCAAAATTCTTGGGATTCCTGATGTTTTCAATATCCAAGTCATCAATCTTGGCGCCCAAAATTTAAGGCAAAACTTAAAAACGCCTCGTTTAGAGTATTCGCTCGTTTCACAGCGCCTCTACATCAATGTAAGCATCATATTAAATGCAGCGTTATTGAAGACAAGCGTTCCCGAGCCGCATTCTGGCCACTACACACACCAAAAGACGTTCAGTTATGCGCTACCGCATCCATTTCCAACGGTGCTGAATACCGCATTACGCAACTCCGAGAAACGGCATCACTGCACCATTATGGAAGCGTTTCAGATGGACTCTCATGCATACAACCGACGACTCAATGCCGCTTTAAAAACTACCAAATTAGCAATTAAAGGAGTTACAAAATCGGCTTTGGAAAAGAGCTTCTCTCATTACGCAGCTGAGACTACGCCTGAAGTGTTCCTCAATGTGCTCGAACAAAACGCAAGCGTGCAAAGCCACTATATCGCTGTGGAACGAGCAACGCTTCAGGAAACAATAACGGATGCATGGCTTAATTTCTGCAGCGCTGCAGGCTTTCAACATTTTCCGAGTTTTCCAGCGGAGAACGCAAGTCGGCTTGGGATGCGGCGCGCATATCATGATGAAGTGGGATCAAAAATCACCATTCGTGAGTCGGTGCTCAAGCGCATCCTTGAACATTTAACACAAGACCTCAATCAGGAATCCCGAATCAGTGTTTCAGATCGGGTGAGCCATTTAAATCGATGCGCTTTTTACATTTACCTCCGGATTGCAACGACTTCTGCCTTGAGGCCTGTGAATGAGCCTTTCCCAACACTCGAGCACTTTCATTCCGAGTTAGGCATGTTTAGCGTTGCTGATAAACGCTCTCATCACGCCGAGGAGCGCCGTCTTATTTTCTTAACCCCGAGACTTACTCAGCTTATTGAGGCGTTTCAACAAGCAGCAACCCATATCAGCACATTACTCAATATCGATAATCCGAGCCACTTACTCATGCACCTCAATGCAGAAACAAAACGATTCGAACATTTCTCAAGAGCCCATGTTAATCGGTGGTTTTTACAAGTGACTAAAAGACCTTTTACCAATCATAGCTTGCGCCACAATGCAGCCCGTCAATTTCTCTTACACCATATAGAGGCTAAAACATTCTCTCAAGCCGCACTTAATTTACTGATGAATCATTCACGCGCCGGTGTCTCTGCGCTAAGTACACGAAGCCTGACGAGTGTCGCCAGCTACCTCGCGACACTCCAATCGCTCATCACTCCATGTGATACCCAATACCAAGAGAGCGACATGACGACGCTTAAGGCTCTAGACACCATCGCAGGAGTGAGCCGTGAGTATTAATATCAACGACTTTGTTCAAGCCCTCGCTCATCATGAAAAACCCGTCCGTCAGCAGGCAAAATTCGCGTTGGATGTAATTTCAAAGGTTTGCTCTCGTGCACTCTCCGTTCAAAAGTCAATGCCGAAAGACTTTTTCCAACTAAATACTCGTCCCGTTTATGAATATGCAGAGACCGAGACTGAGCTTGAAGCGTTGTGTGTGTGCTTGTTTTATACGTATGAATTTCAATCTAAGCAGCATCCTAACTTGATTCCGCCGAAGCAGTTCTTTCCGATCAAGAAGCATATGCCACTTATTTACGAGGGAATGCCAAAACTTCAGATACAACGGCTTCTAATTAGTGAGCTAGATGAGCAGTTAAGCCAGCCAGATCAACTCGAGCCAAAAGTACGATGGATGATGTTTGCATTGTTACTCGCTCGTCAAACCGATACACGCACGATCAGTCGACTAAAAACGTTCTTGAACTTCGAGCTTGAAAAAAGTGTTTTACTCGTAACTGCAAAGCGAGCGGTCCTCCCACTTAATGATGGCACTCTCTTGTACCTCGACGCTATCGGTTTGCGCATTTTACGAAACCTTCAAGCTGATCAGAATCACAAAAAGAACTGTCAAAATATTGATCGCGTTTTTAACACATGGGCTGCTCATTGGTTACAACGCTATTTTAACGTTGCCCTAGATAAAATTGGCCTCCCAGAGGCCCTGACTGCACTGACCTATAGTACACAAGTACCCGCACAAGTATCATTTGGCTCGCTGCCAACGCCACTATCTGTGAAGCAAATGATTTATACGCTTACTGGCACTCATTCAACAGAAATAATCGATGCGCTTCCACGCGCCAAGAAACGTCGTCAACAAGCTTTTGAGAAGCTCGAGTCTTATCTAGAAACAAAGGACTGTCGAGATTACGCTCAACTTGCATTCAATCCTCGCATAGGAAGTCATGATCAAGAAGCAATTCAGCACTTACGAAATGCCTTGGCCGAATTTGTCGAGGTAGAGCCAAAGTTGAAGCGAAATGGCCTACCATTTAAAACCGTTAAAGAGTCCCTACTGAAGCAACTCGGTGATATCACCAGCAACGATGGAAGAGTGAGTGCCGTCACTCAAATTATTATTACGTACTGCATCGATTTGTTCTTACATGGCTCTGCTTGGAAGGATCAGCTAGCGGTCAGTACAATCCAAACGTATCTGTCTACAATCACCACCTTTGCGAGTGCTGTCTGGATCGATGAGGAGTTGTTGCAAGGTGCGCAGCATCAAATGAATGCAAAAGTTGAATTAACAGAACTTGTGGCCGATGGGCTTAGCGCCACCAATGCTTCTGATAAACAAGGCACCATACTCAACTTCCTTCAATATCTAAGCCAAGCGAAAACAGTTATTCTGTTTGATGACGAAGAGCTTGAATATCAAGGCGCTGGGCTATCTAAAATTCGTGCACATTATGTTAGTCCACATGCGTTTGAGACGGTTTGCAATCGCTTTTTAAGTAGCCTTAACTCACGCGAGCGGAATCAATGCATTCAATTCGTCCGGCTTTGCTTTTCATTAGGGTTTCGCCACCAAGAGGCAGAAAGATTACAACTCGACGATATCGATTTTACTACCTATGTCGCCTATATTACGCGGCGCTCTAAACGCAAAACGAAGGCGGCCATTCGTCGGATCCCCTTGTGCTTCATGAAGGCTCAACACATCAATGAACTTGAGGATTACGTTACACAACGTAAGTTGCGTGGTGAATCTGCAATGTTTGACTCCCCTGCTATCGCCGCCACACTTCCCTTGTACATCGAGAGTCTACGTGAGTTTTGTATGGATGAAACCTTGGTCCTGCACTCGCTTCGACACAGCGCTGCAAACAACATGTTTTTTCAACTAAGCTTAACCTGCCTCGATGAGGTCTCAAGCCTAAGAAAGCGTTACGCCTTTTTGCAGCATGACTTATTCTCAGAGAAGCAATGTCGGACTATCAGCGCCACACTCTCAACTAGCGGGCGTTCAGCAAATCGTTTAATTCCCATCTTGGATTTACTAGCAAGCCTTCTCGGGCACGTAAGTCCGACCGTAACAGCTGCAAGCTATCTGCATTTAGCGGAAATTCTCTTTTTCGAGCTCGGTACTCAACGTCAAGCTCAATTCTCCCCTGAACAGCTGTCGTACTTAATCGCATCGAACAAATACCGTTTCGACGTAAAAAAAGCATATCAAAATTACATTTCATCTGCAGACACAGACGGTCTCGAAGAGGCACTTTTTAAAAGTAGTGCACATGGTTTGAGTGGCGCCCAAAAGATCCTACTGAAACCAAATGTCCCCGAGCCAATAAGCCACATGAATAAACTCGCCTTCAGTGACTATCTGCGAGCGCTTGTCAATTATAAAAGTGATTTGAGTCACGATAAAATTGAACCCTCGCTGCAGAGACATTTTGACCTCGTCGCACCGCAGCTAAACCCTCGCTTCATAACATCGATGCACGCACGTGATTATGCCGTATGGCAACGGTTATTTGATCGGATATCATGCACTGAATGGTTGCAAGTCAACTGCAAGGCTATCGATGCATTGCATGATGCCGTAAGGAACTCCAAGATCTCTGACAAGCGCTCACTTAAGCGCTATTTAAGAGCGCTATCGCTCCTTGGCTTACAATCGCAAACATTTAAATTGTCATTTCAGCAAAATAGTCGTCAGCAAAAGGAAGTTTGGACGCACCTGATTGAGTCTTTCGGACACCATGTTTTGATGGTTGATGACGCCTCGTCCTCAACATTCCTTGATGCTCGACCTTATCGGTTGCGCTGGAAGCCTTGGGATGCTCTCAGTGATCTGCTGCCGATTACCAAGCAATATATCTTAGCTTGCCAAGATAAGGAGTGCTCCGAGTGAATATTATCCTGAAAAATAGACACATACTCGAGAAAATTGAGTTGTTGATGCAGTGCGCGATAAAAGTGAAAAACGACAACAAAACAAAGGATCACAGCATTGCACTTAAGTTTGATTCGGCAAAAAAACTGTTAACCTGCTCCACACATGTCTTAACTAAACCCGCACAAGCCTCCTTCGTTGAGCGCGTTCATGAATCAACGGTAACTCAAGATTTCTCGATTGAACTATCCGCGCTGCTACTGCATTCAATAGCAAAGAAGCTTCATAAAAAGGAATTCCTCGATATATCAATTGATTTTAATACAACGACACTCAGCATATTCGCTGCAGTGGTATTTGAGCCGGATCTACTCAACGAAAAGCCAATTATCAAACGCATGAAAAGTACAGCAAAATATCAACAACGATTCAAAATACTCGAGAGTACTGCACCTTACGACTTCGGTTACAGTACAGCGAACAGCAGCACTCGCACCATCAATCGGGAGGATGCAGTACGTATGGCAAACGCCCTTAATGTGTTGAAAGAGGTCAAATCTAACAATACCCTATATATTGCACTAAACGAGCACAGTATCTATTCAAGCTACTTTTCTGCAGCCCTATCCAAGAGCCAAAACGTGGAGCCTGCGTCAGTTGTGCTCGATTTAAGAACTTTTGAGGCATTGACGACCCTAGCTGAGCGTTTTACTCGAAACACTGAGAATACACCTGAACTTGTCATTGTTGACGATCACTTCTTCGTGCGCTTGGGCAATTTCATCGTGAAACTAGAAACAATCGGTATCCAAAATAAGCCCTCCATGTTACCTACTCATTACATCACCTCAAATGCAGTTGAATTCTCTCCTGGGGATGCGCTCACTGCGCTTGAAAAAATTAATATTTCACAACCATCCGGTGAAAACACCTTAGGCATCCTTCCCATCGACGAATCACGTTTAGGTATCAAACTTACCACCAACCAATATGCGACGGCCGAAAGTGCCTTTGATGTGACGTGTAACTTTATGAGAACACAAGAGACATATCACGTATCTTATCGACTATTTGTCCAAGCTATCAGTTTTGTGGCTGCCGAGGAGACTGCGTATATCTATGGATTGGATTCCGCACACTCACGCATCTGCATTTCGGACAAGAAAAAAAGTCAAATTGTGCTAGTTCCAACGCACTTATAAGTACCACTGTAGAATGCTTATATTACTAAGCGTGATAGACTGGTCAGCGTAATTGTCACTCAATAAAAGAGGTATCGACATGAAAGAGTATTCCGTGAAAGTTTCTCAAGCCGTATCAGACATAACTTGTGATATCTGCGAGCAAAGCGTAGTGGACAAACATAAACTGAACCAAATGAAGCATCTAGATAATTTTGTCGAATATGCCCGTTTGATAGCAGAGTTTGGCTATGGCTCGAAGCGCGATGGAGAGAAGCTTCAGTTCGATTTTTGTGAGATGTGTTTTGATGATTTACTTGTTCAAATTAAAGCACTAAAAGAGTTGAAAAGGTCATAAAGCTTTCATCGTTCCCAAACTCTTAGCTCTTTCTATAAGTTGGCCGTCGCAATGGGTTCCATCGAGAACAACAATCAATGCCCAAATGAGATTTCCCGAAAACCTTAGTGGAGCCCGTCGAACGATTGCGAACGTGTATATTTTAAGCAACTAAAAAGTATTTAAAGTCTCCAGTCCTTACTAGGCCTAGAGTTCATCTTAGTGTTCGATTGTAAGAGCAATTCAATTAATTCGTTGTGCGAGGGCTCAGGGCATCACTGTGAAAGTGGCTCGCCGGAGATGAAGATAAAACCCGTGCGTTGCGCGAGTTTTATCATTTCAGTATCAAGCCGGTTCCAGAAAGTTAAGGCTGGTCAATACTAAGACTTAGAGCCTGAAAAGTTTTAAGAGCGATTGAATCGGACTTCTGGGTGAACCATGTATGCAAGCAGGAACAATAGTCTGACAGGGTTGCAGCATGATACGACGGTAAACCTCATCACGATGCACTGTGACTTGCTTTGGCGCCTCAATTCCAATTTTCACTTGATTTCCTTCTACTCGCAGTACAGTAACAATGATGTCGTCACTGATTATCAATGATTCACTAGGTCGCCGCGATAAGATCAACATAAAGCCTCCGGTGCTTAAAAATTGAATATTAGGTTTGCAAATATCGCTTAAGATCGTATGACATGCCGTATTGATGCACAATGAACAAAACACTAGGCAATCGCTGAAATTGCGACTCACCTAGTCGGCTAAATTACACACTGGCAAGGCCTTACCACCCTGCCAAAAGGGTAGTTAAGGGACATGATGGTAAAGTAAAATAATAAAGGCACTCCTGACACTCGCGCAGCTCACTACTCGCTAGGTATTTATTATTTTTCTTGGCCATCGCTTGTGACACGTTTCTGGACAAAAACAATTTAGCTGAGGTTTGCTCTACTAGTTACTTTCATTCAAAAAGCTTCTGATGAATCAATCTTGGATTCCAACACCATAAACAGACCGAACACTTTTGTCATACCTCAAACAGCTAGAGCGAGCCAGCAACCGCTGTACAGTGGCATCATAAAATCCACCGTCAGGGCTTGAAATTCTAAATCGATCCAGTAGCAAAGGCTTAGTAGTCTGCCGCTCTAGTCGATTTGCAAAGTCGGAAGCCTGTCGAGCTAACTGGGTCAGTTGAGCAGCATTTTTCCAGACTTCAGCGACCAACTCCGATGCGGTTGCCGTGCCAGCGCCGATCACGGAAAGCAAAAATAAACCCGCCAACCAGGAACGACCTTTAATATTGGAATGCATCATATTTGCCTCGGTAATTCTTTAACTATCGACACAGAGAGCTTATGGTGTTCAATCATGATTCAGTCCCCTGAATGCCGCACATTCTTTTATTCCGATGATAGGCGGCGCCGCTGTCACGCGGATGACTCTATCGTTACATTCATGTAATCCTCGTGTCATATATCCGATTTTATTGACCAGATTTACCTCGACAGTTGAGAGCGTGGCAGGTAGAGATCTCGGCCATCAAAAAACGACGGAGCCAGCCGATCTAGAAAATGACAATCAATTACATGTTATCGACGGCCTCGTCGTCCCATGCTTCTTCCAAAGGGTTCCTGTTAGGTGCGCAGACTTCTGGCTTCTTCATCCTGTAGTGGTCTAATGGAACCGGACACTTTAATCAGCGACAATATTTGTCGTCAATCGAGGTGTCACTATGACTCAGAAACGTACTAACAAACATTATCCAGATCAGTTTAAGGAAGAGGCTGTTGCCCTTGTCAGGGAGCAGGGATATTCAGTCCCGGAAGCAGCTAAATCTCTGGGCATCACTCCAGGGTTGCTATACCGGTGGAAAGATAAATACGAGGCCAAGCTTGAAGGGCGAGCGCTAGCCGAATCGGAACGCGAAGAACTCACCAGGCTGCGCAAAGAGAATCGTAACCTGTTGATGGAGCGAGAAATACTAAAAAAGGCTTCTGTAGATTCAAGTGGTCAATGCAACAGTTTTACTATACTACTGATTTGCATGAGTACTTCTTATGAAACGAGCAAAACGTATATTCACACAAGATGAAAAGGATCTGGTCTTTACTTTATGGAAGCAAGGTACTGGTTTCAGTGATATTGGTCGAGTATTAGATGCTGCACCTGGTACCGTTTTCACCGCCCTACGCGAAAGTGGCGGTATAAAACCAAAACCTCGAATACGAAATAAACAGCACCTGACCTTAGCCGAAAGAGAAGAAATTCGAGTGGCCCTATCTGCTAAAATGTCACTACGTGAAATTGCTGTAATGCTAAAACGTTCGCCTTCAACGATTTCACGTGAAGTCTCCCGTAATCGAGGACGACGTTATTACAAAGCAGTTGATGCCGATAACCGCGCCAAACGTATGGCAAAAAGACCAAAACTAGGACAACTCGAAATCAATAAAGAGCTCCGAAAGCTTGTTATGTCGAAGCTCGAGCTTAAATGGTCTCCAGAACAAATCGCTGGCTGGTTACGAGTTGAGTACCCTTGCAACCCATTTATGCATGTATCATATGAAACGATTTATAAGTCGATATATGGTAAGCGTAACGCCAACCACACCTATTCAGCCATAATTTGAAGCCGTAGGCTACCACCGATTCTAATTGATAAGGTGTTAGCATGATGAGCCAAACATATCGAACCCGTGAGGAATGGCGAGCGCTGATTGCTGAATTCGAGCAAAGCGGTCTTAGCCAGAAAGACTTCTGTGAGCAGCGCGGGCTGAGCCCTGCCTACTTTGGGCAACGGCGTTTGCGGCTTCAGCGCGAAGCTGAAGATAACGACACTGGTTTTGCGCTAGCGGTACCGCAACCGACAACCTCGCAGCAAACGCTTCAGCTACGTATTGGCCAAACCGAGTTAGTTTTACCGCTGTCGGTGTCACCGCGTTGGGTCGCGCAACTGGTCAAAGAGCTCAGCGCATGAAGATGTTCGTTGAGCCACCGGCCATCTATTTACACAAAGCACCGGTGGATTTTCGTAAAAGCATTAATGGCCTGAGCGCCATTGTTGAGAGCGAGATGGAGCTCTCGCC
>ERZ869909.1605-NODE-1605-length-17782-cov-5.998362_pt1 | contig 17782 bp, 12 predicted proteins | sample MGYA00520892_ERZ869909 | MGnify/ENA primary metagenome ERZ869909 (study PRJEB32215, sample SAMEA104723947) | bioreactor metagenome | biome: bioreactor; feature: anaerobic bioreactor; material: water | place: China | collected 2015-03-12 ...
GATCCACACTCTCCGCCCCCAAGTTGACCTGAAAGTGCAAATGCGGTCCGGTTGACGAACCCGTACTCCCCACACGCCCGATCACCTCCCCTTGTCGCACCCTCGCCCCTGCCCTGACGCTCGCTTCACTCAGGTGAAAGTACTGACTTCGCCACCCACCCCCGTGCGCGATGACGACACAGATCCCTGGGCCGGCGCCGCACCAACCTGACGCCACCACCTCGCCGCTTGCGCTCGCCATCACCCGCGTTCCCACCGGTCCTCCGTAGTCGATTCCGTGGTGCATCCGCCCCACCTGACCGGTAATGGGGTGCACGCGCGGGCCGTAGGGGCTCGTGACCCGCAGTCCATCGACGGGCACGCGCCACCGCTCCCCCCTCGCTCCATGCCCACGCCCATCTGCCTCTGCTCCCTGTGTACGCACCACAAGTCGGCGCTCCGTGGGTGACACAGAGCGGCGCCTCAGTGAGCGTGTGGCCTCCCCAGACCCTCCGACCATCTCGAGCGAAGACCTCGCGAAGGACAGCCGTAAACGTGCGTCCAGGGGCAGGGTGGCGATGCGTTCTTGCCAGAGCAGCCGTGCCTCGATCGCATCGCGCGTGCTCTCCTGAACCCCGGCGGTCGCTGCCGCCTCTCCGACTGCTGCCCAGAGGTAGGCCTGCCCCACCCTCAGCGCTGGTATGCTCCCCTGCCCGGCGACGACGACAAGCAGGCGGCTGCCTTCCGCTGAGGGCGGCGACGTTGGGGCTGCTGCGCACCCTTGCAAAAGGAGCTGGCTACCCAGCACTGCCATGCAGACCCAGACCCGGAGCCTCCGCGCGCGCGAGGACCATCGCGTCGGCATCTGCATGGGACCCGACCTCGGTGACCATGCTCGCCCTGGTCGGAAGCCGCGCGGCAGCCGCCGAACGAGGCAGGTGCGGCCTCTCCCGCGACGCGCTATGGTCTCCTTGCTCGCCGCGCGGGCCGACCACCTATCTCTGTCCCACTCCCGCTCCCACACTGCCTGCATGGCGCCGCCTCTCTATCGGACCGTCCTTCTGCCGCTGGTACTGTGCAGCTTGGCTGCTGCGAACGCTAGCGCACAGGACGCGTCGCTGGGGCTCTTCGCCCAACTTGGCTTGCAGTACATGGTGTCGCCCCTGGATCGGCATAGCGCGGAGCTGACAAGCTTGCGTCCTGATGACAGCACAAACACGCAGCGGGGCATTCCGCGTCTCGTGGACCGCTTCGCTGGTGCCCACGTGAACGCGACGATCGGCGTTCGGCTCGGGGACATCGACCTACGCTACAGGCTCCAGTGGGTGGAGCGCCGGCGCAGCGCGTTGCGTTGTGAAGGCCTCGCCTTGGCGACGCAGCTCTCCGACGGTCGGGTCGATGACACCGGGACCCCTTACGTCTGCAGCGGCCCGAGCTCCTTGGAGGATCCGGCGCCACGATCCGCGGCCATACACCACGTCGAAGGTGTCTACCGACACGCTCTCTGGCGGAGTGCTGGTTGGACAGGCAGTCTGCTCGGGAGCGGCGGCATCGTCATGGCATCGACGACCCGCGATCCTGCAGTCCAGCGCCTAAGGATTGGCCTGGGCGCGGGCGTGGGTGGCAGCGTCGAGTGGGTCTTCCCTTCCCAGCAGCTCGCTGCTCTCTTGGACCTCACCTACCAGGCCCATATCTTGCCGGCGGGAACGCCTTTCGCCCAGGAGGCCCATCGTGCTCGCGCTCGGGACCAGAGCGTCGGGCTCGCGGCCTTCGACCTCCACCACGGGGTAACGCTCCTGACGGGCTTTCGATGGATTCTCCAATGAGACTGAGCCCCCCGAAGCGTGGCGGCGTGACCTGCCCGGCCTCCGCCCCAGGGGACCTCACACCCGTGACTCAGGAGGGCTTTGCCGAACGCGTGCGTGCTGTCGTCGCAGCGATTCCAGCCGGTCTGGTCCTCACCTACGGCGACGTTGCCACTCTGGCAGGCAGCCCGCGCGCAGCGCGCCCCGTTGGTCAGCTCTTGCGGCAGACCCTCGGGGAGGAGCTGCCGTGGCATCGGGTCGTCAACGCCAGCGGGGCGATCAGCAGTGGAGGCGACGTGCATCGGCCACGGTGGCAGCGAGAGCGCCTTGCGTCCGAGGGTGTCCGCTTTGACGCGCAGGGTCGCATAGACCTGGCTCGGTACCGATGGACGCCGTCTAAAGGGAGTGCGGTGGTCGCCTTCCTCCACGAGGGAGATCCGTGAGGGCACCTCCCCAGGAAGTGCTTCAGGGAGACCCCAGAACCCCCTTGTCGACCCAGTCGTCTATCTGGGCGCTCGTGAATCCCAACGCGCGTGCTATGGCCCTGCTATGCTCGCCCAAGAGAGGCACAGCTGCCGCTTTGGGTGGCTGTGACAGCGTCGGTGGGGTGGGCACCATCCACGCGCCAACGCGCCCGAGCGCTTGGCGATGGGCAAAAGTTGGGTCTGCGCTGACTTCGCTGAGGGACGCCACGGGCTCGACGCAGAGGTCTTGGCTCGCGAAGAGCTTCACCCAAGCAGCCAAGGGTTTCGACGCGAACAGCGCCTCAAGCTCCGCGATGACAGGAGCGGCCCTATCGCCTTGGGCCAAACCCTCCGCAGCGAGGTCTGGCCGACCGATCACATGACACACTCCCTCCCAGAAGTGTGGCTCCAGGGCTGCAACGGCCAACCCGCGCCCGTCGGCCGTCATGTACACCCGGTAACAGGGGACACCGCCTGTCAGCAGACCCTGGGCATCACTTGCCGACACCCCGAACTGCTGTTGCACAAGCTCGGTCGCCAAGAAGTGGAGAGCACCGTCGACCATGGCGATGTCGAGCACAGCCCCCTGAAAGGTTCGCGCCCGCCGGTAGAGAGCCGCCGCGATCCCGAAGGCCGCATGGAGGGCACCTCCAGCGATGTCTGCCACTTGAACCGGTAGCGGGGCCCGCGACGTCCCGGGCTGCCCCGGTGACTGCAGCGAGAGAACGCCACTGCGCGCCATGTAGCCGAGGTCGTGACCAGCGCGTAGACGATCACCTCCCTGCTGACCGAAGCCACTGATGCGGCAAACGATCAACTGCGGATTGAGCGCCTGCAAAGCGCCAATGTCGAGCCCAAGCCGTTCCAGGACCCCTGGCCGGAAACCCTCCACGAGGACATCGGCCTGGCCGATCAGGCGCCGAATGATGGCGACGCCGTCGGGGTGCTTGAGGTTGACCGCACAGCTCTCTTTGCCGCGATGCAGGGCAGCGAAGAAGGCGCCGTAGCCCGCGTCTCCGTGCTCCACGCGCGGGGGGTACCATCTCGCATAGTCGCCGGCCCCAACCGCCTCCACACTGATGACGCGCGCGCCGTGATCCGCAAGCAACTGCGTGCAATAAGGTCCCGGCAGAAGTCGGCTAAGATCGACTACCGTCAAACCCGCGAAGGTGTCGGGCGGAAGCCCTTGTCGAGACGGTGTCATGGCCCTGCCCCTCGTTTGGCCGCCCGCTTCCCATCGTAATGACGCTGCCCGGACGGAGGAGCGGTGCGCCTTCCCAACTGATCCATGTACTGGGCCGCGCGGGGCCGTGGTCCCGGGGACGAGACTGCCGAGCGCCCTCCCCCGACCCCATATCCAGGACGCGTCATGGGGAAGGACCAGCGGTGTCGATCCCCGCGCTCGCGCGGCGACACTCTCGTTGCCGAGGCATGCGCCCTCCTGGGTCGAGGAGAGCCTACTTGGCCAAGGAGAGAATGTTCTGGAGCTTCATGGCAAGACCCATGTCGCCCGACACCTTGATCTTGCCCATCATGAAGGCCTGCATCGGATTCACGGCACCCGAGAAGATGCCGGTCCAGGTATCGTCGCTCATGCCGATGGTGACGCTGGGCGCGTCGTGATTGCCCTCCGTCACGTAGTGTTCACGCGTGCCCTCGCGCAGGTCGATGGCCCACGACCCGCCGCTGTCCCCGGTGATGTTGAACTGGAAGACGGCGTTGATGCTCGTCGCCTTCTCAGGATTCTTGTGAACGCTGCTCTCGATCTTCGCGAAGATTTCTGCCGTGCTGCTCATCGTCACTCCTAGGGTACAGGAAGAATGGCGGGATGCCACCGGGCGACGCCCGACGAACTCGCCCCTCATTCCTCATACGGACCGCCCTTGTCAATGGAAGTGAGCGCCCATTCAGCAACCACTGGCCGCTCCTTGGACCGACGTCGCGGGGAGGTGACCTCGGGGGCGCTCGTTCTGGCGGGCCGTCGACGGTGCGAAGTCCGAGCCCTCAGTCGAAGAAGCTAGGCCGCCCATCACCCTCGGGCACGTCGTCGGCGTTCTCCTCCATCGACGAAGGGGACCCGCCGGGAAGAGCGGGGGCGTCCTGTGCACCTTCCTCCAGTGTCATGGTCACCAGACTCCCGCAGCCTAGGGCGTCCCGGGTCCCGGATACACCCACGGCATAGGCGCCCGGCGGGAGCCACACCGACGCCTCGAGCGTTGACCCCGGGAGGCCGCTCTCCCGTCGGGCGACCGTGGCGCCTTCGTCATCCAACAAGGTCCAAACGAGCTGCACTCCCTGTCGCGGTCGCAGGCGCACCTCGACGCGGCGATCGCCCTCGGCGTGTCCCAGCGGATCGCTGTCCGCGCCGATGCGCAGCGGCCACCACGCCTCGTCCTGATCGTCGCCCAAGAAGAAGACGTAGGTACCATCCGCGCGCAGCAGAGGGGGAGCGGGTGCACGGGTCTCGTCCCGAGCCTCTCCGCTGGGGGCGTCGCCACGCCAGAGGCCTTCGCTCGATGGCTCCGCTCCAAGGCCGTCCGACAGCTGCGCCTCGGGCTCCGCCAGCGCTGCCAGGGCGTCCGGGTATCTGCGATAGGCGGGTGACATGGCCTCGCGGCTGACCGGCTCCGGTCGAAGAAGGTAGGAGAGTGGGTCACCCCCGACCTCAACCGCCTCGACGAGCAGATAGGCGCCTTCGGCGCCACCGAACCACGCAGGGCAGGCGAGACGAAAGGGGGACGACTCGGTCACAGTGACGGACCAGAGGGCATCGACCTGCGTCGGTCGAGCGAGCGAGAGACGGAGCGCGCCGGGTCCTTCCACGAGGGCTTCCCAGGTGACCAGTTGTGGCTCTGGCCATGCAATCCGAATCCAATCACGATCCTGCTGGTGCCACATCATCCCCCGCAGCGGTGCAACCTGGAAGGCCGCCGTTGCGCGATGTCTATCGTCGTTCGGTTCCACGACCGCGATGTGATCGGTCGGGTTGGGCAGCGGGCCTGGCTCCATGCGCAGCGTCCATACGCCATGCCCCCCCTCGGCGCTGAGGCGCAGGACCGTGTCGTCGGGCACCCCTGGCCGTCTCAGCGGCTCCACCAAGAGCGCCTGCCCCGGTGGGCGGGCCACCGACCACAGCACCTCGCCGCCTTCCGTGACCCACTCTAAGACCCATGCGAACTCTCCTTGCGGCCTGACAGCCAAAGCCACGGCCTCATGCTCGCCCCACCACGCCGCCGGTAGCGCGAGCGCGGCTGCGCTTCGCCCAGCGGCTTGGCACGCCTCCCACAAGAAGGGGCCCGACCTGGGCTGCGCCAGCTGGCCTGGTGGGCCCATGTCGTAGGGACAGGCGGCCCCGGGGCCGTGCGCCGCGTGCTCGGCACGAATACGATAGGTCGCCCCCGCACCGACGAGGGTGACAAAGCGGGTACGCGGTGCTGAGATGGGACCAATCCGGTGAGTACCGCTTCCGAGTTCCCAGCGGGTAAACACCCCACCAGCGTCCTCTACGGAGAGCGCAACTTCGCCTTGCACCTCGACCTGAACAAGGTAAGCCTCTGAGCCGCTCTCCAAGCGAAACACGTCACGGTCTCCGGGCGGCAACGCGCCCCGAACCCACACCCCGGGCTCGACCGCTTCAGCGAGATCCATGCTGTCGTTCGGCTCCCGCTCTAGACGGCTCGGCGCCTCTTCGTCGGGGGTCTCCTGCTGCGCCGAAGGGTCGACCACCCCACCCGGCGTGCTTCTTCGTTCACAGGCCCCCAGACACACCAAGCACGCCATGACGAGCACAGATGCGGCGTGGGTCCAACCGACACAGGTTACGCGAGGACCGCCCGCATGGCGGTGGGGAAGTCGGACGAAGCGGAGCATGTCCAGACTCAGCGGGCGTTAGCGCGGGCGATCAGCTCATCGGTGAGGTCCAGGCCGGCGACGCCGTAGATGACGCCCGCAGCGTTCTTCTCGATCATCAACGTGACGCCCCGCTCGCGGGCGAGGGCGGACGCGACGGTCGCAATCGACGCGACAACCTCGTCGGTTGCCCGCGCTTCCAACTCGCTCAGCTCGCGCTGGAGGTTCACAAAGCGCTGCTGAAGCTCTTGCATCCGTGTCTGGTACTCCTGCAGGCGCTGCATGCGGGCCTCCTCCGAGAGCATCGGCAGAGCGGTCTCCAGCTCGCGCTCAAAGGTGCGGAAGGCCTCCTGGTCACGATCCAGGGCCTGCTGCCGTCGCGCTAGCTCACGCTCAAGACGCTGGCGCGCCTGTCGTGCCTCGGTGACCTCCTCCAGCGCACGCCGCATGTCTACGAAGGCGAGCGTCTCCATGGGAGGCACGCTGCGCGCTGTCGCGGTCGCGTGGTTGGTCACCAAGAGTGTGGTCCCCGCGGACACGGCCACTACGGCGACGAGCAAGAGCGGAATGACTAGACCTTGTCGCATGACTTTCCTCAACACGAGTCCTTAGAAGCTGTCCATCAGGCTGAGCTCAAACACCATGGCCCGCTCCCCAGGTGCGCGGGCCAACGGGAAGCCCCACTCAAAGCGCAGCGGACCAATTGGGCTGAACCACCGGATGCCGAAACCCGCGGAGGTACGCAAGACATTCCCACCCCGCTCCGCCGCGGGCGTAAGCAGATCCGGGCGGAGGCTCAGGCGCTCACGGTTGTCGAAGGCGTTTCCTGCGTCTGCAAAGACCACGCCGCGTAGCTGCAAGGCGCGCACGAGCGGCCACTCCAGCTCAGCGTTGAGCAAGATCTGCTTGTTGCCACCGACGGGATAATCAAAGGTGGTCGCTGCGGGGTCCTCGAAGCGCGCGACAGGACGCGTCGGCGAGAGGGACAGGCGCTCGAAGCCCCGAACACTGTTCGGACCACCGACGTAGAATCGCTCGAAAATCGGCACCGGCCGGTTAGGATTGGTCGCACCCACGTACCCAAACTCCGCGTTGAGCTTGAAGACCCACTGCGGCCACAGGGGGGAGGCGAAGGCGCGGGACACGAGCCGCAAGCGGATGAACTCGTACTGACTGCCGACCAGGCCGTCGGCGACCTCAACCCGAGCGTTGTGATAGAAACCTCGGTTCGGAAAGAGGCGGTTGTCGCGCGTATCGTAGGTCACGCTGGTCGAGACCTGGCTGGTGATGCCGTCCTCAAAGAGGGGAGCGTAGCGCACCTGCGAGAGGCCACGCTGGCCGCCAGGCCGCAGCCGCACCTCCTCCAACTGGTAGCCGAGGGCTAGGGTCAGATCACGCGTCAACTCGTATCCGACCGTAGTGCCGAATCCGCGAGAGCTGCGATCGAAATCGCGATAGGCCTCTTGCCGCTGGAAGAGCTGCAGCGAGAGCTGCCAGTTGGACTGAAAAAGGCGCGGTTCGTAGAACGAGAGTGAGAAGAGAGTCCGGATCGACGAGAACATCATGTTGAACGTCAAGCTCTGCCCGCGCCCAAAGAGGTTGTTGTGGCTCACGGCCCCCTGCAGCAAGAAGCTCTCGTAGGAGGAGAAGCCAGCTCCGACTTGGAGCGAGCCGGTACGACGCTCCGTGACCTCAATCTCGAGGTCCACGAGGGTCGGGTCGTGACGGTTCGGTTGCTCCCGAATCTGCACCGTCTCGAAGAAACCGAGCCGCTGGACAAAGCGCCGGGACCGCTCGATTGCGGTGGCGCTGTACCGGTCTCCCTCGAAGATCTCGAGTTCTCGACGTATGACACGATCGCGCGTCAGCTGATTGCCGACGATTTCAATCCGACCGATGGTGGCCTCAGGTCCACTCTGAACGCGCAGCTCTACGCTGACCTCCGCGCTGTCGGGGCGCTGCCGGGGGAGCAGGTCCACGTTGGCAAACGCGTGCCCCTGATCTCGGAAGAAGAGGGTGATCCGCTCAATGTCTTCTCGGAGAGAAGAATAGCGGAAAGGGCTCTGCGCGCTCGTGCGTACCAAGGGCCGAATGGCCTCCTCTCCGAGCACCTCGTGGTCACTCGACACCCGAACCTCGGTGACGGTGTAGGCCGGGCCCTCGACGAGGGGGATCGTGATGTAGAGCCTGCTGCGGTCCGTACTCAACTCCAGCACAGGCTGTCCGACTTGGTGGTCCAAGAAGCCTTGTTCCAAGAGGAGTGCTCGCAGGCGTTGCAGGTCGGTGGCGAGCTTCTCCCGGTCGAACACCCGGACACTGCGAGCGACGCCAAAGATGACCGCACGAAATGGCTCCTCCATCCAATACCCTTGGGGGCGCACCTCCATGACCTCTAGAAGCTCCTCGGCGCTCAGCGTCTCAAGCCCGACGAAGCGCACGGAGGCGATGCGCACGGGCCTCGCCTCCCGGATCATGTAGACGACCTCCACGCGTCCGGGTCCGCAGGGCTCAAGCCTGTGCTGTACCGTCGCCAGGAAGAGGCCACGCTCCTGATAGAGCTCAACGATCCTGCGTTCAGCAGCCCGAATTCGCCGCTCATCCAGGATGCTGCCCCGCTCTGTCGTCACGGCCTCCTCGAGATCGCTCGTTCGAAGCCGCTCGTTGCCTTCGAAGCGTGCTCCACAGAGCGCTGGCTTCTCCTGCACAACCACCAACAGGATCAGCCCGTCCTGGCCGCGTCGAAGCCTCAGCGAGACGTCCTCGAAGAACCCAAGCCTGTAGACGCCTCGAATCGCTTCACCGAAGGCTCTCGCCGAGAGAGGATCGCCCGGCCGCAGGCCAGACGCACGCGCGATGGCCTGTGCATCCGCCAGGATGGCACCTTCGACCTCAATGGACTCCAAGACAGGGAGACCGAACTGGCTCCCCTGACCCAGGGCCTCCCAGGGAAGCGGCATCGCGTGCCCAACCCGGCACGACAGCAAGAGCAGGAGGAGAACAAGCCAACGCTTCACGCGCCCTCCCCCGCCGCCGTGGCGTCGAGCAGTAGTCCATCGTGCATCACCAAGCGGCGCTCCATGGCCTGAGCGAGAGACTCGTGGTGCGTGACGACAACCACCGCGCTGCCCGTCTCCTCCCGCAGCCCGAGCAACACTTCCAGAATCTGAGCGCCCGTCGCCTCGTCGAGGTTGCCTGTTGGCTCGTCTGCGAGCACCAGGCCAGGCCGCATCACCAAAGCTCTGGCGAGCGCGACACGCTGCTGTTCACCTCCCGACAGTTCGCCCGGCCTGTGCCGCAGCCGCTCGGCGAGCCCAACACGCTCCAGGTAGTACGACGCTTGCTCATAGGCCTGATGCCGCGGAGTGCCTGCGAGCAACGCTGGCATCGCGGCGTTCTCCAAGGTCGAGAACTCGGGGAGCAAGTGGTGGAACTGGAACACGAACCCAACCGAACGACCGCGAAAGCTCGACAACTCCGCGTCCGACATGCCCCGGATGGCCCGTCCAGCGATCGAGAGCTCACCTTCATCGGGGAGGTCTAGCGTCCCCAGGACGTGAAGCAACGTCGACTTGCCTGCCCCGGAGCGTCCCATGATGCTGATGGTCTCCCCGCGGTGGATGTCGAGGTCGACCCCGCGCAGCACGGCGATCTTCTGACCCTCCAGCTCGAAGCCTTTCCGCAATCCGCGCGCCCGGAGCAAGGGGCTGTCTGTCGAGGTCGTGAGGGTCACTGGGTTCACTCGTCCCGTAGGCCGTCCACCGGGTGAAGCCGAGCAGCTTGCATGGATGGGTAGAGGGTTGCAAGCAAACTGATCACGACGGCCGCGACCGTGACCAAGCCGGCTTCAAGAGGGTGAAGCCGCACAGGGAGCCGGTCGATGTAGAAGACCTCGGGATCCAAGGGGTAACCCACTGTGGAGAGGTAGGCGACCACGCTCATTCCAAGCGCCAGACCGAGGAGCGTGCCCAGGGTGCCAACCAGTCCACCCTCCAGCAGGAAAAGGCGGAGAATGCTCCCTTGGCTGGCGCCCATGGACTTCAGAACCGCGATCTCCCGCCGTTTCTCAATGACGATGACCGTCAGCATGCACACGATGGCAAAGCTCGCGACCAAGATGATGATGGACAAGATCAAGAACATCACGACCTTCTCGAGCTGCAGCGCAGCAAAAAGCGAACTGTTCAGCTCTTGCCAGTCCTTCACGGCTGCTTGCTCGACGCCCGACTCGCGCAGCCGCCTCTCCAAGGTGCCACGAAGCGACGGCGCATCCTCCATGCGCCGCAAGCGCACCTCGACCCCGGTCACCTGCTCAGCAGGCAAGTCCAAGAAGGCACGCGCGCTCTCCAGCAGGGTCAGCACGTAGGCGTTGTCAAACTCATAGAGCCCGGTGTGGTAGACCCCAACCACGCGATAAGGGCGCACTCGGGGCATGGGCCCGGTGGGCCCCAGGTCGCCATCCGGACTGAGAATCTGCACAACGTCCCCCACCTCAACGCGCAAGGTCTCACGAAGCTGGGAGCCGATGACGATGCCCGGAGTTGGCGCGAAACGGAGGCCGCTCTGCCCTTCGGGGCTCGTCGTCGGCGGAGGCAGGGAGGGCATGACGAAGGACCCTGCCTCCGCCTCGCCCTCCTCAGCATGGCTCTCCGCATCGGCAGCAGCCGAAGGGTGGGCCTCCGGGTGCGGCTCCTCAGCGACGAGGCCGGAGCGGCCGACCGCCCCTGGCCCCTCCGCGCCAGCGCCAGGTTGCAGACCGGCGGGGCCCCGGTCGAGCAGGACGCCCTGGTCGGCCAACGCCTCTTCCAGGGCCGCACGCTCCGAACGCAAATCCTCCAGGAGAGCCTCCACCTCGCGGCGGGCCTCCTCCGCGCGCTGGAGGCTGTCCGGTACCCACGCGAGGAAGGAAGAACGCAAGAAGGGAGGCACGACGTCCGCCCATGCGGCGAGCAGCCGAGCCTCTGCGGCTGTGGGAGCGCGTACCTCGCTGGCGGTCGGTGGGTCCCGGTCCCACGCGCGCGCCCGTCGGGCCGCGTCTGGATCGTGCAGCCACGCCAAGCTCCCTTCAACGATGGCGTCCCCCAGAATCGTGGTGTCCTGGAGGCGTTCGGGGACGACGCCCCGCAGGATCATGCCGCTGTAGTTGGTCACCGACGCGATGAGCAGCTCGGACTCGATGAAGGGGCTCGCGCCCAGCACACCAGGCAAGCTGTCCAGCACCGCCAGCACCCGGTCAGGGCTGTCCAAGGGGGCCTCGTCCGGCCCCGTGACGCGCAGATGAGCCTTCGTGCCGAGAATCTTGTCGCGAAGATCTCCTTCAAACCCTCCGAGGATCGCCAGCACCACCAGCAGGGTCGCCACGCCAGCGCTCACGCCCAGTACGGCGACAGCCGTGATCACCGAGGGCACACGGCTGCGCCGCGCCCCCATGAGGTAGCGAAGGCTCATCCAGCCGAGAAGGCTCCATGGCGGCTTCGTGACGCTCAACCTGATTCCGGTCGCATATGAGGAAAGAGGATGACCTCACGGATCGACGGACTCCCCGTCAGCAGCATCGTGAGGCGATCGATTCCGATTCCCTCCCCAGCGGCTGGCGGCATGCCATACTCAAGAGCACGCACATAGTCCTCATCCAAGGCCATCGCCTCTTCATCGCCCGACGCAGCGCGCCGCAGCTGGTCACAAAAGCGAAGGTACTGGTCCTCAGGGTCGTTCAGCTCGTTGAACGCGTTGGCCAGTTCACGCCCAAGCACAAAGAGTTCAAAGCGATCCACCCACCGAGGGTCATCGTCGCTCCTCCGAGCCAGAGGGGAAACAGCAGCCGGGTAGTGGGTGACAAAGGTGGGTTGAATCAGGGTTGCCTCGACGTGCTCTTCGAAGAGATAGACGAGCAGGTCGTCAAGCGGGGCCTCCGCGGCACGCTCGTTCCCGGACGCAGCCGCCGCACTGCGCAAGTACGACTCCTGCTGCAGGGCTGTTGCGTCGACGCCAAAGTGCGCGGCGACGGCATCGACCAGGCGGACGCGCCGCCACGGTGGCGTAAGGTCCACCTGATGACCTTCCGACACGACGACGATTCGACCCTCTTCCCCCCTACCATGCAGCTCCTCAGCGACCCCGCTGATCATCTCCTCGGTGAGGTCCATCAGATCCTCATAGGTCGCGTAGGCCGCATAGAACTCGAGCATGGTAAACTCGGGGTTGTGCTGGCGGCTCAACCCCTCGTTCCGGAAGTTCCGGTTAATCTCGTACACGCGATCGAAGCCGCCGACGAGCAGGCGCTTCAGATAGAGCTCCGGCGCGATCCGAAGCACCAGGTCCAGATCGAGGGCGTTGTGGTGGGTACGAAAAGGACGCGCGGCCGCACCGCCTTGGACGGTGTGCATCATCGGCGTCTCCACCTCCAGGAAGCCGCGCTGGTCCAGGAAGCGGCGAATGGCAGCCACGATCCTACTCCGGCGCTGAAACACCTGCCTAACGTCCGCGTTCATCAGCAGGTCGACATAGCGCTGGCGAAAACGCTGCTCGGTGTCGGAGAGCCCGTGGAACTTGTCCGGAAGCGGTCGGAGCGAGGGCGTCAGCAAGTGCACGCGTTGCGCAAACACCGACAGCTCGCCCGTCTTCGTGCGCATCAGCGTCCCCTCGACGCCCACAACGTCACCAAGGTGCAGAGCCATCGCTGCATCGAAGGATTCCGCACCCAGCTCCTGCAAGCTCATGAAGATCTGCAGAAACCCATCATCACCCGCCTCTGGGGCGGCAGCACCCTTGAAACCGGGCAGGCAGCTCCCATCCTGAATTTTCAGAAACGCGGCCTTGCCCATGCGACGGCGGAGACGCATCCGCCCGCACACCACGACCGAAGCCTGCGCGAGCTCCTCGTCAGACGCCTCGCCGTAGGAAGCGTACAGGGCCGCCGCACTGTGGGTGGGTCGCAACCCCAGCCGGTAAGGGCTGACCTCCGCGTCGCGAAGTCCAGAGAGGCGCTCGTAGCGCTCCTTGAGGAGCGGTTGCTCAAGCCGGTCGCGATAGCGACGGCGGTCTTCTGGCGGAAAGTCGTTCATCTCCCTCCAATCGCATGATGCCAACCAGCGCCCCTGCCCACCCTACAGGCTCCCCGAGGGCGAGCGGTCGACGTCGGCAAAGGCCAGAAGATAGGCCTGCACGAAGTCATCCAGCGCTCCATCAAGGACCGCGTCCGGGTTGGAGGACTCGTGCTGGGTCCGTAGATCCTTCACCATCTGGTAAGGCTGCAAGACGTAGGAGCGAATCTGGCTGCCCCACCCGATGTCGGCCTTCTCAGCGTTCGCAGCCGCCTGCGCTGCCTCGCGCTTCCGGCGCTCCTCTTCGTAGAGACGCGCCTGCAACATCTTCATCGCCCGATCTCGATTCTTGATTTGCGAGCGCTCCGCTTGACACTGCACGACGACCCCGGTGGGGAGGTGGGTGATGCGCACCGCAGAGTCCGTCCGGTTGACGTGCTGCCCACCTGCGCCAGAGGCTCGGTACGTGTCTATCCGCAGATCCTTCTCCTGGATGTCGACCACGATCGAGTCGTCTAGCTCAGGGAGCACATACACCGAGGCGAACGACGTGTGCCGCCGCGCCTGCGAGTCGAAGGGTGAGATCCGCACCAAGCGGTGTACCCCAGACTCTGCGCGGAGATAACCGAACGCGTACTCCCCCGAAACCGCGAAGGTAGCACCCTTGACGCCAGCCTCCTCCCCATCCTGCAAGTCGAGCATCTCCGTCTTCCACCCTCGACGCTCGCAGAAGCGCAGGTACATCCGGAGGAGCATCGCTGCCCAGTCCTGAGACTCCGTGCCACCCGCTCCAGCCGTGATGGCCACGATGGCATTGGCAGCGTCATGTTCGCCAGCGAGCATGCGCTGCAGCTCCATCGCCTCGATGCCATCCAAGGCCTCGTTGAGGCAACCAGCCAAGTCCTCCTCCACGGCCTCCGGATCATCAGCGCCCAGATCCAAGTAGGTGGCGGCGTCCTCTAGCAACCCGTCCAGACGCTCCCAAGACGACACCGTACGCTCCAGACGCCCACGCTCTTGCATCGAACGCTGCGCCCGCTCCTGGTCGTTCCAAAACTCGGGGGCGCTGGCCTCGTCCGTCAGCTCCTCAATCCGCTCACGCAAGCGAGGCAGGTCAAAGATGCCTCCCGAGCTCGTCCAGTCGCTGCCTAAGCGACGCGAGCTCTGACCGTTGCACTTCCATGGCTACCTCCTTCGACACCCGCAGCGCCGCGCGCTAGCAGCGGGGGCGGCCCCGGCTGCAAGCGCTTTGCGGTCCGCGGGGTCTAGGCCTGAGCGCGCTTGAGGTCAAGGACGCAAACTGCGGCAGAGGCGGGAGGCTGAAGGCTGAAGGCTGGAGGCTGGCCTACCCCCCAAGCCTATGCTAGTCAGATGGACCGCTGCAGTGACTAGGTGGGGCGTCTCCGCTCCTTGCGCACCCTACTCCCGACCCTGAACATGGCCTTTCGACTTCTCCTTTGTCTCAGCATGGTGGTGTGCTTCCTCGCTGTAGGGTGCTCATCCGAGTCCTCACAGGGACGAGACGACGATGTCGCGGGCGACACCGCCGGAGACACCGACACGCAGGGTGACGGTGTAGACGACGACATCCGCGATACGACGACAGAGCCGGGTGATGCAGAGCCAGACGGAGGGAGCGACGTAGGACTGGACGGCTCAGACGTAGGCGACGCCCTGATGGACAGTGGGGAGGAGGAGCCTGACACGTCCGACCCAGACGCTGACCCCCTTCCCCACTGCGGGGACGGTGTGGCGGAGGCGGGCGAGGGCTGCGACCTCGGCGCGCTGAACGGCCTGCCCCGGGTGCCCTGCACGGTGACATGCGATCTCACGGTGGACGCGCTCTGCTCGGACTTCGGGGTGGCTCTAGAAGCGGATGCCGTCTTCGCCGCTCTACCACGAGGCGCTTGGCGCAGCGCGGAGGTCCTCACCGCCCAGACACCCTCCTCGGCGACCACGTGGCAGGCACCTTGCGGTGGACGCAACGAAGGGAGGTTGGTGATCGCTTGGACTGCGTCGCGCGACGGGTACCTAGAGGCGCGAGTGGACCCGCGCTGGAGTAGCCCAGACGTGTCCCTGTCGCTGCGCGACGGCTGTGGCGAGGCGAGCGCGACCCTAGCCTGCTCGACCGGCGCCCGAAGCGCCGTGGCGCCGGTGAGGCGGGGAACGACAACGTTCTTTGTCGTCGACGGTCCGCGAGGCGCACCGGTCCGCCTGGAGGCTCGGGAGGTGGACGCCCTCTCTGGCGCGGACGAGGGCTGTGGCGGACTCATCGGCTGCCGTGCCGGTCTCCGGTGCCTAGGCGACGCTGGCGAAGCCCGCTGCACGGACCTGAGCGATGTCTTGATCCTACAGGAGGCGGTGGCCTACCTCCACGGCGACGGTGTTGTCGTGACAGCCCTGGTGTCCAACGCTCTCGGCCAAGAAGTGACCGCCTCACTTGAACCGGCGGTGTTCGGGGAGGTGAGCGCGACCTTCTCCGCACTGCTCCCATTGCGAGAGTGGCACGACGACGGCGCCACGCGCCATCAGTGGATCATCCCTGCGCGCAGTCTAGCCGCAGCCAACCTGCAGGCGGCCGCAGTGACCTCCCTCCGCCTGCTGGTCACCGGTTCTTTGGCTGGCAGCAGCGCCGCAGACGTACAGCTCAGCGCGGCAGGTGTCCCTGTCCTCTTGCTGCCAATCAACGATCCCTGCGACGCGGCCACCCAGAGCAACGGATGCGAGGAAGGCGCCGTGTGCCGGGAGGCCGGAGCCCAGACGCTCTGCGTGGCGGGCCAGGCGCCTACCTGGACGAGCGCGACGCTCTACCGGACCACGCGAGACACCCTGCAGGTGCTGGCGGAGGCGGAGGACCCGGATGGTGACCTGCTGGAGGTCGAGGTGCGGGCCTTGGATGAGGCCGGCGCAGAGATCGCGGCTGGTGTCTTCCCCCTGGTGGATGTGAGGTCCAGCGGTGACGGGTCCTATGCCTTTGCCCTCGCCCTCCAGGAGAGCGCCGCAACGCCATTGCCCACCACGACACAGCGCGTTGCGCTTACCTTGATCGACCGCGCAGGCCTGCGCTCAGCTGAGTTGTTCACGGGCGCGCCTACGGCCCTGCCTCCGCTCCCCTCGCGCGCCGAGTGTCCAGCCCGTGGCCTCGACCCCTGCGGCGAAGGGACCCTGTGTTCGCCCTTTGGCGCTGATAGGTGGCGATGCGAAGCGCTCACATCGCCACGCCTTCATCGCCTGCAGGCGCGTACCGACGCGCTCGGCGCGTTGGGGCTCGAAGTGTCCGGTGAGACACCTCACGCGAACATCGCGGCGCTCCTGGTCACCTTCCTGGACAACGAGGGGCGGGGCACAGGTGCGACGCTGGCGCTTCCCGCAGATCGCTTCCTACCAGCCTTGCAGGAGCGCACCCGATTCGTAGGCTCGATCGGGGACATCGTGGTACCGGACGACGCCGTAGCCGTCAGCGCGCGACTCATCGACAATCTCGGGCAGCGCAGCGCGTTGGCCCGGGTTCTGGTGCCACCTCGCGATGGCGTGGGCCAGCCCTGCGCATCTGAGCTGGTGGGCGTCCGATGCGGCGAAGACCTGGTGTGCACGCTGGACCGTGAGTGCGTGGCGCCGCGGCAGCCGGTGCTGCATCAAGCGACCATGGTGGCGTTCGGCCCCGACGAGCTGGTGCTCAACCTCGACGTCGAGGATCTCGATGGCGACGTGCAGACGGTCTGGATCTGGGCCCTCGCTGAGGGTGGCTTGCTCGATCTCGACCCTATCGTCCTGCCTTTGCCGGGGAGCGCCCGCGAAGCTACCCGTTGGTCGGGTTCCATCGCAGGGAGCATCTGGCAGACCAGCGCAGTGCCAGCCATCACAGCATTGCTGATCGCTGTTCATGACAGCACGGGTCGGCCCAGCCTCCCGGCCTTGGTCGACCTGCGCTGAGCGGCCTAGGGTGGCCCCACCCACCTGCGCCCCTCGGGCTCCGACGCCCACGTTCTTCCTCCGCTGTCAGGGACGCGAAGCGCCGGCTCCAGGTAGCAACACCCTGCGCCAAGGGGACTCACACCAACGCACGCGCGCACACGGCGCCATGCAATCGCCCGCGGCACCTACGCTTCTGCATTGTCAACGCCTTGTCACTTGTTGTAGGACCCAGGATGATGCCCTCTGCCCTATGTGCAGCGAGCCCCACCTGCTGTCTCCCCTTTAAGGAGGAATTCGTGATGTATGGCTGGCCACTGACTAGAACCCTGTTCGCGCTCTTGCTAGCGACATGCCTCGCGGCATGCGGTAGCGATAGCGGTTCACCCACACCACCAGGCAACGACGTCACCGACGACACTGCCGGTGACGTCGACCAAGACGTCGACCAAGACGTCGAACAGGACGTTGATCAAGACGTCGAACAGGATGTCGAACAGGATGTCGAACAGGACGTTGATCAAGACGTCGAACAGGACATCGAACAGGACGTCGAACAGGACGTCGAACAGGACGTCGAACAGGACGTCGAACAGGACGTTGACCAGGACGTCGACCAGGACGTCGACCAAGACGTTGACCCCGACGTCGACCAGGACGTTGACCCCGACGTCGACCAGGACGTTGACCCCGACGTCGACCAGGACGTTGACCCCGACGTCGACCAGGACGT
>ERZ869909.1607-NODE-1607-length-17769-cov-4.597897_pt1 | contig 17769 bp, 17 predicted proteins | sample MGYA00520892_ERZ869909 | MGnify/ENA primary metagenome ERZ869909 (study PRJEB32215, sample SAMEA104723947) | bioreactor metagenome | biome: bioreactor; feature: anaerobic bioreactor; material: water | place: China | collected 2015-03-12 ...
GACGCATGCGTCGCAAAACGCTTGTCTCACCCCTGTAGGCTTGCGTTCGGCATCCATGCCTCTCGACAGTCCTGAAACCCTTTACCCGCCCCCCGAGGGCCGTCACGCGCAGCCCGGTCTTCAAGCTGGCAGGTAGCTGATGGATTTGTTCCTCCAGCAGGCTCTATAACCACCGAACGTAGAATCTCGCACCGGCGTTGAGGCGGGGTGCGCCCTGGAGGGACATCTTTGCCCAGGGATGGGCAAAGAAAGAGCGCCCATGGATGGCTTGAGCGGTCCCGGAAGGGCGTACCCCGCCTCAACGCCTCCTTCTGGAGGGTGACCCACTCATTCGAGAAACCAAACCATCAAGCCGGATGAGCAATCCCCACATCAATCCCCTGATGCTGCAAGTCGGCATGATAGGAACTGCGCACCATCGGCCCCGAAGCCACCGATGTAAAACCGAGCTCGTCAGCAATGCGCGCATATTCCCGGAACTCATCCGGATGCACATAGCGATCCACCGGCGCATGGTGCTTGCTCGGTTGCAGATACTGACCAATGGTCAGCATCGCAATATCGTAACGGCGCAGATCATGCAGCGTTTCCACCACCTGATCGAACGTCTCGCCCAGCCCCACCATGATGCCGGTCTTCGTCGGCACCTGCGGATTGCGGCGGCCGAATTCCTGTAGCAGCGTCAGCGAATGTTCATAGCGCGCGCCCGGGCGAACCTGCTTGTAAAGATGCGGCACCGTTTCGATGTTGTGATTGAACACGTCCGGCGGGGTGGCCGACAGCAAGTCCAGCGCCTCGTCCATGCAGCCCCGGAAATCCGGTGTCAGGATTTCGATACGCGTGTCCGGCGTCATCTCGCGGACCGCGCTGATGCATTCGACAAAATGTGCCGCGCCGCCGTCTTTCAGATCGTCGCGGTCCACAGAGGTGATGACCACATAACGCAGGCCCATGTCGCGCACGCTTTCCGCCAGGTGTTGCGGCTCCAGCGGGTCGAGGGCGTTGGGGCGGCCAAAGCCGACGTCGCAGAAGGCGCAGCGGCGGGTGCAGATATCGCCCATGATCATGAAGGTGGCGGTGCCGTTGCCGAAACATTCGGGCAGGTTCGGGCAGGCCGCTTCTTCGCACACGGTGTGCAGCTTCTGCTTGCGCAGCATGTCCTTGACCTGCTGGATGCGGCCGCTGGAGGGCACACGCACGCGGATCCAGTCCGGCTTGCGGCCATGCGGGCTTCCTGTGTTGGCCTCGGCGTTGACCATCGGGATGGTGCGCACCTTGCGCTCGCCTCGCAGCTTTTCGCCAACGGCGACTTTCTGGCGGGCGGGGCGGGGGTCTGTCATGGGAACTCCTCTGCGGGTAAAGGGAGCGAACCGTTCAGGGGGATCCGGCCCCGTCTGCGGCGTTCGGCAGTATAGCAGGTGCCGGGGTCAGGCTGCCCAGATTCAGTTTTTCGCGCAGGGCGTGCAGCAGGGCCTGTTCGACGGCATGACGGTCGTGGGGCGTGTCCAGCAGGGCCAGGCTGGTCATGGGCTGGCCAGCGTAGCCGCAGGGGTTGATGCGCTGGAAAGGCTGCATGTCCATATCGCGGTTCAGGGACAGGCCGTGATAGCTGCGGCTCTGCCGGATGCGCAGGCCGAGGGACGCAATCTTGGCGCCGTCGATGTAGACGCCGGGGGCGTCGGGGCGGCTGGCAGCGGTCAGACCCATCGTGGCCAGTGTGGTGACGATGGCGTCTTCGATGCCGCTGACCAGGGCGCGGGCGCCGAGGCCCAGGCGTTGCAGGTCCAGCATCAGGTAGATCACGGTCTGGCCGGGGCCGTGGTAGGTGACCTGGCCGCCGCGATCGCATTTCACCACCGGGATATCGCCGGGATTGAGCAGGTGTTCGGGCTTGCCGGCCTGCCCCAGGGTGAACACAGGGGGGTGCTCGACCACCCAGAGTTCGTCGGGGGTGTCCGGGCCGCGCTGGTCGGTAAAGGCTTTCATGGCCTGCCAGCAGGGGGCGTAGTCCACCTGGTCGAGGTGGCGCACCTGCACGGGGGGCAGGGGCTCGGGAGACGGGGCAGCGGCGATATCGGTCATGGGACCATTATCGCCGCTGCCCGGGGGCTTTGAAAGCCGACCCGGGTCTAATCAGGCAAGATCAGAACAGCCCGCCACCGCAGGACTCGCTGTTCGGGTAGGTGGCGTTGTTGCGTTCGATCACCTGGTCGATCCACTGGGTCACCAGCGCGACACCTTCGTCGTGGGCCACGCTGCGGGCGATGGGTGGCATGCGGGCATCGGCGCGATCTTCGTTTTCCATGCGGAAGGTCATGATCGAGTCGTGGGCGCGGCGCGGCACAATGTCGAACCGCCGTCCGCCGGAGCCATCACCGGCGGCGGTCGGGCGTTTGCAGATGCCGTAGCTGCCGTCGACGCGGCGCTGTACGTCCAGGAACAGGCCGGTGTTGGAGGCGCTGCCTGCAGGGTTGTGGCAGTGGGCGCAGTTCATTTCCAGATAGCCGCGGGCGCGATGTTCGATGTCAGCGGCAGACCCGGCCGGGTGACCGGCGTCGCCGGGTACATTGAAGCGGGCCACGCGCTCGACGTTGGTGGCGACGCCGTCGCCGTTGATCTGCAACGCGGGGGCCTCGATCAGCATGTCGCGCTCGATCCAGTGGGCGAGCTGGTTGCGTTCGCCCAGGCCGGCGTAATCGAAGGGCCGGTTCAGGTAACGCACCATGGGGCCGATGGGGGCGGCGCCGCGTTCGCGGTCGTCGTTGGCATGGCAGGTAATGCACTGGTTGGCGTGCGGAATGCTGTAATGATCCGTGCGGCCGACATAGGGGGTGCCGGTGTCGGGGTCGGCGTAATCCCAGGATACGGACGCGCGGCCGCCGCCGAGGGACAGCAGGGCACGGGGTTCGCCGTTATCGCCGGTTTCCCAGATATAGGGCAGCCCTTGCCAGTTGAAGGAGCCGTCGGCGTTGGCGCGCTTGATCAGCAGGCGGGTTTCCACCACGTCTTCTTCGCTGCCGTTGGGGAAGGCGAAGGTCTTGCTGATAACAGTGCCCACCGGGAACAGCAGGGTCTCCTGGGTGCCGTCATCCAGATCGCGCCAGCGGGCCTGGCCATCCGGGGGCAGGAACACGGTGCGGTACTTGACCGAATAATCGGAGAACAGCGGGGTGGTCAGGTCGTAGGGTAACGTACGTTCGCCCCGGGGCGTGCTGCGCGGGTCGCTGGCGTCGGTGAACAGGTTGTAGTCGGCCAGGTTCGGGCAGTCGAACGCCAGCGCAGACCAGTTGATGGCGTCGCCCGTATCGGCACCGCAGGCGGCGGCGATCTGTTCTTCAGAGGGCGGCATGCTGCCGCCGTCGACCGGGGTATAAGGGGCCAGGCTGACCGGCGGCAGGCTGGCCAGGGTGCGGCCCAGCGTGCTGCTGCACTGGTGCGGCGTCATGTCGTTGTCGCGCAGCAGGCGCGGGTCCAGCTCCAGGCCATGGAAGTTCAGGAAGTGTGCCGGCGAGACCAGCTCACCGATGGGTTTGAGCAGGCCGGAGATCGGCCCGAGCAAGTCTCCCAGGGCTTCAACCAGGGGCCCGGCCACGAACTCGTTGTCTTCGATACAGATCCAGAATTCAGGCTTGATGCGTGCGCCGTCCGGTTCAAATTTGTGCGCGTTGTAACGGCATTCCGGGTTCGGATCGCCGGGGCGAAACTGCGGTTTGCCGAATTCATCGGCGGGCACCGGCTCGCCGTCGCTGCCCAGTGGGTAGGGGCAGTCAGCGTCCAGTTCATCGTAGAGGCCGTCCCAGACAATATGCGCGCCGAGCCCCAGGTTCTTGAGTCGCACCAGGGTCGGCAGCAGAAACTCCACTTCGCCTTCGGGCAGCCCTTGCAGGTTTTCCAGGGTCAGCTCCAGCGGCGGGTTGTAACCGGCATTCTTCAGCACATTGTCGCGAATCAGGATGCCTTCCGGGTAATAGTCCATGCGCCGGTCGCCGTCGCCGCCCAGCAGCTCATAGCTGGCGATGATGATGTTGGCGGTCTGATGGTCCTCGAACACATTGTCGAAAATCTCGATGCGGTCATAGGACAGGATCAGTGCGCCCGTGCCCTTGGGGACGGCGCGCACGATGCCACCTGCAGCGAAGTTGCTCAGGTTGTTATTGCGGGAAACGTTGTTGAACAGGCGCGTGCCGTCGCCGAACTGCGACAGGCCGGGCAGATCGAAAATCAGGAAGCCGCCGGTGTTGCATTCGGCCAGGTTGTCATATTGATCAGCACGGTTGGTGTTCTCGATTTCAAAACCGGCCACGTTGAAGGCCGCGCGGCTGTTGCGCACGATCACGTCGTCGGACTGGCCGACGTAGATCCCGGCATCCGAGGCGCCGATGGCCTCGATGCCTTCGACCAGGATATGGCGCGATTCCACCGGGTAGATCGCGTAGCGACCGTTCGAGGAAGAAGGCTGGTAATCGTCCGGGCAGTCCCACTGCATGGAGGCGGGCACGTTGTTGGCGGCCACCGGCAGATTGGCGCTGGACCAGAGCATGCGCAGGTCAACAAAGTTGACGAAGTCCGAGCCTTTGACCTTGATGCCGTCGCCGGGGGTGTCGACCACGGACATGTCGCGCAGGGTCACGCCCCGGGTGTTGGAGACCAGGATGCCCTCGGCGGTGTTGGAGCCGCGGAAATTGAGGACGGTGTCGTCGCGACCGGCGCCGCGAATGGTGACATTCTCGCCGTTCTGCAGAACCAGCCCGGTGTCCATCTCGAAGTAGCCGCTGGCAAATTCGATCTCGTCACCGGGCCCGGCGGCAATGAAGGCCTCCAGGGCATCCCGTGTCGCATCCGGGCCGGGGGTGATCAGCCAGTGGCGGGGGATGTAGGGGGCACTGTTACCGGGCGGCGGCGCTTCACCGCCAGCGCCGGGCTGGCCAGGCGGGTTGCCGTTGATGCTCGAACTGCCGCCGCAGGCGGCCAGCAGCAGACTGGAAAACAGCGTCGCAGCACCCAGGTGGCGCTGGAAATCTGTGAGGCCTGGCATTGTTGTTATCCCCGATCCATAGCGTTACCAGCAGGCTATCGGGGGCGTGAAGGGACAAACAGGCGTGTTTGGTTAACTGGAGTGGCACCTTCGTATCAGATTGTGAATCAAAACACGACCTTTACATGGGGCGAGGCGTTCAGGGCGGCGTAGATGGCGCTGACCTGATCGCGATGCTCCATCACCACGCGGGCATTCACCGACACATAGGTGCCCTTGCTGCTCGGCGTGATGGCGATATCGGCATCCGGGTCGAAGGTCTCGCCCAGATGCTCCACCAGAATGGCGACCACCGCCTGCTCCAGCGGTGCGTCGGCGCGGCCCATGACCTTGAGGGTCATGGGGTGCGGGAATTCCCAGAGGTGCTCGTTGATGCTCATGCTTTATCTGCCAGTGCACGCTTGAAAGCAGTATACAGCCCGGCCACCTGACGCCATACCGGGCCCGGGCGACCGCTGCCGACGGTGGCGCCGTCGAGCGTGACGACAGGCACGATCTCGCGGGTGGAGCTGGTCACCCAGATCTCATCGGCGCTGCGCAGCGCGGCCTCGCTGATGGACTGTTCAGCACAGGGCACGCCGTGCTGGTGGCACAACTCCAGAATCAGGTCACGGGTGATGCCGCCGAGGATCAGCGGGCTTTTCGGGCAGGTCATGACGGTGCCGTCGGCAACGATGAACAGGTTGCTGGCGGAGCCCTCTGTGGCCAGGCCATCACGCAGCAGAATGGCCTCGGCGGCTCCCTGACTCACGGCCTGCTGGCGCATCAGGATATTCGGCAGCAACGACACCGACTTGATATCACAGCGCAGCCAGCGGCAGTCGGGCAGGGTGATGGCGGCGACGCCTGGTGTGGTATCCGGGGTGTCGGCGGGCGGCGGCGCCATGGGGCTGACCATGGCGAACACGGTGGGTTCGGTACCGGCTGGCGGGAAGGCATGATCGCGCTTGCTGGCCGCGCCCCGGGTGACTTGCAGGTAGAGGCTGAGATTGCCGCCGCCGTTGCGCTCGATCAGTTCGGCAAACAGGGCGCCCCAGCCCGCGTCATCCAGCGGCGCAGCCAGCTGGATCTGGTCCAGCGAGAACGCCAGCCGGGCCAGATGTTCGGCCAGCCGGAAGGGCTGGCCCGCATAGACCGGGATGACTTCATAGACGCCGTCGGCGAACAGAAAGCCCCGGTCCAGGGGGGAAATCCGGGCATCCTCAAGCGGCTGCCAGGTGCCATTCAGATAGGCGATGGACATGGTCAGAACAGGCCTCTGAAGAACAGCACCAGGTGATGCCACAGGCGCCGGAAGATACCGGCGCGCTCGACATCGGCCAGGGCCACGAGCGGCTGCTCCAGCAGCACCTCGTCATCCAGGCTGATGGTCACAGTGCCGACCTGCTGGCCTGCGCTGACCGGTGCACGCAGATCGCCACGCAGGGACATGGACGCGTCCAGGCGGTCGTGGGCGCCGCGCGGAATGGTCAGCGTCATGTCTTCAGCCAGGCCCAGGTTCACATCGCTCTGCTTGCCCATCCAGACGCGGGTCGGCATCAGGGTTTCACCGGCGGCGTAGGCTTCGTAGGTCTCGAAGAAACGGAAGCCGTAGGTCAGCAGCTTCTGGGTTTCGCGGGCACGGGCCTGCTCGGAGGTGGTGCCCATGACCACGGCGATCAGGCGCATGCCATCGCGCTCGGCCGAGGACACCAGGCAGTAACCCGCCGCTTCGGTGTGGCCGGTCTTGATGCCGTCCACGCTCGGGTCGCGCCACAACAGCAGGTTGCGGTTCTGCTGGGTGATGTTGTTGTAGGTGAAGGATTTCTCCCGGTACAGCTCATAGTTTTCCGGGTAATCGATGATCAGGGCGCGTGCCAGGATGGCCATGTCACGGGCGCTGGTGTACATCGCCTCGTCCGGCCAGCCGGTGGAGTTGGTGAAGTAGCTGTTGGTCATGCCCAGACGGCGGGCATGCTGGTTCATCAGATCCGCAAACGCTGACTCGCTGCCGGCGATGTGCTCGGCAATCGCCACGGCGGCGTCGTTGCCGGACTGGATGATGATGCCCTTGATCAGGTCCTCGACACTGACCTGGGTGCCCTCGCGCACGAACATGCGCGAGCCGCCCATGCGCCAGGCTTTCACGCTGATGGTGACTTTGTCGTCCATGCGCAGGTTGCCGTGGGCTATCTCCCGCGCCGCGATGTAGTCGGTCATGATCTTGGTCAGGCTGGCGGGGGGCAGGGCCTCATCCGCGTTATGCTCGACGATCACCTGGCCGCTGGCGGCATCCATCAGGATATAGCCGGTGGCTTCGACCTGGGGCGGGCGCGGCACCAGCGTGGCCTGGGCGCTGACGGTGGCCAGCAGGGGGATCAGGCAGCACAGCAGGGACAGCAACTGGCGGGCGGAAAGCAGATGTGAGCGGGTCATGGTTCCTCGTTCCATTTTCTGCCCCGGGGCGACATGCCCGGGGGCGTCCTGTGAATAGATGCCGCAGAGACGGCGGGGTTCATTTCGCTGGTCGGGTCAGGGCATGACCCGCATGGCTTCACCATAGCCAGCGCCATTGAGCTGCCCGTGGGCCTGTTCCCGGGCATTCTCGGTGGCGAAGGGCCCCACCCACACCCGGTAGGTCGGATTTCCCTGAATGTTGCCCGGGCGGATCGCGACCGGCCAGGAAAACTCGCCCAGCAGACGATTGACCAGCTGCTGTGCCGTGGCGGACTGCTGGAACGCACCGATCTGCAAATACAGCTCCGCTGGCGGTGGCGGGCTGCTTGCGGCGGCGCGCATGGCCGGCTGGTTGCTGCCGCCTGCGCGGGTGGCACTGGCCTGTTGCGGGCGGTTGTTCTCCGGCGTAATCACCTCGACCCGCACACGGCCGGTACCCGCCTGCTCGATCCCCAGCTTGCTGGCGGCGGCCCAGGACAGGTCGATTTCGCGATCCGGGTGGAAGGGGCCGCGATCATTGATGCGCACGATCACCGACTTGCCGTTCTCGAGGCTGGTGACCCGGGCGAACGTGGGCAGAGGCAGGTAGCGGTGCGCCGCCGTGAACTGGTACATGTCATAAGGCTCGCCGCTGGAAGTACGGTGGCCGTGGAACTTGGTGCCGTACCAGGAGGCGATCCCCTCGGCCACATAGCCCTCGGCACTCTCCATCACGTGGTAGGTTTCACCGAACACGGTGTAAGGCGAGTGGTTGCCATAGCGGCTGCGCGGCTCCGGGCGTGGCTCCGGCTGCGGGATCAGGGAAACGTCCGGGCGCTTGTCCGGGGCCGTGTCATGTTCCTGGCTATAGCGATCACTGCCCGGCGTTACGGGCTGCGCGGGCGGCGTGGGCTCCGGCGGGCGGCTGGTGCAGGCTGCGAGCAGGCACAGGGTCAGAGCGGACGCCGCAATGGCGGAACGGGACATGGCGTGAACCACCTGTAAAGAGAATCTCTGTTGGCGCATAGGGTACCTTGTCCGGCCGTCAGGCGGAAACAGGCGTGATAGCCGGGCTTCAGGGCGCAGCGTGCATCCGTTCCGCCAGGATCTGGCTCAACTGGAACACGGCCATGGCGTACAAGTGGCTGTGATTATACCGGGTGATGACATAGAAGTTATGGCCGGTGAGCCAGTATTCGTCCCCGGGATGACCTTCCAGACCCAGAGCGGCCACCCGGGTCGAGCCGGGCAGATCGAAGCAGTAGCGCTCGGCGTCTGCACAGGAGACCGGGGTGATGCCTGCGGCAGCGGCCTTGTCCAGGGTCAGATCGCGCAGCCGGTATTCGGTGCCGAACAGCGACGTGTCGGCGTTGTCGGCCAGCCGGGCACGGGCCGCCACCGGCTCGCCGGTGCGCCAGCGGTGGGCGCTGAAATAGTTGGCCACACTGCCGACCACGTCGGCGACGTTATCAATCAGGTCAATCTTGCCGTCGCCATCAAAATCCACGGCATAGGCGCGGTAGCTGGACGAGATGAACTGCGGCATGCCCATGGCACCGGCGTAGGAGCCACGTACCGTCGACGCATCGATACCGGCCTCCTGCTCCAGCCGGAACAGATGCGCCAGCTCGCGGCGGAAAAAGGCGGCGCGCGGCGGATAATCAAACCCGAGCGTGGCCAGCGCATCGACGACACGCCAGTTGCCCTTGTTGCGACCGTAGCTGGTTTCCACGCCGAGAATGGCGACGATGATTTCTGCGGGCACGCCGTATTCGGCTTCCGCTTTCGCCAGCAGATCGCGATGCTCGGTCCAGAATTCGATGCCCTGCTCGATACGGGTGTCACGAATGAAAATCTGGCGGTAATCACCCCAGGTCAGCACCCGTTCCGCCGGGCGGGCGATGGCTTCCAGAATGGCGGGCTGACGCTCCGCCGAGGCCAGCACCTCGCGTATCCGCGCGATATCCAGGCCCTCGTCGGCCAGCTCGCGGATCAGTGCCTGACCATCGCTGCGCGTGGCGTAGTTGACCCGGTCACTGGTGCTGTCACTGTCACTGGCATGCGCTGCCACGGGGGCTGCAACCAGTGCGCCCAGGCAGACAAGAACGAGGCGTACGGACATGGGGTAATCCTTTTTTTAATGGCTCATCAGCTTGCGGTGCGTATGAATCGACATGAGGATGCCAAAGCCGGCCAGCAGCGTCACGATGGAGGTGCCGCCGTAGCTGATCAGTGGCAGTGGTACCCCCACCACGGGGAGCAGGCCGGACACCATGCCGATGTTCACGAACACGTAAATAAAGAAAGTCAGTGCCAGAGAAGACGCCAGAAGACGGCTGAAAGTTTCCTGCGCATGCCAACTGATGAACAGACCGCGTCCGATCACCGCCAGATACAGGCCCAGCAGCATCAGCACACCGATCAGTCCGCCCTCTTCAGCCAGCACCGCGAGGATGAAGTCAGTGGAGGACTCTGGCAGAAAATCGAGTCGCGACTGGGTGCCGTTGAGCCAGCCCTTGCCACTGATACCACCGGAGCCGATGGCTGTTTTCGACTGGATGATATTCCAGCCTGCACCCAGCGGATCGGCTTCCGGATTGAAGAAGGTGTCCACGCGGCGGCGCTGATAAGGGTGCAGCACAAAGAAGTACATTAACGGGGCGGCCACAGCGAGCAGGCCCAGCGCGGCCAGAATCAATCGCCAGGAGAGCCCGGCCACGAACAGCACCAGCAACCCGGCCGCCGCCACCAGCAGCGAAGTGCCCAGGTCCGGTTGCCGCGCAATCAGCAGCACCGGCACCAGCGTAATGACCAGCACCAGCACGACATCGCGGAAGCGGGCGGGCAGGCTGCGCTCGCTGAAGTACCAGGCCACCATGGCCGGCACCGCCAGCTTCATGATTTCAGCGGGCTGGAAGCTGCCCACCCCGGGCACGGTCAGCCAGCGCTGGGCGCCCTTTGCTTCGGTGCCGATAAACAGCACCAGCACCAGCAATGCCAGCCCGCCGGCGTAGACCACCGGCGCCCAGAAACGATAAGTGCGCGGTGGCACCTGGGCCAGGATCAGCAATGCCATGAAGCCACCGCCGAGGCGAATCGCCTGACGCACGACCAGATCTGCATTGCTGTCGCCCGCGCTGTAAAGCACCAGCAGCCCGCCACCGCACAGCACCAGCAGGGCGGCCAGCAAAGGGGAGTCGAGGTGCAGGCGCCAGAGCAGCCCGCTGCCGTTGGTGGCAAAACTGCGGCTGCTGGGCATTTGCCGCAGGAATTCAGTGTTCATCGGTGCTCCGCCATCAGGGCCGGGATTGCGCCCGGTATGGCCGCCGGGGGGATCTCCAGCTCGCCCGCCTCGTTGAGCAGCCAGGCATCCATGACCTGACGTGCCACCGGCCCCGCCGAGGAGCCACCGCTGCCGCCGTTTTCCACCAGCACCGCCACCACAATCGCCGGATTGTCGGCGGGCGCGAAGCCGACAATCAACGCATGGTCGCGCAGTCTCTCGGCGATTTCTTCTGCGTTGTACTCTTCATCCTTGCCCAGCGAGAACACCTGCGCCGTGCCGGTCTTGGCGGCGATCCGGTACTTGGCGCCTTGGCCCATGGCGCGGGCAGTGCCCCGTGCTCCATGCACCACATCCACCATGGCGGCCGTCATCCGGTCCCAGTGGCGGCTTTCCGGTGACAGGGCCGGCTCGATGGGCGACGCAGGCGGCGTCAACTGGGCCACCCGCGGCACCACCGGCTCACCCCGGCGCGCGAAGATGGCGGTGGACACCGCCAACTGCAAGGGTGAGGTCAGCATATAGCCCTGGCCGATGCTGGCGTTGATAGTGTCACCGTGGAACCAGGGCTCGCCGCGCACCGCACGCTTCCAGGCCCGAGACGGCATGATGCCGCGGGCTTCACCTGGCAGATCAATGCCGGTGCGGTCGCCCAGGGCAAAGCGCACCTTGAAATCGTGCATGCGGTCGATGCCCATCTTGAAGCCCATGTCGTAAAAGTAGGTGTCGCAGGACTCGACGATGGACTTGTGCATATCCACCCAGCCGTGGCCCTGGCGGCGCCAGTCGCGGAACACCCGGGATTGCCCCTCCAGCCGGTAATAGCCCGGGTCCCACATGGTGCGCTGCCAGTCGGTGACGCCCGCATCCAGCCCCGCCAGCCCGGTGATGGGCTTGAGCGTGGAGCCGGGCGGGTACTGCCCCTGCAGGGCCCGGTTGAACAGCGGTCGGTCCAGATCATCGCGATAGGTGGAGAAATCGCGGTGCGAAATGCCGGTGACGAACAGGTTCGGGTCGAAGCCGGGGCGGCTGACAAAGGCCAGAATACCGCCATCGCGCGGATCCATCGCGATCACGGCGCCACGCCGCTCGCCCAGCGCATCCCAGGCTGCCTGCTGCACGCGGATATCCAGGTGCAGATGCACGTCTTCCCCAGGCAGGGGCGGGATCTGTTCCAGCACCTGCAATATGCGCCCGCGGGCATTGGTTTCGACCTTGCGGAAGCCCACACGGCCGTGCAGCAGCCGCTCGTAATGCCGCTCCACACCGAGCCGGCCATAGAAGTGCGTGCCGCTGTAGTTGGCCTGCTCATCCAGCGTCATGCGCTCAAGATCTTCAGCGTTGATCCGGTTCACATAGCCCAGCACATGAGAGAACAGCTCATCGTGGGGGTAATGGCGGATCGGGTTGGCATCGATCCGCACCCCGGGCATCTCATGCTGCACCACCGCCACCCGGGCGATCTCTTCCTCGGTCAAGCGCGCCCGCAGCGGCACCGGCTCCCACGGCCTGCGCGGACTGCGCACCCGGCGCCAGAACCGCTCGATATCCGCCTCTTCCAGCGCGATCTTTTCCGCCACCAGCGCCAGGGTGTCATGGATATTGGGCACCTGCTCCACGATCAGCGCCAGCGAGAAGTCCGGCTGGTTGTCCGCCAGCAACTCACCGCGCCGGTCAAAAATCAGCCCCCGGGGCGGCGCAATGGCCTGGGTCTGCACCCGGTTCTTGTCCGACAGGGTGATGTAGCGGTCATGCTGAATGGCCTGCAACCAGAACATCCGCCCCGCCAGCACCCCCATCAGCACCAGCACGATGGCCGCCGACCACAGCAGGCGCGTCGAGAAGATACGCCCCTCGTTGTGGTGGTCCCTGAATGTCATGGGTGAGCGCATGGCGGGAGAGCCTCGGATTCGGTACAGCGCGGATCAGCGCAAAGGGTAATGGGGTGGGGGCGGGGCGGCAAGGGGCATGGTGGTGTGTGCAGGGGCGGTGGGTGGTGAGGGGTTGGTGATGACTTGCTCAGGATAAGTGTGTGATGTGCGACGGTGTGGGGGGTGATTCGTGAATTCAAGGAAAAGCTCAAAGCTGGCCCAAGCTAAACTATTTCCCAAGGCTTGTTCTCGATTTTGCTCAAATCCCGGCTGCCATGCACTACGGCGACGACATACAGATGCTCAGTCTCCACCAGATAGATGATGCGGTAGCTCTGAAAAACCAACTCCCGCACATCGCCGCGTTCTGCTTCGGGCACTTCCCGCCCCATGAGTGGTTGCTCGCTTAGCAGGGAAGTGGTCTCGATAATCCGATCGATAAACTGCTCGGCATAGACAGGCACATCGCGGGCGATATAAGCGTAAATATCGGCTAAATCCAGTTCAGCGGGTTCCGTCCACTCGATCTTCATGTGTGCTTTTGGTGTCGTGCCATGATGCGGGCTTTGATCTCATCGTGCGGAATGGTTCGACCTTCTTCAGCGGCTTTCAGGCCAGCTTCAATTTTTTGTGTCACATACAGCTCATACATGATGTCGTTCCAGGAGGCTTGCTCTGGCAACTGGTCAATAACGTGTTGTGCCGACTCTTTCGCGTTCATAAAAACCTCAATGGGTTAATGTTGCCTGGCAACCATTGTGCATCATCTCGGGGCAGCCCTCACCCCCGATGATACGGATGCCCCGCCAGAATACTCCACGCTCGATAGACCTGCTCCGCCAGCAGAATCCGCACCAGCGGGTGGGGCAGGGTGAGGTCGGACAGCGACCAGCGCAGGTCGCAGTTGGCGGACAGTTCCGGGCACAGGCCATCGGGGCCGCCGACCAGCAGGATCAGGTCCTGGCCCAGGTCGCGCAGGTGGCCCAGTTCGGTGGCGAGTTTTTCTGTAGTCAGGCGGCGGCCAGTGACTTCCAGGGCGACGCTGCGGGCGCCGGGGTGCCGGGCCATGCGTTTGCGCAGCAGCTCGGCTTCCTGGCGGATCAGGGTGGGTACCGGGGTGCTGCCGCGTTTCGGCAGGGGGATTTCCTCGATCTCCAGGCGGATGTCACCGGCCAGGCGCTTGCTGTACTCGTCGGTGCCGGTCTGCACCCAGTCGGGCATGCGGGTACCGAGCGCCAGCAGGTGGACCCGCATGGCTACTTTTTATCGCCTTGACTATCGCCTTCGCGACTTTCGCGGGCGACGCCGTCCGGGCGCGCATCCGGTTTGCGCCAGAGCCGTTCGAGATCGTAGAACTCGCGGGTGGCCGGTTGCATCACGTGCACGATGACGTCACCCAGATCCACCAGAATCCACTCGGCATTTTGTTGGCCTTCGGTGCCCACCGGCATCACGCCAGCGGCCTTGGCCTGTTCGATCACGTTGTCGGCCAGGGCCTTCACGTGGCGGCTGGAGGTGCCGGTGGCAATCACCATGTGATCGGCAATGCTGGTGAGATCGCGCACGTCCAGATCAGTAACGTTGCGGGCCTTCAGTTCGTCGAGGGCCTCAAGGGCGATGTTCAGGATATCGGGTGTATTCGCGGTCATGCGGTCCCTGGCCTGGTTGGGGGCTTGGAGGTGTCCGGCACATTATACAGGTGATGGCGCTGGATATATGCCTCGACGTCGCTGCTCAGGGCGGGGCAATGCCCGTTGCGCGCCAGGGCGTCGCGTATGGCGCTGGCCGAGACATTGAGAAACGGGCGTTTGAGCATCAGGCGTCGCCCGGCCGGTTGCTGGCACAGGGTGGCGGCATCGCCGTGTGGAAAGGCCTGAAGCACCGCAGGGTCAGCTTCCCCGGCCTCCGGGCGCGGCAAGACGGCGAGGTGGCACAGGGCGGGGTAATCCTGCCAGCGGTGCCAGGTGTGCAATCCGGCCAGGCTGTCGGCGCCAATCAGCAGCACCAGCGGGCGCGGGCCGGCCAGCGTGCGGAAGTGTTCCAGTGTATGCAGGCTGTAGGAGGGGCCGCTCTGGCGTAGCTCCCAGTCATCGGCGATCAGTTCGGGGTAGCGGGCCACGGCGGCTTCGAGCATGGCCAGCCGATGGGTGCCGCTGGCGCCGGGTTGTGGCCGGTGCGGCGGCACAGCGTTGGGCAGCAGGTGCACCGGTGCCTGCAGGGTGCGCGCCACCGCCCGGGCGCCGTTGATGTGCGCCCGGTGCACCGGGTCAAAGGTGCCACCGAACAGCACCAGCGGCGTCACTGGCGGATGTGTCCGTCGCCGAGCACCACCCACTTCTCGCTGGTCAGCCCTTCCAGTCCCACCGGGCCACGGGCGTGCAGCTTGTCGGTGGAAATACCGATTTCGGCGCCCAGGCCATACTCGAAGCCATCAGCGAAGCGCGTGGAGGCATTGACCATCACCGAGCTGGAATCCACTTCCGCCAGGAAACGGCGGGCGCGGGTGTAGTTCTCGGTGACAATGCTTTCTGTATGGGCGGAGCTGTAGTGATTGATATGCTCAATCGCTTCATCCAGCCCGCTGACGATTTTTACAGCCAGCACAGGGGCCAGATATTCCTCGTACCAGTCGGCGTCCACGGCCTGCTTCATGTCGCCGATAAGGGCGCAGGCACGCTCGCAGCCGCGCAGTTCCACGCCCGCCTCGGCATAGGCCGCCGCCAGGGGCGGCAGGATGCGTTCGGCAATGCCTTCCGCCACCAGCAGGGTTTCCATGGTGTTGCAGGTGCCGTAGCGGTGCGTCTTGGCGTTGATCGCCACCCGCAGGGCCTTGTCCTCATCCGCCTGGTCGTCGATATAGACGTGGCAGTTGCCATCCAGATGCTTGATCACCGGCACCCGGGCGTCGCGGCTGATGCGCTCGATCAGGCCCTTGCCACCGCGCGGCACGATCACGTCCACGTATTCGGGATGGGTAATCAACTCGCCCACGGCGGCGCGGTCGGTGGTCTCGATCACCTGCACGGCGTCTTCCGGCAGCCCGGCGGACGCCAGCCCGGCGCGCACGCAGGCGGCAATGGCCTGGTTGGCGCGAATCGCCTCGGAGCCGCCGCGCAGGATGGCGGCGTTACCGGATTTCAGGCACAGAGCAGCTGCATCAATGGTCACGTTCGGGCGCGACTCATAGATGATCCCGATGACGCCCAGGGGCACGCGCATGCGACCCACCTGGATGCCCGTGGGGCGGTAGTTCAGATCCGTGATGCCGCCCACCGGGTCGGGCAGGGCCGCAACCTGGGACAGCCCCTCGATCATGGCGTCGAAGCGCCCCGGGGTCAGTTCCAGACGGTCCAGCAGGGCGGCGTCCAGGCCGTTCTCACGGCCCGCCGCCATGTCTTCCCGGTTGGCGGCCAGAATGGCCTCGCGATGCTCGTGCAGGGCCGCCGCGATCCCCAGCAGGGCCGCGTTCTTGGCGCCGGCGTCAGCCCGCGCCATCAGGCGCGATGCGGCCCGGGCGCGCTGCCCCAGGTCCTGCATGTACTGCTCTATGTTCATGGTGCTCCAGCTCGGATGGTCTAGCGGTCGGCTAGTATAGCCGGACAGCCCGATGGCGGACACCGCGCGCTCGTCAGCCGGTGGTTTACCTGCCCCCGGAAATACCACAGAATGGCATCTTGCCATCAGGCAATGTAATAACAACAACGACAAAACCAATAACAACAAGGTGGCCAGCACCGGAGGCCCGAACAATGCTCATCGATTATCAGGAATACAATCGGCAGGCCATCAAGGCCGTGCCGCGGCACTTCTGGGTGGGTCAGTGGCGCGTCGACTATCTGCCGTTTGCCAGCCCGGAGAACGCCCACAAGCCCCCGCTGGTGGTGATTGGCGGCGCTTTCCAGAACTTCACCTCCTACAAGTACTGCGTTGAGCGTATCTACGAAGACTTCCCCGTGATCCTCGTGGACCTGCCCTCACTGGGCAGCAACGACCAGGTGGCGCCGCAACTCGGCATGGAAGATCTGGCTGATCTGCTGCATGAGTTTGTCGCGCAGATGGGGCTGCCCAAGGTCCACCTGATGGGCCTGTCGCTGGGGTCGGCCATTGCCAGCACCTTTGCCTACAAGTATCCCACCCTGACCGGCAAGATGATCGTGGCGGGCATCGTGGTGCGGCCGCGCAAGAGCTGGCGCATGCTGGTGGAAGAATCCGTGCGCGTGCTGGATGAAGGGCGCATGGATGAATTCTCCCAGGCCGTGGTCCTGTATCTGGTGAACTACCACCGCATCAAGGAAACCGGCATCACGCCCACCGCCCGCCGCCTGTTCTACCGGCAGATGAAAGCGCTGAGCGAGAACGAACGCGAGCGTTACAAGATCAATGGCCGCCGCCTGCTGACCGTGGAAGGCCTGCTCGGCTACCCGGAGTGCGAAACCCTGGTGACCACCGGCGAATACGACAGCTTTACCCTGCCGTGGGAAAACGCCCATTTCGCCAGCAAATGCCCGAATGCCACCTTCGCCCTGATCAAGGGCGCCGATCACCTGCCGCAGCTGGAAAAACGCGAAGTGTCACTGGAGCTGTTCTCCGGCTTCCTGCGCGGTGACTCCCTGGAAAAGGTCGACGGCGTGGACGTATTGCCGCGCGGCACCTACGACCAGCTGGAGCGGCGCCGCAGCGAACGCCTGCTGCCCTGCAACAGTCGTGGCCGCGTCACCAGCGAATCCCGCATCGGCGACCAGTTCCGTTTCGACCAGGACGTCAAGGTGGTGGACATCAACTTCTTTGGTTGCCTGCTGAAACTCGAACGCCCCGGCTTCTCCACCGCCGAGCATGCCCGCGACTGCACCCTGCATCTGGCGTCACCGGATCTGCAACTGGAGCTGCTGGTGTTCGATTACGACGACAACGGCTACCTGCGCTGCCTGTTCAAGCACGGCAACATCGCCCAGGCAGAACGTTTCTCTGAATTGCTGCAGGACCGCAGCTACTTTATCGAACCGAAAGCGGAACCGGCTAAAGTCCACAAGATTTACGGATAGCTTGCCGACAACCACCGCACGTCACGGCCAGCCGTGGTGCCACCCCGCTTTTCAGGACTGTCGAGAGGCATGGATGCCGAACGCAAGCCTACATGGACGTATTCACGGCGTGTCCTGAAAAGC
>ERZ869909.1608-NODE-1608-length-17760-cov-8.822089_pt1 | contig 17760 bp, 12 predicted proteins | sample MGYA00520892_ERZ869909 | MGnify/ENA primary metagenome ERZ869909 (study PRJEB32215, sample SAMEA104723947) | bioreactor metagenome | biome: bioreactor; feature: anaerobic bioreactor; material: water | place: China | collected 2015-03-12 ...
CGCGACTTGGGATGACGCGCTCGATAAGATCGCCGCAGGTTTCAAAGAGACTGTCGCGCGGCACGGTCCGGATTCGGTCGCGTTCTACGTCTCCGGCCAGCTTCTTACCGAGGACTATTACGTTGCCAATAAGCTCATGAAGGGTTTCATCGGCTCGGGCAACATCGACACCAACTCCCGCCTTTGCATGGCCTCGTCCGTGGCCGGCCATCGCCGCGCCTTCGGGTCGGACACCGTGCCTGGCTGTTACGAGGATCTCGACGAAGCCGATCTTCTCGTCCTCGTCGGATCGAATGCAGCGTGGTGCCATCCGATCCTCTACCAGCGCATGGCGAAGAACAAGCGCGAGCGTGGCGCACGCATCGTCGTCATCGATCCGCGCGCGACGCCGACGTCCGACGAAGCGGATCTCTTGCTCCAGATCGCGCCGGGTATGGATTCGGTTCTCTTCTGCGGCCTGTTCGCTTATCTCGTCGAAAAACGCGTGCTTGACCGCGCGTTCCTACGCGACCACACTGCCGGCTATGCGGAAGCGCTCGCCCGCGCCCGGCACATCGCGCCTGACATCGACGCCGTGGCGGAGCGTTGCGAAGTGCCGCGCGAGCAGATTGAGACATTCTTCTCGTGGTTCGCCGAAACAGAGCGCGCGGTGACGCTCTATTCGCAGGGTGTCAATCAGTCCGCGCAGGGCACGGACAAGGTCAACGCCATCATCAACTGCCATCTTGCGACCGGCCGCATTGGCAAGCCAGGCACGGGGCCGTTCTCGCTGACGGGCCAGCCCAACGCCATGGGTGGGCGCGAGGTCGGTGGGCTCGCGAACCAGCTCGCCGCGCATATGGATTTCGATGCCGACAGTATCGCGCGCGTCCGCCGTTTCTGGAATGCACCGCACGTAGCCGAGCGCGCGGGCCTCAAGGCTGTGGAGCTGTTCGAGGCGGTCGCTCAGGGACGCATCAAAGCACTGTGGGTCATGGCGACGAATCCCGTTGTAAGCCTGCCGCGCGCGGACGCAGTGCAAAGCGCGCTCCGCCAGCTCGACCTCCTCGTCGTCTCGGATGTCGTCTCTAGGACCGATACGATGATGGCTGGCCCCCATGTCGTGTTGCCTGCCGCCGGATGGGGCGAGAAGGACGGTACGGTCACCAATTCCGAGCGGCGCATCTCGCGCCAGCGGGCGTTTCTCCCGCAAGCGGGAGAGGCCAAGCCGGATTGGTGGATCGTCTCCGAAGTTGCGAAGCGTATGGGGTTTGCCGACGCGTTCGACTACACATCACCTGCCGACATCTTTCGCGAGCACGCTGCGCTGACGGGATTCGAGAACGACGGCACGCGCGACCTCGATGTGTCCGGCCTCGCCGCGTTGTCCGATGAGGACTATGCGCGTTGCAATCCCGTGCAATGGCCTGTCGGCGCAGCGGCGACGACCGGCGACAAGCGGCTCTTTGCGTCGGGCCGTTTTTTCACGCCCGACCGGCGCGCACGCTTTGTTGCCGTCGCAGATCCCAAGCTCGCCGCAACGCCGGGCCGCCTCCTTCCGCTGCTCCTCAACACCGGCCGTGTGCGCGATCAGTGGCACACGATGACCCGCACGGGAAAATCGCCGCGTCTCGGTGCACACATAGGCGAGCCGTATGTCGCCATCCATCCGAAGGATGCCGAAGCGTTCGACGTTTTAGACGGTGGGTTCGCGCGCATCTCAACGCTTCACGGATGCGCTGTATTGCGCGTCGAGATTTCGGAGGCGCAACGCAGAGGCGAGGTTTTCGCGCCGATTCACTGGAGCGCCGCGACGGCTTCGGATGCACGCATCGGGGCGCTCGTGCAGCGCAACTACGATCCCGTATCAGGCCAGCCTGAGATGAAGGCCACGCAGGCCACCATCGCCCCGGTCAGCTATCAGATCCATGGATTTCTGCTCTCGCGAAAGCCTGTGGACATGCCGGCCGGTGTCTGGTGGGCGCGCGCGGCCGTCGAAGGTGGCGTCGGGTACCGGATCGCAGCAGATCGGATCGGTACACATTGGGCCGACATCGCAAAATCTCTCCTCTCCGAGCATGACGAACTGGTGGAGTTGTTGGACGAGGCGCAGAGCCGCTATCGTGCAGCTCGAGTTTGCGACGGCTCGCTCGAAGCCTGCGTATTTCTTGCCAAGAGCGCGGATGCGTTGCCGAACTGGGACTGGCTCAAGCAACAGCTCGCCGAGCCTGCTCTTTCGGAAACTGCGCGCCGGGCCCTCCTCGCCGGCCGCGCGCCGGAGGGTGGCGCAGATCACGGCCCCCTCGTCTGCGCCTGCTTTGGTGTGGGCCGCAATCAGATCTGCGGCGCAGTCGCGAGTGGCTTGGCCGGATCTGTCGAAGAGATTGGTGTTGCGCTCAAAGCCGGCACGAATTGCGGATCGTGTTTGCCGGAGCTGCGTCGTCTGGTTGCGGAAACGAAAGTAAGCATTCCCGCTGAATAGTGGTGCGTCTCCCCACACGTATTTTGAATCGAAGAGACGCGCCCCGATCAGAAGTTGATGAGACCGCCGAAGCTCACGAAGTCGGCATCTTTGAACTCGCCCAACCCATCGACGTCGGCCTGATAGCGCTGATACTTGAGGTAAAGCGTCATTGCCGCCGCGTCGATTTCCTGTGCGACGCCGCCACCGAAACGTTCGAGCGTGCTACCAGTCGCGCCTGCCGCCAGAGCGATAGGACCGAGCTGATCGACGTAGGCGGCATAGTCGCCGTAGACGATGGTCGCGCCGAGCGGCGTCCACTTCCGGCGAAGGCCCGCCTTCACGTAGTAATGCTCGCTGTCCGGCTGAACGAAGCCGTTGGCCAGCACCGTATCGTTGTTGTTCTCGCGGCCGTATGCTCCGTGCAGGAAAAGCCCAGTCGCGAGATGCTCCGCATAGCCGCCCGCCTGGAAGAAATGCGAATCCTTGCCTGCCTGCGTCGCGACGAAACCCGTCACCGTTTCCGTCGTCATTTCGGTATAACCAGCGCCGAACGCAAGCTTGAAGCCTGCGATCTCGCCCGCATAGCGGAGCGCGATCTCCCAGAAGTCGTCCTCGCCCCAGCTTGCGGACGCCATGAACCCGCCGAACACCGGCGTGTCGTAACGTACTCCGTTCATGACGATGCCGTTGCAGTCGCCGCCGAGGGGCGCGCCCTGCGTGTAGCAGAAGCCGAGCTGCCCCCACGTCACCTGCGAAAGGGCGCCGCCTGCGTCCCTTAGGCCGAAATGGGGAAACCCTGCCAGAAACGTGTAGTTATCGATGATCTGCGTGCCGGAGAGATCGGTGAACATGGCGGCACTCTTGGCCGCGTGCGCAAGTCGCCCCACGCTCAGCTTGCCGAACGTGTCGCTCTCCACATACCAGAACGACATCTGCACGTTGAGCCCGTCGTTCCGGAACGGATTGTCCTGAGTGATCGCGCCTGCGCCCGCGCTCCCTCCGAACGCGTTTCCGGTCAGATCCTGGATGCGCATCATGTAACCCGCGGTCCAGCCGGGGGCGATAGTAGCCTTGCCGTTGAGCTTGAAGTGCGAGGATTGTGTGGGCCCGAGGCCGTGGATGTAGGCGTTGCTCTCGACGCCATCGTCCCAGATGGTGATTTCCTGCGCGATATAGCCGGAGATCGTGAGCGAAACCTTGCGGTTGCCCTTGCGCGCCGTCGTCGCTTCAAGTTCGGCGATCCGTTCCTCGAGATCGGCACAGCAATCGCCGCCCAGGTCGGCCGCGGACACGGGGGCGCCCGCAAGACCTGCGAGAGAGAGGGAAATCAACCCGAATGCACGAAGTCTCGTCTTGGTCATTGCTCTTCCGCCGAACGTTTTCGATGGCGCGAGCGTAGGAGAACGCCTCCCGCTGGCCGAAGAAATTCAGGCGCTCAAATCCGCCGTCTCGGCCCGTGTTGCATTGCTGCAGCACATTGCTTGCCAGACAGGCAAATGCCTGCCGGTTGGGCCGCCCCTCCCTCCCCGGAGCCGACTTGGAGAGTGAGTTCGGCCGACCTTCACGCCTTTTCAACAACCCTTTGGAAACCTTGCCGCTTCCGGGAGCGTTGATGCGGGTCAAGGGCTGCGTATCAAGTGCCTGAGAAGATGCCCTTATGTGACACCGGTCTGGCGAGGTTCGGATGACAAAAAGGTCCACGGCGCGGCGTATGGACGTCGTACGCGATGAACCGGCAGCCCCTGCCGCGCCGGCGCGCCGGCCGCTGCCGCCGCCTCCCCCGCCATTGCATGAGGAAGATCACGGCAGCGAAATGTATCGCGCCATAGATCGGATGCGCGAGGCACTCTCTGCTCATCTCTCGGGAGGTATCTCGCCCGCGTCGCTGGCGCTCGCTCTGTACGATTGGTCAATCCACCTCGCCTCTGCCCCGGGCAAGCGGATGGAACTCGCCGACAAGGCGTTCCGAAAATGGATGCGCCTCGCCACGTATATGACTGCGGCGAGTGCACACCCAGATACGAAGCCGTGCATCGAGCCGCTGGCAGGTGACGATCGCTTCCGCGGCGAAGCCTGGCGTCAGCATCCCTATTGCTGCTGGGCGCAAGGTTTCCTGCTCACGCAGCAATGGTGGCACAACGTGACACGCGGTGTGCCCGGCGTCATGCCACACCACGAGGATGTCGTGTCCTTCGCCACCCGGCAGATTCTCGATATCTACGCCCCATCCAACAATCTCTTCACCAATCCCGAGGTGATCGAGCGGACGATGGCCACCGGCGGCGCCAATCTTCTTCAAGGCTTCCAGAATTGGTTGGACGATGTGAGCCGCCTCGCATTGGGTCAGTCACCCGTTGGCACGGAGGATTTCAAGGTCGGCGAGGATGTGGCCGTCACGCCCGGCAAGGTCGTCTACCGCAACCATCTAATCGAGCTCATTCAGTATAGCCCTACGACCGATAAAGTTCGCGCCGAACCGCTGCTCATCGTGCCGGCGTGGATCATGAAATATTACATCCTCGATCTGTCGCCGCAGAACTCTCTCGTTCGCTATCTCGTCAGCCAGGGGCATACCGTGTTCTGCGTGTCGTGGCGAAACCCGACCGCCGACGATCGCGATCTAGACATGGATTACTACCGCCGTCGCGGCGTGATGGCCGCGCTCGACGCGGTGGGCGCGATTGTACCCGATCAGAAAATCCACGCCGTCGGCTACTGCCTGGGCGGCACCATGCTGGCGATTTCCGCAGCAGCCATGGCGCGCGCGGGCGATGACCGTCTCGCGTCCGTGACGTTGCTTGCCGCCCAGACCGATTTCACCGAGCCGGGTGAACTCGCGCTGTTCATCGACCACAGCCAGATGCACTTCCTCGAAAGCATGATGTGGAACCGCGGCTATCTCTCTGCCGATCAAATGGCCGGTGCGTTCCAGCTCTTGCGCACGAACGACCTCATCTGGTCGCGTATGGTGCGTGAGTATTTGATGGGCGAGCGCCGCCCGATGATCGACCTCATGGCGTGGAACGCGGATTCCACGCGGATGCCGTATCGCATGCATGCAGAGTATCTGAGGCGTCTCTATCTCAACAACGAGTTCGCGGCCGGCCGCTTCATGGTCGATGGCCGATCCGTTGCGATCCAGAATATTCGCGTCCCGATGTTCGTCGTCGGAACGGAGCGCGATCACGTGGCGCCCTGGCGCTCCGTCTATAAGATCCATCAACTCACCGATACCGACGTCACGTTCGTGTTGACGAGCGGCGGTCACAATGCGGGCATCGTAAGCGAGCCGGGCCGGCCGCGCCGTCGCTTCCGCATTGCGCTGAAGCGTGCGAGCGATCCGTATATGTCGCCGAGCGAGTGGAGCGAGGTGGCGAACGAGAATGAAGGCTCGTGGTGGACAGCGTGGGCGGAGTGGCTCGCCGAGCAATCGTCCTCCGGTCGCGTTGCGCCGCCGTCGATGGGAGCTGCGGCGCAGGGTTATGCTCCGGTTTGCGATGCCCCTGGGACATACGTCCTGCAGCGCTGATGTGCGGGGCAGGCGCACGCTGCAGTGCACGTTAAAACGGGGCGCGATGAATACGCGCGATCCGTGGTGCAGACCCTCCGTAGTTTCCGGTGAGGATCGCCGGTTGGCGGCGAACGTCCGCACGCGCTGGAACATGTGCGATTGCAGCACGAAACGCGCGATGCGGCGCACCCGTCAGGGACACCCCGGTGGGGATAGCCGCGCATTGATTTCGCCTCTCACTCCAACGGGTTGACAATCGAAGTCCGACCCCGCATTTGCAAAGCCAACCTGTCGCCCAGCAACATCGAAACGGACAATTGACATCGCGCGGCGTGCCCGATCGACGCCGGATTTCGATGCTTCCTTGCGTTTGGAAGGAACCACATTGCTCCGCGCCACGTTGGCGCCTCACCGTCCCCACAACTACCAGCGGAGATTCTCGGATGTCGCACTTCTCTCTCCCCGCTCGCTCGCTTGGCGTGTTGGCCGCGGTCGCCATGTCCATTGTCGCTGTGGCGGGAGCCCGTGCCGACGCCCGCGAACTCGATGTTCCGTTCGTTCCGACGCCGCAGTCTGTCGTCGAGAAAATGCTCGAGATGGCCGATGTGAAAGAGGGCGACTATCTCATAGATCTCGGATCCGGAGATGGCCGCATCCCCGTCACGGCCGCGAAGAAATACGGCATCAGCGCGCTCGGCGTGGATCTCAATCCCGTTCGCGTGCAGGAAGCAAACGAGAACGCCAAGCGCGAGAAGGTCACCGATAAGGTCGAGTTCCGCGAAGAGGATCTGTTCAAGACGGATCTGAGCAAAGCGACCGTCATCACCATGTATCTGCTGAATTCGGTCAACATGAAGCTTCGCCCGGAGATCCTCAAGCTGAAGCCCGGCACGCGTATCGTCTCGCACAGCTTCGGCATGGGCGACTGGCAGCCGGATAAGGAGGAGGTCGTCGAGGGACGCACCGTCTATATGTGGATCGTGCCCGAGAAGATGCCCGATCTGGCGCCTGCGGAAGATACGCACTAAACCCAAGCCTGCTAGAGACCTTTACGCGCAAGATCGCACGCCGCACGGGAGCATTGTGAATGGACGCCAGCGCCAGTGGCCACCGCCCGACGTTGTCGGTGCTTCAGGCAAGTGCGATGCTCGTAGGCGTTGTCGTCGGGATCGGAATTTTCAGGACGCCGCCGGTTGTTGCGGCGAACGTCGCGGGTCCCACGGAGTTTCTGGCCCTGTGGGTGGCTGGCGGCGTGCTGATGATCATCGGTGCGTTGTGTTATGCCGAGCTTGGCTCGGCGTACCCGAATTCGGGCGGCGAATATCACTATCTCCACCGCGCCTACGGGCGGTTTCCGAGCTTCTTGTTCGCGTTCGGCCGGATGACGGTCATGCAGACGGGCGCGCTTGCGGCCGTCGCGTTCGCCTATGGAGATTATGCCAACGTTCTGGTGCCGCTTGGCGCCTATGGATCTGCGATCCATGCCGCGTCGTGCATCATCCTGTTCACGGTACTGCAGCTCTTCGGCACGAACATCACCGGCAAGTCTCAGTTGACGTTGACGCTTCTGACGATCGGGACGCTGTTTCTCGTCATCGGCGCGGCGTTCTTTGCCGAGCCAGCTGCCATCGTGCCCGCAAGCGAAGCCGGCACCACGGCGCTGCCTGCATCGTCCGCCGGCCTCGCGCTGGTTTTTATCCTGTTGACCTACGGCGGCTGGAACGAAGCAGCCTACCTCTCCGGCGAGGTGAAGGATGCGCGACGCAACATGGTGCGCGTCCTCCTTCTCGGTACGGTTTTCATTCTCGCGCTTTATTTCGTCTACAACAGCGCGTTGCTCTACATCTTCGGCTTCGATGGCCTGCGTGAGACGAAGACGATTATCGAAGGTCCAATTGCTGATGTGTTCGGCACAGTGGGCACCACCGTTATCGCGTTGATCATATGCGCCGCCGCGATCAGCACGATCAACGCGACAATCTTCACCGGCGCGCGCTCGATGTATGCGTTGGGACAGGACTTCCCGTTATTCGCCCCGCTCGGCCGGCTCAGCGGCACCAACGCGACGCCGACGACCGCGCTGCTCGTTCAGTGCGCGATAGCGCTCATTCTCGTTGTGGCAGGCGCCGGCGCCCGTGATGGGTTCAAGGCCATGGTGGAATACACGGCACCGGCGTTCTGGGCGTTCCTGTTCCTGATCGGCTTGTCCGTGATTCTCTTCCGCCACCGCGAGCCGGGCCGGGCTGAGTCCTTCCGTGTGCCGCTCTACCCGTTGCCGCCGCTGATCTTCTGCGCGATGTGCATCTACCTCTTTTATTCGAGCGTGATGTACACGGGCAAAGGCGCGCTCGTGGGGCTCGCCATCCTCGCGGCAGGTATTCCGGTCTATTGGTTCGGCCGGGGGACGGCTGCCGGAAACGCGGGCGCGAAACCTGCCGCCGCTTCGAACCCGGCGGAATAGCCTCTTCCGTCTGTTGTGGCGATTTTTGAATTATAAAATAAAATCAGATATTTACGCGCAAGAATGCGTCGCACCCTTTGTGGGTTGCGGGCATTTCTAAGCCGTCAAACGCCGCTGCGGGGGACGCGCAGACAACGGACACAACGTTACTAAGGCATTGACCAAATTCGCGAGTCGACGGATTGCAATGGAAGCAGCACCTTAAGTTGTGCGCGCGTGCGTTGCGTCGGCTGTACGCTAACGGTCACGAAGACGCGATACGAACGCGCGTCGATGGGCGCATCGGAGCCACGAGGGAACACCGGCATGCGAAAAGATTTGGCCTCGCGTTTAGGGTTCGTGGGCGGAGCAGTGCTGACCGCCTTTTTTGCAGCTCCTGCATTCGCGCAGGCTCCACCCGCGTCTCCGCCGCCCAGTGTTGTCGTAGAGACCGTTCGCCCGCACGACGTCACCGATCAGTCGACCTATCTCGGCCGCGTGGAAGCGATCGACAAAGTGACCATGCGCGCCCGTGTCGACGGCTTCCTGGCAAGCCGCGGCTTCGATGAAGGCTCCGAGGTCAAAAAGGATCAGATCCTGTTCACGCTGGAAAAGGAGCCCTACGAAGCGGCGCTTGCGCTCGCACGCGCCAATCTGGCGAATGCCCGCGCCGGGCTTGATCTCGCCCAGGCCACGTATGATCGAACGCGCCCGCTGGCCGAACGCGGCACCGCCTCGCAAGCAGCCCTCGACGAGGCCGCCGCCAAGCTTTCGCAAGCCCGCGCAAACGTGCAGGCGCAGGAAGCGACGCTGAAGCAGGCGGAGCTCAACCTCAGCTATACCGAGATCCGTGCACCGATGGATGGCCGCACCGGGCGCGCCACCTACGCCGTCGGTGAATACGTCGGCCCAAGCAGCAATCCCCTCGTCAACCTCGTCCGTCAGGACCCGATGTATGTGGCATTCCCCGTGCCGCAGCGCGTCCTCCTTGAAGTGCGCCGAGAGGGCGTTACCGCCGACCAGGTCCTGGTGCGCCTCCATCTGCCGGACGGCTCGACCTATGAGCACGACGGTGCGATCAAGTTCATCGATGTCGAGAGCAACAAAGGCACCGACACGACGATTGTGCGCGCCGAGATCCCCAATCCGGAACGCCTCCTCGTCGATCAGCAGATCGTGCGGGTGAATGTGGTCTCCAAGGAGACCGATCACAGGCTCATGATTTCTCAAGCCGCGATCGTGCTCGACCAGGAAGGCAGCTACGTGCTCGCCGTGTCCGCCGAGAACAAGGTCGAGATCCGGCGCATCGAGGTGGGCGCGCAGCACGGCGCGCGCATCGAGGTGAAGAAAGGTCTCTCCGAAGGGGATCGCGTCATCGTGAGCGGCCACCAGAAGGTGCGACCGGGGATCGTCGTCGAGCCGAGCGAGCCGGTTTCTGATGCCACGCTCGGCGAAACCAGCGGACAGGCTGCGCCATGATTTATGACGTCTTCATCCGCCGCCCCCGCCTGGCGATGGTGATTTCCATCGTCATCACGCTTGCGGGCATCATCGCCGTCGGTGTCATCCCGGTTGCGCAGTATCCCGAGATCGCGCCGCCGACGGTGCGCGTCTCCGCCTCCTACCCCGGCGCCGATGCCGTGACCGTGGAGGAAAGCATCGCCCAGCCGCTCGAGAACGCCATCAACGGCGTGACCGACATGCGCTACATGAAGTCGACGTCCGCCAACGACGGCTCCTACCAGCTCACGGTCTCGTTCCTGCTCGGCACCGATCCCGACATTGCGACCGTGAACGTGCAGAACCGCGCCAATCTCGCGACCGCGCGCCTGCCGGAAGAGGTACGCCGCACCGGTCTCACCATTTCCAAGGTCTCGACCGACCTCTTGCAGGTTTTTCAGTTCTATTCGCCCGACGGATCCCGCGACGCGCTCTTCCTCTCGAACTTCGTCACGCTCAACATCCTGGACGAACTGAAACGCGTGCCAGGCGTCGGCGACGCCTCGGTCTTCGGCGCCCGCGACTATGCGATGCGCATCTGGCTCGATCCTGAAAAGCTCGCCAACTTCGAGCTTTCAGCGCAGGACGTGATCCGCGCCGTGCAGGCGCAGAACGTGCAGGCGGCGGCTGGGCGCGTTGGCGCAGCCCCGCTTTCGGAGGATCAGCGCCTGCAGCTCACGGTCACGACGAAGGGCCGCCTGTCGACGCCGGAGGAATTCGGCAACATCATCGTGCGCACTGCGGGTGACGGCTCGTTCGTGCGCGTCCGCGACATCGCCCGCGTCGAGGTCGAGGGCGCCTCCTTCGACAGCGAGGCGAGCTACCAGGGCAGCCCCGCGGCGCCGGTTGGCATCTATCTGTCGCCGGGCGCCAACGCCGTGAACGTCGCGACCGCCGTTTCAAAGCGCCTCGATGAGCTCAAGGATCGCTTCCCCGAAGGCGTCGAGCTTGCTTACATCTACAACACGGCCGAGTTCGTCTCGGCGATGATCGACAAGGTCATCCACACGCTGATCGAGGCTTTCGTGCTCGTCGCGCTCGTGGTCTTCGTGTTCCTCGGTCGGCTCCGGCCGACGTTTATTCCGCTCATCGCCGTGCCCGTAGCCATCGTCGGCGCGTTCGCCGTGCTGCTGGCCTTCGGCTATTCGGCCAACACCATTTCGTTGCTCGCGCTCGTGCTCGCCATCGGCATCGTGGTCGACGATGCGATCATCGTGGTCGAGAACGTCGAGCGCGTGATGCACGAGGAGCCGCATCTCACGCCGGAGCAGGCGACGAGCAAGGCCATGAGCGAAATCGCAGGCCCCGTGATCGCCATCACGCTGGTGCTGCTTTCGGTGTTCGTACCGGTCGCTTTTCTTGCGGGTTCGTCCGGCGTGTTGTTCCGTCAGTTCGCCATCACGATTTCCGCGGCCATGGTCATTTCGGCCATCAACGCGTTGACGCTCTCGCCCGCGCTGTGCGCGATGTTGCTCAGGCCAGGTGAGCCCGTCCCCATCATGAAGCGCATCACGGGCGCAATCGATGCCACCGGCCGCGGATATGGCCATCTCGTCCGCCGTCTCGTCGCGGTCTCATCCGCAAGCCTTGTCGCGCTGGTTCTGATCGCGGGCGCAACGTACGCCATCTTCGCCCGGACGCCTTCGGGCTTCCTGCCGGACGAGGACAAGGGCTTCATCATCACCGTGCTCAATCTTCCGGCCGGCGCATCGCTGAACCGCACGGAAGAAGCCGCCAAGAAAGCCGTCGAGATCATCCGGGCCGATCCTGCCGTCGAAGGCGTGACGACCATTCTCGGCCTGGACTTCCTGGGCGGCGGTGCGGCATCCAACGGCGGCGTCATGTTCGTCCGTCTCAAGGGCTATGAGGAGCGCACGAGCCGCGACATGCACGCGCTTGCCGTCGCGCGCCGTCTGACGATGGGCCTCTCCGGCATTCCGGACGGCACGCTGATCGCCCTCAACCCGCCCTCGATCTCGGGCCTCGGTCAGGTTGGCGGCTTCGAATATGTGCTGGAAGCCCTCGAAGGCCAGAACGCGCCGGACATGGCGGCTGCCATGCGCGGCCTCCTGATCGCGGCGAACCAGCGGCCTGAGCTTGCCGCCGTGTTCTCGACCTTCGAAGCCGAGACGCCGCAGGTGCGCCTTGACATCGATCGCGACAGAACGAGCGCGCTCAACATCACGCTGTCGGACGTGTTCGCGTCTCTGCAAGCCACGCTCGGTGGCTATTATGTAAACGACTTCAACCTCTACGGCCGCACGTGGACGGTGCGCATGATGGCCGAGCAGCAGTATCGCGCCAGCATCCAGGACATCATGGCGATCCACGTCAAGAACGCTGCCGGCGAAATGACGCCGCTGTCCAGCATCGCTGATGTGCACCTCGACGTAGGGCCGCGAACCCTGACGCGCTACAACAACTATCGCGCCATCTCCATCAACGGCAGCCCCGGTCCGGGCCGCGGGCCCGGCGAAGCCATATCGGCGATGGAGGCGGTATCGGCTGATACGCTCCCGCAAGGGTACGCTTACGAGTGGACAGGGCAGGCGCGCGAGCAGATCGAATCCGCAGGCCAGACGACCATCGTCCTGGGGCTCGCGTTCGTCTTCGCCTACTTGTTCCTCGTCGCGCTCTACGAAAGCTGGACCATTCCGATCCCGGTGCTGCTGTCGGTCTCGATCTCGGTGCTCGGCGCTGTTGCAGCCCTCTGGGCCTTGGGTATGAGTTTCACGCTCTATGCCCAGATCGGCCTCGTGGTTCTGATCGCGCTTGCGGCGAAGAACGCGATCCTCATCGTCGCCTTCTCGATCGAGCGGCGCAATGCCGGTGAAACCCTCATAGACTCCGCCATTGACGGTGCGAAGCTCCGCTTCCGCCCCGTGATGATGACGAGCTTCGCCTTCATCATGGGCCTCATCCCGCTGGTTATTTCGAACGGCCCCGGCGCCGACAGCATGTTCGCCGTCGGTGTGCCGGTGCTTGCGGGCATGTTGGCGGCGGCAGGGCTCGGCATTTTCCTCATTCCGATGCTGTACGTCGTCTTCCAGGGGCTCCAGGAGCGCTTGACGGGCGGCCCGCAGGTCAAAGCTGAAGCCAAAACCGAGACGACGCATTCGTAAGCCCAAGGGCGCGACCTTCGGGCGAGACAACCCGTGAAAGGGACCCAGCCATGTTCTACTGGCTCGTGACCCCGCTGATGGCCATGGCCGCTGGCATCGCCGCGATTTTCGTCGCGCGCGATTCCGCGAATTTCGGCGTCGTGCAAATGGTCGTGTCCGTCCTGCTTCTCGCAGGGCTGGTCGCGCTCCTTGTGTTCTGGGGGCCGATCATGGACTGGCTGCGTCGCGGCCGGCGTGGGCCCCGCTGAAACCGGGCGCTCCGCCCGACAGGTCCGGCCATAGCGCCGAATTCGGCCGTCCCCTCCGTATTTTCTCCCGACGGTGCGTAAGACCGGCGGAAACCAAAACTGAATCTCGGTCTTGAAGCGTGGCCCGGATGCTCTAGGCCGCCACACCCCCCGTCCGGCATACTGCCGCCCGTTCACAGCCTAGGACCGGGTTCATGTCTTTCGGTGCGCGTGCGTTCGTCTTCATCGTCTATTCGCTGCTCGGCATCTCCTTTATCGGAGAGACAGCCGTCCTGTTCTGGGAGTTCGGCCCAGAGCACGCGCTCACGTTCGCCGCGTTCGACAGCCACCTTTTTCTCTTTTTCCCGACGCTCGGTCTCGTAGCGCTGGCGGCGTTCTATCTGCCGTCCTGCGCATTCGTGGATCTCTATGCCCGCCACGTCACGCTCGGGAAGCTCCGCTTCCTGATCGGCATGATGACGCTCGGCGTGGCCGCGTGGTTTGTGGGCATGGGCCTTGCGGACAATCCTCATCGCTCCGTCTGGGATCTGACGCCTCAAACCTTGGCCGCAGATCGCAGTGAGCCGGCGGGCTGCGGCGTGGCAGGCGAGCCCTGCAGGCGCATTGCGCTCCTCGAAGGCGCATCGAACCTCACGACTGTGAGCCGCCAGCGCATTGGAGTTCGCGAGTTCTTTAGGTCATGCGAGGCTGAACCTCTGATCGAGAGCGGGCCCGCGTCCGAGCGTAGGCGGTTCTGTTTCGCCTCGACGCCGCTGTCACCAGCGCCATGGCTCTCGACCGACGCAGAATGCTGCGAGGCGCAACAGCGTTTTCAGACGGCCATCGACGAAAAGTATCTCGTCGCCGGTCAGCAATCGCTGACGAGCCAGGTTCACAACGTTCTGCTGCCCACCAAGGTGTTCTTCCTGTTCATCCTGCTGGCCATCGGCATTCTGCTGACGGTGCGCCACGACGGCGTGCTGCGGCACTATCCCGATAAGATCGGACGCATCGAAGCCGGCGTCCTGATTGGCGCCGTGGCGATGATCTTCTTCCCGCTGATGAGCCAGGGCTATGTGCAGTCGGCTGATGCGTTATTCGGCGTCCAGCAGAAGGGCGGCTTCCGCTCCATCGTCACGCTCATGAGCTTCCTGTTCGGCGCTTGGGCCCTTCTGATCCTCTTGTTCTTCTTCCGCCGCCGCGATCAGAACATGGAAATCGCAGTCAAACTTGCCGGTGTGGTCGCCAGTACGATCGCCGTCTTGAAGTATGATCTTCTTGTCTCGATCGTAGCTCGCGTTCTGGGATCCGGCGCGAGCGAAGTCTCCGTCGCACTTCTGATTGTGCTCGCGTTGGTGGCCGTGCTGGTCCTGCTGTTCCCCTACCTTCGGCGCGGGGTGGTCGGATCGGACGTCGGCTGATCGCGAGCCGAAACGAACGCTGTGCCGTGCGCGCGGTGCACGCACGGACGCGTCTCACAGTACGGATGATCTATCGAACGGCAGACGCGGCGGCTCCGCGCGACTAATGCCGAACTTCCTCTTCGACTTCGTCCATATGGGACTTGATCACGCTCGCTGTCTCGTTTGCGAGCTTTTGATTGAGGCGCGCAAAATACTGGAATTCAGCCTGATACTGTTGCTGTGCCCGCTGAAAGAATTCCGTGTAGGCGGCAAACACATCCTGCACAGTCCTGCATTCCATGAGGCGTTGCGAGGCTGCCATGTCTTCGGTGAAGCGGCGGTTCACGAAGCCGAACCACTCCGTATTGGCCCGCGTCATTTGCTCGATGAAATGACCGTTGAGTTCTGTCATGGCCGTCAGCATCGGCTTGTTGAGAGACATCCAGGCCTCGAACGGATTTCGCTCCAGGCCTTGGTCCGCAAGAGATCTTGAGACTTTTGCACTCATGGTACGCTCCTCCACTAGCGATCCGACGTTGGTATTGGTGTCGAACCATTTGCAAAACATCGAAGGTTCGATTGGCATTTGAATGCCGGCCGGCTTCGTTTGGTTGCGTTTCAATAGAGAGGCTTTGCGCCGCATCGCCCGTCCGTCGGAGGCGTTTCGGCTATATTCACGTGTATCGATAACGGCGCGAATAAAGTGTCTGATGTCCGCGTTGTGTTATCGAGCGGCATCAATGTTGCCGTCACGCCCGCCAGCGTACGCACTTCTTTCTCGCTTATCCACACCTTCCGCGCGCTTTTGTCCTGGGGTCGCGAATATTTGTTTGATGACCGTTTCGGTCGCAAACTGCGTTTGCAGACGGCGACAAGCGCGTTTGATCTTCAGAATCAATCGCGTGCATCGAATCTCAGCGACGGCGTAAACGCGCTTCGCGCGAATGTTGTGAAAGGACGGAGCGAGCGGATGCTGCGATTTCTCGGTTCTGTCGCGGATTTATGGATTGGGCGCAACGCGGTCCCCAGCCCTGAAGCGCGCGCTGATGTCAGCGGTCTTGTGCCGGCGGTGGTGATAACGGGGGCGTCGCGCGGAATCGGTCGCGCGCTTGCCACGCGCTTTGCGCGTGCGGGCGCGAATGTTGCACTCGTTGCTCGCGATGCAGAATCTCTCGCGCGTGTAGCGGCCGAGATCGCGCACGCACACAACGTGAAGGCCACACCGATCGCACTCGATGTGACAAAGGCGGATGCCCCCGCTGCTTTGGATGCTGCACTCCGCGAAGCGGGCTTCTACGCGGATGTGCTGGTGAACAATGCGGGGATGGGTCTCGCGGGGCCGTTCGCGGAGCACGCACCCGAGGAGATCGACAGGCTCATTGCGCTCAACGTCACCGCTCTTACGCGCCTCACGCGCCATTCATTGCCGGCGATGATTGCGCGGGGGCGGGGCGGCGTTCTGAACGTCGCTTCCTTGGGCGGCATGGCGCCGGGTCCCTATCAGGCCGTCTACTACGCAAGCAAGGCGTACGTGATCTCGCTGACGGAGGCGATTGCGCACGAGGTGCGTGGAAGAGGGGTTCGAATTGCGGTCGTGGCGCCAGGCCCGGTAAACACCGGCTTTCACAAGGCGATGGGGGCGGAAGACGCGCTTTACCGCACGCTCGTTCCGGCCCTCAGTCCGGAGGCCGTGGCGGCGAGTGCGTATCGCGGCTATTGCATCGGCCGCACCAAGATCGCACCTGGCATCGTTGCGACCGTGAATGCCGTCGCTTTAAAACTCCTACCGACGTTTGTAAGCGCACCGCTGATCGGCGCGCTGCTCGCCCGTCCCGAACGCCCACGTTAACCTTTTCGAAGCGAAGACGGTCGCCAGCACGACGTCCAGGGGTACGAACAGTAACCGGTTGGATATCGAACGTCGTTTGTAGAGTTGAAACGATTTGGGTGTCTAATCGGTATCAGCGCTAGGGCTGAGGTTTCGCGTACCTTGGCGCCGATCATTCAGCGGTGGCCTGGCGAGACTGAGCGGTCTCGATAGGTCACCGCAAATGCGTTTGGGCCTGCCGCGCGCCAAGCTATTGCGCCGCCTCGCCCCTCTTCTTCTTACCAACCTGCCGCGCAAGCTTTTCGACAAGGCCCTTGTCGATCGCGGGCGCCTGCCTGTCTGCCGGCCGCTCCGGCGTTTCGCCCGAAACCTCGCCAACGGATACGGGATCGCTTGCCGGAAAAGTATCTTGCAGCGCGTTGTTGAGCTGCTTCTCGAGTTCGAACTTCGAAAGCTTCTTCTTTTTAGCCGGTTTGTCCTTCAGTCCTGGAGTCATGGGGGTCTCCTTCAGACGACGATCGCTTCGGACCGAGCGGCCCGAAGCGTGTTGCTCGCAAAGTGCTTTCGGTCAGATGCGCTTGCGCAACGCCTGATAGCGCGGCTCGACATAATCCGACATGCGATCCAGCAGGCTGTCGCTGCGGCGCGGTGAGAGCTTCCACAGCGCGCCCACGGCGCATGCGAATGCCGCGACGACACCAATAGCTACAAGCGGCTGTTCTTCGACGAAGCGGCGCGTGGCCGTCAGCGCGTCCTCAGCCGCTTCACCGGCGCGCTTGGCAACCTTTGTGCCTTCCTCAACCGCCGTATTCGCGGCGTCTTCGGCTCTGCTCTTAAGATGCTGGATCTTGTCCTGCACATCGCTCCCGCGGGTCTCGCCCACACGTTCGAATGACTGCGCCATTTTTCAGCTCCTTGCTCGTTGTCGCGGAATTGCGAAATCAACGCGGCGCTTTCGGGATTCGTTCCGGACTGCGTGGCGAGCGGGCGAAGGGAAAAGGAGCGAGCGGAGAGCAAAGGCCGCAGCAAGGCGACCCGGCGGCGTCATGGCTGAGCCATGTGATAAATGGAGCTGCGCCGTCCCATCAGATCGCCCTCGGGCGCGTGAGCCATTTGAATGTGTGATTTCATCTTCGGCCCGAAGGGCCGGGAGCAAGGCGACCCGGCGCTAGCGCCGCCCTGGCGGAGCGCCCCCGGGCGCGTGAGCCAAAAAAATGGTGCCGCAAACAGGACTCGAACCTGTGACCCCGTCATTACGAATGACGTGCTCTACCAACTGAGCTATT
>ERZ869909.1609-NODE-1609-length-17709-cov-10.281307_pt1 | contig 17709 bp, 12 predicted proteins | sample MGYA00520892_ERZ869909 | MGnify/ENA primary metagenome ERZ869909 (study PRJEB32215, sample SAMEA104723947) | bioreactor metagenome | biome: bioreactor; feature: anaerobic bioreactor; material: water | place: China | collected 2015-03-12 ...
GTTGAGTTTGATGACGTGTTATTATTACTTGATGACTTAAAAGCCCGAAAACTGGCAAATCAATTAAATTTTAAGATTACAGGAACACTTGGAGTAATTCATAAAGCGAAACAAATGTCAATAATTGAAAAAGTAACTCCTTTAATTGATAAATTATTGAACACTGATTTTCGAATAGCAGACAATATCATTAAAGAGATTTTAAAATTGAATAATGAATAAACTGATTGAAAACTTAGCTTTTGGGTTAAAATATTAGGAAAGAAATTTATAATTTAGGAAACAGAGCTTGGTGTCTTATTACCATTCATTGCGAAGTGCTTTTTGGATAACTAATGCATCTTTTTGTAAACGAATTTTCCCCACATATCGATATACATCAACGCCTTTAGGCTTTAATTTCTTAGCCAGGTTTTCAAGAATACTTTGAATATTTTTTTTTGTAGCTCCTTGCTTTAAAGTGGTAACCATAATCAATTGTCTTTACTTACAAAGATGCAATATCAAATGATTGTTTATTTTAATACACATTATTATTTAGCTCGTGATATCCCAACGATAACCGCAAAGTGGTCTTTAGGTAAAGAAAATAGCCCGGCAAGCCATCAAGCTTAACAAATCTCAATAATAAACTCCACCATCGGCGCCGGTGCCATTATCATCCGCGACGTCCCCGATGGAGCAACGGTACCTGTCTGCCGAAGGAAGGGTTGTGAGAGGGAGGCAGGGAGATGGGGAGACAAAGTGAGTGAGAGGCAATTGACTTGTCTTAACATAATTGCTTTGCGCCACACCCTTTAGGGTCGGGGCAATGGCGCAGGGAGACAGGGTGATGGGGAGACTTTGAGACCGGGAGAGAACTCTTTGTGTACCCTGCTTGCCGGCAGGCGTTCACCCCGTACCCTGCATCACACTACCCTTTGCGTTTTTTTGCGTTTTTCTTATGCGGTCTTTGCGTGAACCTTCCACCTGAGTAAGCAAGTTTGAGTGAGCATAATAGCGTAGAAACACAAAATTTTGGACAAACTCTGAAATCAATAATTCCTACCTATGGCTTTTAGGCTCCCATTTAGGGCCGGGGCAAACCGAAAAAGCCGGCTTCAGAAAGGGAGCCTTTTCCTAATAAACCCGCACCCCGCAAATAAGCGGTCAACCTATATCAGGGACATACATCCCTCATCCGTCACCCGTCACCCGTCATCCCTCACCCGTCACCCGTCATCCGTCACCCTGCCCCAAAAAACACCCTAAACACCTTTTATTGCTTTGTTAAGCAAAATTTAAGATAATACGCTAAAGTTTTTATAAAGTAGATGAAGTCAAATAATAATAGTGGTATTTTAACATTTATATTGAAAAGTTTAAAATCGGAACATCCGGTTTTTAATTAATCGATCAAACCTTTTTTGCCCCAATTTATGAACCTTAAAACCAAAGAATATGGAAAATAACAATCTTGCTAAAATCATGATACTGGACTCCACGGCAGCCCACGGTCAGTACATCAGCAAAATGTTTAATACCGATTGTGTGCTGATGACATCCAATTTTAAACCACCAATTCTTAGCGAAGCTGATAAAAGCGCTACCCTGATTTATGTGCTTTCATTTTATGAAGAGCTTGAGGAGTTGTATGAGCTTACAAAAAACCACTTCCGCAATGTGATAGTATGCTCTGAGCGCATGGATGACTCGCTCATTAAGTGCAATAAACCTTTTGCCTTTGTTTCTTTGAACGCTATAAAAAGTAAATGGATGGAGGCTATTTTACAAGCCCTCCATGGTTTAAACGGCGATAAAGTGATTTCCTGTTTCAGTACCGATCATTCGGCCTATAGGGCACTTACCCAAAGAAACGGTGATTAGATACCGGAATCAGTTTAACAATAAACCACAAATCCTTTCTACCACCAACAATCCACCCGGTCAGTAAGGATATGCCACAAGAGTGCCAGCCCAATCACACGGGTTTTGCTGAAAAGCAGCATTCCGAAATAAATACCAATAACCGGAAAACTATGCAACGGATGATACCCCACGCTACAGCGGTTGGGGTCAAAAATAGGGTCGGCAAGCAGGTGGTCGAGATCTATGGCCATAGCCAGTAAAAAAATCAAATAGACTTTCCAAGGCCGGTCTTTAAAAAACAAAAAAGCAATCGCCAGCGGAACGACAAAATGCATACCGTAATGCACTACAAACTGCAGGCTCATAGTTTTTGACTTTTCAAGTAATCAAGAGCTCGGGTGCCTTCGTTAAAAATAAGGTCAATAACAGACAGATTGGGTAAAAAACCATGGTGTTTTTCCTGTACCTGTATATAGGGCAGGGGTTGAAAACTGCCCGCTCTTTTGGCAATGGCCAAATGCCTGTAATCCACAAGCTTCTCGTGGGTTTTGTTGTAGGTTTCCGTGAAATCAACGGGTATATCCAGTTTGAGCAGGTCTTTTAAAACCGCAAAGGTCTCCAGATTAAAATCCATTAAATAGGTGTATTTGTTTTCATAAAGCGGCGCCAGGTCGTCTTCATAAAATTCAAAAAACGGCGAAGTGCGGTAAGCAATCTGAATGGATTTCCAGTGCTCGCGTTGCCATCGAAAATTATTTTCAATTTGAACATCGCTGTACTTTTGATGCACACGTTCTCTTTCGCCGCGTTGCCCTTTGGAGGTATGCTTTATGGGGATATTAAGCAGCAGCGGCCCTTCGGGAGTAGCAATATAAGTGCGGTTTCTGTAGGTTTGCTTCTGGTAGTTGTCGTGCTTTTCAAAAGTAATAGCACTTGCCCGAGCAATAGCTGAAAACTGCTCTATCGAGCCAAAGTAAAGTGGATGTATGAGGATGTTCATTGTTTAGTATTCAGTGTTCAGTGTTCAGTGGTCAGTTTTCGTTATTCGTTAATTGTTATTAGTTAATCTTAAATCGTTGATCAGTATTCAGCTATCCTTCTTTGTGAGCCTTTGTGGCTAATTTACCATATCCATATTGTTTTGGATTTTTTCTTGCCACAATCCAGCCTGTCGGTAGGCAGGAACATCAAGTCTTTAAGTAGCACTAAGTCATAACAAATCTCTTTGGTTCCTTTGCTCTCTTAATTTTGGGTCTTTGTGGTGTAAAATCAAGACTAAACCAGTTATCAGTCCTCGGTCAAATTCTCACCACTCACCAACTCACCTCTCACCACTAATCCCCAACACCGGCTCCAACACCTCCCAAACATTTTTTGCAATCACTTTTTGCCCTTCAGCCGTGGGGTGGATGCCGTCCGGCTGATTCAGTTCGGTCACACCGCCCACGCCTTCCAAAAGGAAAGGAATCAACTTTAAATTGTTTTTCTCTGCCAGTTCCGGAAAAATTGAGCGAAACTCCCGGGTGTACTCAGCACCCATATTGGGCGGCAATTCCATACCGGCAATGAGGATGGTGACGTTTTCGTTCTTCGCCTTCACTTCGTCGATAATCGTTTGCAGGTTGTTTCGGGTTTCCTGTAGAGGAACTCCCCTGAGGCCGTCGTTGGCACCCAGCTCCAGTACAAACACATCCACCGGCTGGTTGAGTACCCAGTGGAGCCTGCTCTTTCCGCTTGCGGTGGTTTCCCCGCTCAGTCCGGCATTTACCACGGTGTATGGAAGTTGCAGCGAGTCGATTTTATGCTGTATCAGTGCCGGATAAGCCTCTTCAATATCCACACCCAGACCGGCAGTAAGGCTGGTGCCAAAAAACAGTATGGTTTTTTTAGGGTTGCTTTCCGGGTTTTCAGTAGCCGGAACCCCGGCTTCAGTCTCCGAAAGATGCTGGTTTTCCCGGGCTTTTTCGCCACAGGAAACCAGTAAAGTGTTCAATAAAATATAACAAAAGATTAACAGCCTCTGCATTCGCATTACGATTATAAATTAAAATGAAATAACTAATTTGCTTCGTTTACAAATTTCGGGTAAATTCAGCAAGATGGCAAAGATATTAAACATTACTCAGCTTAGAAAAAGCTATGACAGCGGAACGAAAAAAATAACCGTTTTGGAAGACATCACTTTTGGAGTGGAAAGCGGCACCACTTTTTCAATAGTGGGGCCTTCAGGCAGTGGCAAAACCACTTTGCTGGGGCTTTGTGCCGGGCTGGACAAACCTGACTCAGGCAGTGTTGAACTGTGTGGCGTTGATTTGGCGAGCTTGAATGAAGACGGCCGTGCACGGCTTCGCAATCTGAATGTGGGCTTTGTATTTCAGGATTTTCAATTGCTTCCCACACTGACTGCCTTGGAAAATGTGATTGTTCCCCTCGAGTTGCAGGGCATTAAAAATGCCTCAAAAACCGGGATGGACTTGCTGGAAAAAGTGGGTTTAAAAGAACGTATTCACCACTATCCCTCCCAACTTTCGGGGGGTGAACAACAGCGGGTAGCAGTGGCACGGGCATTTTCAAACCAGCCCTCCATACTCTTTGCCGATGAACCCACCGGAAATCTGGATGCCGCTACCGGCGAGAAAATCATCCAACTGCTTTTTGACCTGAATAAAGAGCAAAAAACCACACTGGTTATCGTTACCCACGATATGGAACTGGCAGCCAAAACCCGTTCCATCATTCGCCTGAAAAGCGGTAAAATAGTTTCAACCGAAACAGGTGCTGCCGTATGATTAAAACAACTTCCAGACGTGCACGGTTTTTATGGCTGTTAAAAATGGCCGCCCGCGATGGTAAAGCAAGCGGAAAAAAGCTGTTTCTCTTTGTTTCTTCCATCATACTGGGCATTGCGGCCGTGGTTTCCATTCAGTCGTTTGGGGAAAGCCTGAAAGAGAATATCAGTTTACAGTCCAAAGCCCTGATGGGTAGCGACTACAGAATTGGTATTAATGAAACTCCCCGCGAGGGATTGCTCAATATATTGGATTCGCTGGGAGGTGCTGCTGCACGCGAAATCAGTTTTCCTTCTATGGTGGCTTTTCCCGACGAAAAAGGTTCCAGGCTCTTGCAGATAAGAGGCATTGAGCAGGGATTTCCGTTTTACGGAAACCCCGAAACCGAACCCGATAGCGCTGCTGCTACCTATTATGCCGAAGGTAAAGTATTGCTGGACGCCACGGTGATGCTCCAAATGCAACTTGAACAGGGCGACAGCATCCGTATAGGCGAACTTACAGTGCCTATTGCCGGTGCTTTAAAAAGTATACCCGGTAGCACGGCATTTTTTAGTGCTGTGGCACCTACTTTGGTGTTGCCTTATGAGCTTATTGAAAGCACGGGTCTGGTGCAGTTTGGAAGCAGGGTGTCTTATGATTTCTACTTTCTGGCTGATGATGAAACCGATTTGGTACAACTGCGCACCGATTTAAGACCGCGCCTGAACAATGAAAATGCCTTTATACAAACCCATATTTCCGGAAGTGAGCAGCTGGGCAGGCGGTATGACAATTTTGGCAAGTTTCTCAATCTGGTGGCTTTTATTGCCTTGTTGCTGGGGTGTGTGGGTATTGCCAGTGCCATTCATATCTACATTAAAGAGAAACTGCGTTCAGTGGCTATTTTAAAATGCCTGGGTGCCGGAAAACGTCAAACCTTTTTGATTTACCTGCTTCAGGTAGCAGTTATCGGCTTGCTGGCGGGTATGGTGGGTACATTGCTGGGGCTGCTGTTGCAACAGCTCTTTCCGTTGTTTTTGGCCGACCTGCTTCCGGTGGATGTTGAGCTGATTATTTCCGGGCGTGTTATTTTTAACGGTATTCTGCTTGGGGTGCTAATGTCGGTTTTGTTTGCCCTCTACCCGTTGATGAGCACGCTATATGTTTCGCCTTTGGAAACTTTACGCGTAAGCGAAACGGTTCCCGTACAGTCCAAATGGGCAGGCCTGATGGTGTTGTCGCTTATTTTTGGGTTTGTCTTTTTATTTTCTTACAGTTTACTCGAAAACAGCCGTTATGCCCTGTTTTTTATTCTGGGATTAATAGTCACTTTTTCCGTTTTGGCGGGAATGGCACAGTTGTTTATGAAAACGGTCAAAACTTTTTTTCCGGTGGGGTGGGGATTTGCATCGCGCCAAAGTTTACTGAATCTGTTCCGGCCACAAAACCAAACGTTGATACTGATACTTGCCATAGGCGTGGGCACTTTTTTAATCAGTACCCTTTATTTTACCAAAGATGTATTACTGGCACAGACCTCCATTGAAAATCAGGCAGAAACCCCCAACATGATTTTACTGGATGTGCAATCTGCCCAGCAGGATGAAGTAGAAACAACGGTACTTGCCAATGATTTAAAAGTATTGGAGAATATGCCCATAGTTACTATGCGATTGCACGCCATCAATAACAGGACAGTCAATGAAATGCGCCGCGACAGTGTGATGCAGGTGGATCGATGGATACTAAATCACGAGTTTAGGGTATCCTACCGTAATACCCTCACCGAAGCTGAAAGCATCCAAAGCGGAAAATGGGAAACCGGCCTAATGGATGGGCAGCCCATTCCTATTTCAATCAGTGATAATCTGGTTCGGGATGCCGGATTGAAAGTAGGAGACGATGTCTACTTTAATGTGCAGGGGGTTATTATGCATACCCGGGTGAGCAGTGTGCGCTTGGTGGACTGGAGCCGGATGCAAATGAATTTTATGGTGTTGTTTCCCGAAGGGGTACTGGAAAATGCCCCGCAATTCAGGGTGATGACTGTTCAAACCCCCGATGAACAAGCATCTGCCACCCTGCAGCAGCAGTTGGTGCAAAAATTTCCTAACATCACCATCATCGACATCCGGCAGGTACTTACCGTAATAGAGGATTTACTTTCAAAAATTACCTGGCTTATTAATTTCATGGCCTTTTTTAGCATACTTACCGGGTTTATTGTTTTGACCGGTGCGGTTAAAAACAGTAAATACCACCGCATCAGAGAAAGTGTGCTGCTGCGTACGTTGGGTGCCGGGAGCAAGCAAATATTAAAAATCACATTTTTGGAATATCTCTATCTGGGAGTACTGGGTGCCTTAACGGGCATTTTGCTTTCGCTGGCGGGAAGTCAGTTACTGGCTTGGCTGGTTTTTGATACGCCGTTTGTCCCGTCGCCGGTGCCGTTTTTAATTTTGTTACCGGGTATTTCTCTACTGGTAGTTCTTGTGGGTTTGAGTAACAGTATTGCAGTAATCAAAAGTTCGCCCCTGGAAGTGTTGCGCAGTGAGAGCAGGTAGGTCAGTGTAAAGTTCAAGGTTCTATATAATCTTAATACTTTGTACTTCCCTGCCCGACGGCAGGCGGGTAACTTCTAATATCTAATATCTAGTATCTAATATCTAATATCAACATCACATGTCTGGCATCTCACGTCTAATATCTAACTTCTAACTTCTAACATCACGTGTCTGGCATCTCACGTCTAATATCTAACTTCTAATTTCTAACTTCTAACATCTCATGTCTGGCATCTCACGTCTCATCTCATGTCTGGCATCTCACGTCTAATATCTAACTTCATACTATTTAATCTCTTTAATCACCTTTTCGGCTTTTTCTACGATCTCTTTGATTACCTGATCAATTTCATTGGAGGAATTTACAACCTGATCCAGCATAAACTCTTTTTCATCAACATTTAAATGTTCACTTTTTAAAACATCAATAATACTCATCAGGCGGGATAGGGGGGCGCGCACCACGTGTGATTGCATCCAGGCAATTTCCTTGAGTTTGGTGTTTTGTTCTTTGATAGCTTCTATGTTGGCCAGTTTTTCGGTAACATCGGTGGCAATGGTAATAATGGCTTTACTATTGTTGTATTCAATCACATTGTTACTGATTTCAACTTTTATAATAGTACCTTCTTTTTTTTGATGTCTGAAAACAGCATTCTTCAGCAAACTGTTTTTTCCGGAAAGCGTTTTGTTTACAACTTCAAACATAATTGGGATGTCTTCCGGAGGCCGGATGTCTTTCAAAGACATATTCAAAAACTCTTCTTTGGAATAGCCATACAAATCCACAGCGGTTTGATTGACTTCAAGAAACTGATAGGTCTCAGAATCAAATACCCACATAGGTGATGGGTTGAGTTCAAACAAATCCATATATTTCCTTTCAGAATCGATAAGCGATTTTAAAAACAAATACCGCTCTTTACTGTATAGTATACTTTTGTATAAAACCAATGGGGTAATGGTGTCTTTGAGTAGGTAGTCTGACACACCAATAGACAGTGACTTGGTGGTGTACTCCAAATCGGCATAGTCGGTGAGTATAATTACCGGGGTGTGATGCGTAAATTGCTCCAGTTCTTCAATTAACTTTTCTTTGGAAATGTCCGGCAGGGATAGGTCAAGCAGGATGATGTCAATATGGTTCTTTTTGTTTTTACTGATTTCAATAGCCTCGTGGAATTTTTTGGCATGTACCAGTGTGGGATTCAAAATATGTTCACTCAGGTAGTCTTCAATCAAAAGAAAATCTCCGGGGTTGTCTTCAACCACAAGAATAGTGTATTTTTTTTTATCCAGTTGCATAATGTTTTCAGGCAGGCAGTTTAACTAATTGTATCCAGAATTCCTCAATTTTTGAAACGGCTTTCATAAAATCGTCGATATCAAGCGGCTTGGTAATAAAGCAGTTGGCATGACTTTCATAAGAAAGGTTGATGTCTCTAAGGTCTGAAGAGGTAGAGAGCATGATTACAGGAATTTTTTTGGTGATATCATCTTTTTTGATTTCCAACAGTACTTCCAGACCGTTTTTTAAGGGTAAATTGATATCCAGCAATACCAAGTCCGGGGTTTCGGCATCTTGATAAGGGGACTGCTTAAATAAAAAACGTAGGGCATCCACACCGTTTTTAACAACACTTAACTTATTGATTAGTTTTCTTTCGTGCAGTGCTTCTGTGGTTAGCAGGATGTCGCCGGGGTTATCTTCTACAAGTAAAATATGGGCAGATTTCATAAGCAGGTTATTTTTTTATAGTAAAGGTAAAGATAGTTCCTGAATTAATTTGTGACCGGACTTCTATTTTTCCCCCCAGAATTTCAATGTTTTTTTTAACTATGGCCAGTCCGATGCCTGTTCCTGAAAACTCTTCCCGACCGTGGAGTCTTTTAAAAATGACAAAAACTTCATTTAAAGAGGTTTCCGGTATTCCTATTCCGTTGTCGGAAATTGAAAACTCCCAATGGGTTTGTTTGTCGGTTGCCGTAACAGAAATTTCAGGAGCAACATCGCCTCTACTGTATTTTAAGGCGTTATCCAGCAGGTTGTGAAAAATTTGCGTGATAGAGGTTTTGTAATTTTTTATTACCGGAAGGTTTTTGAACGTTATTTTTGCCTTTTTTTCTTGTATGTCTTCCTTGTGGTAATTGCAAAATTCGTTTACAACCTCGTTGATATCAATAGCTTCTTTTTTAATATCGGTATTACCCACTCTTGAATATTCCAGCAAATCCAGTATAATTTGCCGCATACGTTCGGCTCCGTCCACTGCATAAAATATGTATTGATTTGCTTTTTGATCCAGTTTGTCGCTGTATTTTGTTTTTAACTGGTTTAAAAAACTGTGAATCATCCTGAGGGGTTCCTGCAGGTCGTGGGAAGCTATATAGGCAAACTGCTCCAGTTCTTTGTTTGAATTTTGCAACTGCCGGTTCAGGTTTTCAAGTTCAGAGATTTTACGGTCCAGTTTTTTATAATATTTTAAAAGCAATAAAAAGAGGATTATGGCTGTAACCAAAACAAACAAAATCCCTTTGATGGTTTGAACATATTTAAGTTGAGCAACATCCTCTTCGATAAAGGAAAGTACAATTTCGTCACTTACAAAAATCCAGAGCAGTCCCACAATTAAATAGGTTACGGTAATTCTCAGTGCAGTTTTCATTAAAAGTTGGTTCTTTAGTTGGTTTTGGGCAATGTAAAATAGAAGCTACTACCCTTGCCCGGCTGTGAAGTAACCCAAATTTTGCCTTCAAGGGCATCAATAATCTTTTTGACGATTGCCAGCCCCATTCCCGTACCGTCATGAATATCTTTTTCATGAAGCCTCTGAAAAATAATAAAAATTTTATTAAAATATTGACTTTCTATGCCAATTCCGTTGTCTTGTATGCAAAACTCCCAATGTTCTGCATGTTCTTTAGCTTTTATATTGATAATAGGAGGCTCGTTTTCTTTACTGTATTTAATGGCATTGTCAATTAAATTATGAAAAACCTGAGTAAGCGGCACCTTGTATGTAGGTATTTTCGGTAACCCCTGATAATTAATTTGAGCCTTTTTCTCCTGAATGATTTTTTTGCGGAGTATGCAAAACTCTTCTACTATTTCGTTCAGGTCTATATTTTCCTTGTCTTCATTAAAACGTCCCACTTTGGAAAACTCCAACAGGTCGAGTATAATTTTACGCATACGCTTGGCTCCGTCCACGGCATAGAAGATGTATTCATGAGCTTTTTCATCAAGTTTGTCGCCATACTTTTTCTCGAGCAGCATCAAAAAGCTGCTGATCATCCTGAGGGGTTCCTGCAAGTCATGAGAGGTTACATAGGCAAATTGCTCCAGTTCCTGATTGGATATTTGCAGTTCTTTGGTATGACGCCTTAACTTGTCGTTTAATTTTTTCAGGGCTTCTTCATACTCCCTGCGGTAACTGATGTCAGTCATAGCTCCTACCACACGGGTAACCACATTATTATCATCTCTTATGAAAATTGCCCTGTCTATAATAAAAGCATAATCGCCGTCTGCTTTTTTGAAACGGTATTCTTCAAACCAGTTGGTGGACGTACCGTCAGTCATAAACATTTGAATTTTATCTTCAATCCGGTTTCTGTCTTCGGGATGAATCAGGCTAACTAGGAGATCAATGGTTGGTGTTGTTTGCTCAAGACTGTAGCCAAATTGAGTTTCAAATCCTTTTCCCCAAAACAACTTGTGGTTGATTACATCAAAATCCCATACAGCATCATTGGTGGCTTCGGTTATTTTTTCAAAACGCTCGTTGGTGTCCTGAATAAGTTTTTCTTGTTTTTTTCGCTGGGTGATGTCTTTAAAATATACTGAAAGACCCGATTTTGAGGGGTAGGCACTAACCTCCAACCAGCTGTCGTTTTCCGGATAATAGTCTTCAAAGTGAACAACTTCCTGAAACTTTACCGCTTTGTGGTATTCATTATAAGATTTTAGTCCCACATGTGCCGAAAATACACTCCATAGATGTTTACCAATGATGTCTTCTTTTTTGGTGAGCAGCAATTCTTCGGCTTTGCGGTTCCAGTAGGTTACGTGCCAGTCGTTGTCCACGGCAAAAAAGGCATCGCCTATACTCTCCAGAATATTGTTGCGTTCAGACAGGGCTTCTTTAACTTTTAGTTCGGCCTGCTTGCGCTGGTTAATGTCCTGATAACTTCCAAATACTTTGACACATCTGTCATTCAATCGTTCAGACTCACCAATGCAGCGCACCCATTTCAAGTTGCCCTGACCGCTTAGTATTTGCAATTCCAAATCAAATGGTTGTCCGGTTTTTATCAAATTTTGCACGGCATTGGATAGGTTTCGTTTGTGTTCACCAACAAAAAACTCAAGTCCGGCCGAATTGGTGGGGCTGTAATTTTCGTCCACTTCCATCACTTCGCGGGTCATTGCGCTCCAGAACACATTGTTTTTGGATGCAGTATCTCTTAAGTCAAGCTCCCAACTGCCAATTTTAGCAAGTTTGGCGGTATTTTCAAGCAGGCGTTGAATCTCAATTAAATCGGTGATATCGTTGCCATAGGCATAGGCAAAATTATCTTCGCCATACACTTCAGACGAACTCCAGGAAATCCAGCGATAGTCTCCGGTTTTCGTACGGTATCGGTTGGTAAAGTTATTGGCGAGCCGTTTTCCTGATATGGTTTCTTTGAATTCAACTTTGGTGTTTTCTAAATCCTCAGGGTGTAAAAAGTTTGTAAAAGGTTGTGAGGTGAGTTCTTCTTGTGTATAACCTAAAATATCACAAAAAGCCCTGTTGACTTTTACAAAATAGCCATTGGGGTTGGCAACAGCCATAATTTCGGGAGAGTTGTCAAAAAACAATTGAATTTCGTCCTCCTGTTGTTTGCGTCTAATTTCAGCACCCAGATAATTGCCCAACGGTCTGTATATATTGATTTCGTCGCTGATTTTCTCAGCCGGCAATTTGCTGGAAAACAGCAAAACACCCACGCTGTTCTTATTGTGGATTAACGGAATACCGAAAGCAGATTTTAATCCTGCAATTTTAGCTGCCTGATGGCGGATGTATTTTTTATTCTTACCGATATTGTCAAGAACTTCAATTTTATTTGACTTCCAAACAGTGCCGGGTAGTCCAAGGGCTTTTTCCAGTTTGGTATTATGCTTAGATTCTTTATAAAAAGTTTTGGCCGCTTTTGTTTTTTTGTAGGTTTTATAGAGGTTCAGCGTTTTGTTGTCTGTACTTGCCAGCCATATTTCAGCAGTTTCAAAACTACCAAAATCGACCAGATATCCCAAAACGTCTTGCAGCACCACAGGAAGTTTGTTATTTCGTTCTTTAAAGAAGTTTGCTATTTCAAACTCAAGTTGTTGCTGCAACTCAGCAGTTTTGGAGGCCGTTTTGTCTCTTAAAGCACCTATCATTCTGAAAGGTTTGCCTTTGGTATCTCTTAAAATAAACCCGATTTCTTCAACATAGGCATATTCACCGGTTGATTTTAAGAACCGAAATTCATTTTTCCAGGTATTTTGGGAATCGTCTTTAATAAAATCCTGCCATCTTTTTTGATGTTTCCCGACATCGTGCGGATGGGTTAAAGTAACCCAGTCCTGAAGTTGGAAGGTGGTGTGTGAAAAATCATGACCAAACAGCCTTTGTAAACCGTCTCCCCAATAAAAGTTATCGTTGGTGATGTCCCAGTCATAAATAGCATCGTTGGTGGCTTTGTTGATGATATTGTAACGCTCATTGCTTTCACGGAGTTCTTTTTCCTGATTCAGTCGTTCAGTGACATCTCTGGAGTTGGTTACTAACCCCTCAATAGTAGGTTCATCAAATAAGTTTGTTGCTGTGGTTTCAATCCAGCGCCATTCACCTTTGCTGTTTTTAATTCTGAAAGGTTTTGTAACAATTTGTTTTCGCTTTTCAAGAAGTTTAAAATTTTCATTAACAACTTCCCAATCTTCCGGATGAATAATCTCTTGAACGTTTTTTCCGGTCAGGTATTCCGGCGACCAACCCAAAACCCTTTCTGATGTGGGACTCACATAGATATAACAACCCTCTTTGTCGATGATGGATATAAGGTCTGAACCCTCCTGTATAAGCGATTTAAAACGTTTTTCGTTTTCTTTAAGAAGTTGGTCTGCTTGCTTTTTTTCTGTGATGTCATTAAAAACCACTACAGAACCTCTTGAGCTGTTATCTATAACGATGGGGGTAGAAGAGTAGCGCACCGGAAAAAAGCTGCCATCTTTTTTCCAAAAAACATCCTCATCTACAGAAACTGTTTTTTTGGACTTAATTACCTTGTAGATGGGGCAATCTTTTTCAGGGAAAACGGCTCCGTCTTCTTTTTTATAGTGAATGAGTTTGTGCAGGTTTTTACCTATACATTCTTCTTGGGTGTAGCCTAGCATTTTTGCTCCCGCAGGATTTATAAAGGTGCATACCCCTGAAGCATCGATGCCATATATTCCTTCAACAGTGGATTCAAGAATTAGTTTTCTCTGGTTGCCGGACTCTATTTGATTGACATGAAGGGAAATACTGTTGGCAAGCGACTCCAGGAGTGAAACTTCCTCCATTAAGAATGGATTTTCAGGGTCTTGACCCACCTTTTTGACATAAGAAACATAAATACTGAGTTTGTGGCCTGAAACTGTGGTGCTGTGATTTTCGAGTGTCTGTTTGGTTTTTCTAAACCCTTTGTTTTTATAGGCTTTTTTGTCATATATTATGGAAGCCCTTACTGATTCCGGAAACTGCCACCCACCGGGTATAATTTCAACTGCTTTTGATAGAAAGCTGTCTAAGTCAAGTTCCTGCTGGGTCAACGACGACACCTCAAACAAACAATCAATTTCTTTTTTTCGTTCCTGAAGCGATGCAATGGTATGGCTTAATTCATACTCAGTCCTTTTCTTTTCTGTAATATCTAAGGTAAAGCAGTCCCAAACAATGGTGTCAGCATCAATTCTTGAAGGGTTTCCGGAGCCTTTGTGCCATCGGGTTTCACCATTGGGGTGCAGATAACGCCACTCGTGCGACCAATAAGCAAAATTATTATAGGCATTTTCTATGGACTTGATCAGCGATTTTACATCATCAAAATGAATCCTGTTCCATACCAACATATTGTCCTCCATAATTTCTTCCGGAGTAAAACCCCAAATCTCCCGGGCACCTTTGCTTAATTGAACCAATTTGTCATTTCCTGTAGAATTTCTATAATACCTGAAGACCACACCGGGTATATTGTCTGTTATATTCTTAAGCCTGAGTTCAGTGCTTTTCTTTTTTGTGATGTCAGTATGCGTACCCATCATTACTAAAGGTTTTCCGTCTGTAGACCACTCAACAACTTTACCGCTGTCATTCACCCAGATAATGTGTCCGTCCTTATGGGTCATCCTGCATTCAACTTCATAATACTCAAGTTCTTTGTTAAAACATTTTGCAACGAGTTTGTCGGAGGATTTTGCATCTTCCGGGTGCACCATTTCGTACCATGTTTGTGAGCTGATTGTGCCAAGTTCTTTTTTGGTGTATCCCAGCATCTGGGCATAACGGTCATTTATTTTAATTTCGTCGGTTTCTATATTCCACTCCCAGGTACCCACACGGGTAGCGTTGATGATGTTGTTGAGTTTGTTTGTTTGGTTGAGTACAGCTTTATTTGCCTTCTCAGATTCAATTCTTTCTTTCCGCAAATATAAAAGCTGTTCCACCTGTCCGGCCAAAGCCTTTAAAGCATCTTTTTGTTCTTCAGTGAGCGAGTGGGGCTTATAGTCTAAAACACATAAAGTACCAATTGGGATGCCTTCCTTTGTTTTAAGTGGTACCCCGGCATAGAACCCAATTTTTGGATTTGAAACTACATAGGGGTTGTTTTTGGTAACAGGATGCTTGTGTGTATCTTCAAAAATAGTGAGGTCGTCTTCTTGCTGGATGGCAAAATAGCAAATGGAATTTTTTATGGAAGAAATTCTGAAATCTGCCCCATAAATTGACTTATAATATTGTTTGTCTTTATCTATAAAAGAAACCAAAGCCACCGGAACACCACAAACAAAAGAAGCCAGACGGGTAATATTGTCAAATGCTGCCTCAGGTAACGAGTTAAATATTTCAAAAGATTTTACTGCTGAGGCTCTTTCAATATCAGAAGTTTTGTGCATAATTAGGTATTTAGGATTGACGGCAAATCAATCTCAATAAATAATGTTCTTCAATTTACTAATAATAGTTTTAAAACACTATAATAAGTTGTTTTTTAAAAATGCCGGTAAAAAGTATTTGCGGTAAATCTTTATATAATAATCGTAAAATAATTATCAATTGGGCAAAATAAATTTAAAAAAATAAATAGTAATAGTTAAAAAAAAACAAAAAACTTAAACTAAACCATAAAATATCGGATAATTTATTTAGCAATTAAAAAAACATGTTCTAAATAATTAATCTTTACCTTGGTATTTGTTCTTTTTTCTATTAACAAAACTACAATTATTGAAAATTCCTACAAATATACCTACCTCTTTATTTAAAAAATCCACAAAAAACATATTTTTTCGATGAAATGCATTTTTATTGAAAGAATTGATTGCTTTTATGTTAAATTTGCTCCCGGCTAAAAAGATGTTTTGTTTGGAGTGATATATTAAAAAAATGCTTTGAAGTCTTGATTTAACGAATGTTTTTATAAAATAAACCATGTTTGAATTAGGATATATTTTAAGTTTTTTAGATAATTTAAAAAAATCACTTTTTATGTTGTTTTGGTGATAAAAATGATGAAAAACACAAATTAATACCCCCTTTTTACTGTCCATATGAGTAAGATCATTATTACAGTTTGAAAATTTATATACTTTTAACCAACAATTAACAGCCCTAAAAATCATGAAAAAAAATTACCTACTAATTATTTTCATTTTGTGCGTTTCAGTATTATCTGCACAAAATCCGGGAAATTCACTTCACTTTAATGGAGGAAATACCCATGTTGCGGCAGCCCTGCCCGCAGTATTTGATGATATTGCAAACAACGACATTACTGTAGAAGGCCATGTGCGCTATACAGGAACAACTTTTACACGTGTATTTTTTGCACAAAAAGACGTGAATAACTATTTTACAATAAGCATGACCAATTTCAGCGGTCAGGTGGAATTGTATGTATATGTATCAGCCTTGGGGGTAGTTCACAGTGTTCGAACCACATCGGGTATTACCCTAGGGAACAATCACCACATAGCTGCCCGATGGACAGCCGCAACAAGTACTGTTGAGATTTTTCTTGACGGTCAAGCTGTTGGTACCACATTTGGTGGTGATACTTCAAACGGAATGGATAACATAATGACCATAGGTTCACGTACCGATGGATGGCAAGCATTTATGGGAGAGATTGATGAACTGGCGGTATGGAGTGAAGCAAGAATTCACTGTTTGATTGTTCAGGATGCCAATGAAGGTATCACTCCGGGCAGTGCTAATCTGGTTGCCTACTACACATTTAATCAGGGTGTAGCCGGTGATGATAATACTGCTATATCAACATTGATTGATGAAACCGGTAATTTTAACGGAACACTTCAAAATTTTGTATTAAACGGGCCTGTTTCCAACTTTGTGACCTCTCAGGCTTTTTCAACTTTAGTTCCCGGCCCGGTTACATTCCCAACAGCATTATGTAAACCGGCTTTTACCATTCAATTGGATGCCAATGGCGAAGCAACAATTACAGTTAGCGACATTGATGACGGAAGTTTTGATTTATGTGGTTATGCCTCAATTGAAATAGACAAAACAGATTTTACCTGTGCAGATATTGGACCTAATTTGGTTACACTAACCATCACCGACTTAAACGGAAATACAGATACTTGTACTACTGTAGTAACAGTAGAAGAAATTATTGCACCGGAAGCTTTATGTGTGGCACCCTTTACAATCCAGTTGGATGTAAATGGTCAGGCAACCATCACTCCTGAAATGATTGATAATTTCAGTACTGATAATTGTGCCGTTGACACACTTTCGATTGATAAAACAGTTTTTACCTGTGCCGATATAGGAGATAATACTATTACACTTACAGTAACCGATACCAGCGGAAACACTTCCACCTGTACAACCCTTGTTACTGTTGAAAGCACTTTAGACCCGGTAGCAGTTTGTGTTGCCCCTTTTACTATCCAATTGGATGCCAATGGCGAAGCAACAATTACCCCGCAGGATATCGATGGTGGAAGCACGGCATCGTGTGGAGCGGTTACGCTTTCCTTAGATATTGCAGATTTCACTTGTGCTGACATTGGACCAAATACAGTTACCTTAACAGTTACTGACGGCAATGGAAACTCATCTACTTGTTCAACCGTAGTTACCGTAGAAGACACTGTGGATCCTGTGGCGATGTGTGTGGCCCCGTTTACCATTCAGTTGGATGCCAACGGTCAGGCCAGTATTACGGCTGCCATGATAGATGCCGGAAGTACTGATAATTGTGCAATT
>ERZ869909.1610-NODE-1610-length-17703-cov-87.159764_pt1 | contig 17703 bp, 16 predicted proteins | sample MGYA00520892_ERZ869909 | MGnify/ENA primary metagenome ERZ869909 (study PRJEB32215, sample SAMEA104723947) | bioreactor metagenome | biome: bioreactor; feature: anaerobic bioreactor; material: water | place: China | collected 2015-03-12 ...
ACGCGACCCACAAGACGCCCGAGGTGAAGGCCTGGCTGGACAAACACCCGCGCTTCAAGCTGCATTTCACACCCACCAGCGCCTCATGGCTCAACCTCGTGGAACGCTTCTTCGCCGTGATCACAACACGGCGCATCCGCCGCGGCAGTTCAGTGTTGGCGGTTTCCAGCAGGTTCGCGGGCCCGCCATTCGCGGGCCCGCCATAGGTGGTGAATGTATCAAACGTGCCCATCGGGAAGGCGATGCCCTCGCCGATGGGGATCAGCCGTTCCGAGGTGCCGTTCGAGAGCGTGACCGAGCCGTTGTACTCCTCGAAGAGGATCCCCGCGAAGGGAACGATCAGATTCGACGCCGCATCGAGATAACTCAACACCGACTGAAAGTGCCAATGCCTCGCATCATGCGCCAGCCTTTCCTGCCTGCTCGATCAGCGTGGCCATGCCTTGGCCGCCACCCAGGCACATTGCGATCACGGCATAGCGACCGCCTGTATCGGCCAAGTGATGCATCGCAGTCATTGCCATGCGCAGGCCGGTGGCGCCGGGCGGATGGCCGATTGAGATGCCGCCGCCATAAAGATTCGTCAGCTCTCGCGGTATGGTGTGAATCGCTTCGGCATGCAGGTTGACGACGGCAAAAGCCTCGTTGATCTCCCAGTAGTCGATATCGTCCACGCGCAGGCCGTGGCGTTCGAGCAAGAGGCCGATGGCCGGGGCCGGGCCTGCCCCCATGATCTGCGGGTCCACACCGATGGTGACGGTATCCAGCCAGCGCGCCTCGGGAACGATCCCGGCCTCGGCAAAGGCATCTTCGGCACCGATCACCAGAGCGGCGGCACCGTCTGTCACTCCGGAGGAGTTTCCTGCCGTCACCCGGCCATCCGTACGGAATGCCGGACGCAGTGACGCGAGCTTTTCAGCGGTGACCGCGCGAGGGAACTCATCGGTGTCGAACAGGCGCGTGCCCTTGCCTTCTGCAACTTCGATCGGCGCAATCTGGCGCGCAAGGAAGCCGGAATCGATTGCCCCGCGCGCACGGTTCTGGCTCATCAATCCCCATTCATCCATCGCCTCTCGGGTGTATCCGCCCAGATCGGCCAGCGCTTCGGCGGTTTCGCCCATCAGTTCGCGGCCAAAGGGGCAGCGATAGGTATAATCCAGACCGTCCGTCATGGTAACCGGGCCGCGCTTCGCTCCCCAACGCGCAGATTCGACCAGATAGGGCACACGGCTGAAGTTCTCGCCCCCTGCGGCAATTCCCAACCGGCTGGACCCTGACTGCACAAGCCGCGCAGCGCTGGCAATCGCTTCCGTGCCCGAACCACAGGCGCGGTTAACCGTCAGTGCCGACGAAACGACCGGCAGCCCCGCCTCCAGGGCCACCTTTCGACTGATGAAAAACCCGTCATGATCAACCGGTGTGACATTGCCAAAAACAAGATGATCCAGGCGCGACGGCTCCAGACCGGCAGCGCCAATCGCAGCACGGGTTGCATGTGCGCCCAGTTGCGACAACGGCACATCGCGCAAGGAGCGACCGAAATCACCGAAAGGAGTGCGACGGCCAGCGGCCAGCATCACAGGTATAGTCATGGAGAGAGTCCTTTATGATCTTGTATTCAGGATAAAGTTTGCCGGGTTCAGCGCGACGACATCCCGTTCAAGGACGATGGCGTGCAAGATGACCTGATTGCCTTCACGCCACATCGCGCAGCGCAGTGTTTCACCTGGGAAAACCGGCGCAGAAAACCGTGCTTCCATGGCAGCGATCACATCTGGCGACCAATCGCAAAAGGCCTCCATAACGGCGAGCGAGGCAATGCCCATCGTACAAAGGCCATGCAGGATTGGGCGGTCGAACCCCGCCTCTCGCGCGACTGCGGGATCAGCATGCAGCGGGTTCAGATCGCCATTCCAGCGATAGAGCAGCGCCTGCTGCGGCAATGTTCGGCGGTCGATCACTGCATCGGGGGCGCGTTCGGGAACCTTCACGCCGTTGCTGTCGGGCGCTGTGCCGTGGCTTTCACCGCTACCGCCATCGCCGCGCGCCATGACGGTCTGGCGCAGCCTCGCAACCGTGTTTCCAGTCATATCCGTCAGAACGCTTTCAGCGACGAGCAGCGCGCCACGGCCGGCGCCCTTGTCAGCAACATGGCTGATGCGCGTCTGTCGGCTCATCTGCCCCTCTGGTGGTATCGGGCGCACAAGTTCAAGACGTTCGGCCAGATGCACAAGCCTGGGCAGATCCAGCGCCGTCTCGCGCATCCAGAATCCGGGGTCAGCCAGCACCAGGCCCATTGCGGGCAGGGCTTTTAATCCGCCGGGTGAGCCCTCGTAGACGAACGGCAACGCCTCGTCGACCATGCCGAGGCTGAGCGCGTAAAGGGCTGTGTCGCGCAGGCTGAAATCAATTGCGGCGTCAGGTATCGAATGGTCAAAGACGGAGCGAAGCATCAAGCTCCTCCTCAGTTTTGGCGTGCGATTGCATCGAGCGCCACGCCGAGCGCGGCAAAGGCATCATCGTGACCCTGTGCACCAGTGAAATCCGTGATCCGGGGGATGATCTTTGCCACGGTTTCGGGTGTGACATCGGTGGACTGCAGGGTAACGCCTGCACTTTCCATCATGCGCGCGAGTGCGAAATACCCGCCGCCGGCAATGACGATAGCCCCGTTCAGGGGGCATTCCTGCGCACAAAGCAACACCACGGCGGGCGAGACAAGCTCTGGTGGAGTTGCGGCAACGATTTCGGGAGGCACGGTGCCTTCGGTCATGCGCGTTGCGGCAACCGGGGCAATGGCGTTGACCCGGATGTCATGGCGCGCGCCTTCCAGCTTGAGCGTGTTCATCAGGCCGATGGCGCCCAACTTGGCCGCGCCGTAATTCGACTGCCCGAAATTGCCATACAGCCCGGCTGCCGAGGTGGTCATCACGATCCGCCCGCCGCCCTGCGCCTGCATTGCAGGCCAGACGGCGCGCGACATCAGCGCCGAGCCGGTCAGATGCACACGCACCACCGCCTCGAAATCGGCCGGGTCCATCCTGGCGAGGCTTTTGTCGCGCAGGAAACCGGCGTTGTTAACCAGTGCATCGATCCGCCCGAAGGAGGAAAGCGCGGCCTCTACCAGCGCCTGCGCGCCCTCTGGCGAGGCAATGTCGCTGGCATCGGCAACCGCACGGCCCCCTGCTGACTCGATCTCTGTCACAACCCGTTGCGCGGGGCTGTCGCTCGCACCCGCTCCATCGCGCGCGGTGCCAAGGTCATTGACCACCACCGCTGCCCCCCGCGCGGCCAGCGCCAGCGCATGCGCGCGGCCCAGCCCGCCGCCCGCACCGGTCACGATCGCGACACGGCCATCCAGTCTGATGTGATCGCTCATGCCTTCTCCATCTGATTGTTGTCCGAATAAAGAGCCTCAACCTCGGCGGCGAAAGCCTTATGGATTGCGCTTCTGCGGATCTTCATGGTCGCCGTTACTTCGCCATCGTCATGGTCCAACTCCTTGCGCAGCAGGTGAAACTTGCGGACCTGCTGCACGCGCGGCATGGGCGCACAGACGCGCTTCACCTCGCCGGCGATGAGCTCCGTCACCTGTGGGTTCTGCACGAGGCTGCGAAAAGTCGTGTAAGCCAGCCCCCGGCTTTCGGCCCATTTTCCAACAGTGTCGTAATCGATCTGTATCAGTGCGCTGATGAAGGGCCTACCCTCGCCGATAGACACTGCCTCCCGGATATAGGGGCTGGATTTAAGCGCGTTTTCCACTTCGGAGGGGGAAATATTCTTGCCGCCCGCCGTGATGATGATGTCCTTCTTGCGGTCGACAATGCTCAGTTGATCACCGGTCATCACCGCAATGTCCCCCGAATGCAGCCAGCCGTCCTTCAGCGCTTCGGCGGTAGCTTCGGGGTTCTTGTAATAGCCCGCGAATATCTGCGCGCCACGCATCTGCAGCTCGCCATCCTCTCCCAGACGCACCTCCAGCCCGGGCACGGGCTTGCCAATGCTGCCCACTGGCGACGCATCGGATTGCTGACCGATCCCGATGCCGCAAGTCTCGGTCATGCCGTAGACTTCGCGCAGACGAACGCCCAGAATGCGAAAGAATGTCAGAAGTTCAGGGGAAATGGGCGCAGCGCCAGAAAAGCAGATCCGCGTCCGGCGCAAGCCGATGAAATTGAGCAATGCGCGCAGAATGACAATGTACCAGAAAGCGTAGCGCAGCCTGTCACCAAGGCTCCAGTTCTCGCGTGGCCTTGTGGCCTGTGGCCGCAGCCCCGTCATCGCGCGCTGAAACAGCGCATGGCGCAATGTTCCGGTTTCCATGCTCTTGATCGAAATCGAGGCATTCATCTTTTCCCAGATGCGTGGCACACCGAGGAACAGTGTCGGACCGATTTCGCGAAGGTCGGACTGGATAGTGCGCAGGGATTCAGCGAAGTTGACCGTGTAGCCAACGGCCAGCGGAAGCTGCACGGTGAAAACCTGCTCAGCGACATGGCACAAAGGCAGATAGGAAACCACACTATCGCTTTGTTGCAACTCCCAGGCGGCCGCCACACCATCACCGGCAGCAGCGATGTTGCGATAGCTCAGGATCGCCGCTTTCGGGCGTCCGGTCGAACCGGAGGTAAAAACCATAAGCGCCGGGTCATCAGGGCCCAGCCCGGAAAGCCGTGCGTCAATCGCAGTTGGATCGGCGCGATCGGCTTTTGCACCGGATTCCATGACGGTTGCGAAGTCATGGACCGCTTCGGGGAACTGGCCTTCGCGCAGAACGCCGCGCGTCTCGATGATCAGGATTCCGCGCAAGCGAGGCAGCTTATCTTTTATTTCAAGCGCTTTATCGTATTGCTCCTGATCCTCGCAAACCAGCCACGCGACATCCGCCCTCAACAAAAGGTCGTCGATTTCCGAGGCCGGGCTTGTCGGATAGATCCCGACGGTTACACCACCCGCCAGATTGGTGCCCAGCTGCGCAACGACCCATTCGATACGGCTTTCGCTGAGAATGGCCACGTGCTCGCCTGCCGTCATGCCAAGATCCATCAACCCGCGACCGAAGCCGCGTGCCATGCGCGCGTAATCGGCCCAGGTGTAGCCCTGCCAGATACCGAATTCCTTTTGCCTCAGGGCAATGTCGTTGGGACGGCCTTGTGCCCAATGCATCAGGCGGCGGGGCAAGATCACGTCGGGGTCGGGGCGGTTGGTGTTCATGACGCGCTCCTCAGGAAAGCCAGCGCTTGCGGCGTTTGTAGTGTTTCAATGTGCGGAAGCTTTGCATCGTGCCCGCATCGCCCGTGCCGTGGCCAAGGTAGAAGCGCTGCACATCGGGCGAGGACAACAAGGCATCGACTGTGCCGTCCAGCATCACGCGCCCCTCTTCAAGGATGTAGCCGTAATTCGCTATTCCAAGAGCCGCCACGGCGTTTTGCTCGACCAGAAGAATCGTGGTGCCCTGCTCGCGATTAACGCGCTCGATTATGCCGAAGATTTCGGCTACGACCCGTGGAGCAAGGCCCAGCGAAGGCTCGTCCAGCAAGATGAGCTTGGGCCGCGCAACCAGCGCCCGGCCAATCGCCAGCATCTGCTGTTCCCCTCCGGACAAAAAACCGGCGCGCTGTTTGCGCCGTTCTTTCAGCCGTGGGAAATAGGCATAAACCATTTCGTAGTCTGGCTTGCCGCTTGCCAGTGCGTAACTGCCCGCGATCAGGTTTTCTTCGACAGTCAGATCGGCAAAGATACAACGTCCCTCGCGCACATGCGCCAGACCACGGCGGGCCAGAACATGCGGCGGGCTGTTGCCGATGTCTTTGCCCATGATCTGTATCCGGCCAGTCTCGATATGGCCCCGCTCCAACGGTAAAAGCCCGGAAATGGCTTTCAGTGTGGTTGATTTGCCCGCCCCGTTCGAGCCCAGAAGCGCCACTATCTGTCCCTGCGGCACGCGCAGGGACAGACCTTTCAGAACCTGAATGGTATGGTTGTAAACAACCTCCAGGTTCTCGACAGACAGGGTATCCTCCGCACCCCTGGACAGGGATGCGGTGTTCTTCACGGCATGAGAAGAGGACAAGGTCATGGTTGGCTCAGCTCACGTCTATCCATTCGGACACCGGGTTCAGAAGGCCGCTGGCGGCGTCATTCTGATACACGCGCCCGATCGGGATCGAGTGACTTGAAAGCGAAACCGGGCGGCCGACAAACCCGCCGGTATCCCAGTCCTCGATGCTTTCAAGCGCCGCTTTCAGCGCAGGGCCGTCGAGCGTATCACCCGACGCCATCGCCCGGCGCACCATTTCCTCGTAGATCATCATCGTGAACCACATATGGACGTAATAGGTGCTGAGATAATCGGCATCCGGGCGTGCCCGGCGCGCGACTTCCCACATCTGCTCCATGGCGGGGTTGCCATCGGATTCGTAGGAATAGCTGTAGGGCACGACCCCCATGAATCCGTCGCCGACCTCGCCCATCTGGTTGACGGTCGTCTTGTCCATCGACCACACCGTGCCCATGCACTGGGCATCCACCCTTGCCTCGCGAAGCTGCTGGATGAACTCGGGGATCGGGGCCAGCACATAGCCGTGGAAGATCACGTATTCCGGCTGTGCCCGGCGCAGGGTCACCACCTCGGGCGAGACATCCACACCGCCGGGGCGCGTGATGATCTCGGCCACGATCTCGATATTCAGTTCTTCGGCGAGGCGCTTGGCGGCCTCGATAGGGTCGCGGCCAAACTCGGTGTCGGAATAGATCAGCGCCACACGCGGGCTGCTTGCCCCGGCCTGCGCATGAATGTAGCGCAGGAGCACGCCCATCATCGCCTCATAGGTGGGCGCGGACATGAAGTAATAGGGAGCATTGTCCGGGTCGGCGAGATCGGAGCTGAATGAGGGTGCGGAACTCATGGTCGTGCCGCGCTGGGTCAGTTCTGCCGACACAGCCTTGGCCCAGCCAGTGCTGTCACCATAGTAAAGCTGCGGGTTCTCCTGCGCCATCAGCTTGCGGAAAATCGCCACGCTTTCATTGGTGCGATAGGCGCTGTCCTCCCAGACGAAGCGCAGGCGGCGCCCGTCGATACCGCCCTGCTCGTTGCGCCAGTCCACATAATGTTGCGTGGCTGCGTTCAGGTCGACGCCGACATTGGCGAAAACGCCGGTAATGGGAGACGAGGAGCAAATCACGATGTCATCGTTGCTCTGGGCGCGCGCAATCAAGGGTGCTGCGAGTGCGCCCAAGGCAGCGGTGCCGGTGATAAGGGTTTGTCTGCGAGTCAGAATCGGCATTTCAGTTCCTCCCAAAAGGGTTGTTTCGGTGGGTTCAGTTCTCGCGCCGTTGTCCGGCGTCTGGTTATGTGCGGCGATGGTTCAGCTTCTGAATGGCCAGAGAAAGAAGAACCGGCGAATACGTCGCCAGATCTCGGCCAGGCCATGCGGCTCCAGAATGAGGAACCCTATGATGAGCGCGCCAAAGACGATCTCACGCAAAGGCGAGACATAGACCACCGCGGCAGGGCTGATGATTGCGGCCAGGTTGACAAGTGCGCGCAATACCTCGGGCACCAGCGTCATGAAAATCGCGCCCAGGATCGAGCCCAGGGTAGAGCCCAGACCGCCCACGATGATCGCCGCCAGATAGAAGATGCCCAGTTGCAGCGGAAAGCTTTCGGGCGTGATCGCGCGGAAGAAATAGGCCCAGAGCCCACCTGCAAGTCCGGCATAGCATGCCCCAAGTGCAAAGCTCATCAGCTTGTAGCGGACAATGTCGATCCCGATCACTTCTGCCGAAAGGTCGCGGTCACGGATTGCCACAAAGGCGCGGCCAACCCGGGTGCGGAACAGATTGCGCGCGGCCCAAAGTGCGAAAACCGCGATGGGCATGATCAGGTAATACACCTTGAGGTCCGTATCAAAGACGAATCCACCGATCTGCGCGGGCGGTACGCTGAGGCCACGCACGCCACCAGTGACGCTTTCCCATTCACGGAAGATATACGACAGGATGAACTGGGCAGCCAATGTCGCCACAGCCAGATACAGTCCCTTGATACGCAGGCTGGGGATGCCGATGACAATGCCGACGGCCCCGGCCAGCAGTGCCCCCGCCGGTATCGCCAGCCAGAAGGGCACACCATTGTTGGCCATCCACGCGACGGTATAGGCGCCCACCCCCAGCAGCACGGCATGACCGATGGAGATAAGTCCGGTGAAGCCCGTTGTAATGTTCAGGCCCGCCGTGGCGATGATGTGAATGCCCACCAGACAGCCCAGAAAGGTGATGTAATGCCCACCCACCAGCGGCAGCGCCACCAGGAAGGCCAGGAAAGCCACAAACCAGATCCGCTGAACCGGTGTGCGAAGCACCGCCTCGCCGGTGCGATAATCAGTAACGAAGTCGCCCAGACGCATCGCTCAAAGCCTCTCGATTTCGGGGGTGCCAAACAGGCCGAAGGGCCGCACCATCATGATGATCAAGATCACTGCGAAGGGGACGATCTCGCGAACGCCGGAACCAAAAACGGCAACCGACATGCTTTCGATCCAGCCAATGATCAGCCCGGCGATGATGGTGCCGGGAATGCTGTCAAGCCCGCCCAGGATCACGACAACGATTACCGCCAGACCGACAACACCCAGTTCCGGCGAGACATTGGTCATCGCACCCACCATGATGCCGGCTACGGTGGAGATGAGTGCGGCCAGCACCCAGGTAACAGCGGTATTGCGCGGCGCATCAATGCCGAGGCTCATGGCGGTGTGCGGGTCGGTGGCCGTGGCACGCATGGCCACGCCGCCACGGGCAAAACGGAAATACAGAACGAACCCGAGGATGATGATCGAGGCCAGTCCGAAACCCCAGACCAGTTGGCCCGGCAACATGGCATCACCCAGAAAGAAGGGCGCGCGCGGCACGATGGGTTCCACGCGCCACTGATCGGCGCCCCAGATCATGACTGCTGCGCCATGCAGGATAGAGGCCAGCCCGATTGTCGCCATGACAATGGAAATCGTCGGCTGACCCACAAGCGGGCGCAGCACCAGTCGCTCCACACCCAGCGCCAGAACGGCGGACGCCATCAACGCCAGCATGACCCCCGCCCACCAGGGCAGCCCCATCAGGACCGTCGCCGAAAAGTAGAAATAGGCCCCCATCATCATGAACTCGCCCATGGCGAAGTTCAGCACCCGCGTGGCCTTGTAGACCAGCACGAAACCAAGGCCGATCAGCGCATAAAGGCCGCCCAGCAGCAGACCGATCAGGCTGTATTCATAGAAATCAAGGAAGCTCATGCTTCGGCCTCCACCTTCGCGGTCTCATCGGCATTCACGCCGATATATGCCTCGATCACTTTTGGATGGTTCTGCATTTCCTGTGGTGCGCCTGCGGCGACCAGCTTGCCGAAATTCAGCACTGCAACATGGTCGGAAATGTCCATCACCATGCTCAGATCATGTTCGATCAGCAAGACGGTGATGCCCAGCTCCTCCTTCATGTCCAGAATGAAACGCGCGATATCTTCGGTTTCCTCACGGTTCATGCCCGCCACAGGCTCATCCAGCATGATGATCCTGGGCCGCAGCGCCAGCGCGCGCGCCAGTTCAACCCGCTTTTGCAGTCCATACGGCAGTGCGCCGACCGGCATGTCGCGGATATGGTCGATTTCCAGAAAGTCGATGACCTCGCGCTCGATCTCGTGGCGCAGTTTCTCTTCCTCGGATGCCGCCTTGCCGCGAAACAGAAGCGAGGACAGAAGGCCCGATTTCAGCCGCGAATGCGCGCCAAGCTTGATGTTGTCGACCACGGTCAACCCACGAAAGAGGGCGATGTTCTGGAACGAACGCGCTATGCCAAGCCCTGCGCGCTTGTGGGCAGGCACGCTGGTAATGTCTTGACCCTGGAAACGGACGCTTCCGGAGCTGGGCCGATACATGCCCGATATCACATTGTAGAGGCTGGATTTTCCGGCACCATTGGGGCCAATGATCGCCGTAATCGACCCCTCGGCAACGTCAAGGTCAACCCCGTCGAGCGCGTGAATGCCGCCGAAGCGGAGAGACACGCCGCGCAGTTGCAACAGATGCTCCTGCCCGCTCATCCCTTGCGCCCCTTCACGCCGCCAAGCCTTGACCGGGCAACGATCTCTTTCATGATTTCGGATGTGCCGCCGTAGATGCGCTGAACCCGCGCATCGGCCCAGGCCCGGGCAATCGGATATTCGCGCATGTAGCCGTAGCCACCGTGCAGTTGCAGGCATCGGTCGATCAGCGCACACTGCATCTCGGTGGTCCAGAGCTTGGCCATCGAGGCGGTGGTGCCGTCCAGCCGGCCGGCCATATGCTCGGCCACGCACCAATCAATGAAAACCCGCGCCACCTTGACCTGTGAAAGCATGTCGCCGATTTCGAACCGGGTGTTCTGGTGGCTTGCCAGAGGCTGGCCGAAGGTCTCGCGTTCTTTGACATAGGAGATGGTATGCTCCAGCGCCCCTTCTGCTGCACCAACCGCGGCGATGGCCACCATCAGCCGTTCCTGCGCCAGTTGCTCGACCAGGTAGCGGAAGCCTTGCCCCTCTTCGCCCAGCAGGTGATCGGCGGGCACACGCACGTCATCAAAGAAGATCTCCGAGGTGTCCTGCGCCTTCATCCCGACCTTGTCGAGAACGCGCCCACGATCAAAGCCCGCCAGACGTGCCTCCACCAGGAACAGGCTGATCGCATCGGACCCGCGATCTTCGCCGGTCTTGGCGGCGACCATGAACAGATCGGCAGTCTGGCCATTTGAAATGAAGATCTTCTGGCCCTTGAGCACATAATGATCGCCGTCGCGCACCGCCCGCGTGCGGATTGCACGCACGTCCGATCCGGTGGAGGGCTCGCTCATGGCGATGGCGCCCACCGCGCGCCCTGCGGCCATTTCCGGCAGCCAGCGCTGCTTCAGCGCCTCGGACCCGTAATGCAGCACATAAGGCGCAACGATCTCGGAGTGGAGGTAAAACAACACGCCGGTAGCGCCTGCGCGCGCCACTTCTTCGGTAATGATGGCTGCATGCCGGAAATCCCCGCCCGGGCAGCCGTAGTCCTCTGGCAAGGTCGCACACAACAGCCCAGCCTCGCCAGCTTTCAGCCACAAAGAGCGGTCGACCTGACCCGCGTCTTCCCATTCAGCATGATGTGGGGCGATCTCGCGCTCCACAAAGCGGCGAATGGACTCACGAAAAATCGGATCATCAATGTCAAAACCGTTTGAAAGGTCGTTCATGGCGCTTTCTCCATCTCAGCGGGGCGGTCGGCGTGGTGAAGGGCAAGTGACCGGTATGTAAGCAATTCGTGACGCATCGTTCGGCCCTCGTTACGCCTGATCGAGTGACGTTCTGGCGGGGGCAAGTTCCGGCTTCGGTGGCTTGTGGTTTTCGGTGCCAGCCAGTGCTGCGGCCCGGCCCGCGCTGGCAGCCTGCAAAAGGTCAACGCTGGTGTCCGTCAGAATCTCTGGTGCGATCGCGAGGTTCTGCGCGAGGCAGCGGCGGGCAAACAGATGATCCGTCGGCCGCCCCAGAGACTCCACGCCAACCAGGCGCCCGGCGCTGAAATGAAAAACCGAGAACCGCCCGCTATCGAGCTCTCCCCGTATGACCTTTGTGCCAGAGGTGGGGACAAGGCCTGCGATCTGAAGTTTGAGATCGAACTGGTCCGACCAGAACCATGGAACCTTTGCATAGGGTTCAGGCTTGCCTACCAGCGAGGCGGCAGCAGACCGCGCCTGATCGGTCGCGTTCTGGACGGACTCAAGCCGGATATGCCGCCCGCCCGCAAACGGGTTTGGATGGCGCGCGCAATCCCCTGAAGCGCTGATCGCCGGATCGCTGGTGTTGCCGAACTGGTCCACCATCACGCCATCCCGGCACAGCAGCCCCGCTGCTGATGCCAGTTCGTCATTGGGGATCGATCCGATCCCGGCAATCACGAGATCGCAGGGCAGCACCGAGCCATCGCTCAGACGCACAGCGCGCGCGCGATCGGAAGCGCTTTCGATTTCCGTTACCTTCACACCCAGGCGCAGGTTCACACCACGCGCGCGGTGAAGATGCATCAGGGCATCCGAAGCATACCGGGAAATCGAGTGCGCCAGAAGCTGTTGTTCGACCTCCACCACCGTCACTGACGCCCCCGACATCGCAAGAGACGCAGCAACTTCCAGACCGATAAAGCCGCCACCAACGATGACGATCTCGGCGCTGGTGGCGGCCGCCGCCCGGAGGCGCCGTGCATCCGCCAGGGTGCGAAGCATCAGCACGTTCTCTGACGTGGCGCCAGGGCAGGACAGCGTTCGCGGGCGACATCCGGTAGTGAGGGCAAGCCGACCGTAAGGTATCTGCTCGCCCGCAAGCGTCCTGACAGCCTTGCCGCTCCGATCGATGGCTGCGACCCTTGTCTCTGTGAGCAACTCGATACCAAGGCTTGAGAACAGCGCCGCCGGCCGCAACGCCAGCCCGCCTTCACTGACCTTGCCAGCAAGATAGGCCTTGGAAAGAGGCGGTCGATGATACGGGAGGTCGGCCTCCTCTCCCAGCAGAAGGATGCGCTGCTCGAATCCAAGCTCGCGCGCCGCGATGGCCATGTTCACGCCCGCGCATGAGGCGCCGATGATGACGAGCGGTCCGGTGTTCACGTCTGCCGCTCCGGGATGATTACTGTCAGGCCGTCAAGATCGGGGGCGACAAGAACCTGACAGCCCAGGCGGCTTGTCGGTCGGCGCTCGGCGGCGGCACCTTTCAAGAGATCGTCTTCGAGCTCTGACACGGGCGGAAGAGACCCGGCCTGCGCGCCCTCGATATAGAGGTGACAGGTCGCGCATGCGCACGATCCCCCGCAGTCGCCCAGGATGCCCGGCACCGCGTTGTTGATCGCGCCCTCCATCAGGGACACCCCGACCGGGAGATCCAACACGCGACTCGAGCCATCGCTCAGAACGTAGGTAACCTTCGGCATACGTGCCTCCTCCCTTCGGTGCTTCGCTTAAAACATGAGCGAGCATTCGCTTTATCTTCAATACTAGAACGTCATGTTAAGTCAACATCCCGAATTCATGTTTTTCAAAAAGGGAAAAAAATCATCTAATAACAAGTAATTAAGTGATCGGCTTGATGCTACGGTCACGGCCGTCGGCCGAATCACGGCTTGACATACTTATGGGAGTTCGGTTTAGTAAGAGAATAATCGCTCGCACATTGGGTTCGGGTGAGCAATTGGTGAAGTAAGGGGCCATGGTCGAATCTGGAGCGAAAAGAGAGCTGCCCCAGCAGCAAAGAAGCCAGGAGCGGCGTCGCCACCTAACGGAAGTGGCGGTGCGCCTGATCGAGAAGAGAGGGTTTGAAGCTCTGTCAGTCAGCGAGATCGCCGCAGAGGCCGAGATCAGTATCGGCGGGATGTATCGCTACATCCGAACAAAAGCCGATCTTCTGGTCATGGCATGCGAGGGGATTTTTGGTGGCCTCCGGGAGCAGATGCTCGAGGCCGTCAGTGCGGAGCAGGGTCTTGAGAAAAAGCTCGTTGCGGCGATGCGGGTCTATTGGCTGGCGTGTCACGAGCGGGGGGATCTGATCCGCCTCACCTATCGCGAGTACCGCTCGCTGCCGCAGGAAGCAAAAGAACTCTACAAGCGTCAGGAGCTGGAAATTTCCGAGGTTTTCCGTGACCTCATTCGCGCAGGAAGAATCACTGGCGAATTCAGGGCGGCCGACGACCGGGTGCTCGCGCATGAAATCATCTTCATGTCCCACATGGGCGCATTCAAGTACTGGGCGCTCCGTGATCTCGATCTCGATTGCCTGCTCGCGGAGCATGTAGAGCTGTTCATGTCTCGTGTCCGCCACCAAGCGCAAAGTGGCGAGGACCGTTGTCAATGAGTGAGATCCGGTTTGATGGCAGAGTCGCTATTGTGACCGGGGCTGGCTCCGGCATTGGTCGTTGCCATGCCCTTATGCTTGCATCGCGTGGTGCGCGGGTCGTTGTCAATGATCTGGGAACGACAGTTGACGGGCGCGGCCAACGGCGCCGGTCAGCCGAGGGCGTGATCTCGGAAATTCGGGCCGCCGGTGGTGAGGCCGTCGCAAATGATGACGATATTTCGTGCCCCTGCGGTGCGGCCCGCCTGGCTGATCAGGCTATGGATGAATTCGGACGCCTCGATATCCTCGTCAACAATGCAGGAATTCTGCGAGACAAAACCTTCGCCAAGATGGAACTTGCCGATTTTCAGAAGGTGCTCGACGTCCATCTTCTGGGCAGCGTCTATTGCACGAAGGCCGCTTGGGGTCGGATGACAAGCCAGGGCTACGGCCGCATTGTCGTCACCACATCTTCCTCTGGCCTCTACGGGCACTTTGGTCAAACGAACTACGATGCCGCAAAACTCGGCCTGGTTGGTTTCATGAAAGGACTGGCGCTTGAAGGCCGGCGCAACGATGTTCTGGTAAATGCCGTGGCGCCGTTGGCGGCCACCCGAATGAGTGACGGCGTACTTGATGTCGAGGCTTTTGCGCGCATGGCGCCCGAGCATGTCTCGGCGGTGGTGGCTTACCTTGCAAGCGAGCAGTGTAATCTCAGCGGCGAGATAATGGTGGCAGGTGGCGGCTATCTGGCGCGTGCCGCAATCGTGGAGTCCCAAGGGGTTGTTCTGCCCGCCGAGAACCCTTCGCCGGAGGCTGTGGCCGGTGCTGTTGCGGCGGCCTCAGAGCTTGCACAGGCCGTTGCGTATCCGGACCTGTCTGCCGCCTTCGCTGCCGCCGTATCAAAAATCGACGCTGCGCGGCAGCCTCAGATATCGGCAGCCGGCAGCAGCCACGCTTCCTGACCAGACCGTCTTCAGCTTCAGTTTCTTGACGTGTTTGTGCGATGTCCCCCCAAATGGAGGCCAAGATGACCCTGCTTTACGACCCAGCGGACCGTGCTGTTTTGCGAAACCCTTATCCACTCTTCGCGCGTATGCGCGCTGAAGACCCTGTTCACTGGAGCCCGAAGCTGTCGAGCTGGGTGGTCACCAGTTACGCTCACGCAGGAACCGTTCTGGCATCTAGCGCGTTTTCATCCGATCGGCTGTCACCGTTCTACAAACGCTCGTCGGATGCCGAGCGGTCAACACTTAGCGAAGTCATGCGCTACATCGGCCTTTGGCTGGTGTTCCGGAACCCGCCCGAGCATACCCGGCTGCGGCGCTTGATGAACACAGCGATCAATCCCGGCATCGTGACCGGGATGCAGCCGGGAATAAACTCTATCGTGCATTCGCTTCTCGATAGAATCGATACAGACGGCGAGTTTGATTTCATGTCTGACTTTGCGGTCCAGCTTCCGGCCATGGTCATCATGGATATGCTGGGTGTGCCGCGGGACATGCTTTTCACGATCAAGGCTTGGTCCGATGACCTGATCAACTTCGTCGGCAGCCCTCGTTCGGTTGACGACAAGTATGAGCGCGCGCGGTCAGGCGTCGTCGCCATGGCTGATTTCTTCAGAGATCTGATCAGGCAGCGTCGCCAGAACCCGGAAAACGACATTCTGACGATGCTGATCCAGGCCCGCGATGAGCATCAATCCATGCTGAGTGATGACGAACTCGTCGCCAGCGCAATGTTGCTGCTTTTTGCGGGCCATGAAACGACGACCAGCCTGCTCGGCAACGCGATGCTGGCACTGCATGAAAACCCCGACCAGATGGATAAGCTGCGCCGTCACCCTGAGCTTGCAGATACCGCCGTTGAGGAATTCCTGCGGTTTGACGGGCCGGTTCTTTCTGTTTCTCGTGTCGTTGCAAAGCCCCATGAACTGGGCAGCAAGGCGCTTGAGGAAGGAAACCGGATCTTCGTCATGATTGCGGGTGCGAACCGTGACCCTGCCGTATTCAATGATCCGGAAAGCCTGGATCTGACACGAACGCCCAATCGGCACATCACCTTCGGCAAGGGGCCTCATTTCTGTCTTGGTGCGCCACTCGCCCGGCTGGAGACAAAGATCGCTCTGAACGAGATCCTCTCGCGCTATCGGACAATCGAGGTGACGCGTCGCCCCGAAGATCTGGAATGGATCGATGCAATGGTCATGCGTGGTGTCCGGTCCCTGCCGATGCGCGTGAAACGCTAATCAGTCTCGGAGGAACAGACAATGCGGGACGTTTTCATCATCGGCAGTGCTTGCACCGCCTTCGGTAAACTGGCGCACCGGAGCTACAAGGATCTCACGCGGGAAATTGTCGAAAGTGTCTGCATGGACGCTGGTTTTGACGATGGCGGTCCAGTCGAATCCGTGTGGTTCGGGAATTGCGGCATGGGTGCGCTTGAGCAGCGCAATATCCGCGGACAGGTCTGCTTTACTCCGCTGGTTCGCGATGGCTGGTTCCCTGAGCGGGTTCCCATTGTCAATGTCGAGGGAGGCTGTGCGACCGGCTCTCTCGCACTTTATGGTGCTGCAAAAGACATAGCTTCAGGTGACGTTGAGGTTTCGCTAGCCGTCGGTGTCGAGAAAACCTATTTCGAGGACCGAAGCCGGACCCAGGAAATCTTTGACGGTGCGATCGACCGGTTCGATCCGCAGGAATGGGAAGAATACTATACTGCAATAGGCGAGCGTGCGGAAAAGCCGTTCATGCCCAAGGATGGCGGCGCGACGGTATTCATGAGCACCTACGCCATGCAGGCCGCCTACCACATGAAGCGGCATGGCACGACACAACGACAAATCGCTGCCGGTGCTTCGAAGAACCACCATATGGGGAGTCTCAACCCCGGCGCCCAGTATCGTTTCGAGGTTTCGATCGACGATGTCATGAACGACCGCGTCGTGAGCTGGCCCCTGACCCGCTCGATGTGTGCGCCGATCGGTGACGGTGCGGCAGGCGCGATCGTCTGCTCGGCAGATTTCCTGGCCACCTGCCCGCCGGAGATTCGCGAACGCGCGGTCCGTGTTCTCACGGTGCAGCTTTCGGGTGGCAAGTATCGCGATCCCGATGAACCAAGCCTTAGCCGCGTTGCCGCGCAGAAAGCTTACCGTCGCGCCGGACTGACACCGGATGACATTGATATCGCCGAAGTGCACGATGCCACATCGTTTTGCGAGATCTATCAGTCCGAAATGATGGGGTTCTGCCCGGAAGGGCAGGGCGGAGCCTATGTCGCGTCGGGTGCCACCACTCTTGGCGGAAAGCATCCGATCAATCTTTCCGGCGGCCTGGTCTCGAAAGGGCACCCGATCGGCGCCACCGGGCTTTCCATGATCCATGAACTGACGACGCAACTTCGTGGCGAGGCCGGCCCACGGCAGGCGCCAGACGCGCGTGTCGCGCTTGCTGAGAACGGTGGCGGCGTAGTCGGCTTCGATGAGGCAGTTTGCGCCGTGACGCTGCTTCAGGCGTCAAGGTGATCAGCGAACTGAAAGCTGAAGGATAACGTAAAGAATCTTTCGCACTTTCAGATTTGACGGCTCCTTCTACTTTGACGGAAGGAGCGAAGGGATGAGCCATTGAGGCGCCATTGGCTCAAGCCCAATGGCGAACGTCAGCCGCGCCTGGCGCGAGGTGAAGACGGACTGGGACGCCTGGTGTGCGCGCAGTCTGGCCGATGAGGATATCGTCCGGGTGATCCTCGATGGCACCGTGATCAGGACGTGGCTGGACCGCAAGGCCACGAACATCTCGGTGCTGGCCGCCATCGGC
>ERZ869909.1611-NODE-1611-length-17696-cov-4.074068_pt1 | contig 17696 bp, 14 predicted proteins | sample MGYA00520892_ERZ869909 | MGnify/ENA primary metagenome ERZ869909 (study PRJEB32215, sample SAMEA104723947) | bioreactor metagenome | biome: bioreactor; feature: anaerobic bioreactor; material: water | place: China | collected 2015-03-12 ...
ATCGGATCCTCGCTTGGATGCGCCGCCGATGCGCCGGAGTGCGTTGGCGATGCCCTCGGGATTGCGCGTGAACTGCACCGCCGCGGCATCGGCGAGGAACTCGCGCTGCCTGCTGACGGCGGCCTGGATGATGCGGGACATCAGAACGCCGATGGATCCGACGGCAACAAGTACAATAGCGATAAAAAAGACAGCAATGATTATACCACCAACACCTCTGCCACGAACAACAAAGCGACCGTATCTTATTGATCGTACGATGCCGTAGCCGGTGATTGAGAGAAGCAAGATACCGTTCAAGAGTCCGATCATGCGGATGTTCAGCCGCATATCGCCGTTGAGGATGTGGCTGAACTCGTGGGCCATGACGCCCTGAAGTTCATCGCGTGTGAGTCCGTGCACGCAGCCGTGAGTGACGCCGATGACGGCATCTCCGGTGGTGTAGCCCGCGGCGAAGGCGTTGATGGCGGGCTCGTTCGGGAGGATGAAGACGGGCGGGATGGGGACGCCGGAAGCGATGGCCATTTCCTCGACGACATTGAGGACGAGCCGTTCGTCCGGGTCTTTGGTGTCGGGGTCGATGGGTTTGCCGCCGAGCGCGAGCGCGACGGCGAGACCGCCGGAGCGGAGCTCGTAGATGCGGTAGGCGCTGCCGATCCCTATAATCAGACCTGTAACTAGAAAACCAATGACGGAAATGATAATTGCAAGAATGATCGGCCTAGGAGTCTCGTCATCGAAATCATGCGTGACAGTCAAGAAAAAAAATGTCGAGAGAATCACGCCGACGATTGCGCATATTAGGAAAACAGAGAAGGCGTAGAGGATGATGAGCGTGCGCGTGCGTTTGCGCGCGGCATCCTGATGGCCGAAGAAATCCATCGTCTGGCGTGCGCTCTCCATGCTGCGGCGGCTCCGTGCTCAGGTGCTGGTCAGTTGAAGCTGACTTTGGGCGCTTCCTGAATCTTCTCGGAGTCGGCGAATTCGAGGAGTGCGGCATTGGTGCCGTGGCCGAAGAACCCGGCGATGACGACCGGCGGGAAGGACTGGCGGTAGGTGTTGTAGGTCATCACCGAGTCGTTGTAGGCCTGCCGGCTGAAGGCGACCTTGTTCTCCGTCGAGGTGATCTCCTCCTGGAGGGAGAGCATGTTCTGGTTGGCCTTGAGGTCGGGGTAGGACTCGACGACGGCCATGAGTCGGCTGAGTGCGCCGGTGAGTGCGGTCTCCGCGCCTCCGAGGGCCTGCATCGCCGCGGGATCACCGGGGTTCTTCGAGGCAGCGTTCAGCCCGCTGACCGCCTGCGAGCGTGCGGCGATGACGGCTTCGAGCGTCTCGCGCTCGTGGGTCATGTAGCCCTTGGCGGTTTCGACGAGGTTGGGGATGAGGTCGTAGCGGCGTTTGAGCTGGACCTCGATCTGGGCGAAGGCGTTCTGGAAGCGGTTCTTGAGGGCGACGAGCTTGTTGTAGATGCCGATGACGACGAGGAGAATGACGATGGAGATGACGACGGCGACCACGATGGCCGCGACGAGGATCAGCATGGGTGAAGTCATGGTGCGCTCCGTGTGAGGGGTGCGGGGGGACGCATCATAAGGTTTTGTAGCGGGGGCGGTTGCCTGCGTTGGCCGGAAGGGCGGCGGGGGTGGTTTCTGGGTCCTGCGGAAGGGCGGGGCGGGTGTTCGGAGTGGTATTTGGGAAAGGGGAGGGGGTGATTTCAGGGGTTCTAGACCGAGAATCGTCAAGGCGGGGCGGGGACGGCCCGATATTCCCATCATCGTCACAGAGCGGATCGTGCCGACGAGCCCACGGTCGGGCGTGCCGCGACGGACGAGCATGGAGGCCGTCTGCCATGAAACTGATGCGGCAGGAAATCGGCAGCGAGCGTCGTCGTCATCCGCGGTATGTGCTTCCCTCGATGTATACCGCGGTAGCGGTGCGTCGTGCCGAGGAAACGGAGTTTCACCTCGCGGGGCATGCTTACGATGTCTCGGTCGGTGGCATGCGCTTCGAGTTGGACGAGGCGATCGAACCGGGGACCTCGATCGGCGTCCGGCTTGAGTTGCCGGGCGCGGCATCGCTGCGGCTGATCGATCGTCGTCCGGTGCACATCATCGGGAATGTTGTGTGGCTGGAAGAAGATGATCTGGACACGCCGGGTCCGGTGCGGATGGCGTGCGTGTTCCGTCGCTTCCCGATGCCAGGCGACAAGGAGCGGCTGGCGGCGCGACTGCGCTCGGGTCGCTTCTCGCTTGCTGCGTGAACCGAAGTCGGGGGAGAACGATCACTGTGCTTGAGAGCGCCAGACGCTGAGGATGTTGCTCGCATCCTGCTCGGGCGTTGTGGCGCGCTCGATGATGAGATCGGCGAGGTCGCGATAGAGGTGATCGCGCTGATTGAAGATCTGCCGGATCTCGTCGTGCGCGCCTGCGCCGGTGAGCGCCGGGCGGTTGGGGTCGTCGGGTTGGGAGGCCAGACGCTCGCGGAGGGTGTCGGGATCCAGCCGGAGATAGATGAGGAAAACGCTGTGTCGGGCGCGGGCTTCGCGGAGAATGTCCGCTGCGCCGGGGGCCGTGGGCGTGCCGCCGCCGAGAGCGATGACGGAAGGATCGGGGGCCGAGATCGCGCGGGCGAGCGCGGTGGTTTCGGCAGCGCGGAAGGCGGGCTCGCCGAGCGTCTCCCACGCCTGGGCCACGGTGGAGACGCCGAGATCGCGGAGCGTGTGCTCGTCGAGGTCGATGAACGGTAGATCCGCGAGGCGGGCGATGATGCGGGCGAGTGTGGACTTGCCCGATCCGCGCAGGCCGAGAAGCAGGAGGTGGGTCGGAACCGCGGCGTGGGGCGAGTGCTCAGTCATCGGCGAAGATTCGGCGCTGCACCTCGACGAGGCGGGCGCGTTCGGTGTTGGGGATCTTGCCGAGCGATTGCAGGGCGCGCGTGAAGGCGGACTCGCAGATCATAAGTGTTGTGGGCGGGGTGGCGCTGCGCTGCGCAAGCGATCGGATGACAGCGCATTGCGCCGAACGCAGGCGCAGGCGACGGGCGAGGATGCGGAATGCGGCCTCCCTGTCGTCGCGGGTGAAGAGAGCGGTGCGCCGTTGAATGATGGAGATCGTCGGCAGCAGAATGAGGATCAAGACCGCGGCGAAGAGCGCGATCTGCCAGACGCCAGCGCCGGATGATGCGACCGCGGAGGTCTCTTCGAGCTGGAGTTGGATGGGACGGGTGCTCATGGTGTGATTCGGGGTTGATCAGGCGACGGCGGAGGTAGCTTGTTGTGCGGATGCCTGCTGTCGCTCGGTCCAGCCGCGGCGCATGCGTGCGAGCAGGATGCGTGCGGAGCGTCTGGCCCGTTCACGGAGGCGCGGGTCGGTCTCGGTGCGGACGAGGTGGGCGAGGCGATCGGCCAGATCCGGAGTGGCGTGGCGTTCGGCGAGCCAGAGCCCGGCGGCGCGTTGGGACGGATCGGCTGAACCGAGCATCTCGGCGAGCGTGGCATGCGCACTTGGGTGCGGGGAGGCGGTGCGGAGCATCGCGTGGATGGCGTTGGCGCGGACGCGCGGCGTGGGATCGGTGAGATGGGGCTGGACATCGACGGTGCGCGTCGCCGTGGCCCGGGCGCTCAGTTCGATGGCTTCGGCAAGGACACGCGGGTTCTCGTGCTTCATGGCGCCGAGCATGGCGGCGCTCGCCTGGCTCGAGTCGAGACGGTGCAGCGTGCGGACCGCTTTGGCTGCGATGTAGGCATCGGTGTGGCGTGCCGCCTCGATGATGGCATCGTGGAGTTCGGTGCAGACCTGAGCGCGGTCGGCGAGTGAAAGCGCGCTGAGCGCTTCGGCACGATCGCCCGTACGAATCTGCGCATCGAGATCGGCGATGGCGGCCTCGCGGTCGATGCGGAGCGCCCGCCGGAAGGCAACCCCATCGCGCCAGACACGCCTGCCAGCCCCGGGGTGAGCGATGCCGATGGAGTCGAGCGTCCGTTGGGCCAGCGCACGGACGCGCGGATGGGGCGACCGCAGCAGGATGGCGAAGCGGTCGGCGAGCGCTGCGCGCCGGTGGATGCTGGGCGTGGCGGCCAGAGCATCGCACGCCGCTTCTGCGACCGCGGGGTTCGGGTCCAACGCGAACTCGAAGATCGCTTCGTCGAGGGCCGGCGCTGCCGGCAGCTTCGCAAGCAGGCGGACGGCGTTGAGACGGACGAAGGGGTCGGGATCGGCGAGGCGTGCCGCGGCACGCAGCATCCGTTGGGCATCGTTGATGGGGAGGATTTCGAGCCAGCGGACGAAGCCGCGACGCGCCTCGGTCGGCATGGCGATGAGCGTCGCATCGTCGGGCAAGGTGGTGTGGGCTCGGGACATGCGGGCGATGCGCTCGCGGATGACGGGACGGCGTGCGATGTGGGCGAGGGTCAGGAAGGCCCGCTGATCCTCCGGAGTCTCGAGATTGGCGAGGCGATCGAGGGCGATGGGCGCGAGCGCGGGGAGTGAGAGCAGCGAGAGCGCGCGGCGCGGGGGCATGGTGGGTTCGAGGCGTCGCGCTGCGGCACGCAGGGCGAGGTGGCCGGGTTCATCGGCACGCCGCAGCCACTCGGCGAGCGCCCCGGAGGCGTGCTCGGCCCGGGCAAGGATGGCGGCGATGATCCCGGCGTGGCGGTGTTCCTCGTACCGGGCGGCGATCTCGGCGAGGGTGTCGTCGAGTTCGTCACGCCCGGCGGTGTTCTGGTGGGCGATGTCCGCGATGGCGTCGAGGATCGGACGATGCCACTTGTCCGCGCTGTGGACGCCGTGGCGTAGAGCGTGGATGAGCGATGTGTTGCCGGGCGCGCTGCGGATGCCGAGCCGAGCCGAGAGCAGGTCCGCGCTGACGCCCGCGGCGGCGAGGCGACTCTCCTGGGACTCGGAGCGGGCGAGGGCCTCGACATGCGTCGGCGCGTGCTCCCCCGCGAGGGCGATCCATGTGCGCCGGGCATCATCGGAAAGGCGCAGCCACGCTCGCGCGGACGCGCGGATGAGGGCGGTCGCGTCCGTCTCGGCCGCGATCTCGGCGATCACACTGAGGATGGCGTCGGCCTCGGCGGTGTCCGCTGCGTCGAGCGCAACGATGAGCGTCGACTCGCGGGATCGGTGCGGGAGTCGGCGGACGAGTTGAAGGCGGGCGCGCAGGGACGGCATTCCACCTTGTTTCTCGGCGATGGAGGCCGAAAGACTGCAAAGGGAGATCCGAACGGGATGCAAACAGACATTCGTCCCAGCGGATCCGCTCCGACGGATGATGCGACATCCATCATGTTTGGCGGTTTTTTCTTGCCAGTTTTCTGGTGGGGCCTAGACTCGTCGCTACTTGTCCGGAGCCCATGCACCGCCCCTCGGAGGCGGATGAGGAAGATCGATGACGAATCCCATCAAGTCCACGAGTCTTCAGGCGTACCGGCTGGTGCTCTACAAGCGAGCCCTGCATCCGGAGTTGTTCCGGATCAAGGGGCGGCGTCAGATGAGCCACGCCGAGTACGACTTCGAGTGCTGGGTCATGCCCGGGACGCACCTCTTCCGTTTCGAGGTCGGCGGCACCTGCGCGACCGAACTGATCACCGATCAGGAGGACGGGATCCCGGACCGCGGCATTCTGGCCGCCCTGCCCTGCGCCGGCGAACGCGATCACGAGCAGGACTTCGGCGACGGCATCAAGTATGTCTGCACCGTCCAGACCGAGCAGTTGCCCGAATCCCTCTACAAGGCGACCTACGCCGAGTTGATCGAGTTCGGTGGCGAGAACGAGGCGCTGATCCATGAGTGGATCGACGACGACGGCGCCAAGTGCGCCTCGATTCTGGACATCCAGCGGTATCGACGCGAGATTCACGCCCAGTCGTACCACCTGATGGCCCGCGGCGGGCTGGTGCTGCGTTCGCAGACCATCTTCGAGCACGCCAAGCCAACCACCAAGGGCTGATTCCGCACAGAGTGACCGGGTTTGTGCGCTTTTCCCGCGCCCCGAAGCGTCATGCCGCGGCGTCGCACGCCCTGCCGTCGCTCTGGCCCGATTCCGCGCAGTATCGGAGCAGATCGCGCCAGGAAACGATCCCGATCAGGTTCCCGCGGTCGCTGAGGACCGGCAGCGCCGAGATGCGGTGCTGGAGCAGCAGACCGATCGCCTCGGTGTTGGGGGTGTCAGGACGCACGGTGATGAGGTTGCGGGACATCACCTGATGGGCGAGCCGGTTGAGCGTGGAGAGATCCTGGGGACGCTCGGAGAGCTTGCCGACGAAGGGGCTGACGGTGCGCAGGACATCGCGGTCGGAGATGATGCCGATGGGCTCCCGGTCGCGAACGACGATGATGTGGTGGGTGGCGGCCTTGGTGAAGAGATTCCGGACCCGTTCGAGGGTGGTGTCCATCTCGACGGTGACGGGCTCGCGGTTCATGATGTCCTTGACGACGGTCATGGGGGCTCCCCATCCCCCGCTGGAGGCGAGTCAGCGGGGTCATAAGGGATATCGGTCGGTTTCGGGGCCGGGTTTGGGGCCGATCCTTTGACTCGGGTGGTTTCGTGCCCGATACTCCGAACCATGCGGCAAGCAGCATCCAGCCCATCTCGGCGAATTCCCAAGCCCCGCGAGGGGCGTGGTGCGATCGCCCGCCGGGCATGAACCCGGGGGACCGGGGGCCCCTCTTCCGGGGCCGGGGGTTCCGGGAGTTCCGGGGGGGGATCGCACAACGGTCTTGAGCGGGGCAGACAGCCAGAGGGGGGCCGGACGGCCTCTCCGGGCTTCGTCTCCGCGCGGAGTACTCGCGAATCGATCAGAATGAGCTGTTCTTCCAATCGGACCACCCAGTTCGGGGTCCGGGCAGGGTCTACCCCGCCGCTCCGGACACATTGAGCAAGCAGAGATCACGATGAGCCAGTCGACGAGTCCACAGAGCAGTGAGAAGGCGCAGGACGATGGGGGCAAGCGCTACAAGGGCACGCTGAACCTGCCCAGCACCTCGTTCCCGATGAAGGCGAACCTCGTCCAGAACGAGCCGGCGAGCCAGAAGCGCTGGGATGCGAGCGAGCTGTACCGGCGCGCCCAGGAGGCGCGAGCCGAGGGCGGGGCGCTGCATCGCGGCCGGTTCGTGTTTCACGACGGACCGCCCTACGCGAACGGGAGCATCCATCTCGGGCACATGCTCAACAAGTGCCTGAAGGATTTCGTGGTGCGTACGCGCCTCATGGAGGGGCTGTCGTGCCCCTTCGTGCCGGGATGGGACTGCCACGGCCTGCCGATCGAGCACAAGGTCATGCAGGAAATGGCGGCGGACGGGCGGCTGGCGAAGATCAGCTCGTTGGAAGAGGACACGCGCCGGATGGCGATCCGTCGCGAGTGTCACAAGTACGCCGAGAAGTTCGTGAAGCACCAGTCGGGGCAGATGCGACGACTGCTGACGCTCGCGGACTACGACGATCCGTACCTGACGCTCCGTCCGGGGTACGAGGGCGCAGTGCTCGAGGTGTTCGCCGATCTCGTGGAGCGGGGTCTGGTCTACCGGCAGTTGAAGGCGGTCCACTGGTCGATCGCGAACGAAACCGCGCTCGCAGAAGCGGAGTTGGAGTACGAGCAGCGGGAGGACATCTCGGTCTTCGTGGACTTTGTGAGCGCGGATGGGGATGCGGTGTACGACGCGTTCGACCTGGACGGCGAGGATCGCCCCGGCCAGCGGCCGTGCTTCATGATCTGGACGACGACGCCGTGGACGCTGCCCGCGAACCTCGCGATCGCCGTGCATGAGAAGTTCGAGTACGCGCTGGTCCGCATGGACGGCAACTACACGGTGATCGCGGCGGACATGGTCGAGCGCGTCGCCGATACGGTGAACGCGGACGATGTCGAGATCGTCGCCCGGACCCCCGGCGCACGCCTTGTCGACCTGCGGTACACGCACCCGTTCGTCGATGGCGGCCCGGACTTCTCGCAGCAGCCGGATGCGGCGATGCGGGGCGCGGAGCCGTCGGGCATCTACCGTATCGTCAGCGCCGACTATGTGACGCTGGAAGACGGCACCGGTCTGGTGCACACCGCGCCCGGCCACGGCGCCGAGGACTACCTGACCGGCCTGCGGGAGAAGCTGCCCGTGTACTGCCCCGTCCGCGCGAACGGGACCTACGACGACTCCGTGCCGCAGCACTTGCGCGGGCTGTCGGTGTGGGAGGCGAACGAGCGGATCACGAACGACCTGCGCGCGAGCGGTCATCTGGTGCATTCTGCGAAGTTCATGCACTCGTACCCGCACGACTGGCGGAGCAAGACGCCGGTGATCTTCCGAGCGACCGAGCAGTGGTTCATCGGCGTGGATGTGCCCGTGCGCGGGCGGGAGAAGTCGCTGCGCGAGATGGCGACGGCCGCCGCGGCGAACGAGGTGCGCTTCCTCCCCGAGTGGGGGCGGAACCGGATGCGTGGCATGCTGGAGAGCCGTCCGGACTGGTGCATCAGCCGCCAGCGCGCCTGGGGCTTGCCGATCCCGGCGTTCCATGCGCCGGACGGGACCGTGCTGCTCACGGCCGCGAGCGTGCGTGCCGTTGCGAAGGCATTCCGCGAGAAGGGGAGCGATTCGTGGTTCACGCAGACGCCCGAGGAGTTGCTGCGCCACTACGACCCCGGCGCGGATGTCGAGGCCCCGGCGGGTCTGGACCTGACGAAGCTGGAGAAGTCGCGGGACATCTTCGATGTGTGGTTCGAGAGCGGCTCATCGTGGAACGCGGTCATGCGCGAGCGCTCCGGAGGGCGGGATTATCCGGTGGATCTGTACCTCGAAGGGTCGGACCAGCACCGGGGATGGTTCCAGCTCTCGCTGCTGCCGGCGCTCGGCGCGACCGGGCTGCCGCCGTTTAACACGCTGCTGACGCACGGCTTCATCGTGGACAAAGACGGCAAGAAGATGTCGAAGAGTCTCGGGAACGCGCTGGATGTCGATGAGCTTGTGAAGGAGTTCGGCGCGGATGTGTGCCGCTGGTGGGTCGCGTCGATCCCCTTCGAGAACGACATCAAGGCGGATCTCCAGTTCTTCAAGACCGCGGGCGAGTCGTACCGGAAGGTTCGCAATACGCTGCGCTTTCTTCTGAGCAACCTCTCGGACTTCACGCCCGATGAAGGCGACACGCAGTACCCGAGCACGAGCATCGACGCGTGGGCGCTCAGCGAGTACGACGCTGTTGTGCGCGATGTGCGCCGCGGGTATCAGGAGTACCAGTTCCCGCGCGTCGTGCAGCGGATCTACAACTTCTGCAACGAGACACTGAGCGCCGTGTACCTCGCGGCGGTGAAGGATCGCCTGTACTGCGACGCGAAGGACTCCGAGCGCCGCAGACGCACGCAGCGGACGATCTGGACGATGGCGGATGGGCTGGCGCGTCTGCTGGCGCCGATCATGCCGCACACCGCGGACGAGGCGTACCGCGCCCTGCACCGTATCGACAGCAAGGACAACGATGTGTGCGTCTTGCTGACGAACTTCCCCGAGGAGACCGGCGTGAAGGCGGACGAGGCGTGGAAAATTGCGATGGAGTGCCGCGAGGTCGCGCTGAAGGCGCTCGAATCCACGCGGGCGGAGGGCGTGCTGGAGAATCCGCTGGATGCCGGGCTGGTGCTGCCGCAGACGAACGGGTCGCTGGGGCGGTTCGATCCCGTCGATCTGGCGGATCTGATGGGCGTGAGCCGGATCGAGTTCGATCGCGATCTCACGACGATCGAGGTGAAGGATCTGCGTTCGGAGCCGCGGTGCGAGCGGTCGTGGAAGCGCGACGGCACGGTGAAGCAGCGGAGCGATGGCGGGATGCTGAGCGATCGGGATGCGCTGGCGCTCGGCGTGGCGTAGCGGTGAACCGACTCAACGCCGATGCGCTTCGAGAGCGCCGATGGCTTCCTGATGGAGTCCGATGATGTGATTCCGCAGGGTCTCGATCGCGTTGTCGGCGCCGTTCTGCATCAGTTGCTCAGGGTCGAGCGGCGCTCCGAAGGCGATGGCGATGCGTTTTCCCCGGATGAAGGGGCGCGACTTGCCCTTCGGCCACGCGTCCGCCGAGCCGTGGATGCCGATGGGAACGATGAGCGCATCGGATCGCTTGATGAGCAGAGCGACGCCGCGCTTGAAGGGCTGCACCTCGCCATCCTCCGATCGTGTGCCCTCTGGGAAAACGAGGATGGGCTTGCCCTCGGCGAGGGCCTCGAGCGTGGCCTTCATGCCGGCGGTGTCGGTGGCATCACGCTTGATGGGGATGGAATTGAGCGAACCGATGAGCCATCCGAAGAGCCGGTTCTTGAAGAGCGATTCTCGGGCGAGGAAGGCGCAGGCGCGTTTGTTGAGGCAGACGCTGATGGCGGGCGGGTCGAGATGAGACTGATGGTTCGCCACGAGGAGGACCGGCCCGGTGAGCGGGATGCGGTCGGTGTGGAGACGGATGGGCCTGTAGAGGAGTTGAAGAACGCTCGCGGCCGCGAAGCGGCAGAAGCGATACCAGAGCATGCCGATGCGGGACATGCCGGGGAAGCGCTCTCGCCAATGCGGCATGCGGAACCGGGTTGACGGTGATGTGGTCGGAGGTGCGTCGGTCACTGTTGCAGCGCATCGTGGCTCGGTGGTCGTTGATCGTGGAGGACCGCATCGCCAACCTGCTCACGGATGATCTCGATGAGCCGGTCGACGACTTCATCCTGCTTCATGGACGAGGTGTCGATGACGAAGGCATCCTCCGGACAGATGAGCGGCGCGATGTCTCGGGTGGAATCGCGGAGATCACGCTCGGCGATCTCGCGCTCGATCTCGTCGATGTCGGCATCCTTCCCCATCGCGCGGAGTTGATCGGCCCGGCGCTCCGCACGGACGCGCTGCCCCGCATCGAGATAGAACTTCACCTCCGCATCGAAGAAGACGACCGAGCCCTGATCGCGTCCCTCGGAGACGAGACGCGGATGGGCCTCGCCGATGCGACGCTGGCTCTCGACGAGAACGCGCCGTACGCCGGGAAGAAGCGAGACGGGGGAGACGCTCTCGTTGACATCGCGGTCGCGCAGGCGGTGCATGACGGACTTGCCGCGCGCAAGGAGCGTGGGCGGGTCGGTCTCCCAGTCGAACCGGAGATCGGCATCGCGGATGAGCTGTGAGATGGCGTGATCGTCCCGGAGGGAAACCCCACGGTCGATGGCGAGGGCGGTCGCGGCGCGGTACATCGCGCCGGTGTCGAGGAATTCGAGGCCGAGACGGTTGGCGAGATCACGCGCGACGGAGGATTTCCCTGTGCCTGCCGGGCCGTCGATGGTGACGATGAGTCGCTTCATTTCCGTCGGCCGTGCATCGTGGTGAGGTGGATCGACGGTGACAACAGTACGGGACGGGCGAGCGACGCGTCGGGCTTGGTCGGCAGTCGCCAGCGTTCCGTCGGTCATGCGGCGGTCTCCATGGCAGCAAGGACGGCCTCGTGCGTGGCCTGAATGCCCGCGACGGGATCCGCCTCGCCGCGAAACTCTATGGACAGATTGCCATCGAACCCAACGGCCTTGACCGCTTCCAGGCAGACCGGCAGATCGAAGGCCTTGTGCTTGCCCTTGGCTCCGAATTCGGTGGTGGCGACGGTGACCGCGGCGGCGTAGGGCACCAGAGCCCGGAGGTACGCGCCGGGATCATCGGTCGCGCTGGCCGCCTCGAAGTCGGGGAACGATCCGATGCGGAACCCCCCCACCCTGCGGATGAGGCCGGTCAGACCCTCCGGCGTCTGCGTGATGCCGGGGCTGGGGGAAATCAGGAGGTTTAGCTCGAGCTGCTCGGCGATGGTGAGGATCCTGCGGATGTTGTCCAGCAGGATCTCCTCGGTGAGTTCGGGATCGGGGGTGACGCCCGGATCGGAAATACTCATCGCTACCGATGAGCAGCCCAGCCGCCCCGCCGCTCGGAGGACACGCTCCATCCGATCGATGGTCCGCGCGGTGGCCTCCTCATCCTCGCTGGAGAGGTTGTGGGTGTCCCCCTCGACCATGGCCAGCCACGGGCAGCCCGCCTTGTCGGCGGCGTCACGGAGCCGATCGAGCCCCTCGGGGGACTGACCCTTGAGATAGCAGGTCTGGATGGTGAGCCCCTTGATATCGAACTGATCATGCACGAACGCCGGGAGCTTCTGGATCGTGAGATCCCCTTTGGGCTCGAGGAAGCGGGCGAGCGACTTGGCGGAGAGCGTGATGAGCATGGATATGGTCGGAGCGTTGCGACCCGGTGACCGAGGCCGATGGCGCCACTGTACCGGGGTGGATGGGATGGTGGAAGGAGCCCGGTCGGGTGGTGGATAGCGTGTCGCTCGTGGGGTGTAGAAAAAGACGGCCCAGCACAAAGGCCAGACCGTCTGGAGGGGAGAAAGCATCAATTCTCGTGCAGTTTGGCAAAGGTTCGCCTCGGGGCACGGGAAAAGTCTCGCATGTCGGGGGGGCTGCGCCAAGGACAAATGTGAAAATAGGGCGAATTGGTTGGGGGCTCACCCGATCGCAGAACCATTCGCATGGGGGGATTCGGGGATCCTGAAAAGATGGGGACTTGCAGCACGGGCGGCCACGGCTAGCATCCGCTTCCGCCGCGTGCCGGGATGGGCGTTTTTGGCCCGTGAGCGGCACTGACCCCTGACGGAGCCCGCAAATGTCCTCACCAGCCGATTGCAAGTACACCGATTCGCACGAATGGCACCGTCTCGAGGGGGATGTTGTCACGCTGGGGATCACCCAGTTCGCCGTGAATGAATTGACGGACATCACCTACGCCGAGCTGAAGAAGGTCGGGACGCAGGTGAAGCCGGGGGACCCGATCGGTGAGGTGGAGAGCGTGAAGGCAACGAGCGATGTCTACACCGCGGTGGGCGGGGAGATCATCGAGATCAACAACACCCTGTCGGACGACCCCTCGGCGGTGAACAACGACCCGTTCCATGCGGGTTGGCTGGTCAAGATCCGTGTGTCGGACAGTGCCCCCCTGGAGTCGCTGATGGACGGACCGTCGTACGACGCGAAGTACCCGGTGTGAGGTTGGCGGGATCCGAGGGGCATCCGGTGTGAGCGCGTGAGCGAACCTTGCGCGGGGAGATCGCATGATTCGCTGCGTTGATGTCTGGAAGTCGTATCGCACGGGCGGACGGAGCGTCGAGGCGTTGCGTGGCGTGGACCTCGTGATCGAGGAGCCGGGCTTCTACGCGATCATGGGGGCTTCCGGGAGCGGGAAGAGCACGCTGCTGCACCTGCTGGCCGCGCTGGATGTGCCGGATCGGGGCGAGTTGCATGTGGGCGGGCGGAGGATCGACGGGCTGAGCGAGCGGGAGTTGACGGCGTTCCGAAGGCACGAGATCGGGATCGTGTTTCAGCAGTTCAATCTGATCGCGACGATGACGGCGGCAGAGAATGTCGCGTTGCCGGGTCTGCTGGCGGGACAATCGGCGCGAACGCTTCGGGCGCGGTCGCTTGAATTGCTGGAGCAGCTCGGGCTCGCGGAACGGGCGGACCATCGTCCCGAAGCGCTGTCGGGCGGCGAGCAGCAGCGGGTGGCGATCGCCAGGGCGCTGCTGTACGCGCCGAGCGTGCTCTTCGCCGATGAGCCGACGGGGAATCTTGATTCGCGGTCGAGCGAAGCACTGTGGGAGTTTCTCAGATCGCTCTCATCGCAGCGTGAGATGACCGTGATCATGGTGACGCACGAGCCGGCGGCGGCGGCGCACTGTCGGCGGGCGTACCTGCTGAGCGACGGCCGAGTGACGGGTGAAATCGGGACGGAAGGACTGGATGCGAGCGGTATCGCGGCTGAGTATCAACGCGTTGCTCGGTCGGCGTAGCCGGACGGCATTGCTCATCGGCGCGGTGGCGCTCTCGACAGCGCTGGTCGCGGCGATCGCGTGCGCGCTGTCGTCGCTGAACGAGGGGATGTCGTTCAAGCTGGCGAACACGATCGGCCGAGCCGACCTGATTGTGCGCGAGGTGTCGGGAGATCGTTTCTCGACGAGCGTTCTGGCGCGCCTGCGTGAGCGTCCGGAGGTTCTGGTCGCTGCGCCACGCACGCGGGAGCCGGTGTTTCTTCGGGGAGGCGATGGCGAGGAGCCCACGCTGGCATCGCTTCAGGGCATCGATCCGGCGACGGAGTACCAGGTGGTGACCGGGGAGGTCGACTTCGGTCGGCGGGTCGGCGCCGATGGCGAGATCGTGCTGGACCGGCAGACGGCGGAGTCGCTGGGGGTAGAGATCGGCGGCGAGGTGCTGGCCGGTGATGGAGATCGGCGGCGTGCGCTGCGGCTGGTCGGTGTGGTCGCGCCGAAGACGATCGAGATCATCAATCGCCCTTCGGGATTCGTGACCATCCCGACGCTGCACCAGATCTCGGGCAGGATCGGGACGCTGCACGAGGTGCAGGTGATTCTGCGCGACGGCACGGACAGCACCGAGATGGTCGATCGGCTGTCGGCTGCGCTGCCGTCGGGGATGCTCATCCGCGAGTCGGAGCTTGTGACATCGGGGCTCCAGGGGAGGATGCGCGCGAACAAGATCCTGTTCGTGACTGCGGCGGGGCTGGCGTACATCGCGGCGGCGTTCATCGTGCTCACCGGGCTGACGACGAGCGTGCTGGAACGACAGCGGGAACTGGCGGTGCTGCGCTGCATCGGCGCCAACCGCCTGCAACTCGCGATCATGCAAATGCTTGTGGGCGGCGTCATCGGGATCGGCGGAGCGGTGGTGGGTGTGCCGCTGGGGATCTTCCTCGCGTGGGTGATGACGGTGGTCTTTCCGGAACGGCTGCCCGCGGGGTTGTTCACGCCGGTGGTGGGATTGCTCGCGGCGGGGGGCGGATCGGTGCTGGCGGGGCTTGTCGGCGCGATCTGGCCGAGCATCAACGCTTCACGAACCAAGCCGCTGGTCGCGATGGCCTCCCGGGCGAAGCCGGTGCGTCGGCGCGGCATCGTGGTGGTGACCGTCGCCGCATTGATCGGCCTGGGCTCGCAGTTTGTCATCGTCTCGCGCGTTGAGAATCTGGATGCGCTCTTCTGGGCGTATACGGCCGTTGGACTGCCAGCGATGTTCATCGGCTACTTCCTGCTGGGTGTGCCGTTGATCGCGCTGCTGTCGCGCACGCTCGCGCCGGTGCTGTCGCGTCTGCTGGGGCTTCCGGGCCGGCTGCTCGGGAGCACGGTCGGCGCGACGCCCTACCGCAACGGCTTCACCGCGGGGGCGTTGATGGTGGGACTGTCGATGATGGTGAGCGTGTGGACGAACGGGAACGCCGTGCTGCGTGACTGGTTCGATACGATCCGCTTCCCGGACGCCTTCGCGACGGGTGTCTTCGGCGGGATCAAGATCACCCCGGAGGCGCGGGCGCGGGTCGATGCTCTCCCCTTTGTATCGCAGACCGCCGCGATCACGCTGATCGACATCGAGACGCGGGCGTTCAGCTTGATCCGCGGCATCCGTGGACCGGGGACGACCTTCATCGCCTTCGAGGTGGATCCGTTCTTCGAGATGACGAACCTGTACTGGGTGCAGGGCACACCGGAGGAGGCGATCCCCAAGCTGCGCGACGGCACGGGCGTTCTGGTTGCGCAGGAGTTTCTTGTCCAGCGCGAGGGGTACTCGATCGGCCACATGTTCCCGATCACCTATCTCGGTCGGACGAAGGAGTTCGAGATCGTCGGTGCGGTGTCATCGCCGGGTCTCGATGTCGTGCGTCGGTACTTCGACTTCGAGGAGGAGTACGCGCGGAACTCGATCCACGCGATCTTCGGATCGCGCGAGGTGCTGCGCGAACTGTTCCGGACGGATGCGATCGACATGCTCCAGATCGCGCTGACGGGCGACATCTCAGATGAGGAAGCGACGGAGAAGCTGCGCGAGACCATCGGCATCCCCGGCGTCGTCACCGGGTCGGGACGGGAGATCAAGCAGAACATCGTGGACATCGGGCGCGGTTCGATGCGGATCGCGACGATCGTCGCCATCGCCACGATGCTCATCGGCTGCGCGGGGGTCGCGAACATCGTCATCGCCGGGATCGATGCGCGCAGGTACGAGTTCGGTGTGCTGCGAGCGGTGGGCATGGGGCGGGGTGCGCTGGCGCGGCTGGTGCTGGGCGAGGTGGTAGTCGTCGCGGTCTGCGGGGCCATACTGGGAACGCTGCTGGGGCTCCAGAGCGCCTGGGCGGGGCAGCGGATCAGTTCGCTGGTGGCGGGGATCGAATTGCGGCTCCGCCCGCCGCTGGATGCCATCTCGCTGGGGTGGGGGATCCTCATCGGGATGACGCTGCTCAGCGTGCTGCCGATCGTGCTGAGCGTGTCGCGGCTGAAGATCCGCGAGCTGCTCCAGACCACACGGGGATGACGGGTTCCTGCATAGGATCGTTCCATGCGTGTCGTTGATCGTGCCTTCGAGATCGTCAGCGAGTACACACCGACGGGGGATCAACCCGGCGCGATCGCCGACATCTGCGAGCGTCTGTCCCGGAACGAGAAGTCCGTCACGCTGCTGGGAGCGACGGGCACGGGCAAGACCTTCACGATGGCGCATGTCATCCAGAAGATGCAGAAGCCGGCGCTGATCCTCAGCCACAACAAGACGCTCGCGGCGCAGTTGTTCGAGGAGATGCGGGAGCTGTTGCCCAACAACGCCGTGAACTACTTCGTCTCGTACTACGACTACTACCAGCCCGAGGCGTACATCCCGCAGCGGGACATCTACATCGAGAAGGATTCATCCCGCAACGACGACCTCGACCGGCTGCGACTGGCCGCGACGAGCAATCTGCTCACGCGCCGGGACACGGTGGTGGTGGCGTCGGTGTCGTGCATCTTCGGGCTCGGATCGCCGGAGGCCTACGAGGAGCGGGTGTTCACGCTGCAGGTCGGCATGGAGGTGGAGCGGAGAAAGTTTCTGCTCGCGCTGACGGAGATGCAGTACGAGCGGGGCGACTTCGAGTTCAAGCGCGGCTCGTTCCGGGTGCGGGGCGACACGATCGAGGTGTACCCGGCGTACGAGCAGTACGCGGTGCGGGTCGAGATGTTCGGGGACGAGATCGAGTCGCTGGCGCTCATCAACCCGACGAGCGGGGAGGTGCTGGCGGAGGAGACGATGTACTTCATCTTCCCCGCCGTCCACTATGTCACCAAGGAGAACACGCTGGAGCAATCGCTGGTCAACATCCGCGCCGAGCTGGAACAGCGCGTCATGGAGCTGCGCCACGAGGGGAAGCTGCTCGAAGCACAGCGGCTCATCGCGCGAACCAAGTACGACCTCGAAATGATCGAGGAGGTCGGCTACTGCAACGGCATCGAGAACTACTCGCGTCATCTCGACGGACGACAGCCGGGAGAGCGACCCTTCACGCTGCTGGACTATTTCTTCGCGGGGCCTGCCGGAAAAGACTGGCTGCTGTTCGTCGACGAGAGCCATGTGACGGTGCCTCAGGTCCGCGCGATGTACAACGGCGACCAGGCGCGCAAGAAGGTGCTGGTCGAGCACGGCTTCCGCCTGCCATCCGCGCTCGACAACCGGCCGCTGAAGTTCGAGGAGTTCGAATCGATCATCCCGCAGACGATCTTCGTCTCCGCGACGCCGGGCCCGTACGAACTCGAACGAACGGGTGGCGAGGTAGTCGAGCAGGTGATCCGTCCGACGGGTCTGCTCGATCCGGAGGTGATCGTGCGTCCGGCGCAGGGACAGG
>ERZ869909.1612-NODE-1612-length-17683-cov-4.476201_pt1 | contig 17683 bp, 11 predicted proteins | sample MGYA00520892_ERZ869909 | MGnify/ENA primary metagenome ERZ869909 (study PRJEB32215, sample SAMEA104723947) | bioreactor metagenome | biome: bioreactor; feature: anaerobic bioreactor; material: water | place: China | collected 2015-03-12 ...
CCTCGAGGTCTGCGCTGCTGCAGCTGGCGACCCCCTGGAACACGCGGTAGACGTTGGTCCCTCGCTCGATCAGTCCGCTGTCCTCGAGCCAGCCCATGCTCGCGTTCGCGCGCGCGAGCGCGTTGGCCGAGGAGCCGCCACCGCGCAGCGGCCCGGCGATGGCGGCGATCTCGTGCAGCGACAGCACGGTCTCGCTGGCCTCCTCACCGTCTCGTGGCTGCGGCGGCGCGCGCCGCACCGTCCGGAGCACCGCCTTGATGTCTTCCTGCGACAGGTGCGTGCGCGCCATCATCCGGAAGTGCAGCTCTGCGTCCTCGTCGTGCCACAGCAGCACGGCGTGCGCCGGCTCGCCGTCACGCCCCGCGCGCCCGGTCTCCTGGACCCAGGCCTCCAGCGAGCCGGGCATCGCCGCGTGGACGACGAGCCGGACGTCAGGTTTGTCCACGCCCATGCCAAACGCGCTCGTCGCCACGATCAGCCGCACGTCGCCGCCCATGAACCGGGCCTGGACCTCTCGCCGCTCCTCCGTATCCATCCCCGCGTGGTACGCCGCCACCCCCTCGATACCGGCGCGCCGCAGCGCCTCCGCGAGCTCCTCCGTCGTCCTGCGCGTTGGCGCGAAGACGATGGCGCTGCCCTTCGACCCGGTGCCCAGCCTGTCCCAGACGATCCGGGCGATCCGATCGGCGCGCCGGGTCACGTCGGACAGCTCGACCCGGTGCACGGCGATCGCGACGTTCGTGCGTTCAGCCCTGGAGACGCGCCGCACCAGCGTCCGCCCCGCGCGCTCCCGGAACAGCTCCTCGAGCCCCTCGAGCACGCGCCTGCTCGCGGTCGCCGTGAACAGCGAGACCGGCGGAGGCGTGAGCCCGCTCCGCGCGCTCGACGCATCCAGCGCACGGATGAACCGCGGCACGAACCGATAGTCCGGCCGCAGGTCGTGCCCCCACTCGTCGACGCAATGCGCCTCGTCGAACACCCAGCGCTCGATGCGTCGCGACGCCAGCGCCGCGACGACGCGCCGGTTGCGCAGCTGCTCCGGCGACAGGTACAGCAGCCCGACCCGCCCGCTGCGCACGCCCTCCAGCGCCTGCGCCCGCTCGAGCACGTGCAGCCCGCCGTGCAGCGCCGCGACCCGCGCCCGGACGTTCGCGAGTCCACGCACCTGGTCCTGCATCAGCGACTGCAGCGGCGACAGCACCACCGTCAGCGTGCCCGTCGTCTCGTGCCGCTCCAGCGCCGGCACCTGAAAGCACACCGACTTGCCCGACGACGTCGGCATCACCGCCAGGAACGACACATCGGAGAGCCCGTCCTCCACCAACGTGCGCTGCAACGAACCGCCCGCGTCATCGCTCTCACGGAACGCCGTATGGTCCGTGTGCCGGGTCAGGGCCTTGAGCGGGTCTCCGTGCTCCGAGCACCAGCGGCACGTCGTCGAGCCACAGGGGGTCGCGCGCAGCGCCTTGATGACCCGGTGCACGCGCGGCGTGGTGTGCTCGACCCATCGCGGCAGCGCGAGACGAGGTGCTGTGGCTGTCGCCATGGGCGCTGCGGCCGTCACCGTGGGCGCTGTGGCGGTCGTCAGGGTCGTCGCCCAGATCAGCGCCCAGTCCAGCTCCTGATCCTCGTACAGCTGGTCCTTCACCTTGTCGCGCACGTCGCTCAGCTGCTTCAGGCAGACGACCTCACCCAGCGCGGCGCGCTGCGCCTCATCCGCGAGCACGTCGTCCAGGCCCTGGGCCGCGCTCAGCCCCAGCGCCATCAGCAGCTTGCGGGAGCCGTTCCGCGGCCCGTCCGGGCCAGCTCCGGGGAACCGCCGCTCGAGCGCGATCCTGCGCACCGCGAGGTCCAGCGGGACGACGCCTTCGGGTGCGACCCCACCGGGCGCGAGCCCTCCACGCAGCGCCTCGATGCACGCCAGGAGCACATCCCGGGACCGATGCGCGTCCTCGAGCGGGTCGTTGTACGCGTCCGCGAATCGCCCACCCTGCGCGTCCCGCTGGTAGTCCTTGTCGATCGCGTGCAGCGCCCGATCCGGCCTGCAGATGCTCGACCAGCGCAGGGTGTCGAGCACGGGCAGCCTCTTCCAGCTGTCGTCAGCGCCCATCCGCCTTGCCGCGCCGAGCAGCAGCGGCCCATCGTGTGCGACGAGGTTGTGTCCGGCGATCCAGTGCGCCCGACCGAGCACCTCGCCCAGCTCGTCCAGCTGCTGCCGCCCGGCCCCGCGCCATGTCATCCTGCAGTCGTCGCCCATCAGGACCGCGAAGCTGGTGATGCGTCCGTCGCCTCGCTCGCCGGTCGTCTCGACGTCGATGAACGCCACGCGGTCCACGGGACTCGATGGTCCCGCGCCGTCCCGGGGCTGCACGCCGTCCCGGGGCGGGGCGCAGTCAGCGCCCTGTGGCGCCGTCGACGTCTTCCTGAACCAGCTCAGAGGCACGGGGGTTCCTGCGCGGTGGTCCGGGGCTTCGCCCGACGCGATGCCTCCCGGAGACAAGCCCCATCACGCGCGACGCAGCGCGGAACGATGGGCGCTAGCACGCCCGTCAGCGCCTGGCACCTGTCTCGCGCCCCGCGCGTACGGGTACAAGGGCGGCTCGCCGCCCCCGGTCTCGCGCGCCCGTGCCCACGTCCCGTCCCCCGGCGGGCGGCGCCACCCGGGCTCCGCGCCCACACCGTGCCCCTGTCCCTCGAGCCGCCCGGGTGGTCTGGCGCGACGACCCTGCCCGGACGCGCGCCGCGTCAGTTGGTCGCGGGCAGGAAGCGCATCGGCGCGGCGGGCCGGAACTCTCCGGTCACGTCGCCCGCTCGGCTCAGGTAGCGGTCCAGCTCGAGCCTGCGGACCGGTGTCCCCGGGCTCAGGTCCAGGTCCCGGAGCCGGACGTGGATCGTGCCGGCCGCCAGCGCGGACTCGAAGTGGTACACGAGGTTCGTGTGGTCCACGACGACGCGCCAGCGGGTCGTCGAGATGTTGGGATGACCGGGCGTCGAGATCCCGTACGGTACGGACACGTTGCGCATCACGCTCATCACCGCCGGGACCGCCATCGCGGGATCGCTGAAGCGCGGGATCGCGTTGACGTAGAACGACGCCCGCACGAACCGGTCCGCCGCGCGGTTGGTGCCTGGCAGCATCACCGTACCGCCGATCTGCTCCCAGTACGCCGCGAGCGCCAGCTGCTGGTCGTAGACCGGCGAGTTGGTCATCACCTGGTGCTGCCGCCCGTGGTGGATGACGAGCTGTTCGTCGATGTACTCGAAGATCGCGCTGTCACCCGCTGCGTCGGACACCGACAGGTGCAGCGTGGCCAGCCGCCCCTGGCCCGGGACGGCGTCGGTGACCACGACGAACGACTCCGCCCGCAGCGCCTCGACGGCCTCGCTGACCGTCGCGAAGTTGTCGAGCACATACTGCGCCCACAACGACAGCGACAGCGTCGCCCGGTTGCCGCGGGCCTGCGGGTAGCGGGACTCGGCCAGCCACAGCAGGTTCGCGACGAGCCCACGCTCGTTGAGCCCGTCGGTCGTCGCGATGTCGTAGCCCGAGGCGACGACGCTGCCGTAGCGTGACGTCCAGCGCACGGAGCGGCGGCCGGCTTCGCCGGTGCGCTCCATCCCACGCGGGAACACCCACAGGTTCGTACCCACCTCCTCGGACCAGTCCATCGTCCGGCCCGTGAGGACCAGCCCGCCTTCGCCGTGGTAGACCGCGCGGGTGCAGGTCCGGGCCTCGCTCGCCGGCAGCGCGATGAGCCCCAGCAGCAGCGCGCTGGTCAGGGTGAGGAGGGCGGGCGAGGCCGCCTTCCGGGGTCGAGGCCGCGTCTGCCACCGCGCCGTTCGTTCCCGTTCTGCCGACTGTGGTGTCTCCATCCCGCTCCCTCCTTCGTGTCGTGTGGCACGCTGCGCCCGGATACCTGGCGAGTCACGCCGGACCCGGCGAGTGATGCTGAACCCATCGTCGCGCTCGGCGTCCTTCATGCACGGTTGGTGCGCTGGACGACGTGGGCGAGGCCGTGCGATCGTTATCTGATGATGTGCCGCACCGGATGGGTTCGGTCAACGTCCCCATTTTCTCCCGAGCTCGTCGATGGCGCGCCCGACACGTGATGTGGACAGCACGACGACCAGCGTGGCCAGCTTCGACCCGGTCGTGAGCGCTGGCGCCTGGGCGCTGGTGCTGGGCTCGATGCCCGGTCAGCGCTCCCTGGCGGATGCGCAGTACTACGCCCACCCGCGCAACCTGTTCTGGCCGATCATGGGCACGCTCGTGGGCGCCGGCCCGGATCTGCCGTACGACGAGCGGCTCGCGACGCTGCGCGCCGAGGGCATCATCCTGTGGGACGTGCTCGCGCGCTGCGAGCGGCCCGGGAGCCTCGACGCGTCGATCGTGCGCGCGAGCGAGGTACCCAACCCGATTGGCCCGCTGCTGGTCGCTCAGCCGGATGTCCGGGTCATCGCCTGCAACGGCGGCGCGGCGCACCAGCTGCTGCGGCGCCACGTGCTGCCGGGGCTCGACGACGCGGTCCGGGCGCGCGTGCACGTGCTCGCGCTGCCGTCGACCAGCCCTGCGAACGCAGCGATGCCTGCGGAAGAGCGCCTCCGCGCCTGGAGTCAGCTGCTGGACTGGCGCCCCCGGTGACCACGCCGCGCCCACCAGAGTCGCCACACGAGCCTCGCGGTGCCATCTGCTTGCCAGCGGTCGGCGCATGTGCGCAGCGTCGCCCGGCAGCAGCCGACTCCCCTGTTCGGCGTCTCTCCCGGAGGTGCACGATGCGTCCTGGCCGTCTCCTTGTGTCCGTGATCTGTTCCGTGGCGGTGCTCTCCACACCCGGTTGTGGGCGCCGCGCGAGCCACCCGCTGTGTGTGGCGATGGAGGACGCGGTCAAGGCCGCGGAGGGTGCCCTGCATGAGCGCGCTGCCGTGTTCCGGTCCGCGATCGCGGAGCTGGACGCGCTGCGCGCGGCCCCGGCTGCGGGCGCGTGTCCGGTGGGCAGCCCGACGTTCACGCAGGAGATCGTGTTCAGTCGCAGCGCGCTGGGCACCGCGCTGCCGCCGTCGCTGGGCGCGTTGGCTCAGGCGGACGCGACCGTCGCGCTGTTCCGTGACACCTGCGGCGTGGCGGACACGGTGTCGCAGGAGCGAGTCGTCGCAGAGATTCACGCCGCGATCGACGCCGTCCCGTCGCAGAACGACCTCGTCGTGGTCGAGGTCTCGCGCAGGTCGCCGGTGCCCACCGGGTCGACCTTCGTCCCCGGTGAGCTGCAGGCGGTGGGCCTCGTCTACAGCCACGCGCAGCAGCGCTTCGTGTGCCGCGCGGACGTGTCGGTGAGCAACCGCGAGGAGGTGACGGTGACGAACCTGGGTCGCGATATCGACTACCTGGAGCGGGACCTGAACCGCCAGGCGATCGAGGCCGCGCGGAGGTCGCTGCAGGCGCTGCCCTGACCGCGCCCGGCCTGGCCTGCGCTACCCTGCGCCGCGCTGCCCTGCGCAGCCTCGTGACCGCCCACTGCCCCCCGTATGGGGAGCCCTCGCCACGTCCGCAGGGTGCAGGGTCGGATGCGGCGAGTGGTAACAATCATGTTGTCCTTGTGTTCGAGCTGTCACCTGCGGCGCGTTGTCGCAGTTGATTGCGCGAGCGGCTGCGGTGTACAGCGTACGCAGCGTGGTTGTCGAACCCGTGCGGCCGGAGCAGGACATGAGTGACAGGACGATGATGGTGGCGCGCCGCTCGCGGCGCGCGGTGGGTGCGCTGCTGCTGGGCGGCCTCGCGGTCGCTGGCGGGCTGGGCGTGGGCTGCGGTGGTGACGGCGGGGAGCCCTCGATGCAGGACCTGGGGCCCAACCCGCGCACGTTCTTCGAGCCGCCGCCGGCGCGGGCCACGTGGACCCTGGCCGAGCAGACGGACGGCAGCGCGCCCGGGGCGCGGATGACGGTGGAGCAGCTGGGCACAGTCGAGGTGGACGGCGTCGAGTTCGCGGTGCTGACGGGCACCGGCACCGGGCCGGCCGGGACACGGGAGCTGGGCGCGCTGATCTCGTACGAGGGCAACCGCGGCAGCATCGCGGAGCTGACGGTGGGTGGCGTCCCGGGTGTGGGAACGATCGAGGTGTCCGGTCCGCCGCAGACGGTGCGGCTCGACCCGCCGGTGGGTGTGCCTCAGGCGGTGAGCGTCAGCGACTGGGAGCTCGCGATCAACGGAACGCCCACGACGGTGACCATCGCCGGCACGTACACGCTCGTTGGGGCGAACGAGACGGTCGAGACGCAGCACGGCGCGGTGAGCGGTTGTCGGCACTACCGTATCGAGGGCGGCACGACGGAGATCGCCGGGCTGCCGCTGCCCATCGAGGGCGAGGGGGAGATCTGGGTGCGCACCGGGATCGGCATCGTCGCCGGCTGGTACGAGCTGCCGCAGTTCGCCGGCGGGGCTCGGCAGACGTTCTCGCTCGAGTCGTTCAGCGCCAGCGGCGACGCCGGCGGCGGGCGCTCTGTCGTGCGGCGTGACCAGCTGGTCAGCGCGACGAGCGGCACGCTCGACATGAGCACCTACGACGTGAACGAGGAGTTCGACGCAGACCGGAACGTGCACGCGAAGATGCTCGTCGAGGCGCGCTGGGCGGACCCGGAGCGCGCGCGGACAGACGAGATGCCGCCCTTGAGCGTCGAGTTCACCACCATCTTCGGCTACTTCCCGCACCCGGGTCTGGTCCCGATGCCGGCAAGCATCCTCAACCCGCACGAGAACGGGAACGGGTACCGCTACTGGTTCGCGTACGTGGACCAGGCTGCCCGGAACGAGATGGGCGACGGGACGAGCTACGGGATCGAGGTCCGGTGGTTCGGCGACGCCGGCGACAGCGACACCGTGCGGGTCTCGGCGTTGATCAACTACCGGAAGCTCGCCGAGTAGGGCGCGGCCCTGCGTTCGCGCCCGCGTGCGCGGGTGCTGGGTGCCGGGTGCGTGCGGTCCGGGCGGGTGCGGTCCGGGCGCGGTCTGGAGGAGGCGCGGGGCGTCATGGGCGCGTAGCGGTCACGCCCCGCTGGTCGTCCCACGGCAGGAACCGCGAGCCGCGGGCTGCCTGTCGCTGCCAGCGGGCCCAGCGGGCACGCAGCCAGCGCGGCCGCTCGTCGTGCGCGGGCTGCTGGTCGAGCCAGGTCGTCCATCGCGCCAGCCAGGCTCGGGCGGCGGCGTGGTGCTCGTCGAAGCGGCCGTGCTCCACTGGATCGCTGGCGATCGTCCCGAGGCGCGCCTCCAACTCGTCACGTTCTGCGTGGAACGACGAGGGGAGCGTGTTCGGGCTGGTCAGCGCGCTGCGGTGCAGGCGCTCGACGGCCCACCACCAGGACGTGGGGTCGGGTGCGCCGTCCGGGGTCCCGAGCAGGGCCTGCGCTGCGGCGGCGTCGAGCGAGCACGCCGGGTCCGGGCCGGGGAGGGGGTGGAAGACGGACAGGCAGGGCGCGGCGCTGCCGGTCGCCCAGTGCCGCTGGCTGGCGGGGGTGAGCCACGAGATCCAGGAACCGACCGTCTGGCTGGCGGCGATCCAGCCGCCTGCGTGCATGCACGGCGCGCCCATCGCGCCGCTGATCCAGCTGTAGCGCGCGTCGCGGAGCGCGGTCCTGGGCGCAGCGGCGCCGCCTGGTGTCGTGGCGTCGTGCAGGCCATGGCCACGGGCGCCGTGGCCCCCGGGACCGTGGCCCCCGGGGCCGTGGGCACCGGGCCCGTGCCTGCCCGGACCGTGGTCACGCAGCACGGCGGCGGCGTCCGCCGGGGTCGTGGCGTTCGCAGCGAGGCAGGTGACCCGTTCCCGTCGAACGGCGGCGCGCGCGACGTGGGTGCGGAGTCGGTCTGCATGGCGGGTCGCGAACGGCTCGATGGACAGGCCGTTGGAGATCGCCCGGGCGCCGCTCGTGACACGCTCGGCGGCCAGCTCGCGGCCAGCGGTCTCGACGACGGCGGCGCCGGTCGCGTCAGCCAGCAGGAAGCTGTTGTCGTACCGGAACGACGCGCTGTCGTAGCCACACCGGCCGCCCTGGCCGTGGGTCTGCAGCAGCGCCCGGAGCACCTCGACGCCCTCGTCGACCGACCCGGCGCGCTCGAGGACGAGGCGCACGAGGTCCATGCCGGTGAGGCCGTCGCGGGCGCTGCCGCCGCGCACAAAGACGGCCTCGTTGCCCACGCACAGGCCGGCGTCGTTGGTGCCCATCTCCGCGCCCCACATCCAGAACGGTCGGCTCAGGGTGGTGGCGCGGGTCCGGCGCGCCTGCGGGATGGTGCGCCAGGTGCACCGGACGGTCGCGTCGGGCGCGTGCTCGCGCGCCGGGTGCCACTCGATGCGCTGCGCCTCGTTGGGGTCGCGGTCCGAGTTCTTCGCGAACAGCACGCCCTCCGGGCGGACGACGACGAAGGTGTCACACATGGGGGCGGGTCCGTGGTGGGTGGGCGGCGGGTTGAGGGCCGGGCCGTTTGCGAACACCGCGACAGTCAGGCGGTGGGTCTGCGCTCCTGGAAGAGCTGTTCATGCGGGCGCTGTTGATGCGGGCGTCGCTGATGTTGCCGACGGCGCTACCGTGGCCCTTGCCCCTGCCGGTCGCCCTCCTCGTCGAACGCCCAGTCCTCCAGTCCCCAGCCGAACGGCGCCTCCGGTGGCCGCTGCCAGTTGCGCAGCGCGCGGTCGACGACGACGCGTTCGCCCGCGAACACGAGCGGGATGGACGGCAGCAGCTTCGCCCAGCGCACGTGGATCTGCTCCCGCAGCTGCTCGCGGCGGGCCTTGTACAGCGCTCGGGACTCCTGCTCGAGCAGCGCCTGCTCCGCGTCCGTCCACGCCGCGTGCCGGACGTCAGTCCGGTAGCGCCCGGCGAGCATGGGCAGCGACCACCACTGCTCGATGGGTGAGGCCGGGTCCGCGCGCACCATGTGCAGCACGAGGCCGTCGAAGCCGCCGTCGCGCCACAGCGTCCAGGTGTTGGGGACCTGCTCGAACCTGGGGACGAGGCCGGCGGCCGTCAGGTCCCGCTCCAGGCCATCGACGAGGGAGCGTGGCATCGTGCGTGACCAGGCGATGGGGATCTCCGTGCCGGCGAGCCCCAGCTCCTCGAGCGTCGCGCGCGCTGCATCCGGCGCGTGAGGGACCTGCGGGAAGCTGGGCGGCAGCGCGCCGGCCATGGGCGCGTGAGCGACGCGGCCGGCGGCGCCCCACTCGTTCCCGGCGAGGGCCTCGCGGTCGATGGCCTCGAGCACGGCGCGGCGAGCGCGCAGGTCCGCGAGCGGCGCGTAGCCCGCCGGGATGTGCAGGAACGTGAACCACCCGCTGGGGACGGTGACAGCCTGCAGTCGATCGGCTTGCGTGAGCTGCTCGATGTGCGCGCCGTTGAGCGAGTTCGGGGCGGTCATGTCGAGCTCACCGGCCAGCAGCGCCTCGAGCAGGGCGTCACCGGACTCGAACCACACGAGCTCGACGCGCTCCAGCGCGGCGGGGGTGAGCGGGAAGTGCGGGTTGCGCTCCGCGAGGATGCGCCGGTCGTCCATGGAGGTAATGCGGTACGGACCGGTCCCGGGCCGGACGGCCTCACCCAGCCAGGCGCGCACGCCGTCGTGGCCCTGCTCCTCGTAGAGGGGGCCGGCGATCCCGTGTTGCCAGATCGCGGGCGGCGCGAGCGCCGCCGCGACGCGCTCGTTCCAGCGGATCACGACGGTCCGCTCGTCGACCGCGCGAGCGCTCTCGACCCGCGGGTCCGGCTGGGCTCGCAGCGGCAGCAGCAGGTCCTCGACATGGATCGGCGTGCCGTCAGACCACGCGGCGCCCGGGCGCAGGCGCCACGTCACCTCGAGCGTGCCGTCAGACAGGAACCGCATCGCGTCGTTCTCGACGCGCGGGACACGGTCGACGTGCAGCGCCCACGTCGTCCCCTCAGTGCGCTGCTCCGCGAGCGCCCAGTACGACGCGAAGCCGGCCGGCGAGCTCGCGACCCGCAGCGGCGTCGTCGTGCCGATGCGCACAACCGGACGCGACGACGGCGCGCGCTCGATGAGCGGCAGCTCGTCCGGTTCCGTGGGCGGCGGCGGGTCCGGAGACGGCAGCGCCAGCACAACAGCGAGCACGATGCCCACCGGCGCCGCGATCTGCATCCAGCGCTGCACCCAGCGCGCCGCGTTCGCGCGCGACCGGGCAAGCAGCACGTGCCCCGCGACCGCTGCCGCCACGCAGCTCGTCGACAACACGTAGACGATGATGAACAGCGAGTCCGCCATCGTCAGGTACGCCACCGTCGGCATCACGTCCGAGACGCTGAACTGGAACGCGAAGCAAGCCACGAGACCGGTCACGCACATCGTCAGCCGCGGCTGCAGCGAGTCCGGCGGCACGAAGAGCGACGCGAAGACGATCAACCCGACCACCGCCAGCGGCAGGAACAGCTTGAGCACGACCGGCGTGATCGGCCGCCGCAGCGACACCTCGAACGCCACACGCCGGACCTCTGCGGGGCGCCCCTCAGCCGCGATGCTGCCCAGATCCGACGGGAACAGCCGCGTCGAGACCACCGGCCGGAACTCCGACTCCCACACCCAGTCCGTCACGCTGAACCGGCTCGAGATTCCGCTGCCAGCCAGGTCCGGGACCAGCTCCCCGATCGACTGGGGCAGCTCGAACTGCAGCGCGATCGTCTGGCGATCCAGCGGGAAGTCGTGCACCGGGAAGTCCCCGCGCAGCGAGCCGCGGACCCGCCAGCGCGCCGAGTGCCACTCTCCGTCGTGCTCGACACCCAGGGACTCGCGGCTGATCGACGCGGCGTTCGCGATGCGGATCTCCTCCGGGTCGAAGTCGCCGCGCCACTTCACCCAGACGTCCGCGTCGACGTCGAACGTCCCGGAGCTCAGCTCGAAGTTGCTGATGTCATGGAGGTAGACACCCACGTAGACCCGCGGCACCGGCTGCTCGTGCAGCCACTCCGCGGCGGTCGCCGGCTCCTCCATGCGTACCAGCAGCAGCGCGGTCAGCACCGCCAGCAACGCGACCCATCCGACCCTGTGCGCCACGGAAGACCTCCCTCGAACCACGAACCGCGATGACCGCTGCCCTGCACGCACCCGTGGGTGGCCTGCGCCCCTGGGGCGGCCGTCGCTGGGCCGCAGCATACTCGCGTCCCGCGGCGCCGTCAGCCGGTGTCGTCTGCTGGCCTCGTTCGCGGTCTCGTCCGTCGCGGGTGCTCACTGCCGTCTCCGCGGCCCCCCGCGGCAACCGTCTGCCAACCCGGGAGCTTCCCGTTGGCATCCGGGCGTTGCGCCACCACGCGGGTTCGTGCAGACAGCATGTGTCTGCGCAGCGCGCGGACGTGGTATCCGGCCGGGCTGCCCGGAGCCCCATGCAGCGAGTCGACCATGCGCCGTCTTTCGTTCGTGTTGTGCGTTCCCATGCTGTGCGCTGGCCTCACGGTCGGCTGCTCCTCGTCGTCCGGCGACCAGCCGGCGGCTGATCCCGGCGTCGAGTCCGAGGCCGCCGCGAACGTCGCGCCTGGTGATCAGGCGGCCGGCGACGGCGTCGACCCGGCGGTCGATCCGGGGACCGCTGACCCCGCCACCGCCGGTGCCGCCGTGGTTGACTCGCTCGACCCCGGCGCCGCGAGCGCACACGGTACGCCGGGCGCTGACCCCGCCGCGCCCGTCGACGAGACGCAGCAGGGACCGGCTGCCGTCATGGCCTCCATCGGGCCGGATCTGCTCAGCCACAGCGCCGGCGCCGTCTTCCTGCGCGCAAGCTCCTGGAACAACAGCGGCACCCACCCGATCTACATGCTCGACAGCGACGTCGACAGCATCTGGATGGCGAACACCGATGAGCCGCAGGAGGCCGAGGCGATCTACGAGCTCGTCGCGCGCGCGGACATCTCCGCTGTCGCGGTCGGGACCGGTGAGCGGTACGACTGGACAACGAACCAGCGTGTGACCGTGCAGGCTGGTCCAGGCCCGGAGGGGCCGTGGCAGACGCTGGCCGAGTGGACGACCGTGCCCGGCTCCGCCGCCACCTTCCGGTTCGAGGAGCCCGTGCGCGCGCGCTACGTGCGCGTCGTGTTGCCCCCGCGGCCGGACGCCTCCGCGAATTCGGTGCTCGTGGGTGAGGTGGCGCTCGCCGGCACGCTCGTGGACCCGGTGCCCACCGAGTCCTTCGCCGGACACTGGAACGGAGGCTGGCTGATCGGCACGTTCCGGCTGGTTCAGGACGGGGTCAGCCTGCGCGGCTGCTTCCCCAGCGGAGCGCAGATCGAGGGCACGGTCGACGGCCGCATCGCGACGCTGCGCTTCACACACCACGACGGCAGTCAGGCCACGGCTGAGCTCATCATGAGCCACCGGGAGGAGATGCCGTACGTCGTGCAGCTCATGACGGACCCAGGCGCGCCACCCGCCCAGGGTTCGGGCGACTACGGGGCCGTCGATCACGTCGACTGCCGCATCGAGGGCGTCGACGGCGCGCCACCCGCGCTCGACCCGATCGAGGCAGCGCTCGAGGAGTCCGGGCGTGCGCTGGTCTACGATATCCTGTTCGACTTCAACCGCGCCACGCTGCGGCCGGAGTCCGGCGCCGTGCTCGACCGCATCGCGGCGACGATGGGCAACCACCCGGACTGGCGCCTGACCGTCGAGGGGCACACGGACAACGTGGGCTCCGCGAGCTACAACCAGACCCTCTCCGAGCAGCGCGCGCGCGCGACCGTCGCCGCGCTCGTCGCCCGCGGCGTCAGCGCGGATCGCCTGACGGCGGTTGGGCACGGGATGAGCCGGCCGGTCGAGGACAACGCGACGTCCGGTGGCCGCGCCCGCAACCGCCGCGTCGAGCTCGCGCGCGACGCCCGCTAGCGTCGGGGCGCCGCCCGGTGGTGCGAGCACACCACGCCCGGACGTGCCGCGCCCACCACAGGGCCACGCCCACCGGGTTGGGCGCGCCGCCGTCTCTGCGACGTCCTGTCAGGGCTCCAGCTGGCAGCCGCCCAGGTGCTCGCTGCGCCACTTCGCCAGCAGCGCCTCGCGGTAGCGGGCGAGGGGGTGCGTGGGGCCGACGTCCGGGACCAGCGCGCCGCTCGCCACATGCCCGAAGATCCACGCGTGCCGCTCGTCGCGCAGGCCCGGGTTGTGCGCCAGCGAGATGACCGCGGGGCAGCCGAGCACGTCCAGGCCCTTCATCTGCACGAGGTTCGTGGGGACGGTGTTCGCGTTGGGCGCGCCGCGGCCGCCGGCGCCCCGCGCGACGTCCGGCGTGGCCGCCCAGCCCACGATGCAGAACCGACCGCCAAAGCGCAGCGAGCGCAGCGACGGCTCGACCAGCGGACCGCCGACGCCATCGTAGACCACGTGCGCGCCGCGCCCGTCCGTCAGCGCCTTGACCGCCGCGGGCAGCTCCGCGAGCTGCTCGTCGCTCGCGGTCTGCAGGGTGTGGTCCGCCCCGCAGGCGCGCAGCTCCGCGAGCTTCGCGTCGCTCCGCCCCGTCGCGATGACGTGCGCGCCGAGCATCTTCGCCAGCCGCACGGCCGCGAGCCCGGTGGAACCGGACGCGCCGTTGATGAGCACCGTCTCACCATCCCGCAGCTGACCACGCGTCACGAGCACATGGTAGGCGGTCTCGTAGTTGCCCAGCAGGTTCACCGCCTGGGCGTACGATAGCGACGGAGGCAGCGGGATCGCGGCGTGCTCCGGGATGATGGCCCAGGTCGCGAAGCCGCCGTAGCGCTGGTACGCGCCCTTCGACCGCGGACCCGTGTAGAAGCCGTCCGCGAGCACCGGGTCGCCGGCGCGCACACGCGTGACGGCCGTCCCGACGGCCTCGACGTCGCCGGCGAACTCGAGGCCCGGTGTGTACGGCGGCGGCGCCATGTGCTGGTACTGGCCGCTGCTCATGATCAGGTCCACCCAGCCCACGGCGCAGCAGCGCACGCGCAGCAGGACGTCGTTGGGACCCAGCAGGGATGGGTCGGGGCGGGGCATCGGCTCGAGCGTCATGTGGTGCTCGAGCGCGTCCAGCGGGCTGTCGCCCCAGCGGGTGACGACGACGCGTTGACCTGGAGTGTTGGGTGTCATCGGCTTGAACGGGGGGCAGGTGGTGGACCAGCGGGTACGGGCGTCACGCCGGGTTTGCGTCGCCGCGTCGTGGCGGTGGGGGTGCTGCGACAATCTGCTGCGTCGAGCTGCTGCGTGACCCTGCAGCGTGACCCTGCAGCGTGCTTCTCTGGCGTGCTTCTCTGGCGTGCTTCTCTGGCGCGCTTCCGTGGCGTCAGCCTTCGAGCGCGGGCGTGCCCGGCGTGCCGTTCGGGCGGCCGATGATGTCCTCCGGCGCCAGCGGACCCTCGCGGACGAGCACCCAGAAGTCGTTGAGCGGCACCTGGAGCCCGGCGACGTTGAAGATCTCCCAACCCAGCAGCAGCTCGCTGCTGCCGGCGTTGACCGACACGAGCGGGCAGTAGCCGGCGTTCGCCGGGAAATCGAGCGCCCGGTTTCCGGCGAACCGATAGTCGATGTAGTGCGGACCCTTCCAGCCGCGCGGGAAGCGCAGACCCTCCGCAGAGCGCACCTCGTAGTGGCCAAAGGTGAGCGGCCGGCCCTGCCGGTCGCGGCGCGGCGGTGGTGGCGTCGCCCAGCCCACCTGCTCGACCTTGACGTTCCAGCCACGGATCCGCCCGGTGACCGGGTCCCGGTGGAACGTCTTGCGGAACGACTTCCACATGAGCCGGTGGAACCACGCCGGCATCGACAGGTCGATGCCCGTGTAGGTCGTGTCCGCGATCGCGTCGAGGTCGAGCGGGTTCGCCTGCTCCACGATGGCGTAGAGGTCGCGGTTGGAGAGGGTCAGCAGCTCGTCGAGGGTGATGGTCATCGGCGGGGCTCCGGTGCGGCGGTGGGCCCGCGGCTGTACCGGGGGCACGACCGCTGTAGCACAACGTGTGGCCGCGGCGCACGCGTAGTGAGCATTCGCTCAACAAAGGATCGGGGTGGTGCTGTTTGCCGGGCTCGCGGTGGGGCTGGCGGGCGCGGCGTGGTGGCCGGTGAGGGGGCTTGTCAGCGGCGACGGAGATGCCCAGCTTCGTCGGACACACGGACGGACATGGGTTCGTCGAGCGGAACGCTCGAGCGGACAGGCACGAGCGCGACGACGCCGCGACAGGCAGGCACGCGACAGGCAGGCACGCGACAGGCAGGCACGCGACAGGCAGGCACGCGACAGGCAGGCACGCGACAGGCAGGCGCAGCGTCGGGCGAGCTCCCGAGCTGCAGCCGCGACCGATCCGCTCACGGCGGCCGCTGAACGTCATCGACCGGCGTGCGCAACGAGCATCCGCCGGTCACGACAGGGCGGCGCACGCCGACCGAGGTCGCGCAGAGCAAGGAGGCAGGTGGTGAGCGAGACGAGTCGACGAGGGTTCCTGATCGCGGCGGCAGGCGCCGCGGCGGGGATGGCCACAGGTTGTCGAGCGGGCGCTCGGGACCCACGAGCGCAGGGGGAGCGGATGGCGGGCACAACGCAGAGTGGAGCAGGTGGTCACGGTTCGGCAGACGCCGGGGCAGGCGACGGCGCCGGCCGGATGCCGGTCATCTTCGTGGGTCACGGGTCACCGATGAACGTGGTCGAGGACAACGCCTGGAGCCGCGGCTTCGCGGAGCTTGGCCGCTCGCTGCCCCGCCCGCGGGCCATTCTGGCGATCTCCGCGCACTGGTTCGTGGGGGGAACCTACCTGACGGCCAACGAGCAGCCGCGGACGATCCACGATTTCTCGGGGTTTCCGCAGTCGCTCTACGAGATCACCTACCCCGCGCCGGGTCAGGTCGATCTGGCGCGTCGGGTGCGTTCGCTGATCGGCGACGAGCGGGCAGGGCTGAGCAACGACTGGGGGCTCGATCACGGGACGTGGAGCGTGCTGCACCACATGTACCCGGAGGCGGACATCCCGGTGATCCAGCTGAGCATCAACCGGCACCTCGACGTGCGTCGCCACCACGAGCTGGGGCGTTCGCTGCGTGACCTGCGCGACGAGGGGGTGCTGATCCTGAGCAGCGGGAACATCGTGCACAACCTGCGCGACGCGATGCAGCGCATGCACGCGCGGTCGTCCGAGACGCCGCCGTGGGCGCAGCGCTTCGACGACGCGGTGGCCGCTGCGCTGGTGCAGCGTGACACCGAGGCGCTGCTGACGCGCTGGCCGGACACGGACGATGGCCGGCTGGCGCACCCGTCGCCCGACCACTGGCTGCCGCTGATCTACGCCCACGCGGCCAGCGACGATCGCGATCGGGTGCGGTTCCCGAACGAGGGCTTCGACCTCGGGTCGATCTCGATGAGGAACGTCATCCTGGGGTGAGGGGCTCAGCCCGCGAGGCTCAGTCGACGAAGGTGAGGTTCAGTCGACGAACGTCGTGCGGTAGGTCGTGTGGAACGTGCCGCTGACCTGCCAGTCTGCCGGGTTGGCGTTGCCCTGGGTCGCGCGCGCCGTCGTCTGCAGGGAGCCCGTCATGACGCCGCCGCCGCGCCGGGTGACCGTCAGGCTGCCGGACTCCGGGCGCAGCGAGATGCCGCCGTTCATGCCCTCGACCTCGTCAAGATCGAGCTGGAAGCGGTACGTGCCCAGTTCGTGGGTCCCAGGCTCGATGTCGTCCGTGCGGAACGTGAAGCGGGGCACGTACGCCCGCCCGTTGCTGCTCATGGCCGGCTCCGCCAGCATGACGTTCAGCGACGCGCCGCTGCTCGTTATGGTCGCTGCCGTTGGCCCGAGCGGGACGCGGATGGTGATGGGCTCGGCCAGCGAGCCGCCGGACACCGTCCAGACGAAGGTGTCTTCGAGAGTCGCCGCGGCTGCGTCGCCGGCCGGCGCGTCCGGCGCAGACGCCGCCTCGCCGGCCTCGGTCGCTGCGGGCGCCTGGGCGCCAGCCGTCGAGGCCCCGGCGGCCTCTGCGCTGTCTGGCGTCGAGGAACCACGATCGGAGCAGGCGGTCGTCACGAGCAGGATCGCCGCGCAGGCGATCAGGGGAAGCCGGTGTGTCATGGGGACCTCAACAGATGGAATGACGAGACTCGTCGGGTCGACGGTCATGGGACGGTGGTGGACCCCAGTTGTCAACATTCGGCCGCGGCGAGTCGCCCGAGCACCTGTCCCCGAAACGGATTCCGGTGCACGGAGCGCGACTGGGGGATCGCAGGGGGTTGCAGGGGGGCGGCTGGTCTGCGAGGTGGTGGGTGCGGGGCGCGCGCATGGCGACCCACTGCGACGGCGTCAGCCCACGAGGCGGACGCAGGGTCATCACGGTAGTTCGGGTCCGGGAGGCGGTTGTGCTGCAGGCAGGAAAGGAAGGATGGATGGCGCGTGTCGCGCTCGTGTTCGCGTGCAGCGCGCTGGTCGGGTGCGGCGACGGAGGGAGCTCCGACGTGGAGTGCCCCGGAGCCGAACAGCTCGTCGAAGGTGCCTGCATCGAGGCGCGTTGCGGCGACGGCGTGGTGGACAGCGGCGAGTCATGCGACGACGGCGCCGCGAACGGTCTCGAGGCAGACGCGTGCCGGCCCGACTGCACGCTCCCGGTGTGCGGTGACGGCGTGGTTGATAGCGGGGAGTCTTGCGACGATGGCGCCGCGAACGGTCTCGAGGCAGACGCGTGCCGGCCCGACTGCACGCTCCCGGTGTGCGGTGACGGCGTGGTTGA